>Ga0136640_10000036_pt1 | contig 41904 bp, 38 predicted proteins | sample AntDrymUQ8642106_2_FD_105498 | JGI IMG/M metagenome (GOLD analysis project Ga0136640, IMG submission 105498) | Polar desert sand microbial communities from Dry Valleys, Antarctica - metaG UQ864 (21.06) | ecosystem: Environmental > Terrestrial > Soil > Desert | place: Antarctica: Dry Valley...
ACGAAGTGCGAAACTTCTGGCCGGCAGTGTCAGCGCGACCGCGTTCACGTTGTATCCGGCCAGCGTGTCCTGGCCGACCTCTGACAGGTCCCCGCCGAAGAGCAGGTCGAATATCCGCAGGTCGAGGAAGAACGAGTCATCGGCTTGTCCCGCGAAGGCCTGACCTGCCTGCCGGAGCCCGACCCTGACGGGGACGATGGCCTCGTCGCGCAAGGCCGGGTAGTCCGGCATGGACGCCTCGCCGACGTTCGACGGCGCGACCGGGGCGTTACGGGCAAGCACCGTGCCACTGACCTCTTCGACCAGGTCGTACGTCTGCTTGAAACGCAGGTCCGGGTCGTTGAACGAGGTCACCGGACCGGTGTTGTAGAGGAACGTGCCCTCGTCGACGTTCCGGGTGCGGGCGAGGTCGCCCCTGGTGTCGATGTTGGAGAAGACCCAGCGGTACTTCTTGTCGGCCAGGCCGTCCCCGTCGTTGTCGATGTTGATGTAGTACTTCGACCCTTCGGCCCACGGGTAGAAGTTCGGACCGCCGTTGGGCTCCTCGAACGGGATCCAGCTGGCGATGACGGTCACCATGCTCGGGTCGTCCGGATTGACGAAGGCGTAGGTGTCGGTGTTGTCGTGCTGCGGGTCGCCGAGGATCATCGGCGCTTCCCGGTGGCTGGACGCACCAGCCGTACCGGGAGCCACGCCTACTACGGCAGCAGCCAGTAGTGAGGTACCCGAGGCGAGCACAACCAAGCGCTTTCCGCGGCTGTGCCAATTCCTTTGTGGAGCCATGTGTAGCCCTTTCTCACGCTTCGCCAAGTGGAGCGGTGGGAGCCGGCGTGATGACACCGGCATGGGTATAGGACCAGGAAGTCAGCGACGACCCCGTTCTGTACGACGTGTTCCCAGGGGAACCGCTCTCATGAAAGCGCATCGATGACCGCTCCGCAACGCAAACGGCGTAATCGGTGGCGCTAAGTGGTCAAATCGGACAAACCTCAACTTAGCAAGCCTATCCGGAAGCCGATCGCCACCGATTGGGCGCGGTCGCTGACGCCGAGCTTCTTGAACAGCCTTCGGGCGTGGGTCTTGATGGTGTCCTCGGACAGGTACAGGTCGCGGCCGATCCCGGCGTTGCTCTTGCCTTGGCTCATGCCGACGAGCACCTGCAACTCCCGCTCGGTCAGCGCGACCGTCGGTCCTCGGGTGTTTCCGCGAACCCGTGGGCCGGGCAGGTCACCGCCCACACCGGCCTGGGCGAGGCCGATCGCCAGTTCCACCGGCGTCGCGTCCCACCGGAGGTAACCGCGCGCGCCCACGGCGACCGCAGCAGCGATGTTCGGGCCGTCGTCGGGCGCGCCGAAGATCAGCACGGCTGCGCCGGGCTCCACTCCGAGCAGCCGGCGGCATGTCTCGACCCCGCTACTGACGGCTCGCTGGGTGCCGATCAGGACGATGTCGGGCCGCTCATGCGCGAAGCGCTCGAACAACTCCTCCGGCGTGGCCACGGAATCGACCTGTTCCACGTCGCGGAGGCCGCTGAGTAGCTCGCGCAGCGTCTCGCGGACCCGGCGCCGCTCGTCGAGCACGAGCACCTTTGCCATGGATGGCACACCTTCCCTCGCCAGCCGCACCCGCGTTACACCGGACAAGCACAGCCAGCGTGATGCCGAGGTCGTCACACCCTACACGATCGGGGGCCTCCTGGACCCGATCGGTTGATATGATCATGCTGACCGTGCGGCAGTTCGTCCCCCTGAACGTCGTGAATCACCCGGTCCCCTCGCGAGGCAGTGGCATCCGCCTGGGGTCGGAACGGGATCACACCCGCGACACAGGTTTGGGCTCTGCCCCGGTGGGACATCACGATCATGATCCTGACGCCTTCGCCCGGGCGGCAGCTGGATTGCTAGTGAGGGGGAGACATGGCCGATGTCCGTCGACTGCCCACGCCGGTGAGTGAGATCTGGGACTGGCAACTTCGTGGCGCGTGCCGTGGTGGCGATACCGTGCTGTTCTTCCACCCCGATGGGGAAAGAGGAACGGCGCGCACCCGCCGACAGGAGGCCGCCAAGGCGGTGTGTGCGACGTGCCCGGTTCTCGACGCCTGCCGACACCACGCTCTCGCCGTACACGAGCCCTACGGCGTTTGGGGTGGGATGAGCGAGGAAGAGCGATCCCGGCAGCTGGCCGAGGCCCGGGTTGATGCCAGGGTCGGCTGAGCCGACCACTGCCGGTGGTGGCCCGCACCGGGGATACGGGCCACCACCAGTTCGCCTTTAGTGGCTGTGCCCGTGCCCGTTGCCATGGCCGTGAGCGGCTCCGTGTGTCGGCTCCGCCGGCTTGTCGGTGATCGTGCTTTCGGTGGTGAGCACCAGCGCCGCGATCGAGGCTGCGTTGCTCAACGCCGCCTTGGTGACCTTCACCGGGTCGATGACGCCCTGGCTGCTGAGATCGCCGTACTCCCCGGTTGCGGCGTTGTAGCCGTTGCCGGCGCCGAGTTCGCGAACCCGCTCGACCACGACCGAGCCTTCCAGGCCGGCGTTGGCGGCAATCCAGTACGCCGGTGCGGACAGCGCACGGCGGACGATGGCTACGCCGGTCGCCTCGTCCCCCGTCATGCCGCAGTTGCCACGAAGCGCGGTCTCGGCATGCACCAGCGCTGATCCGCCACCGGCCACCACGCCCTCCTCGACGGCAGCTCGGGTCGCGGAGATCGCATCTTCCATCCGATGCTTGCGCTCCTTGAGCTCGACCTCGGTGGCTGCCCCGACCTTGATCACGCCGACGCCGCCGGCCAGCTTGGCCAGCCGCTCCTGCAGCTTCTCGCGGTCCCAGTCGGAGTCGGTGTCGTCGATCTCATTGCGCAGCTGTGCAACCCGGGCGGCGATCGCCTCGCTCGAGCCGCCACCCTCGACGAGCGTCGTGGTGTCCTTGGTCACGGTCACCCGGCGTGCGGTGCCGAGTACCTCCAGGCCGACCCCGTCCAGGGCCATTCCGGTGTCCGCGGAGACCACCTGCGCGCCGGTCACTATCGCGAGGTCGTCCAGGAACGCCTTGCGACGGTCACCGAAGAACGGCGCCTTGATGGCTACGGCGGGGAAGGTCTTGCGGATCGCGTTGACCACCAGCGTGGACAGCGCCTCGCCTTCGACGTCCTCGGCGATGACCACCAGTGGCTTGCCCGCTTGCACGACCTTCTCCAGCAGCGGCAGCAGCATCGCCACCGAGCTGATCTTGTCCTGGTGCAGCAGCACGTAGGCGTCGGTGAGGACGGTCTCCATCTCCTGGGCGTCGGTGACGAAGTACGGGGAGATGTAGCCCCGCGGCAGCTGCATCCCTTCGGTCAACTCGAGCTCGGTGGAAAGGGTGTTGGACTCCTCGACGCTGATCACGCCGTCCTTGCCGACCTTGTCCATCGCCTCGGCGATCAGGTCGCCGATCGAGGCATCCTGGCCGGACACCGTGGCGACGTGGGCGATGTCCTCGCGGGTGTCGACCGGCACGGCAGCGGCGTCCAAGGCGTCGTTGACGGCGCGAACCGCGGCGTCGATACCCCTGCCGAGGGCGGTCGGATTCGCACCCGCCGCGACGTTGCGCAGGCCCTCGTGCACCATGGCCTGGGCGAGAACAGTCGCCGTCGTCGTACCGTCGCCGGCTACGTCATTGGTCTTGGTGGCGACGGCCTTGGCGAGCTGAGCGCCGAGGTTCTCCTTCGGATTCCCGAGGTCGATCTCCCGGGCGATCGTCACCCCGTCGTTGGTGATCGTCGGGGCGCCGTAGGACTTGTCGATGACGACGTTGCGCCCACGGGGGCCGAGCGTGACCTTGACCGCGTCGGCGAGCTTGTCGACGCCGCGCTCCAAGGCCCGGCGGGCCTCTTCGTTGAATGTGATGATCTTGGGCATGACTGGGGTGTCCCCTCGGATGCGTTGTCCGCCGAATTAGTGGTCAGTACGCCGACCGCCCCGGCGCCCGTGCCTGATGCGCAGGCAGTAGGGCCGCCGGGGCGGTGGGCGATGCGATGCTCGAGCTGGTTGCTGCCTGCCTTACTTCTCTACGACGGCGAGCAGGTCGCGGGCGGAGAGTACGAGGTACTCCTCGCCGGAGTACCGGATCTCGGTGCCGCCGTACTTGCTGTAGATGACGGTGTCGCCGACGTTGACATCCATCGGGACGCGGTTGCCCTTGTCGTCGATGCGACCGGGGCCGACGGCTACGACGGTGCCCTCCTGTGGCTTCTCCTTGGCGGTGTCCGGAATCACCAGACCGGAGGCCGTGGTGGTTTCCGCCTCGTTCGCCTGGACCACGACACGGTCCTCGAGCGGCTTGATGTTGACCTTTGTAGCGGTGGTCACCTGCTGATTCCCCCTTCTGGGGTTACCGATTTCATTGACGGCTAGTTGATGCTGCCCTCGCCGGCCTGTCGTCGCGGGTGCCAGGTGCGGTGAGGTCGTGCGACTAGCACTCTAGTCGTGAGAGTGCCAGATACTCAACACGGGGTCAGACGGTCAGCCGTTCCACCGGCATCCCCGGGTCGGTCGCGAAGTCCAGCGAGGAGGGTCGCGCCCCGGCGGCCACCACCCGCGCTCCCAGCGCGGCGACCATCGCTCCGTTGTCCGTGCATAAACCGGGTCGGGGCACTCGCAGCCGGACGCCTGCCTCGGCGCAGCGCAGCCCTGCCAATGCCCGCAGCCGCGAGTTGGCGGCGACACCGCCTCCGATTAGCAGGTCCGCGACACCATGCTCCCGGCAGGCCCGCAGCGCCTTGCGCGTCAGCACGTCGGCCACCGCCTCCTGGAACGAGGCAGCCACGTCGGTGACCGGAATCCGCTTGCCGGCTCGTTCGATGCCCTCGACCCAACGGGCGACAGCGGTCTTCAGGCCGGAGAAGGAGAAGTCGTATGCCGCGTCGCGGGGACCGGTCATTCCACGGGGGAATGCGATGGCTGATGGATCCCCGCCGGCGGCTAGTCGGTCGATCACAGGACCACCCGGGTAGGGTAGGCCTAGCAGCCGGGCCACCTTGTCGAACGCCTCGCCCGCGGCGTCGTCCACCGTGGCGCCGAGAGTGCGAACGTCACGCGCGATGTCGTTGACCAGCAGCAGTGAGGTGTGGCCGCCGGAGACGAGCAGGGCCACCAGCGGCGTGGGCAGGTCACCGTGCTCCAGCGCGTCAACCGCCACGTGCGCGCCGAGGTGGTTCACGCCGTACAAGGGTCGGTCCAGCGCCAGGGCGTAGGACTTGGCGGCAGCGGTACCGACGAGCAGCGCTCCGGCCAGGCCGGGGCCGGCGGTCACCGCTATCGCGTCCACATCGGACAGTCGTACGCCGGCAAGGTCCAGCGCCCGGTGCATGGTCGGAACCATCGCCTCGAGGTGCGCCCGCGCGGCGACTACGGGCACGATGCCGCCGTACCTGACGTGACTGTCCACACTGGATGCAACTGCGTCGGCGAGCAGCGTGTTGCCGCGCACGAGACCTACACCGGTCTCGTCGCAGGACGTCTCGATCCCCAGGATCAGCGGGTCAGTCATGAGGCCGCCTCCGGCCGGGAGCACACAACAGGAGCGGACTGGACGGAGGCGGCCGGGGTCTCAGGCACGGGCCATCACCACGGCATCTGTGCCGCTGGGCTGGTAGTAGCCGCGGCGGCGGCCGACTGGGCGGAACCCGTGCCGGACATAGAGCCGTTGCGCCGCCTCGTTGTCGGCGCGGACCTCGAGCAGCACCCGACGAGGCCCGGCCGCGTCGAGAAGGTCGGCCAGCAGCACGGCGCCTACCCCGCGACGCTGCCAGTCCGGCACGACCCCGACAGTCAGAACGTGCGCCTCGTGGTCGTACGTCACCAGACCGGCATAGCCGACGATGTTGCCGCCGGGATCAACGGCGATCGTGTAGTGCCGGGTGTCCGGGTCGGCCAGCTCCGATCGGAGCATCCCCTCCGTCCACGCCTCGGCGCCGAACAACTCGGTCTCCAGGGCCATGATTTCGGGCAGATGCCCAACTCGCATCGGCCGCAGCGTCACAGCCGCGCCGACCCGTGCGGTGTCGTTCATGGCCGGCCGGCCGGGGTGCGCGCGGCCATCTCGACGGCGTCCGGACGTCGAAGGTACGCCGCGCGCAGCGGTGCGGGCAACCACCGGTCGAGGAGAGCCGGCCCGGCTGCCGCCACAAGTCCGGCGGCGGTCGGTCCGGCGTCCACGGCGCCGGGCAGGTCGTACAGCACGGCGCCGGCGCCGACCACCCGGTCGGCTGCCAACCCCGGCAGCCGGTCGAGCAGACCGACCGGGCCTCCGACGTGCGGTCCTTCGATCTGCTCGCCGTCGGAGTAGACCGCCCAGTAGACCTCGCGGCGGCGTGCGTCGGTCGCGACGACCGTCGTACCGGTCCGCTCGGGTAAGCCCAGCGCCACCGCATCGAGGGAACACACGCCGTACGCCGGTACGCCGAGAGCGTGCGCGAGCGCCGCCGCACTGACCATGCCGACCCGCAACCCGGTGAACGGCCCTGGACCGGTGCCGACGACGACGGCTGCAAGATTCGAAGGGGCGTGTCCGGCCTCAGCCAAGACAGCGGCGACAGCAGGCGCCACGGTTTCGCCGTGCCGTGCGGGACCGCCGCCGCGGCGCTCGGCGAGCACGCGGACCTTGTCCGTGACCGCCACGACGCCCACGACGACGCCAGCGGTCGCGGTGTCGATGGCGAGAGTGAGCACGCAGCCGAGGTTAGCCGCGACCGACCGGGATCCGGCCACCTGGCGTGCTACTGCTGGCAGACTGATGTAGGAACGCCGTCGCACGCCTGAGAGAAGGTGTCATCGTGTGGTCCACAACGAGCCTGCGCTTGATCGGCGCCGCGGCCGCGCTCGTGCTGCTGGCCGGTTGCTCCACCACGATCGCGGGCATCCCCACGGCCGCCGGTCGCGATGCGACCAGCACGAGCAGCGATCCGACCCCGACGACGGAGACTAGCGGGCAGACCGGGACGAGTGAGTCCGATCCTGGCACCGGCGAGCTGAACTGCGAGGGCGACAATGTCATCGCCCCCGAGGGCCAGCCTTTCTGCTTCGATGCTCCCGAGGGCTTCACGCCCGACGAGGTCACCATCGACAACCAGGCCGGGTCCGCCGCGTCGTACTCGACCGGGCTCTCGTTGACCCCACGCGACCTGATAGTCATCAGCGTGTACGAGCTGAGTCTGGACTCCGACGACCTCAGCGACCGCGAATTGATAGACGCTCTGTCCGCGGTCATCGAGCAGCTCGCCGAGCAGGGCTTCGACTTCACGGCGACCGAGCCACAGGTGCGCGAGGTGGACGGGGCGCGGGCGTTCTACTACACCGGCAACGACGCGACCGGACTCTTCAGCGACACCTACTTCATCTTCCGCGGGCGGACCGAACTACAGGTCAACTGCCAGTGGGAAACCATGATGACCGAGGTGCTCAACGGATGTGACGACATCCGAGCGAGCCTGCAGATCAGCGGTTGATTCGACGTAGCCGCTCCGTCCAACCAGCGCCGACGGCCCGCAGGACGGCCGTGCGCACCTCATCGTGACCGCCGCGGTCGAGCAGGACGTGCAGGTACTCACCGGCCAGGCGTTCGGCCAGCCCTTCGCCCCACTCGACAACGGTCACGGAGTCCGCGAGGTCGCTGTCCAGGTCCAGATCGTCGAGTTCGGCGAACCCGCCGAGACGGTAGGCGTCCACGTGTACCAACGGCAATCGGCCCTCGCGGTGCACCCGGGCGAGGACGAACGTGGGGGAGATGACCCCGGAGGTCACGCCGAGTCCGGCCCCGATCCCCTGCGCCAGCACGGTCTTGCCGGCGCCGAGCGCGCCGGTGAGCACTACGACGTCACCCGGCCGCACCACGCGGGCGATCCGACGGCCCAGCTCCCGGGTGTCTACCGCGGTCGGCAGGGACAGCGACACCTCAGTCGTCACGGTTGCGCCAGCAGAGCGGCGACCGTGCGCAGATCCTCCTGCAACGCTGCCCGGGGTGCCCCCCGTGGCCCGAAGCGCAGCGCCGCGGACGGATGGTAGGTCGCCAGTACCCGGCCGGCCGCAACGTCGTGGACCCTGCCCCGGGCGGCGGCGAGGCTCAGTGCGCGGCCGAGGAAGCGCTGCATCGCCGGCAGGCCGAGCGTGCAGATGAGGTCAGCTTCCAGGATGCCGAGTTGACGGTCCAGCCATCCGCTGCAGTTCGCCTGTTCAGCGGCTCGTGGGGTTCGGTTGCCAGGCGGGCGGCACTTGACGACGTTCAGTACCGCTACCTCACCGCGATCCAATCCCGCCTCGGCGAGCAGTTCGTCCAGCAGCCGCCCGGAGCGGCCCACGAACGGCCGCCCACTCAGATCCTCCTCAGCTCCCGGTGCCTCGCCGACCAGGACCAGCCGGCTTCCTCGAGGCGCGTCTCCGACGACCACTGTCGATCGGCTGCGGACGAGGTCGGGGCAGGCAGTGCACCGCCGTGCTGCGTCGGCCAGTTCGCCCCACGTCCGGCACGACGCGGCGAGCAGGGCGACGGCCTCCGCCGGTGGGCTCGCCGCGCGGAAAGGACCGCTGAATCCGTCGATGTAGTCGCTCACGCGCGGCGGCGGTTGACTGCGGGTCGGGCCGCAGCCCTGGCGAGAAAGGCGTGCAGCGCTGTGTTGACCTGCTCCGGCTGCTCCATCATGGCCAGGTGCCCGGCACCCGGCACGACCACGAACTCCGCCGCGGGTAGTTCCTCCACCATCGCGCGGCTGTGCGACAACGGCGTCAGCCGGTCGGCGTCACCGCAGACGATCAGCGTCTCCACCCCGGACAGCACGGAAAGGGCGTGGACCTTCTCGTATCCCATCAGGGTTCCGAAGAAGTCGGCGATGACTTCCACCGGCGTGGCCGCGATCAACTGACCGACGTAGTCCACCAGCGCCGGGCTGACCGGACGATCGCCGAAGCTGTAGGACTTGGTCAGCCACCAGGACAGATCCGAACCGGTCCGCCGGGTGAGCTCGGCGATCCGGGGCCGGGACCGCATGCCCTTGGCCAGCATCGGTAGCGCGAGGAGCTTGAGCCGGGCGAGGGCAGGCGGCAGGCCGAGATCGACGCCGGCGAGGCCGCCCGTGGTCGTCGACAGCAGCGCCACACCACGAACCTGTCCGCCGAAGAGCTCGGGCCGCTGTTCGGCCAGCGACATGATCGTCATGCCGCCCATCGAGTGCCCGACGAGAACCGTCGGTCCTTGTGCCGCGGCCGTCTCGAGCACCGCGGCGAGGTCATGGCCGAGCTGATCTATATCGCAGGAGTCCGCCGCGGCGCGTTCACTGAGACCGTGGCTGCGCAGGTCGTAGAACACCAGCCGCACGTCTGCTTCCGAGAGCGCCAGCCGTTGGAAATGCCAGCTGCCCAGGGCGAGGGTGTAGCCGTGGACGAATACGACCACGAGTTCGGCGTCAGGCCGACCGACTTCCTCGACGTGCAGGCGGGTGCCGTCGTCGGCGGTGACGGTGTAGGACCGGTCAGCGGCCAGTGCGCCGAATCGGGTGCCGGCCGCAGGGTCCGGTTGCCGGCGTTGGGTGCCGATCCGTCGGCCGGCGATGGCGACGGCAGCGCCGGTGCTCGCGGTGAGCACACCGAGTGCGGCTCCGACCAGTCCGAGCTTGCGGGCTCGCGGCATCAGCGGCCGTCTCCGACGTACCGGCGGGTCAGCCGACCACCGATCCGGGTGACGAGTTCGTAGTGGATGGTGTCGACCGCGTCGGCCCAGTCCTGTGCGGTGGGCTCCCCCTGCGTGCCAGGTCCCCACACGAGGACCTCGTCACCGGCCCGCACCGGATCGTCACCGATGTCCACGACGAACTGGTCCATGCAGACCCGCCCGCTGATGGTGCGCCGTGCCCCCCCGAGCCAGACCGGCCCGACGTTGGTGGCATTGCGCGGGATGCCCTCGGCGTACCCGATCGGCACCAGCGCGAGCCCGGTTTCCCGGTCGGTGACGTACGAGTGCCCGTAGGACACCCCGGAGCCGGGCGGAACCCTCTTGACCAGGGCGACCTCGGTACGCACGGTCATCGCCGGCCGCAGGCCATGAGCGGCCGGATCGCCACCGAGCGGGTCCAGGCCGTAGCACGCGATGCCGGGGCGGACCATGTCCAGCCAGGTGTCGGGACGGGTCAGGGTTGCAGCCGAGTTCGCGAGATGCTTCGTCATGCTCTGCAGGCCCGCCCGCTCGGCGAATTCCACCGCCGCGACGAAGAGGTGAAGCTGCCTGTCGATCGTCGGGTGCCCGGGCTCGTCGGCGTACGCGAGGTGGCTCCAGAGCGCAACCGGCTGCACCGCCCCGTCCGCCTCGGCTCGTAACGCGGCCTGCACGAGCGTCGGCCAGTCCGCCTCGGTCGCACCGCCCCGCGACAACCCGCTGTCGAACTTGAGGTGGACACGGGGGATGCGCCCGGACTCTCGGCCGGCGGCAACCAGCTCCTGCAGCGCCCAGGTCGCGTTGACCGACACCTCGACGCCGGCCCGCACCGCCTCGGCCACCCGCTCACCCGGTACGGCGAGCCAGGCGAGGATGGGCGCGGTGATTCCATGCGCCCTGAGCTGGAGCGCCTCGTCGAGGATCGCTACGCCGAGCATGTCCGCGCCACCGGCGAGGCAGGCTTTGGCGCAGGGCAGGAGTCCGTGCCCGTAGGCATCGGCCTTGACGATCGCCATCAGCGGCCGGTCGACCCGCCGGCGCAGGAGCGCGACGTTGTCCCGGACCGCGTCGAGGTCGACGACGATCTCCGCACGGGCCACGCAGTCGAGTGTTTCAGAACCTGGCATCGGCGCCGTACACCAGACTGATCGAGGCCTACTCCGAGCAGCTGCTGTCCCTGAAGGAGTGGCGCGCCCGGCTGCCCGATTGGGCGACGACACCACCGGACTATGTGCAGCCTGGAGCGCAGGCCGGATTCTGTCCCCTGTGATCGCGCAGCGGCGGTGGTAGGCACCCAAGACGACAGCCTGAAAGGCCCGCTGCCCCAGCCGTTGAGGCGTCAGGCGGGGGTCGCCGTAGGTTCGGTACCGGCTTGCGCGCCCGCGCATCTGCTCAAGGCTGGTTACCCCGTTCCCTTCACCGAAGAACTCCCACGCCTCGGACACCGGCCGCGCAGGCCGGCTACTCGCCCTGCATCCTGGACGGCCGGCCGGAAGAACCGCGCCGGATCGTGGCATGCAGGTCCGTCCCGGCCTCACGCCAAGCTTCGCGTAGTGCGGCGGCGCCGTGGATCCGGCGATAGGCGAGTTCGGTCGCCGTGATCGGGACGACCGGCAGCAGCCGGACCGGCTCCGACGCACCCCAGACGACCTCGGGAAGCTCCGGTTCGCCAACGATGACCGCGGTGAACTCCGCGCCGTCCCACAGCGGCTGCCCGATGTCCACCGTCGCGTCGGGCGCCACAACGAGGCCCTCGACCACGGGCGCGCTGGCAAGCGCTGCCATCGTGCGCAGCACCGAGTCCTGATGCTCGGACAGCGTGAGGACCAGTTCGGCCCGTGGCGCACTGACAGAGTCCACGATGACAGCCGTCGGGTCGGTCATCGACGTCCGGGCCATGCCCACCGTGGTGTAGCGCACGGTACCGGCATCATCCGAACCGAACCTCAACACCTCGATCGACGCGACACCTACGAACGACACCGAGCCGCGCGAGCCGACCGGCCCGAATGCCGCGACCCACGCCGCCTCCACGGCGACGAGCACGTCAGCGGCGGAGTGGGATGTCACCAGGGAACGGTAACCACCAAGCCGCCGCCCGAGCGCCTACATCGCCTGACTGAAGCCGCGAGCGATCGCGGCGTCGGTCTCGGTCACCGTGGTCGCGGTCTGGTCCAGCAGGCTGCCGATGCCGAGCAGCGCCTGCTGCACGTTCTGCGCCGCGGCCTGCCACTGCTGATACAGCGTCAGAAACGCCTGCGCCGAGCCGGCTTCCCAGCCGGTGGTCACGTCTGCGTTGATCCGGGTGGACAGTGCGCCGGTCTGCGCCTGACTGTCGGCAGCGGCGGCACGGCATTGGCCGGCCATCGCCTGCAGGATCGGGATCTCGTACTTCATGGGCCCTCCTTCGCGGTCGGGTGATCGCTCGGAAGGTAGAACTTCAGCACCCGTGCCGCGGACACTGTCCACAGCCGGAGAAGTTGTTCACAGATGCGAGCGCAGCTCCCACAGTTCCGGATAGAAGCGCATATCGAGCCGGGTCCGCAGGTACGGCGCCCCCGACGACCCCCCGGTGCCGGACTTGGTTCCGATCTGCCGCTCCACCATGAGCACGTGGTGCATCCGCCACCGCGCCCACAGCTCGTCGTGCTCCACAAGCGCCTCTGCCACGTCCCAGAGGTGCCCGTACGCCGCACGGTCCCGGCTGATCCCGACCATGCCTTCCCGACGAAGCTCCACTGTGGACACATCGAATCCCGCGCTGCCCAGCAGATGGAGAAACCCGTCCCAGAGCGTCGGTTCGTCCAACCGCGCCAGCAACCTCGCCCGCTCCGTCGCGGTGGCATGCCCGAGCCGCTCGACGTACGCCGGTTCCTTCGCCCCCGACAGGAACTCCAGCTCCCGGAACTGCACCGACTGGAACCCGCTGGCCGGCGCCAGCAGGTTGCGGAAGGTCAGGAAGTCCTGCGGCGTCATCGTCTCCAGCACGTCGATCTGCTCGATCAGCAGCCGGGTGATGACGTGCGAGCGATGCAGCCGCTGCCGTGGGTGATGCGCGTCACCGGCCAACATCAGGTCGCGGGCGTCGCCGAGTTCGTGCAGCAGCTGCCCGAACCACAATTCATAGACCTGGTGGATCGTGATGAACAGGAGCTCGTCGTGCGCCGGAGGGTCCGACTTCAGCACCTGGGCGCCAAGCAGGTCCGGTAGGTGCAGGTAGCTGCCGTAGGACAGGCGGGCGCCAGCTCCGCCGAAGCTGGAGTTGTCACCGGAACCCGCCGATGCATGCGTTTCCTGGGATGCCTGGGCCACGGAGCGCAACCTACGCCGTCGTCCACAGGTTTCGCACGACCAGGCAGAGGACGACCGCGGCTGCTCAGACTCAGCCGGTGCGGATGACCTTGACGCTGGTCCACGACGGGCAGCAGCTCGACGTCACGATCAGCGCGCCGCCTGGTTCCCGGCTCGGAGACGTCGCCGAGCAGCTTCGCGCCGCCGCAGGCGTGCCGGGCGCCGCCCTGTATGCCGGGTCGACCCGGCTTCACAACGATGCCCCGCTCGGCTCACCGGGGCTGCGGCACGGCTGCCTGCTCGGTGTCGGCAGCGCCGGACCGCGTCGCGGTGCAGCGGGATCGGTGCTCGAACTTCGTGTGGTCTCGGGGTTGCTGTCCGGTCTCACCCTCGGCCTCACCCGCGGGGAGCATGTGATCGGCCGCGGATCGTCGTGCCGACTCTTCCTCGACGACCCGGCCTGCTCACGCCGGCACGCCGTGGTCAGGGTCGGCGCCGACGGCGTCACGGTGACCGACCTGGGTTCGACAAACGGCACCCGGTTGGACGGTGCTGTCGTGAGCGCCTCGCCCGTCCCGATCATGCCCGGGCAGTTGCTCCGTGTCGGTCACAGCGTTCTCAGCCTCGCCGTACCGGGCGATGTCCCTGCCGAGACCCGGGCGAGCCGGGACGGGACGGTGACGGTCAACCGGCCACCGCGACTGACCGATCCGCCGGCAGAGGTCACCATCGACTGGCCGGCCCGGCCGCCGCCGCGGGCCACACCCCGGCTGGCGGTGATCGCGTTGGCCCTGCCCGTCGTCGCCGGGATCCTGCTCGCCGTCGTGCTGCGGATGCCGCAGTTCCTGCTCTTCACCCTGCTGTCGCCGCTGATCATGCTTGGCAGCTACCTGTCCGAGCGCACCGGCCGGCGACGTGGCCGCAGGCAGGACCTGGCCGACTACGAGCGGGAGCTGCGCCGTGCCGAAGCCGAGCGTGACGCGGCAATCAGCGTCGACTCGGCGGCTCGGCGCCGCGCCAGCCCCGACCTGGCCACCGTCAGGGCCACCGCGCAGCGGCCTGGACAGCGGCTCTGGGAACGCCGTCCCGGGGACCGGGACTTCATGCTCCTACGGGTCGGGTCCGCTGTTCACGCGGGCGGTGTGGCCGTCCGCGACGGAGCGAGCAGTGAGCCGGTCGTGGTCCCGGATCTCCCGGTGACCGTCTCGCTCACCTCCGTCGGCGTCCTCGGCCTGGCCGGACCGGACGAGCCGTTGCTTGCTATCGCCCGAGGTCTGCTCTGCCAGCTCGCGACGCTGCACAGCCCACGGGATCTGCGGGTGGTCCTTCTGGTGCAACGGAATCGGGCCACGCAATGGGAGTGGGCGCGCTGGCTGCCGCAGCTGCATCGTGCCGGCACCGCCGCCGAACTCACTGCGCTGCTCGACGAGCGGCAGCAGAACCGGCGCACCGGTACGCCGGATACCGTGCTGGTGCTGCACGAGTCCGGGCGGCTGCGAGCCGAGCCAGGTGTCGCGCGCCTGCTAGCCGAGGGTCCCGCCGCCGGGATCGTCGCACTGTGCCTGGACCGGCACGAACGCCGGTTGCCGACCGAGTGCCGGGCTGTCGCCGCGGTCGGAGGGGAGATCGGCACCCTGGTGCGGCTGTCGGTGGACGGCGGCGCCGCAACCGCCGACGTGCTTGCCGACGGACTACCGCTGCCCGTCGCCGCCGACATCGCCCGCGCCGTCGCCGCCCTGCGCGACCCCGGCGGTAGCGCCGAGGAGCGCCTTCCGGGCCGGGTACGCCTGCTCGATCTGCTCGGACTGCCACGTCCCTCCGGCGCGCTGCTCGCCGCCGCCTGGGCCGCCAGCGATCTCACGCCCCGCGCCGTGCTGGGTTGCACGGCCAAGGGCCCGTACGCCGTCGATCTCATCACCGATGGCCCGCACGCGCTCGTCGCCGGTACGACGGGAGCCGGCAAGTCCGAGCTGCTGCAGACGCTGATCGCCGCCCTGGCAGTCGCCACTCCTCCATCGGGCATTCAGTTCGTGCTCGTCGACTACAAGGGCGGCGCGGCGTTCCACGAGTGCGCCAGGCTGCCGCACACCATCGGGCTGGTCACCGACCTCGACGCCCATCTCACGCAACGCGCACTGCGCTCGCTCACCGCAGAACTCACCCGCCGCGAGTGCATCCTCGCCGCCGCCGGTGCCAGCGATCTGGCCGGCTACCACGGCGGCGAGCCGGTACCCCGACTGGTGATCGTCGTCGACGAGTTCGCGGCATTGGCGCAGGAACTGCCGGAGTTCGTCAGCGGACTGGTCGCGATCGCCGCCCGCGGCCGTTCGCTGGGCATCCACCTCGTGCTGGCCACGCAGCGTCCCGGCGGCACCGTCACCCCGGAGATCCGGGCCAACACGTCCCTGCGGATCGCGCTGCGGGTTACCGACGAGGGTGAGTCCCGCGACATCGTCGACCAGTCCGGTGCCGCCCGAATCTCCAAGCACACGCCCGGCCGCGCGCTGATCCGAACCGGGACCGAACCGGCGACACTGGTCCAGACCGCCCGTGTGGCCGGGCAGGCGCCACCCCCACGGCCGGCTCCGACGGTGACCACCGGGTGGCAGACCCGATCCGCGCCGGCCTCCCGCGACGGCGAGGGTCCTACCGACCTTCAGCAGATAGTCGAGGCGGCAGGTGAGGCGGCCAGGCTGTCCGGATGGCAGCCGTTGGCGAGCCCGTGGCTGCCGCCCCTGCCGGACCTGCTGACGCTGGACGACCTGGCCGACGCCCTGACCCCGGAGGCACCGGCCGACGCACCGGCCGACATCGCCGCTTTGGGCCTGATCGACCATCCGGACGAGCAGCGCCGCTCTGTCCTCGGTGTCAGCCTGACAGCGGATGCCTCGCTGCTCATTGCGGGCGGTCAGCGCAGCGGCCGCACTACCGCCGTACGCTCCCTGCTCGGATCGCTCGCCCGCGGTTGGAGCGCCGACGACCTGCACGTTCATGTCATCGACTGCGCCGGAGGCGGGCTCCTGGCAGCCGGACGGCTACCGCACTGCGGCTGCGCGATCGGCCGCGACGACACCGCTCGCGGTCGCCGCCTGCTGGCGCGCTTGCTGGTGGAGACCGAACGCCGCCAGACACTCCTTGCCTCGACGGGGGCCGCGTCGCTCGCCGAGTACCGCCGCGGACGGAGTACGCCGGACGACCGGCCGCCGTACGTCGTGCTCGTGGTCGACGGGTGGGAGGGGTTCGTGCAGAGCTACGAACCCGTCGACGCCGGCCAGCCGGTCGAGACCCTGCTCCGCCTGATCCGGGAAGGCGCTGCCGCGGGAATCCGGGTAGTCGTCACGAGTGATCGCGCCGGTCTCGGTGTCCGGCTGTCCGGCCTCTTTCCCCGGCGCATCGTGCTGCCGCTAGCCGACCGCGGCGACTACGCCCTGGCCGGAATCCCCACCCGCGCCGTCCCGCACCACCTTCCGGCCGGCCGCGGGCTGCTGCCCGGCGCTGCGCTGGAATGCCAGATCGCCGTCGTGAGCGACGATCCATCGGGTACGGCGCAGACCGCGGCCCTTGACCTGATCGCCGCGAACACGCCCGCAGCCACGACGCACTCGCCGCTGCGGATCACCGAACTCCCCAGCGCCGTCGCACTGGATCAACTGCCCGGCCACGAGCGGCCGATGGGGACGGTCCTCGGTCGCGGGGGAGACGACGCCGGGCCGATCACGCTCGACCTCGACGCCCTCGGCCCCGGATTCCTCGTCGCAGGTCCGGCCCGCAGCGGCAAGTCGACAGCGCTGCGCGTGCTGGCGCACGGGCTACGGCACACCGGTACGCCGATCGTCGTGGTCACCGGCCGGCGCTCAGCCCTGCGCTCGCTGGCCGGTGCGCGCGCTGTCCTCGGCGCCAGCGACGGCGAGGCGCTTCGTGCCGCGACTGCCGACCCGCCGGTCGTCGTCCTTGCCGACGACATCGAGTCGCTCGTCGACTCACCCGTCGACAGCCTCCTCACCGGCCTGGTCCGCGACGACCGGGGCATCACCGTCGTCGGCGCCGGCCGCAGCGACGACCTGGCCGGCGCATTCCGGGGACTCGGTGTCGACCTGCGGCGGCGGCGTACCGGCCTGCTGCTGACCCCGGGACCGATGGACGGGGAGCTGCTCGGCGTCCGGCTCCCCCGCGGCCTGACCGAGCGGATCCCCGGCCGCGGTTACCTCGTCGTGCACGGCGACCTGACCCGGGTGCAGGTCGCCCTGCCCTGAGCCGTCCGGAACGCAGCGGCGTCAGCCCTGGTGCGGGTACTCCACGCTGACCGCCGGCACGAACGTCTCTTTGATGATGCGCGGTGAGGTCCACCGCAGCAGGTTCAGCGGCGACCCGGCCTTATCGTTCGTACCGCTGGCGCGTGCGCCGCCGAAGGGCTGCTGGCCGACGACGGCACCGGTCGGCTTGTCGTTGACGTAGAAGTTGCCGGCGGAGAACCGCAGCGCCTGCATCGCTGCGTCGATCACCCGGCGATCGGTGGCGAAGATCGATCCGGTGAGCGCATAGGGTGCGATATCCGCGGCCTGGGCCACCGTCTCGTCGTACGCCGAATCCTCGTACACGTGCACGCCCAGGAACGGCCCGAAGTACTCGGTGGTGAAGATCTCGTGCGTGGGGTCGGCACTGGTGGCGACAGTGGGTCGGACGATGAAGCCCTCCGCGTCATCGCCGGTCCCCCCGGCAATCACCTCGACGTCGGCGTCGGAGCGCGCCATCTGCTGAACCTTCGACAGCCGGTCGTAGGACCGCCGGTCGATCACGGCGCCGCCGAACTGGGACAGGTCCGTCACGTCGCCGTACGTCAAGCTCTCGGTCTTGTGCACCAGTGCGTCGCGGACCTCGCTGTCCCACAGCGAGCGCGGGATGTAGGCACGCGAGGCGGCCGAGCACTTCTGACCCTGGTACTCGAAAGCGCCCCGCACGAGGGCAGTGACGAGCGCGGCCGGCTCGGCACTCGGGTGGGCGATCACGAAGTCCTTGCCGCCGGTCTCGCCGACGAGCCGCGGGTACCCACGGTAGGACGCGATCCGCGCGCCGACGGTCGACCACAGGTGCTGGAACGTCGTGGTCGAGCCGGTGAAGTGGATGCCTGCCAGTCGCGGGTCGCCGACGGCGACCTCGCTGACCGCATGCCCGTCGCCGGTCACCATGTTGATGACACCCGGCGGCAGTCCCGCCGCCTCCAGCAGCCGCATCGTGCAGTGCGCGGCGAACTGCTGGGTCGGCGACGGCTTCCAGACGACGGTGTTGCCCATCAGTGCCGGCGCCAGCGGGAGGTTGCCAGCGATCGCGGTGAAGTTGAACGGCGAGATCGCGAGGACGAAGCCCTCCAGCGGGCGGTGGTCCATCCGGTTCCACACACCGGCACCGGACATCGGCTGCTCGGTGAGGATCTGCCGGCCGAAGTGCACGTTGAACCGCATGAAGTCGATCAGCTCGCAGGCGGCGTCGATCTCGGCCTGGAAGACGGTCTTCGACTGACCCAGCATCGTCGCGGCGACGAGCCTGGCCCGCCATGGGCCGGCCAGCAGGTCGGCGGCGCGCAGCAGCACGGCCGCCCGCTCGTCGAAGGGCAGCTCCCGCCACATCGGTGCCGCAGCGACCGCGGCGTCCACCGCCGCCTGCACGTCGGCGTTCGTCGCCTGCCGGCCGGTCCCCAGTACGGCGGCGTGCCGGTGCGGCTGGACGACGTCGAAAGCGTCGCCGCCGCCGAAGCGCTGGTGGCCGTCGATCGTCATTGTCAGCTCGGCGGGCGCGGACTGCAGGTCCTTGAGCGCGGTCTCGACGTCGGCTCGCTCGGCCGACCCCGGCGGGTAGTTCAGGACGGGCTCGTTGACCGGGGTGGGCGTGACGGTGACGGCATCCATGGCGGTGCTCCTGTGCTGGCTCGGCTGCACTGACGAGGCCTTCCATCGTGTCACGCCGGCGGGTGCCGCCCGGCCCACTTGAGGCCCTGAGGACGTAACGGCAGAGACAGCGTGCCAATGTTGTCACCCTGTGTCTGCCGCTAGCTCGTTCGACAGTCACAACAGCTCGATGAGGGCTCCGATCTCCTGGGTCGCGTACCACGCCAGCTCGTAGCCCTCGGCCTCGTCCACGACGAACTGCGCGTCGTCGCTGCCCATATCGGCCTCAAGTACGACGTTCGCCGCGGCCCGGACGGCCGGCTCGGCGTCGGCGGTGTCGGCGTGCGCGGCAGCCACGGCGCTCAGTGGCACGGCCGCTGACAGTTCCACCACCGCGCGATCAAGGTCGGGCCGGGGTGTGACCTGCTCGTCCGGGATGTCGGCGGCCACCACTACCCGCCTCCGGGCCGCGGTGGGGTCGGCATCGATCAGGCGGAGGCTGGCCGCCGCTGCCTCGCGCAGCGCGGCGTACTCCAACTCCTCCGCGCCGGAGTCGGGGGCTGAGTCGGTGACGGAATACCACTCGCGAACAGCGGGCGTGACGGCGAAGGCCCGTACCGGAGGTGACCCGAGCTCGCCGTCGTCCAGTAGCACGCGCAGTGTCGGCACCGTCGCCGGGATGTACACGCGCATCACTAGGCGCTGAGGTCGCTGCGCCGGTCCCGCAACGCGTCGGTACTTGTGCACAGCGACGTACGCAGCACCGCACGGCGACGACGATGGTCCATCATGTTCGAGCCGATCGCCCGCAGGTCGTCGGCGCCGGGAGCCAGCAGCGTCACTTCCGTGCCCGAGCGGGTCACCTTCTCCGCCTCACGCTGCAGCCGCCGGGTGACCGTACGCCGGAAGCGCCGCTCGAGCTGGCCGACAAAGGACAACGGCTGGTCGTAACCGGTGGCTGCCATCGGCGCCACAACGAACACCTCGTCCAGGGCACTGCCCGCCAGCAGGTCGAGCGACGTCGCGGAGTGCGCGCCGCCGTCTACGTACAGTCGACCGCCGATCCGCACCGGCGCATACCACCCTGGGATCGCACAGGAGGCAGTGACCGCCTCGGACAGCCGGGCCCCCGGCGCCCCCTGCTGGCCGAACACGGTGCGCCGTCCAGTCGCGTAATCCAGGGCGACGATCCAGGTCTCGCGCTCCGGCCAGGAAGCGGAGCCGATCCGCTCGACCATGTTCGTGACCGGCGCGAGCCGGCCCCGGCCTCGGGGCAGCAGCGCGGTCGCCGCGGTGATCGGGGGGAAACGGCTCGGGTGCCGGGCGACACGGGCGAGCAGCTGCGGACTGCCGAGGCCCAGCAGCGGCAGCGGCGGCAACGCGCCGCCGGAGTCGCTGTCGTAGTTCCAGTCGATCTCCACGTCGCCGGGGCGGACCCGGCCGCGCTGGTGACGCAGCACCGTGTCCAGCGGTACGTCGTTGGAAAGCACTGCCGCCATGATCGAGCCGGCCGACGTCCCGACGATGACGTCCATGTCGCGGACGTCCATCCCCAGCGACTGCTCGAGGGCGTGCAGCGCACCGACCGTCCAGGTGAAGCCGAGAACGCCCCCGGCACCCAGCACGAGCCCGCGTCTCACGTGCACACCTCGCTCCGCCCGGTGCGCCGCGTTCGCGGCACGCTGCACCCAGTGGCTCGCTCGCTGCGCCCGCTCACACGGTCTCCAACAGCGCGTCCAACGACTCCTCGATCAGCGCGCCGAGCACGTCGACATCGCCCATCGCGTCGCGGTCGGCGTTCAGGCCGTAGAAGACGCCGCCGTTGTACGACGTGAGGCCGATCGACACCGCCTGACCCTTGGCCAGCGGTACGACGGGGAACATCTCCAGCAGCTTCGCTCCCCCGGCGTATAGGGGGAACTGCGGACCGGGGACGTTCGTCACGACGACGTTGAAGAGTCGGCGGCTGAAGCCGCTGGCTACCCGCGCACCCATCGAATGCAGCGTCGGGGGCGCGAATCCGGACAGCGCGATGAGCGCGTCGGCGCCGACGGACTGGCCGGACTCCTTGTGCGCCTTCATCGAGTAGCTGATCTGGGCGAGCACGACCTTAGGGTTGGCCTCCCCCACGGGAAGATCCACCAGGTACGAGGAGACCCGGTTGCCGAGAGTGCCGTGCTCGGTCTCGGTGCGGACCGACAGGGGCACCATCGCGCGGATCGACGTCTTCGGCGTGACCGGCTCGCCGCGGGACAGCAGCCAGTTGCGCAGGGCCAGGCTGACGGTGGCGAGCACCACGTCGTTCACCGTTCCGCCGTACGCCTTGCGCACCCGCTTGTAGTCGTCCAGCGACGTACGGGCCACACCGAACCGGCGCTGCTCGCCGATCTTCGCGTTCAGCGGACTGTCCGGGGCCGGTCGAGTCGCGAGTCGGGCGGCCGAGGCAAGTCCGGCCACCACCCCCGCAACCCGCCCCGCCGTGACCCGGACGTCTGCGACGCTGGAGCGCACGGTGTCCACGACCGCGGACGGGCGGCGGATGTAGTCCCCGATCGCCCCCGCGACAAGGTCGAGCCGGCCGGGTTCCGGCGCCGGCATCCAGAGGTCCTCGCCGGTGTCGCGCGGGAGCGGGGTCAGGTCCAGCAGCACCTGGCCGATGTCCACCGCGCTGCGCCCGTCCACCATCGCGTGGTGGGTCTTGGTGATCAGGGCGATCCGGCCGCCGGCAAGGCCCTCGACCAGGTAGATCTCCCACATCGGGCGGTGCCGGTCCAGCCGCCGGGACATCAGCCGGCCGACGAGTTCGCGCAGCTGCGCGTCGCTGCCAGGCCGGGGCAACGCGGAGCGGCGGACATGGTAGGTGACGTCGAAGTCACCGTCGTCGACCCAGACCGGGTTCGCGAGGTGACCGGGCACGCTCTTGATCTTCTGCCGGTAGCGGGGAACCAGTCCGATCCGGGCCTCGATCAGGGCGACGAGCTTGTCGTAGTCGAAGCCGGTGTCCGGTGGCTGGAGCGTGACCAGCCCCCCGACGTGCATCGGGGTCGTCGGCTCCTCCAGGTAGAGGAACGACACGTCGAGCGCGCTGAGCCGATCCGCCACGCGGGCCACACCTCCCTGCTTGTTCACGCCATCGTTACACGGCGCACATCCATTCAGCCGAACGACTTGTCGAAGATCGCCTCCAGCTCCTCGATCGTGGTGGCCACGTCACGGTGCCGAACCCCGGTCATGCCCACCGCTACCGCCGCCCTTACGTTGGGCCCGAGGTCGTCCACGAACACGCATTCCTGCGGGGTGGCACCGAGCAGCTGTGCCGTGTGCAGGTAGATCCCGGCCTCCGGCTTGCGCATGCCGACTTCCCCGGAAACGACGACGGCATCGAAGAGCTCCGCCCAGTCCTGCCGCGGGTACTCGAAGCCCCACGAGTTGGACAGCAGGGCGGTCCTCAGACCGTGCCCGCGGGCGGCCCTGAGGACATCGAGCATCCGGCTCTCGGCCTGGAAGCCGGCGAACATCCGCTCCAGCAGCCCGTCGGCGTCGGGCAGCGTCCCGTCGGAGCGGCGCAGCGCCGCGGCGTACTGCGGTTGGAAGTCAGCTGGTGTGATCCGGCCCGACTCCAGGTCGTGGGCGATGTTCGGCGCCGCCTCCGGCCCGAACCACTCGCGCATCAGCTCCCGGAACCGCTCGGGCTCGATCCGCTCGGCGGCCAGCCACGAGTCGACTGTCGCGCTCAACGGCGTGGTGAGTACCCCGCCGTAGTCGACGATCAGCGCGTTCAGGCTCACAGCCTGGTTATCCGCACGTCGCGCGAGTGGCCCGCCAAGGCACGCGGCTCACCCACATCGGAGGTCACAGGTGCTAAGCAGCCGGTTCGCTGCTGCGCCTTGACCTGTGCGTTGGCGTGCAGTTCCTCGGGCAGGTAGACGGTCATCCGCGCCACGGCCGGCACTGTACGCCTGGGTAGACGTACAGATCTCATCGTTGCCTCCGCCGGCCGCGGACGGGCACGTCCGCCCCGCCCAGCTCGGCAGCCAGCTCGCGCAGAGCCAGGCGCAGCCGACTCTTCGGGGACACGTCGGCGAGAGTACGACCGGTGGCCAGCGCGGAGTCGGCCGCCTCCACGTCCTGCGGGAGGTACGTCGCCGTGCTGACGTTGGCGAAACGCTCCAGGGCGGCGGCGATCTCCCGCCGCGGATTCCCCGGTACGACGATCTTGCGCACCCGGTTGACTACGACTCTCGGCCCGACCTCCGGCAGCAACTCCCGCAGCTCGGCCAGCGCTCGCACCGTGCGCTGCAGCGAGACCGGATCCGCGCCGCTGACGCACAACACCACATCGGCCTCGGCGAGGGTGGCCACGGTGGCGGCGTTGCGCCGAGGCGCGACCGAGTCGTAGCTGACCTCCTCGTCCTGCTCCAGGCAGAACCCGCAATCCACGACCGTGAACGACGCCAGCTGCCGGGCCGCCTCGAGGACCACCTCCAACGACGACGGACGCAGTTCGGGCCACCGGTCGGCGCGGGTGCTTCCGGTGAGTACCCGCAGCGACGGACGCACCGACCGAGCCAGCCGCGCCAGCGACGTCACATCGAGGGTGCCGTTGCCGGCCTGCCGGGCGGCTGCGGCCAGACCGGGCGACTCGTCCAGCAGACCCAGCACTTGGCCGACCGTGCCGCCGTAGACGTCGGCGTCGATCAGCAGCGACCCGACGCCGAGCCGGGCGGCCTCATCGGCCAGTCCCACAGCGACCGTCGTACGGCCCGGCGCGCCGGTCGGTCCCCAGACGGCGACCACGGTGCCCGGTCCCGCCGTCGGTACGACCGGTGGCTCCGGATCGCCCAAATCGGGCAGGGCGGCTCGCGGATCTCCGACGTCCTCAGGGGTGCGGCGCCCGCCCGGCGCTCCCCCGACCGCCTCGACCACCGCTGCCGCGATCAGCGCGACTCCGGAGTCGGCGGGCAGCACATGCCGTACGCCGAGCTGCCGCAGCCGCCGTTCGGAGTCTGCATCGCCAGGGTCCACCAGTCCCACGACGGCTACCCCTGCCGAGGTCAGCCGGCTCACCGACTCCCGGTCCAGCCGGCGCAGGTCGGCCGAGAGCAGGACGGCGCGAGCCGTCCCGGTGGAAGCGACAGACAGCAGATCGGCGAGGTCGACGCATCGGCGTACGACGGTGAGGCCGTGGTCGGAGGCGGCGAGGGCGCCCACCAGTTCGCTTTCCCACACCGCTCCGGTGACGGCGGTCAGGACGGGCAGGCTCATCAGCTGCTCGGAGCCGCCGCGGACGTGCTCGGCGCCGCCGCGGACGTGCTCGGAGCCGCCGCGGACGTGCTCGGAGCCGCCGCGGACGTGCTCGGGGCCGCCGCGGACGTGCTCGGGGCCGGTGGGCCGGGCGGCTCGGCCGGCACCGCTCGGTTCGCCGGCTCGCTCAAATCGTCCAGGATTGCCACTGCCAGTTCACGGCCGGCGATGGCGGCGAGCAGATCACCGGCCTCACCGCTCGGCACCGAGACGACCACCTGTCGCATGCCGCTACTCGCCGACAGCGCGCCCTGACTCCCACCGTCGATGGCCTGGACAGGGGCGGCAGCCAGCACCAGCCTGGTCGTGGTGGTGTCCCCACCGATGCCCTCGCCAGTGGCGTAGACGTCGATGAGTTGCCCGCGGTGCAGATCCAGCGGTACCGCCGTCGTCGGAACCGGTAGCGCGACCGAGACCCGGTCGGATTGCTCCCGTAGCGCGGAGGCCGGCAGCAGCTCACCGGCGCGCACCGGACGGTCGAGGATCTGCCCGGTCAGGACGGCGCTGCTGCGCAGGTAAGCCGCGCCGGAGTCGAACAGGCGGACCGGCACCGCCCGGACGTCCTCCGGCCGCAGCGTCGTACCGGCGGAGAGGTCCTGGGCGGCCGCCCACACCGACACCGACTGGTCGGCGGCCGAGACGATGCGGGCACCGACAAGGACGGAGACGAGGACGAGAAGAACCCCACCGATCAGGCGCAGATCGAGCCAGGATGGGCCCCGCAGGCGTCGTGGCCGGGGCGAGGCGGAGCCGGCGGACGTGGTCACGGGCTGTGGTGACGACATGCGGCTGATCGTGCCGCATCCGGCGTCGGACAGCGCGGGTTGTCCACAACCGGCGTTGGTCCAGCGCCTGTGGATACCACGACGGGTCACCGCCCGGTGCTGCCACACTGGACCCATTCCGTCACACCGATTGTCGGAGGACGTGAGGGGCGAGCATGCAAGCCGAGCGGTTCCTCACCCTCACCGACGTGGGCGAGATTCTGAACATCACGCCGGCGCAGACCTACGCACTGGTCCGGCGCCGCGAGCTTCGCGCGCTCAAGATCGGCGGGCGGGGGCAGTGGCGGGTCGAGCGCACCGAACTCGAGGCCTACATTCAACGGATGTACGACGAGACGGCGCGCTCCCTGCAGCGTGAGCGGGTCGACCAGGACGACCCGGCACTGGACTGAGCGAGCCGCCGGCTACTGCGTGCGGGTGACGAGCGCGATCGCGTCGATGACCACGGTGCGCACCGCGCGAACTGCTGCGTGCCGCCGCGGTTCACCAACAGGGTGCTCGGCCAGTTCGGCGTAATCGGCACCGACGCGGTCCAGCGTTCCGTCGAACGCCGTTCCGTCGGTCAGCAGCACCCGAACGCCGGCGCGGTCGGTGGCCAGTCCCCGCAGCGCCTTCCGGAGATCCAGCGCGTCCTCGACGAGGCTGCGGTCCCGGGCCGGCTCGGTCGCACTGCCGAGACCGCCTACCGCGCTGACGGCGGCGAGACTGACCAGGATCTCCGGTTCAGCGGCGGCTGCGAGCAGGAGCCAGCCGGTGCCCACGCGGCGCAGGGTGCCCGACACAGGGCCGGCGCCGCGGACTGTCAGGACGACAGTGTGGCCCTCGGCTGCCCGCAACCGGTCGGCCAGGCGTAGCCGACCCTGTTCGGCCCGGCTGCGATCGGCAACCTCCGCATCGAAGTCCCGGGCAGCCGCAGCCGCTGCCTGCGCCTCAAGGTCGTCGAAGAGTCGGTCCCAGCGCACGGCTCACGGTGGACCTGTCGAGGGCTGAGGGTCAACCGGAGAAATCGAGCCACCGATACCCACCTGCCTCTTGCCGGCATTGTTTGCCCGTGTTTAGATACAAACGACATTAAACGCAGGTAAACGAGCACCAGTGAGGCTGATATGGTCCGTCGCCTAGCTGCAGCGTTGACCTTGCTGGGTCTGACGGCAGCAGTGCTGAGGTGGGTGGCCCCCAGTCCGGGAATTGCACTGACCGCAATGCGCCATCCACAGGAGTGGATCGGCATGCACGGCGCCGAGTCGGCGATCCTGACTGTCGCCGTCGCCGCAAGCTGGTTGCTGCTCGGCTGGCTCACCCTCGGGCTGGCAGTCGGTCTGGTCGGCGAGCTACCCGGCGCCGCCGGCCGGGCCGCCCGCGCGCTAGCGAGCGTCGTGCTGCCCAGGGCCATCCGACAGGCAGTTGCCCTGACGTTGGGTGTCGGACTTGTGACCGCCACTGCCTCGGCGGCCGCTGCCGATCCGGGTTCAACCGGGTCAGGAAGCCCCGCGTCATCCACCAGTGTCGCCGTCGACTGGCCGGTCCAGCCGCCGTCCGCGCCCAGCTCCCCCGTGCTGCCGCCGCCTGCGCACGGCGGGCCGTCCGGCTCCGACGATCCGCCCGACGGTGTGGTTCTGGTCCGGCCCGGGGACTCACTCTGGGCGATCGCCGGCGTCCGGCTGGGGTCCGGGGCCACGCCCGCTCAGATCGCCGCGGCCGTGTCCGCCTGGTACCAGGTCAATCTGGCGGTCATCGGCCCTGACCCGGACCTCATCCACCCCGGTCAGCGCCTGGCTGTCCCGGCTGCTTCCCCTCCGACGACATGAGCACCGCTCCGATGCTCGCGCCCTACGTGCGCGCCGCCCCGCCGTACCAGCCGCCGTACGACGACGACGTCCCGCCGGCGGCGCTCCGGCTGGTCGGTGCCGGCAGCGACGAGCTCCCCTTCGAATCCCCTGGCGATGCTCCGCCGACCCCGCCGGCGCTGCCGCAGTTCCCTCTGCGCCGCCGCCTGCCGGACCCGGCGCCCTGGGCCAGGCAGTTCATCCAAGCTGCCCTGGAGACATTGAGCGGCCGGCGGCCGGTGGCGCAGCTGCAGCGCTGGAGCAGCCCGGCAGTGCTGATCGGGATCGATCGGGCCCGGCGCCGGGCCGAGCCCGGGATCAGCCAGCCCGTGATCGTCGTGCGGTCGATCCACGTCAGCGAGCCGGCCGACGCGGTAGCCGAGGTGTGTGCTGTCGTGTCCCGGCCGGACGCCGAGGGCCCGCGCTTTCGCGCGGTCGCCGCCCGGCTCGAGGGCCACAGCGGTCAGTGGCGCTGCGTCACACTGCAGATCGGCTGACGAGTCGACCCCTCGCAGCTATTCGTTGTCCGGGGCTCCGTGGCAGCGCTTGTACTTCTTGCCCGACCCGCAGTGGCACGGAGCGTTGCGGCTCGGCCCGCTGTTACCGGTCACGGTGGCGGTCTTGACCGCTGCCCGGCTCTTACGGGCCGGCTCCGGTGAGTCCAGCGTCGGCGCGGAGTACTGCAACACCTTGGGAACCGCTGGTTCGCCCAGCCCCTTCGCGGTCAGCTGCGGTGCTGCCTTGATCGTCGCCGCTGTCGCCGCCGGGGTCGGGGACACCGCCCGCACTGCCGCGGGTCGCTTGGCCTTCGCCGCGGTCTTGGCCGCGGTGACCGGGGCCCGGGCTCCGGCCGGCTGCTCGGCGGTGTCGGGCGTCGCCGCCTGCTCCGCGGCGACCAGGGCCGCATCGGCCGGCTCGGTCTCCGCAGCCGCCGCGTCGGTGGTGGGCTTGACGCTCACCTCGACGTTGAACAGGTAGCCGACGGACTCCTCCTTGATCCCGTCGAGCATGGCCGTGAACATCGTGAAACCTTCGCGGCCGTACTCGACGGCCGGGTCGCGCTGGGCCATCGCCCGCAGGTGGATTCCCTCGCGCAGGTAGTCCATCTCGTACAGATGCTCGCGCCACTTGCGGTCGAGCACGCTCAGCACGACCTTGCGCTCCAGCTCGCGCATCACCTCGGCGCCGAGCTCCTCCTCACGGGCGTCGTACGCCGAGTGCGCGTCACCGATGATCTCCTCCTGCAGGAGCTCGGTGGACAACCCGGAACGCTCGCCGCCCACCTGCTCGAGCAGGTCCTCCTCGGTCAGCGAGACCGGGTACAGCGTCTTGAGCGCGGTCCACAGCTGGTCCAGGTCCCAGTCCTCCGGGTAACCGGCAGCGGTCGCACCGACCACGTAGTCACGGACGACGTCATCGAGCATGTGGCGGATCTGCTCGTGCAGGTCCGCGCCCTCGAGAACCCGGCGCCGCTCGCCGTAGATGACCTCACGCTGGCGGCTCATCACGTCGTCGTACTTCAGGACGTTCTTGCGGATCTCGAAGTTCTGCTGCTCGACCTGCGTCTGCGCCGACTTGATGGCCCGGCTGACCATCTTCGACTCGATCGGCTGGTCGTCGGGGATCTTCAGCGTGTTCATCATCACCTCGACCGCCGAGGAGTTGAACCGCTTCATCAGGTCGTCCGCCAGCGACAGGTAGAAGCGGGAAACCCCGGGGTCACCCTGCCGCCCGGACCGCCCGCGCAGCTGGTTGTCGATCCGGCGCGACTCGTGCCGCTCGGTGCCGAGCACGTACAGCCCACCGGCCTCGATCACCTCGTCGTGCTCCTCGGCGACCTGCTGCTCGGCCTTCTCAAGCGCCCCTGGCCAGGCCGCTTCGTATTCCTCCGGCGTCTCGCTGGGGACCAGTCCGGCCTTCTCCAGCTCGGCGTTGGCCATGAATTCCGCGTTGCCACCCAGCACGATGTCGGTGCCCCGGCCGGCCATGTTGGTAGCGACGGTGACCGCGCCCTTGCGCCCGGCCTGCGCGATGATCGCCGCCTCCTTGGCGTGGAACTTGGCGTTGAGCACCTCGTGCGGGATCCCCCGCTTGAGTAGCAGCCCGGCCAGCAGCTCGGACTTCTCCACGCTCGCCGTACCGCAGAGGATCGGCTGCCCGGCCTCGCTGCGCTCTTCGATGTCGTCGACAACTGCCTCGAACTTCGCCACCTCGGTCTTGTAAATCACGTCCGCCTCGTCCGCGCGGACCATCGGCCGGTTCGTCGGGATCGGCACGACGCCGAGGCCGTAGATCTGGGACAACTCAGCGGCCTCGGTCTGCGCCGTACCGGTCATCCCGGCGAGCTTGTCGTAGAGCCGGAAGTAGTTCTGCAGGGTGATCGTCGCAAGGGTCTGGTTCTCGTCCTTGATTTTGACCTTTTCCTTGGCCTCGATCGCCTGGTGCATGCCCTCGTTGTAGCGGCGGCCGGCGAGCACCCGGCCGGTGAACTCGTCCACGATGAGGACCTCGCCGTCGACGACGATGTAGTCCCTGTCCTTCTTGTAGAGCTCCTTCACCTTGAGCGCGTTCATCAGGTAACCGATCAACGGGGTGTTGACAGCCTCGTAGAGGTTCTCGATGCCGAGCTGGTCCTCGACGAACTCCACACCTTCCTCGGTGATGGCGACCGTGCGCTTGCCCTCCTCGACGTCGTAATGCCGGTCTCGCTTCAGCAGCGGCGAGATCCGGGCGAACTCGGTGTACCACTTGGCGCTCTGCTCGGCCGGGCCGGAGATGATCAGCGGTGTCCGCGCCTCGTCGATCAGGATCGAGTCGACCTCGTCCACGATCGCGTAACGGTGCCCGCGCTGGACGAGCGCGTCCTTGCTCCAGGCCATGTTGTCGCGCAGGTAGTCGAACCCGAACTCGTTGTTCGTCCCGTACGTGATGTCGTGGTTGTACTGGTCGCGGCGGTGTGCCGGCGTCTCGTTCGCGAGGATGACACCGACGCTGAGCCCGAGGAAGCGGTGCACCCGGCCCATCCACTCCGAATCGCGTCTGGCCAGGTAGTCGTTGACGGTGACGATGTGCACGCCGTTGCCGGGCAGGGCGTTGAGGTACGCCGGCAACGTCCCCGCCAGCGTCTTGCCCTCGCCCGTGCGCATCTCGGCGATGTTGCCGAGGTGCATGCCAGCGCCGCCCATCATCTGCACGTGGTAGTGCCGCTGCCCGAGCGTGCGCTTCGCCGCCTCCCGCACTGTCGCGTACGCCTCGGGCAGGATCTCGTCCAGCGTCTCCCCGTCGTCCAGCCGGGCCTTGAACTCGTCGGTCTTCGCCTTGAGCTCGGCGTCGGTGAGATCGGCGAAGTCGTCTTCGAGCGTGTCGATGTGGTTGGCGATGGCCTTGAGCCGGCGCAGGATCTTGCCCTCGCCGGCACGCAGGATTCGGTCGAATAGCACGGTGTCCGTTCAGCTCCTCGATCAGGACGGTCCCGGCCATCGTACGGCGCGCGCATGGGCGGGCCGGCCCGGTACAGGCAACTCCGGTGACAACGCACCGGCCGGTAGGAATGATCCCCGGATGACGCTGGACTTGACCGGAGTCGATCTGCTCACCGAGTCCGTGAGCACGCACCGGCTGCTGCTGCGTCCGTTCCGGGCCGATGACGCCGAGGCTGTCTGCCAGGCCTGCCAGGACGAGGACATCCAGCGGTGGGTGGTCGCCGTACCCTCGCCGTACACCCTCGACGATGCTCGGCACTTCGTCTCGGAACTGGCCTGGGAGGAGCGCCGTACCGGCACCGGCCTGCAGTTCGCGGTGGCCGAGCGCGGCTCCGGCCGAGTGGCCGCCTCGGTCGGGTTGATGCGGCTGCGGGCGTCGATCGGTGCAGAGATCGGGTACTGGGTGGCGCCGTGGGCGCGCGGCCACGGCTATGCCGCGGAGGCTACGGACGCACTTGCAGGGTGGGCGTTTCGGCATGGCCTGCACCGGGTGGTGCTGCTGATCGCGCCGGAGAACACGGGGAGCTGCCGCACAGCCGAGCGGGCCGGGTTCCGCCGCGAGGGCAGGCTGCGGGAGGCCGAAGTCGCCCGCCAGGGTGAGCGCCGCGACTTCGTCCTGTACGCCCGGCTCGCCACCGACCCGGGCCTGCGCGAGCCAGCCGGCCGACACGATGACCCGAAAACTGGTCACCAACGACACGCCCGAGGCACTGAAACGCGTCGCAAGTGACCAGTTCCTGCGGGCGAACCGCCCCTGTCGCAAGAGCACCTGCGAGGTGTATCCGTACCGCTGCCAACCCAAGCGGAGCAGGTACCGCTCGCGGGCGAGATCTCGGGCGTGCTGCGCCCCCGTCGCGCTGCACCGCGCCGTCATACTCCGCCAGCCCCGAAGGATGGCGCCGGTCAGGTGAGTGAACGAGCCCGAAGCCGGCAGCGCGCTCAGAGCAGGCGGCGGTCATCCGGGTGGACGACGCGCAGCCAGCGGAACCCGTACCCCTCAAGCATGATCTCGGCGGATCCGTCTTGGGCCACCGCGGTGCTGCCATGGCAGAGCAGGTCGACCAGGGTGGCGGAGGAGTCCAGGCCGGCCAGCGTGAGCGGGACGGTCAGCGGCTCCGGGCCGAGGTTGTGTACGGCGATCAGGCAGGCGCTGTCCCAGGTGCACGAGTGCGCCAGCACGGCGTCGTAGGGCTGCTCCAGCACCGCGAAACGGCCCCAGCCCAACTCGGGGCAGTCCCGGTAGCGCCGGATCAGCAAGGTCATGAAATGCAACAGGGAGTCCGGGTCGCGGCGCTGGGCGTCGACGTTGACGTGTTCCGGTGAGAACCCGCCCTCGACCACCGGACCGGCCAACCGTGACGGCGCGGCGGTGGAGAAGCCGCCATTCTTCTGCGCCGTCCATTGCATCGGCGTACGTACTGCCAGTCGACCCCCGGCCGCAAGGTTCTCGCCCATGCCGATCTCCTCGCCGTAGAAGAGGACCGGGGTACCCGGGAGGGAGAAGAGCAGGCTGTAGACCATGCGGATCCGGCGCGGGTCTCCGTTGAGCATCGGCGGGAGCCGACGTGTGAGCCCGCGGCCGTAGACCTGCATTTCAGGCTCGGGGCCGAAGGCATCGAAGACCTCCTGACGCTCGGCCTCGCTGAGCTTGTCCAACGTCAGCTCGTCATGGTTGCGCACGAACGTCGCCCACTGGCTGTCCGGAGACGTCGTCGGTCTGCTCAGCAGTGCCGAGGCCAGCGGCCGGGCGTCACGTCGGGCCAGGGACAGGTACATCTGCTGCATGGCGATGAAGTCGAACTGCATGGTCAGTTCGTCGCCGTCGGTGCCACCGAAGAATTTCAGTTGCTCCTCGTGGGGCAGGTTGACCTCACCGAGCAGCACTGCATCCCCGACGCGACGGCCCATGAACGATCGCAGCGCCCGGAGGTACTCGTGCGGTTCGGGGAAGCTGACCTCGCCACCGTCCACCCCGAGCGTCTCCAGGAAGAACGGAACGGCGTCCACCCGGAAACCGGACAACCCCATCTCCAACCAGAACCCCATGACTTTCGCGATCTCGTTGCGTACGGTGGGATTGGCGACGTTCAGGTCGGGCTGCTGTCGGTAGAAGCGGTGCAGGTAGTGCTGGCCGGCGCGCTCGTCGTAGGTCCAGACGCTGTCCTCCTGGTCCGGGAACGTCGGAGCGGTCTGGTCGGCCGGTGGCTCGTCCCGCCAGACGTAGTAGTCGCGGTACGGCGAGGAGCGGCTGGCCCGGGCCGAGCGGAACCACGGGTGCCGGTGCGAGGTGTGGTTCACGACGAGGTCGGCGATCACCCGCATGCCCCGATCCTTGGCTGTCCGGATCGCTTCGACGAGGTCGCCGTGAGTGCCCAGCCGGGAGTCCACACCGTAGAAGTCGGTGATGTCGTAGCCGTCGTCACGGTCGGGCGTCGGGTAGAACGGCATCAGCCACAGGCAGGTGACGCCGAGGCTGTTGAGGTAGTCGATCCGCTGGGCCAGGCCCTGCAGGTCTCCGGTGCCGTCGCCGTTCCAGTCCAGGAAGGTCTCGACGTCCAGGCAGTAGACGACGGCGGTCTTCCACCACAGGTCGCTGGTGTCGGAGACCCTCACGTCGCAACCTCCACGGTGACAGGATTCCGGGCTGTCACGTCGAGCTGTGGCAGCACCTTCGAGCCGAAGACATCGATGAACTCACGCTGGTCCTGACCGACGTGATGCAGGTAGATCTCGTCGAAGCCGATGTCCACCAGCCCGTGCAGCCACTGCGCGTGCCGGCCCGGATCGGCCGAGATGAGCACGGTGTCATGCATCGCCTCCGGTGGCACGTGCTTGGCTGCCTCGTCGAAGGTGCCGGCCGAATCAACGTCCCAGCACAGCGGTGGGGCGAACACGTTCGTGCGCCACTGGTCGTGCGCGATACGCAGCGCGGCGTCCTCGGTGGCCGCGTAGGACAGGTGCACCTGGACAGACAGGGTGCCCCTCCCGCCGGCGCCTCGGTAGGCCTCGACCATCGCCCGGAGCTTGTCAGCCGGCTGGGCGATAGTGACCAGACCGTCAGCCCACCCCGCGACCCATCGAGCTGTCTGCAGGCTCACCGCCGCGCCGATCAGCGGCGGCGGCTGTTCGGGACGAGTCCACAGCCGGGCGCGGTCGACGGTGACCAACCCGTCATGGCTGACCTCCTCGCCGGCGAAGAGCGCCCGGATCACCTCCACGCATTCGCCCAGCCGGGCGTTGCGCACATCCTTGCGCGGCCAGGCGGCACCGGTGATGTGCTCGTTGGATGCCTCGCCGCTGCCCAGTGCCACCCAGAACCGGCCCGGATACATCGCCTCCAGGGTCGCGGCCGCCTGCGCGATGATCGCCGGGTGATAGCGCTGGCCGGGAGCGTTGACCACGCCGAAGGGCAGGCTGGTCGCCTGCAGGGCTGCACCCAGCCACGACCAGGCGAAGGCCGAATGCCCCTGCCGTTCGCTCCACGGAGAATAGTGATCCGAGCACATCGCGGCGGTGAAGCCGGCCTCTTCCGCGGCCCGCACGGCCTCAAGCAGCACCGCAGGGTGGATCTGCTCGTGCGACGCATGGAGCCCGACGACAGTCATGGCGCGAGGCGGATCACACCGTAGTCGTATCCCTTGCGCCGGTAGACGACGCTGGCCCGGTCGGTGTCCTTGCACAGGAAGAGAAAGAAATCGTGGCCGACGAGCTCCATCTCCAATAGCGCCTGGTCGATGGTCATCGGCTCGCTGGGGTGCTCTTTCTCGCGCACGATCTGTCCCGGCGCATGATCGTCGGGGTTCAGCCCGTCCGGGGCATACCCATCCCCACCGCCGCCGGGTTCGGCGTCGACGGGCAACTCCTCGAGCAGCGCGGTCACGGTGTCCCCGGTCGCCGCGTGGACCGACGTCGGCGTGTGCCGGCCGTGGTGCACCCGCCGCCGGTCGGCACCTCGGCGCAGGCGGGCCTCGAGCTTGGCTACCGCATTGTCCAGGGCGGAGTAGAAGTCCGCTGCGCAGGCCTCGGAGCGCACCACGGGGCCGCGCGAGGTGCAGGTGATCTCCACCCGCTGACAGGCATCTGATTGACGACGGTTCTTCTCGTGAGTGAGCTCGACATCCACGCCGATCAGCTTGTGGTCGTACCGCTCGATCCGGCTCAGCTTGTCGGCCACATGCTGGCGATAGTGGTCCGGCACCTCGACGTTGCGTCCCCGGACGACGATATTCATCTGTTGCCTCGAGCAACGGTGTCCATACGTTCGCCTCCAGTCCCACTGTGCTGGTCCCCCGACGCTAGTCCCTCGGCTCTCACCCGGACAGTCGATCTCCGCTCCGTCGGGTTGTTCCGGCAACCGCCGCGGCGCTGACCTGCAATCCCATCTCGCCCAGCGCCAGCGCGCACCGGGTGAGGGTCGTCCCCGTCGTCACCACGTCATCCACCAGGACGACGCAGGCGCCGGCGGCCAGCCGCCGGGTGTTCGCGCCGGCCGCGAACACCCCGTCCAGGTTGCGGGCCCGCTCGGCGGCGCTCAGCCCGGCGGAGTCCTGCGGCGTACGCAGCAGCCGCAACGCCGGCAACACTGTGACCGGGCGTCCGGCCCGTTGCAGTTCGACGGTCGTACGCCGTGCCAGCAGGCGCATGTGGTCACCGCCCCTGCGCCGCACGGCAGCTCGGGTCGAGGGCACCGGCACGAGCAGCACGGCACCTGATCCGGGCGCCGCAGCCGCGACGGCACCGGCAAGCGCGGCTCCCAGCAGCGGCAACAGGTCACTCCGCCCGCGCTCCTTGACTGCGAGCACCGCAGAGCGCAGCACCGCGTCGTACCGACCCGCCACCCACGTCGGGGGGAATCGTGGCGGGCACGGGTCCGGAGTAAAGGCGCGTGGCTCGCCGGTCGCAGCCCAGCACGTGACACACACGGTGTCGCCCGGCCGACAGCATCCCAGGCACGACCGCGGCAAGGCCAGATCGGTCACCGCCGCGGCCAGCAACGTCAGGAGCCTGGTCACCACTCGACAATCACCGATGTCAGGCCGCGGCGACAGTCTTCCTGCGGGTCTGTGGACTCCCGATCAGCCTGGGTAGAACGGGGCAGTTCCGGGGAAGAACGGCTCCCCCCGCACCAGCGTGGTCCACGTCGTGTCGTCCAGTTGGTACATCGTCCCGCCCGCCGAGGCGAGCGCGGGTCGCCCCGGAGCGGCGGCGATGCCCGTGGCCTCGTCCGGCAGATTATCCAGTGGCTGCGCCGTCAGCACCGCGCCATCGACGGAAACCAGCCACGGCTTGCTGCGGCCGTCGGCCGGGTCGGTGGCCAGGAAGAGAAGCTGGGTCGCTGTCGCCCACGCGACGTCGACGACGTCGCGCAGACCGGTCCGCAGCGGCATGAACCCGGACAGCTGCACCGTCGAGCCGCTGCGGGCGACGCGGGCGACGTACAGGCTGGACACGCCGGCTCCGCCGGCCACGACGGCCACCCGCGTGCCGTCGCGGGACATCTGCAGCGAGCGGATCGGACCGCGGTCACCGAGATCGGATGTCGTGACGACCTGCGGCAGTGCACCGGAGGGAACCCGTACCACCTCGCGGCCGTCCCGGACCGTCCACACCTCCTGGCTCGGTTCCACCCACGTCGGCGGGGTGAAGGACCGGCCGGTGAGGACCGGCGCGAGCACCCCGCCGTAGTCACCGATCAACAGAGTGGATCCGGTCGAGGAGTCGCTCACGCCGGCCAGGCTGGTCTGCTCCGCCGACGCGCCGGCGGACGTCAGGGCATAAGCGCCCTCACCCGCCGGACCGGGTACCGGCCGGCCGTCGACGGTCCGCACCGCGCCTTCGGCGATGTAGTGCCCGACCAAGTCGGCAGGAACGAAGTCCGGATCATAGGACTGCCAGTTGTCGCTTCCCTGAATCGCCCCCGCCCCCGGGACGGTCAGCGGCTCGCCGTCGCTGCGCAGGGTCAACTGGGTGATGGACAGCTGCTTCAGGGTCCAGATCAGCTGGGCCGACAGTCGCTGGAGGGACGCCGGACTTCGCTCCCCGAGGCCGGTCAGGTTGACTTCGATGTCGCGGACCTCCTGGACGTTGCTGGCCAGTCCCACATCCGGGCCGAACTCGGTGGTCACCGCCGGGGCAAGGAACGGCGACGGCCCATCCAGCAGCTTCTCGACCAAGGAGTTGGCACGGGCGACCGACCCGGACAGCAGGAACCGGGGATCGGGGACGACCTTCGTCCCGGTCGGATCCAGGAAGTAGAGGTTGTACTGCACGTATGCCCGGCGGAAGTCCTCGACGCGGAGGATCACACCCGGTGGTGGGTTGTCGATGCGCCACTGCCCGTCGACTCGCACCAGGCTGAGCACCTGCCGCAGTTCCTCGTCGAAACTCGTGTACACGCCGTCTGCGTCGACCCGTCCGACGATCCGCCCGGTGAGCGTCACCTGAGCCCCGTCGGGGGTCGGTACGGCGGCGAAGTTCCGCTCGATCACCGTCACCCCGGCGTCGTCGGTCCAGTCCTCCGCGGCCTGCGGGGACAGGTACTGCCGTGCCACCGGACGGCTGCGGGCGTTGCTCGCCGACGCGGCGAGGAAGCCGCGGACCACCTCGTCGGGCTGCTGACCCGCCCTCGGCGCCAGCGCCTCGATCTCACCGCCGGGGTCGACCAGGGAGCCGTCGTCAACGACTGTGACCGGGATCGGATCGGAACCGGCCGGGATACCGACGCATCCGGACAGGGTCACGGCCAGGACGCCGGCAACGGCCGCAACCGCCGCCCTGGCACGGCGCTTCATGCGCGTTCCCCTGCGGTGGTGGCGGGCAGACGCGGCTGCGGGGAGAGCGGGAGCGGTGAGTGGGTGAGTTCAGCGCCGGACCTGATCGGCAGGGTCAGCCGGAACTGCGCCCCGTGCCCGGGTTCCCCCCATGCCTGCAGCCAGCCGCCGTGCAGACGCGCGTCCTCGAGGCTGATCGACAATCCCAGGCCGGTGCCGCCGAGGCCCTTGCTCCGGGACGGATCGGCCCGCCAGAACCGGCTGAAGACCTGGGCAGCCTCGCCCGGCTTGAGCCCGATGCCGTGGTCGCGGACGGTGATGGCCGCGGCATGCCCGTCGCCCGCGACTGCGATTTCGACGGGCAGCCCCTCCCCGTGCTCGACTGCATTGACGATCAGGTTGCGGACTATGCGCTCGACGCGGCGCGGATCGGCCTCGGCCATCACCACCGGCCCCCCGACAGCAACGACCAACTCGCTTCCCTGCCGAGCAGCTACCGAATGGGTGGCCGCGCAGACCCGGTCCACCAGGGCCCGCAGGTCGGTGGGCTCCGCCTCGAGCACCGCCGCCCCGGCGTCGTACCGGCTGATCTCGAGCAGGTCGTTCAACAGCGCTTCGAAGCGGTTCACCTCGGCCTGCAGCAGTTCGGTGGAGCGGGCAACAGCCGGCGGGAAGTCCTCCCGGGAGGCGTACAGCACGTCCGCTGCCATCCGGACCGTCGTCAGCGGCGTGCGCAATTCGTGTGACACGTCGCTGGTGAAGCGCTGCTGCAGCCGGGACAGCTGCTCCAGCTGCCGGATCTGCAGCTGCAGGCTCGCGGCCATGTCGTTGAAACTGGTGGCCAGGACAGCCAGGTCGTCCTCGCCACGAACTCTCATCCGATCCTCCAGCCGCCCCGATGCCAGCCGTTCGGCCGTCCTGGCGGCGTCGCGCACCGGCCGGACGACGAGCCGGGCGACCGTCGCCCCGATCCCCCCGACGAGCAGCACCAGTGCGATCCCCGAGAGCAGGACAGTGCCCTGGATCAGGGCCAGGCTGGTCTCCTCCTGATCCAGCGGGAACAGGTAGTACAGCTCGAAGTCGTCGATGCTGCTCGGGATCGGCGAACCGACGAGCAATGCCTTGCCGGAGCCGCCGTCGCCGAAGTCCACGGTGGCCAACTGGTAGCTCTGCACTCCGCCCTGCACCTCGGCACGCAACTCCGGCGGAACGCTCAGTGCCAGCGAGTTCAGCCGGGCTATCGGAATCGCGTCGTCGCCGACCCCGACGAACATCACCACGTCGAACCGACCGGCCGGACCACCGCGTTCGGCGAGTTGCTGCCGGGTGCGGTCCAGCGTGGTTCGCACGTCGTCACCGTTGATCGCATCCACCGCCGCCAGCTGCGATTCGGCGTACTGCAGCCCGTTGATGGACTGGGCGATCGCCGCTGTCCGCTTGACCTTGAGAATCTGGTCGCGAATCTGGGTCAGCAGGATCAGGCCGATCACGATGACCACAACGCCGCACAAGAGCACGGTCGTCACCGTGACCCGCTGCTGCAGGGACCGCCGCCAACGCCGGCGGACGCTCGCCGGTGCCGCGTGGAGGCGGGCGCGCCGCTCCGGCAACTCGCCGCTGACCCGCCCGGTCAGGTCTCGCATGTGTTACTGGGATCCGGCCCGGTAGCCCACGCCGCGCACAGTCAGGACCACCGTAGGGTTCTCCGGGTCGAGTTCGACCTTCGACCGCAACCGCTGCACGTGCACGTTCACCAGGCGGGTGTCCGCGGCGTGGCGGTATCCCCACACCTGCTCGAGCAGTGCCTCACGGGTGAAGACTTGCTGCGGCTTGCGGCCCAGCGCCACCAGGAGGTCGAACTCCAATGGGGTCAGGGCGATCGGCTCGCCGTCGCGGGTCACCTGATGACCGAGCACGTCGATGTCGAGATCACCGATGGAGAGGTTTTCCGCCTGCTCACTCTCACCGCGGCGCAGCTGGGCGCGGACCCGGGCGATCAGTTCCTTCGGTTTGAACGGCTTGACCACGTAGTCGTCGGCACCCGATTCCAGGCCCAGCACGATGTCGATGGTGTCGGACTTGGCGGTGAGCATCACGATGGGGACCAGCGACTCGGCGCGGATCGTCCGGCACACGTCGATGCCGTTCGCGCCGGGCAGCATGAGGTCCAACAGGACCAGGTCGGGTCGGACGTCGCGGAAGGCGGTCACCGCCCGCAGGCCGTCCGCGACGAACGACGGCTCGAAGCCCTCGCCCCGCAGCACGATGCCGAGCATCTCCGCCAGAGCCGGATCGTCGTCGACCACGAGTACGCGCCCCTTCATGCGCCCATCGTCCCACTACCGAAGGTCATGCAGGGCCCGTCCGGGCGGCGAGTCCAACTCGGCCAGGCCGATCGAGGCGGCGGCGAGGACGACGTCACCGGCGATGTGGACCGTCTCCCGCTCGGCGGTCTCCAGATCTATCCGCTCGTACGCCGACACCTCCACGACGCCGAGGTCGGCCCGGTGCGAGTCGGTACCGGTGAGCCGCCACTGCTGGTCGAGGCGACGTGCTCCCAACACATCCGACAGCTCGACGAGCCGGACCCGCAGCGGCTCCCCGGTTCGGGGCACCAACGCTGCGGTGGCGACGAGGAACGCCGGACTGACGCCGGTGAACCCTTGCGCCTGCTCACGTTCCTCACGCGCCTCGGCAGCGTTGGTGTCGCCGGGACGGCGTACCCAAAGCAGCTCCCGGCCACTGACGCCCCCGCGCACCGACCAACCGCCTGAGCGAACGGACACCCGCAGCTGAAGGCCACCGACACCCAACGTCAGGTCCACCGAACCGACGTCGCGACCGTCCGGTGTGGACAGCTCTGAGACGTAGCGCCACCCGGAACCGCCTGCCGCGCAGCGAAACCGCTCCAGCAGCCGCACGACACCACCGGCTCCGAGGTGCTCGTATGTGCCGGCTGGCATGTCTCAGCCGCCGTTGCGCCAGGACGTCAGGTAGGCCTCCTGCGCCGGGTCCAGCGTGTCGATGCGCACGCCCATGGCCGCCAGCTGCAGCATCGCGAGCCCGTAGTCGATCTCTGCCGGTACGTCGTACACCCCTGGGAGCAGGGCGGCGGCGTTAATGGCGAGCCATTCCACGCACAGCGCCTGGCCGGCGAAGCTCATGTCCATCACCGCAGGGGGATGGCCCTCCGCGGCAGCAAGGTTCACCAGCCGCCCCTCGGCGAGCACGAGCAGCCGCCGGCCGTCAGCCATCAGGTATTCGTCCACATGCGGACGGATCCCGGCCCTCATGTCGACGCACCGTGCGCGCAGCCAGGCGACGTCGATCTCCAAGTCGAAGTGCCCGCTGTTCGCCAGGATCGCGTTGTCCTTCATGGTCGCGAAGTGCGGCTCTGCCAGTACGCCGCGGCTGCCGGTCACGGTGACGAACACGTCACCCTCAGCGGCAGCCTCGCGCATGGGCAGTACGCGGAAGCCGGCCATGACGGCCTCCAGCGCCCGGGCCGGGTCGACCTCGGTGACGATGACGCTGGCGCCCAGCCCGCGCGCCCGGTCGGCAACCCCCTTGCCGCAGTTGCCGTATCCGGCGACGACAACGGTCCGCCCGGCCAGCAGGACGTTCGTCGAGCGGATGATGGCGTCCACTGTGGACTGTCCGGTGCCGTGCCGATTCGCGAAGCTCTGCTGGATTCTGCTGTCGTTGACTGCGACCACCGGGAAGGAAAGGGCTGACTCCGCCGCCATTGCGCGCAGCCGCAGAACGCCGGTTGTCGTCTGTTCGCAGCCACCACGCACGTCCGGCAACAGGTCACGATGCGTCGTGTGCAGTCGGCCTACCAGGTCGCAACCGTCGTCCAGCACGAGTTGAGGTGCGGCGGCCAGTGCCAGTTCAAGATGCCGATCGTAGGTCACCCGGTCCGCGCCACGCCGCGCGTGGACGTCGATACCGAAGCGGTGCACCAGGGCCGCGGCGATGTCGTCCTGGGTCGACAGCGGGTTAGCCGCTGCCAGATGCAGGTGCGCCCCGCCGGCTTTGAGTACCAACATCAGGTTGGCTGTCTCCGGGGTGACGTGCAGTGCCGCGACGACCCGCAGCCCGTCCAGCGGCCGGTCGCGTTCAAAGCGCTCTTTGATCTGCGCCAGGGCGGGCATGGCGCGTTGCGCCCAGACGAGGCGGAGGAGCCCCTGATCGCTCAGGGACTCCTCCGCCGTGCTCATCAGAAGTGCGACCGCTCAGTAGCGGTAGGCGTCTGACTTGTAGGGACCGGCCACGTCCACCCCGATGTACTCGGCCTGCTCCTTGCTGAGTGTCGTGAGCTTGACGCCGAGCGCGTCCAGGTGCATCCGCGCGACCTTCTCGTCGAGCTGCTTGGACAGCACGTAGACCTGCTTGTCGTACTCGTCGTTCTTGGTGAACAGCTCGATCTGAGCGATCGTCTGGTTGGAGAACGAGTTGCTCATGACGAAGCTCGGGTGGCCGGTCGCGTTGCCGAGGTTGAGCAGGCGGCCCTCGGACAGCACCACGATGGAGTGACCGTCGGGGAAGACCCACTCGTCGACCTGCGGCTTGACCTTGATCCGGGTGGCGCCGGCGGACTTCGGCAGCCCGGCGATGTCGATCTCGTTGTCGAAGTGGCCGATGTTGCCGACGATCGCACCCTGCTTCATCCGGGCCATGGCCGCCGCGGTGATGATGTCCTTGTTGCCGGTGGCGGTGACGAAGATGTCGGCGGTCTCGACGACGTCCTCGAGCGTCTTGACCTCGTAGCCCTCCATCGCGGCCTGGAGGGCGCAGATCGGGTCGATCTCGGTGACGATCACCCGGGCGCCCTGGCCGCGCAGCGAGCCAGCGCAGCCCTTGCCGACATCGCCGAAGCCGAG
>Ga0136640_10000037_pt1 | contig 41577 bp, 33 predicted proteins | sample AntDrymUQ8642106_2_FD_105498 | JGI IMG/M metagenome (GOLD analysis project Ga0136640, IMG submission 105498) | Polar desert sand microbial communities from Dry Valleys, Antarctica - metaG UQ864 (21.06) | ecosystem: Environmental > Terrestrial > Soil > Desert | place: Antarctica: Dry Valley...
CCGAGACCGGTGATGTCCGGTGGGGGCCGGTGCGGTTCTCGGCCGACCAGCGCCCGGTCCGGGCCGCCGCCCAACCGTCCGCGGCCGTGTCCATCCTGGTCGTCGAGCTCGACGGCGAGCAGCGGGGTGTCCTCGCCCTCAGCAACGAGAGCGGTGATGAGCTGTGGACCACCCCGGGTGTGGTGCTGGCCCTCGACGAGAGCTCCGCCTACCTGAGCGTCGATGGCCAAGTCAAGGCCTTCGAGCTGGAGTCGGGCACGGAGCGATGGTCCACCGACCTCGAAGTCGACGAGGACGGGACCAGCCCCATCACCCGGATGGGGGTGGTGATCGACGACATCCTGGTAACCGTGTCCGGGGGTGAGGTGCTTGGCCTCGGCACCGAGAACGGGGATGAAGCGTGGGGGGGCCGCGAACCCCTCTCGGTGGACGACGATCAGCTCGATATCCCCCTGGCCGTCGGCGCCGCCGGCGGGCTGGCGGTGATCGTCGGGGGGACGGGCGACATGGGTGTCGACCCCCGGTCGGGCACGGTGGCGTGGCGGACCGGTCGGGCGCCCCTCCTAGTCGCGGGCGAGGCCAACGTCTGGGTCGGCACCGGCGAGCGGCTCGTCGCCGGCCAGCTCGGCGGCGTCGTGCGCACCATCGACCTGGCCGCCGAGGGAGCGGAGATCAACAGCATCGATGTCGGACCGCTGGCTCCGAGCCTGTCGTCCAACGCCTTCGAGGGCGGGGTCGTCATCCTCGACGACTCGGGGCTGCGGGCCTTCACCGCCGATGACCTCAGCGTGATCTGGAGCGACCCCGAATCGGCCGGCAGCCACACCGTGGTCACCGTCGATGGCGGCGCCGCGGTCATCGGCCCCGACGGCATCCGCATGCTCCAAGAGCCGTAGCGGCCGGAACTGGGTCGTCAGTCGGCCGATAGCAGGGACGCCGCGGCCCCGTCGACCAGCCAGACGACGCGGTCCGCGGCGATGCGCGTGGCGGGCAGGTCGTCGCCCTGGGCCACTCCGGCCAGGGCCTCGGCCTTGGCCTCGCCCTCGACGGTGACGATGACCAGGCGGGCCCGAGCGATGCCTGGAAACGTGAGGGTCATCCGAGGGTGGGGGTTGGTGCCCGACGGATCCTCGTTCAGGCTGACCAGCCGCCCCGGGTCGGCATCGAGGGCATCGGACCCGGCGAACAGCGACGCCGTGTGGCCATCGGGGCCCATGCCCAGGTGGATGACGTCGAAGTGCCCGAGATCACCGAGGCGCAGCTGGTAGGCGTCGACCTCGGCGCAACGCATGAGGTGGGTGGCGTTGGCGGCACCGACCCGGTCGAGCAGCGCCTCTCGGGCCATGCGGTAGTTGGAGTCCTCGTGGTCGTGGGGCACGCAGCGCTCGTCGCCCCAGTAGACATCGACCTTCCACCAGTCGATGCGCGTCGCCCCTTCAGCGGCCAGGCACTCGTAGCAGCGGCGGGCCGTGCCGCCCCCGGAGAGGGCAAAGGCGAAGGACTCGTCGGGCCGGGCCCCGAACGCCTCGATGACCCGAGACGCGAACGCCGCGCGGACATCGTCGACGACCGTGAGGCCGTCGATCACGACCCGGCGCCCTCGGCCTTCAGAACGTCAGCCTTCTCGCCGAGAGTCGACAGCAGGTCGTCGTAGGAGGCCTCGAAGGCTTCGACGCCCTCCTTCTCGAGCAGCTCGGTGACGTCGTCGAGGTCGACGCCCGCCCGGGCCAGCCCGTCGAGCGCCTGGTCGGTGTCTTCCTGCGCCTCGTCGGTGTCGATGGTGCGGGCCACGGTGCCGTGATCGACGAAGGCCTCGAGGGTGGCGTCGGGCAAGGTGTTGACCGTGTCGGGACCGATGAGGGTGTTGACGTAGAGGGTGTCGGAGTAGTCAGGGTTCTTGGTCGACGTCGATGCCCACAGTGGCCGCTGGACCTGGGCGCCGGCGGCGGCCAGGGCCTCCCAGCGAGGGCCGGAGTAGCGCTCGAGGAACAGCCCGTAGGCCCGTCGGGCGTTGGCGACCGCAGCCCGACCTCGCAAGGCGAGGGCCTCGTCGCCGCCGAGCACGTCGAGTCGGCGGTCGACCTCGACGTCGACCCGGCTGACGAAGAACGAGGCGACCGACGCGACCCGGCCCACCGCCTCTGGCGCCGCTCCCGACGCCACCAGCTCCTCCAGCCCGGCCTGGTGGGCCTCGATGACGTCGCCGTATCGGCTCAGGCTGAACAAGAGGGTGACGTTGATGCTTCGACCCTCGGCGATCATGCGCTGGATCGCGGGCAGGCCCTCGCGGGTCCCCGGGATCTTCACGAACAGGTTGGGGGCGTCGATGCGCTGGTGCAGGTCCCGGGCCGAGGCGATGGTGCCCTCGGTGTCGCGGGCCAGGCTGGGGGCCACCTCGACCGACACGAACCCGTCAGTGCCGCCACTGGTGTCATAGGTCGGTCGCAGGATGACCACCGCGCCTTCGATGTCGCTGACCACGAGGTCCCAGAAGGTGTCCTCGACCGACATCCCGCTGTCGAGGCACGCCGCGAACTGCTCGTCGTAGTCGGCCGCCCCCGCGATGGCCTTCTGGAAGATCGACGGGTTCGAGGTCAGGCCGCGGACCCCCTTGTCGACCCAAGCCGCGAGATCGCCGCCCTTCAGCCAGCTCCGGCGCAGGTTGTCGAGCCACGGGCTCTGGTTCTGCTCGGAGTAGAGGTCGTGCAGCGTGGTCATGGGGGAACCCTCCGGTCAGGTTTCGTCTTCGAGGTCGGCGATCAGCTCGCGGCCCCGTTCGGCCACGTTCTCGGCGGTGTAGCCCAGACGCTCGAGGACCTCGCCTCCGGGCGCAGAGGCTCCGAAGCGGTCGATGCTCACGCTGGCGTCGGCCCAGCGGTCCCAGCCCAGGGACACTCCGGCTTCGACGGCCAGCGTCGGCACGCCGGCGGGCAGCACGTCGTCCTGGTACTCGAAGGACTCCGCCGCGAACAGGTCCCATGACGGCATGGACACGACCCGCACGGTGTGGTCCTCGTCGCGCAGGACCTCCGCGGCGTCGACGCACACGGAGACCTCGCTCCCGGTGCCGAGCAGCACCAGGTCGGGCTCGGCTCCGCCGTCGGACAGTACGTACGCGCCCCGGGCGACGCCGTCGGGATCGGTGCCGGCCAGCACGGGCAAGCTCTGGCGAGACAGGGCCAAGACGGTGGGCCCGGTGCCCTCGATGGCCACCTGCCATGCCGCCGCCGTCTCGTTGGCGTCGGCGGGGCGGATGAGGCGCAGCCCGGGGATGGCTCGCAGGGCCATGAGGTGCTCGATGGGCTGGTGGGTGGGGCCGTCCTCGCCCAGTCCGACCGAGTCGTGGGTGAAGGAGAAGATCACCTTGGCCTCGCTGATGGCGGCCAGACGGATCGCTGGTCGGCAGTAGTCGGCGAACTGGAGGAAGGTTCCGCCGACGGGGAGGGTGCCGCCGTGGGTGGCCATGCCGTTCATGACCGCGGCCATGGCGTGCTCGCGGACGCCGAAGTGGACCTGCCGCCCGCCGGGCTCGTCGCGCGACTGCACGCCCAGCTTCTTCAGCTCGGTGCCGGTGTTGCCGGTGAGATCGGCGCCGCCACCGATGAGCCCGGGCACCGAGGCGGTGAGGGCCTGGAAGCAGGCCCCGCTCGACTTGCGAGTGGCCTGGGAGTCGCCCACGTCGAAGATGGGCAGGTCGTCGGCCCAGCCCTCCAGCCCGCTCTTGGCCCACGCCGCGGCCCAGGCCGCCTGGTCGCCGTCCCAGGCCTCGAAGCGCTCCTGCCACTCGTCGCGGGTGGCTCGACCACGCGCCCCGGCCTGGCGGTACATCTCCAGCACGTCGTCGGGTACGTGGAACGCCTCGTCGACGGGGAGGCCGAGGATCTCCTTGGTCAGAGCCACCTCCTCCTCCCCCAGGGCATTGCCGTGGGCGAACTCGGAATCGGTGTAGTTGGGCGAGGGGTATCCGATGTGGCTACGCAGGACGAGGAGCGTGGGCCGCGAGTCGTCCTCTTTGCCCGCCAGGAGCCCGGCTTCGAGGGCGTCGACGTCGTTGGCCACCTCGCCCAGCTCGATGACCTGCCAGCCGTAGGCCCGGAACCGGGCCGGGGTGTCGTCGCTGAACGACAGCTCGGTGTCGCCGTCGATGGAGATGTGGTTGTCGTCGTACACGGCGATGAGGCGGCCGAGGCCCAGGTGGCCCGCGAGGGAGGAGGCCTCGTGGCTGAGGCCCTCCTGCATGTCACCGTCGGAGCAGATGGCCCAGGTGTGGTGGTCGACCACATCAGCGCCGAAGGTGGCCCGCAGGTAGCGCTCGGCCAGGGCGAAGCCGACGGCGTTGGCCAGGCCCTGGCCCAGCGGACCGGTGGTGACCTCGACGCCGGTGGTGTGGTGGACCTCGGGGTGGCCGGGGGTGGCCGACTCCCACTGGCGGAAGGCCCGCAGGTCATCGAGCTCGAGGCCGAACCCGGTGAGGTACAGCATCGAGTACTGAAGGGGCGAGGCGTGGCCACAGGACAGGACGAAGCGGTCGCGGTCGGTCCACAGCGGGGAGTCGGCGTCGTAGCTCATCACCCGGGTCCAAAGCACGTGGGCCAGCGGGGCCAGGGCCATGGCCGTGCCCGGGTGGCCGCTGTTGGCCGCCTGGGGCATGTCCATCGACAAGCCCCGGATCACGTTGATGGCCCGCTGCTCCAGATCCGGGTCGGTCACCCGCGGCACACTACGGCCCCATCGGGGGGACCGTCACGCAGCTTGGCCGAGCAGAGCTCGGACCCGTTCTCGGGCGAGGGTGACGAGTTCCGCTGGTTCGGTGGGTTGGGCCGGGTGTGGTGGTGGGGGCGTACTGGGGTGATGGGGGTGTCGTCGGGTCTTCGGACCTCGACGGTGCCGTCGGCGCAGAGGGTGAGAGTGCGACCTGACGGGGCGTCAGGTCACGCGCCTACGCTGGGTTGGACGCCTGACCAGGAGTGCCCGCATGGCTGACATCCCCGTCCACGACCGTCTCTACATCGGCGGCGAATGGACGGCCCCGGCCGGCTCGGACGTGATCGAGGTCATCAACCCCTCGACCGAGGAGCCGGCTGGACAGGTGCCTGACGGCACCCGGGCCGACATTGACCTGGCGGTGGCTGCCGCCCGGCGGGCGTTCGACGAGGGCCCGTGGCCGAGCATGGCGCCCAAAGAGCGGGCCGAGGTACTGGCCGCAGTGTCCGGCACCATCACCGCCGACATGCAGCCTCTGGCCGAGCTCATCGCCAGCGAGAACGGCTCGCCGGTGTCGTGGGCGCTCATGGGCCAGGTGTACGCCGCCACCATGGTCGCCGATCAGTACGTCGGCCTGGCCGACTCCTTCGCCTTCACCGACGTGCGGGCCGGGATGATGGGCCCCTCGGAGGTGCGCAAGGTGCCGGTGGGCGTGGCCGCCGGGATCATCCCGTGGAACGTGCCGCTCTTCATCATGATGCTGAAGCTGGCTCCGGCGATGGTGGCCGGCTGCACGATCGTCCTGAAGCCGGCGCCCGAGGCTCCCCTCGACGCTTTCGTGCTGGCCCACATGCTGCACGACGCCGGTCTGCCCCCAGGCGTGGTCAACGTGGTGCCCGCCGGGCGGGAGGTGGGTGAGCACCTCGTCACCCACCCCGGTGTCGACAAGGTGTCGTTCACCGGCTCCACCGCGGCCGGCCGTCGCATCGGCTCCCTGTGCGGCGAACGACTGCGGCGAGTCACCCTCGAGCTGGGCGGCAAGTCGGCGGCCATCGTCATGCCCGACGCCGATGTGGCCACGGCGGTGGCCGGTGTCGTGCCCAACGGGTTGATGAACAACGGCCAGGCGTGCGTGGCCCAGGCCCGGATCCTCGCCGACCGCGACCGGTACGACGAGATCGTCGAGGCCGTCAGCGAGGCCGTCGGTGCGACCAGGGTTGGCGACGCGCTCGACCCCGAGACCGAGGTCGGGCCCCTCGTGGCCGAGCGCCAGCGCGATCGGGTCGAGGGCTACATCGCCTCCGGGCGAGAGCAGGGGGCACGGGTCACCGTGGGCGGTGGCCGTCCGGCTGGGCTCGACCGGGGCTGGTTCGTAGAGCCCACTGTGTTCGCGGATGTCACCAACGACATGCGCATCGCTCAGGAGGAGATCTTCGGGCCGGTGCTGTCGGTCATCGCGTATGACGACGTCGACGACGCGGTGCGCATCGCCAACGACTCCGACTTCGGGCTGTCGGGCTCGGTCTGGGGCGCCGACCAGGCCGCCGCGGCCGACGTGGCCCGCCGGATCCGCACCGGCACCATCTCGGTGAACACCTTCATGCTCGACATGTGCTCGCCCTTCGGAGGCTTCAAGTCGTCGGGCCTCGGTCGGGAGCTGGGACCCGAGGGCCTCGACGCCTACCTAGAGCTCCAGGCCATCGCCCACGCCGCCGAGTCCTGAGCGGGTGCGGTGGCCCTCCCCAGCCCTCGCGACCCGGCCGAGCTGCGAGCCACGCTGACGGACTGGCTGTCGGAGAAGGTCGGCGAACCGGTCGAGCTGGGCGAGCCCGGCGGAGCACCGGCCAGCGGCTTCAGCAACGAGACGATCCTGATCGATGCCGTCTGGGATGACGGCGAGGGCTCGGGACCGGTCATCCACGGCTTGGTGCTGCGCGTGCAGCCCACCGACCACGCCGTCTTCCCCGACGGGCGCTTCGATGCCCAGCACCGGGTGATGGCCGCGTTGGGTGCGCACACCGACGTGCCCGTGCCCCAGCTGCGCTGGTTCGAGGACGACCCGACCGTGCTCGGCTCCCCGTTCATGGTCATGGGCCGCGTGGACGGCGAGGCCCCGTCCGACACTCCGCCCTACTCCACGGAGGGCTGGCTCAAGGACGCCGGCCCGGAGGTGCAGAGCGCGGTGTGGGGGCGGGGCCTCGACGCCATGTCTGCGGTGCACGGCGCCGACTGGCGGGCCCTGGACCTGGCCGACCTCGACCCGGTGCCCGACGGCGGGAGCCGCCTCTGCGCTCGGGTCGAGGAGATGGCCGCCATGTTGCAGTGGGCGTCGCCCGACGTGCGCCAAGCGGTGCCCGAGGCGGGCCTGGCCTGGCTGCGCGACAACCAGCCGCCCGACATCGATGATCCGGCGCTGTGCTGGGGCGACAGCCGCATCGGCAATCAGCTCTTCGCCGGGCGCCAGGCCGCAGCGACCGTGCGGGTCGCGGCGGTGCTCGACTGGGAGATGGTCCACGTCGGCGACCCGGTCCAGGACCTGGGCTGGTTCACGTGGATGGACCACACCTTGTCGGCCGGCCTCGAACAGCCTCGCCTGCCCGGCTTTCCCCCCACCGGCGCGACGCTCGAGCGGTGGGAGGCGGCCACCGGCCGCTCGGCCGCGCACCACCGCTGGGCCGAGATCCTGGCCGGGGTCGGCTTCGCCGTCGTCATGGTCCGTCTCACCGCGCTGCTGAAGGGATCGGAGCTGTTCCCCCCGGAGTCGGACTTCGAGCGCTCCAACATGGGTTGCGTCGCCCTCGAGCGGGCCCTGGCCGACCTCGACGTCCACCCCTCCGACATGGAGCGCTGAAGCCGTGACCCTGTCGCCGCTTGACGAGCTGCCCATCCACCAGGCACCGATCTCCATGCGCCACGTGGCGACCAGCGACCGCAACTTCTACGACCGCTCCTACTTCAACGCCCACGATGGCACCGGCGACATCTTCTGCGTGATGGGTATGGGCCAGTACCCCAACCTGGGGGTGCAGGACGGGTTCCTCCTCGTGGCCACCGCCGAGCAACACCGGGTCGTGCGCACATCGCGAGCGCTGACCGCCGACCGAGCCGACCTGACATGTGGGCCGCTGCGCATCGAGGTGGTCGAGCCGCTGCGGGTGCTGCGGGTCGTGTGCGAGCCCAACGAGTGGGGCCTGGCCTGCGACCTGACGTGGACCGGTGCCATCCCCGCCCACGAGGAGCCGGGCCAGCGCTTGCGGCTCAACGAGCGCACGACGTTCGATTCGATGCGGTTCGCCCAGACCGGTTGCTGGGAGGGCTGGCTCACCGTCGACGGCTCCCGCCACGAGGCTACGCCGGACCGATGGTGGGGGAGCAGGGACCGGTCGTGGGGGATCCGTCCGGTCGGCGAGCCCGAACCGCCGGGCATCGGCGCCGCCCGCCCGCTGGAGGGCTTCTACTGGGTCTACGCCCCGATGCAGTTCGAGGACTTCTCGATCCTGTGCATCCGCCAGGACGAGCCTGACGGCACGCCGGTCCTGCGCCAGGCGGTGCGGGTGTGGCCCGACGGTCGGGTCGATGATCTGGGCCGACCCGAGCTCGACCTGCAGCTCCGCGACGGCACTCGCGAGGTCACCGGGGCGACGTGGCACCTGACCGAGACCGACGGCTCGCCGTTGGAGGTGGCGGTCGAGGTCCTGCTGCCGGTGTGGCTCGGTAAGGGCACCGGCTACGGCTTCGATGACGACTGGCGCCACGGGATGTGGCAGGGCGAGCTCGTGGTCCAGGGTGTCCGGTTCGACCTCACCGACTCGAAGGTGAAGGCCTCGATGTTCGGCATCCAGGAGAGCGTCAGCCGCTTCACCTGCGGCCCCCACGTCGGCCGGGGCCTGTTCGAGTGGCTCTTCCTCGGCCGCCACGACCCCAGCGGCTGGGAAGGCTGGTAGTCGCTCACCAAGCGGGTGTGTGGATCGACGCCAGGACGTCGTCTGGCCCACCCGCTTGGCTTGGTGGATCAGATCTCCGGGGCTCGGAGGAGGAGCACCGATGCGGTGTAGCCGTGGAGGTGGCTCCGCGCCCCGATGGGGCCGATCTCGCCGGCGCAGGCCATGCCGGCCACCGCCGGACCGACCCGGTCGGCCACCAGCTCGGCGTCGTGATGGGGCGTGCCGAAGAAAGCCGAGCCGCGCCCGTTGCAGGTGAACAGCAGAGCGCCCTGCTGATCACCGGCCGCCCCGTCGACCTCGACGTCGGCGAGGAGGCGGCGCAGCTCCTCGTCCGCGCTGTCGGCGTCGCGGACGTGGAACTGCACCGTGGTGCCCACCTCGACCTGGCTGCCGACGGCCACCCCTCGGCGGGCGGAGTCTGCGCCCATCACGTTGCGGATGAGAAAGTCGCCGGTGCCGAAGCTCTCCTGCTGCTCGTCGACCACCACGCCGACCTGGGGGCCCCGCTCGAACACAGCCCTCTCGTCGGGGCCGAGACCCCGAGCCACCTCCAACAGTCGATCGAGAGCGGGACGACCGGCCAGGGCCAACAGCATCGGGCCATCGACGGCGGTGACGGTCATGGGCTCGCCGACGGGTCGACAGCCCTGCGAGACCAGCGGCCGGGCCGTCGACCCCTCGGGTAGGAGCACGCCGACGGCGCCGTCGCGGTGGACCTCGCCGTCGAGCACCAGCCGATTGCCGCCCGGGCCGCGGGCGGCCGACGCCAGCCCGCCCACGACGGTCAGGTCGGGCAGGGTGTCGGCCAGTCCAGCCAGCAGGCCGTCGAGCGGCAAGGAGAACGGATCGGCCAGCAGCAGAAGTGTGCGAGCTCCGGCCCCGGCTGCACCGGGCACACCGGCGACCTGCATGCCGCCCTCGGCCGGCTCGACCCGGAGCCGAACCGGGAGGACCGGCCCGATGCGTCCCGCCCACAGGGCCACGGCCGGGCCCTCGTCCACCTCGCGCCCGCCGCCGATCACCGTGGAGGCGGCCGCCCCGAGCAGCGTGGCGGGCGACAGGGTGGCTCGGACGGCTGCGGCCATGTCGTCGACGGCGCCGGCCTGAGACGGCGAGACGAACAGGACGGCCAGATCGGGAGCGGCTCCGAGATCGTCGAGGATGCGTCCGACGACCTCGCCCACCGCCTCCGCCGGCACCGGATGCTGGGAGAGGGCGGCAGCGAAGGCCACGAGGAACTGCTCAGCCCGCTGGGGGCAGGAGGGTGAAGGGCACCACCGTGGTCGGACCGCCGTCCAACCGGCAGTGGGCCTCGACGGTGAAGTAGTCGTCGAAGGTGAGCTCGGCCCGCACCAGCCGGGAGTTGAATTTCCCGGGCTCGACCTGAAGGGGCTGCACGTTGCGGGCGACCTGTTCGTCGTCGCGGCGGTACACGACCTCGAGCCCGCCCTGTCCCGCCTCGTCGGGTCGGCAGCGGACCAGGACCAGGAGGTGCGGCTCCACCGTGACCGGCGGCGGGGAGGGGGCAGCCAGCGAGAAGTGGATCCCGGTGATGTCGATCCGTGTCGAGGGCCCGGCGACCGACCGCATGTCCATCGACTCGATGAAGACAGCCGCAACGATGTCCATGCGTGAGCAACCTAGGCGTCTCGTCGTCCCTCGCTCGCGGCTCCGGCCTTCAGCGTGAGCCACCGGAGGCCGTCCGGCCCGGCGCAGCCGGTGGGGGTCTGGGGGCGCAGCCCCCAGGAAGCGGGAGCCGATCCAGCTTGCTGGTCGGCGACCTTGAGAGCCGAGCGAAGCGAGGCGCCGTCAGCTCGTCGGAACGGAGCGAGGCGCAGCCGAGCGAGTGACGACGACACGCGATCAACCGTGCACCTGCACGCCGTCGATCCAGGTCTCGGTGCAACGGAGGGTGGTGGGGTCGAGGGCGACGATGTCGGCCCGTCGTCCCGAGGCCAGGGCGCCGCGGTCGTTGAGGCCCAAGAGCTGCGCCGGGGTGGTAGAGGCCGCCCGAGCGGCCCGGTCGAGGCTGACCCCGACCCGGGCCACCACGAAGGCGACGGCCTGGTCCATGGTGAGCGTCGAGCCGGCCAGCGTCCCGTCGGTCAGTTGGGGCGCCGTGCCGTCGTGGATGAGACGGACCTCGCCGGCGCGTCCCCCTCGCCAGGCGACGGAGTCGGTGACCAGGGCGATCCGTCCATCGGGCTTGCAGCGGAAGGCCACGTCGAGGACGGCGGGATGGACGTGGACGCCGTCGGCGATGAGCGACACCGTGACGCGATCGTCGGTGAGGAGGGCACCGACCAGCCCCGGCTCGCGGTGGTGCAGACCGGACATGGCGTTGAAGCCGTGGGTGACGAGGCGGGCGCCGGCGTCAATGGCAGCGGTCGCCTCGGCCAGGGTCGCACCGCTGTGACCGAGGGCGGCGACCCCCTTGCGGGCGGTCACCGCGGAGATCGCGGCCCCTGCGCCGGGGGCCTCGGCGCCGAGGGTCACCAGGCGGACGATGGAAGGCAGCGCCGTCAACCAGGCCACGTCGGGCGACCGGACCAGGTGGGCCGGGTGGGCGCCGACTCGACCGCCGAGGAACGGGCCTTCGAGGTGGGCCCCGGCGATCCGGGGTCGGGCGCCGGGGCGTGATGCCGCTCGGGCGATCGACTCGAGCCGGGGCGGGTAGGCGTCGAGCGCGGCGGTGACCAGCGTGGGCAACCAGGTTGTGGTGCCCTGCGCGGCCAGCAGCCGGTCGAGGCGGTCCCACCCCGCGTCGTCGGCGTGGGCCACGTCCACGTCGTCGATCCCGTTGACCTGGAGGTCGACGAAGCCCGGGACAAGCACACGGTCGGGCACGGTTCCGGTCGTGGGCACGACCGACGTGACGCGCCCGCCGTCCACCTCGACTAGCCCGGGGGTCAGCACCCCGGTCGGCGTCACGACCCGCGACGCAGCCAGCATCGTCACGACTCCGGACAGTACCGGCGATGCCGCGCAGGAGGGGCAGGCCCACCGCCGGCAAGGGAGGAGCCCCAGGGGCATCGCGGCCCGGCCGGTACCCTCCCGTCGTGACCGAGGATGCCAGCGGCGCGACCGGGTCGACCCGGGAGGCGATCCTAGAGGAGGCCCGGCGTTGCTTCGCCGACAAGGGCTTCGACGCCACGTCGCTCAACGACATCGCCGCCGGGGTGGGCATTCGCCGTCCGAGCATCTTGCACCACTTCCCAAGCAAGGAGGCGATCTACGCCGAGGTCTTCCTCGGGGTGATGGGGGAGTGGTCGGCGCGCGTCGAGCAGGCCGTGGAGGAACCTTCGACCGACGGGTGGGCGAAGGTGGACCACGTCATCTGCGCCGGATTCCGCTTCTTCCAGGAGAACCCCGACTTCGTTCGCATGGCCCGCCGGGAGGCCCTGGAGGGGGGCCGGCACCTGCCCATCGACCTGGGCAAGGTCCTGCGACCTCACTTCGAGCGGGCCGTGGCCTACTTCCAGCGGGAGATGGACGCCGGGCACCTGCGCGCCCACGACGCCGAGCAGCTCGTGCTCTCGGGCTACGGAGCCATCCTCTCCTACTTCAGCGACGGTCCATTCCTCGAGGGCCTGCTCGGCCGAGATCCGTTCTCCGACGAGGTGCTCGAGGCTCGCCTCGTCCACCTCCGAGCGTTGTTCCGCACGGCCCTGCTGCCCGACGTCGACTGCTGAGCCGGGGCCCCAGGGCCGACCGCCCGAGTCCGTTCGGCGGGGGGAGGCGGCGATAACGTCCGGCGCCGTGCCCGTCGACGCCTCGCCCGTGACCCACACCCTGTCAGAGGCGGCGTCCAAGGCGCTGCTGCGCACCCACGGCGTGCCGCTCCTCGACGAGCGCGAGGTCGTCGACACAGAGGCGGCGGTGGTCGCAGCGGGCGAGCTGGGGCTGCCGGTGGTGGTCAAGCTGTGCGGCGAGGCCATAGCCCACAAGACCGAACGAGGCCTGGTCCGCCTGGGGCTCGGCGACGAACGCGATGTCAGCCTCGCCGCATCGGAGCTGCTGGCCGCCGCCACCCCCCCCGATGGCGATGTGACGTTGCTCGTCGCCCCCATGGTCAAGGGCACCCGCGAGCTGATCGCAGGGGTCGCCGTGGACCCACAGTTCGGTCCGACGGTGCTGCTCGGCGTCGGGGGGATCCTCGCTGAGGCAGTGGGCGATGCCGTGGTCCGCTTGGTTCCACTGGCTCGCGCCGACGCCGAGGACATGATCGACGGCCTGGCCACCCAGGCCCTGCTCGGCCCGTTCCGCGGTGAGCCCGCCGTCGATCGCGATGCGCTCGTCGAGGTGCTGCTCGGGCTGTCGGCGGTCGCAGAGGCGGACCCCTCGATCGTGGCCGTCGACCTCAACCCGCTCATCATCGTCGACGGTCGACCCGTCGCCGTCGACGCCCTCGTCGAGCGGCACCACCCCGCCGACGCCGATGCGGCCACGGCCGCGCCGCCCACGCATCGCCCACGACCGACCGCCGCGCAGATGCGAGCCCTGTTCGAGCCCGGCGGCGTGGTGGTGGCCGGGGCCTCGACCCATCCCGGCAAGTTCGGTTTCGTCAGCCTGCACAACATCCTCGCCTCGGGCTACGAGGGCACGGTGCTGGCGACCAACCGCGACGGCGCCGAGGTGCTCGGCGTGCAGACGGTGCCTGACGTGGCTGACCTACCCGACGGCCAGGTCGACCTGGCCTTCGTCTGCACCCCGGCGGCCGCCAACCCGCCCCTGCTGCGAGCGGCCGCCGCCAAGGGCGTCAAGGCCGCGTTCGTCACCTCCGCCGGCTACGGCGAGGCCGGTCCCGGCGGCCAGGTCGCCCAGGCCGAGCTGGTCGCGCTGTGCGACGAGCTCGGCATCCTCCTCGCCGGCCCCAACGGCCAGGGCGTGGTGTCGACGCCGGTGAACCTGTGCGCCCAGATCGTCGCCCCCTACCCGCCGCGTGGTCACGTCGGCGTGGCCAGTCAGTCCGGCAACCTGGTCTCCAGCTTCGAGAACCTGGCCGTGGCCACCGGAATCGGCATCAGCCGGGCCATCAGCGCCGGCAACGCCGCGGCGGTCGGTGTTCCCGACTACCTCGAGCACTTCGCCGACGATCCCGAGACGAGCGTCGGGCTGGCCTACGTCGAGGGGGTCACCGACGGCCGGACCTTCGTCGAGCGGATGGCTGCGGTCGCGACACGCATGCCGCTCGTGCTGTTGAAGGGCGGGGCGACAGCGGGTGGCCAACGGGCTGCGGCGAGCCACACCGGGTCGCTGGCCACCGACGACCGAGTGTTCGACGGCGCCTGCCGTCAGGCCGGGATCACCCGGGCCGTGAGCGTCGAGGACGCCTTCGAGGCGGCGGCCACCTTCGCCTCCCAGCCCCTGCCGGCTGGTCCACGGACCGTCGTGATGACCACCGCCGGGGGGTGGGGGGTCTTGGGCGCCGACGCGATCCACCGCTCGGACCTCTCGCTGGCGACGCTGCCCGACGACCTGCGGGCCGCCATCGACGGCCGTCTCCCACCTCGCTGGAGTGGCAGCAACCCAGTCGACCTGGCCGGTGGCGAGACCCGAGACACGATCCCCGAGGTCCTCGAGCTCATCGCGGCCCACCCCGAGGTCGACGCCGTGATCTACCTCGGGCTCGGCATTCAGGCCAACCAGGGACGGCTCATGCGCAGGGGCCGGTTCCACCCCAACCACGGGATCGGACGCATCGTCACCTACCACGAGCGCCAAGATGCTCGCTTCGCCCAGGCTGCGGCCGACGTGAGCGACGCCACCTCCAAGCCCGTCCTGTGCGCGACCGAACTCGCCGTGGCCGACCCCGACAACCCCGGTCCGGCCACAGTCCGGGCCACCGGTCGACTCTGCTACCCGTCGGCCGACCGCGCCGTGCGGGCCCTCGAGCACCTCTGGCGGCGGCGCCGCCACCTCGACCGCCACGTCACCGGATGAGCCTCGTCTCCGTTCTTGCGCCGAGATGTGCCTGTGGGCGGCGGGATCGGGCGCAAGAACGGTCGACATCGTGACCGACCCGATGCCCATGTTCCCCTTGGGCGGGGTGCTGGTGCCGTCGATGCTCCTGCCCCTCCACGTGTTCGAGGAGCGCTACCGCCGCCTGGTCCGCGACTGCCTCGACGGGACCCCGGAGTTCGGCGTCGTCCTCATCGAGCGGGGCAGCGAGGTGGGCGGTGGCGAGGCCCGCACCCTCGTCGGCACCGTCGCTCGCCTGATCGAAGCGACCGAGATGCCCGACGGGCGCTTCGCCGTCAACACCGTGGGCGTGCGCCGCATCCGCATCCGCCAGTGGCTGGACGACGATCCCTACCCGCGTGCGGACGTGGAGGACTGGCCCGACGACCCCGGTGCTCCCCTCACCGAGCTGGATGCACAGCGCTACGCAGCCGTGACCCGCCTGCGCCGTGCTCTCGCCCTCCAATCGGAGATGGGGGAGCCGGCGCCTCCGGCGACCGTCGAGCTGAGCGACGACGCCGAGCTGGCCAGCCACCAGATCTCGGCGCTCGCTCCCGTCGGTCCGCATGACCGCCAGGGCTTGCTGGCCGCGCCGAGCACGGCGCTGCGCCTGACCGAGGTCGCGGCGTTGCTCGACGACGCCATCGCCACCTTCACCGCCCGCATGGAATTGGGGTGATCGGCGGGCCGCTGAAGGCGGCGGTTCGACGGGCCGGTGCTTGCGTCGCCCCCGGTCGACGGGTAGGAAGGGCCGACCCGGGGCCGGCAGGACCGGGTCCGCAGCCCCATCCTGCGGCACCCACAGACGGAGGCTGACGTGGCGAAGGGCGATAGCAGCAGGGGCGGAGGGCCCAAGGAGAGCGCGACCGAGGTGTGGACCCTCGTCCGTGACTACGCCAAGCAGGAGACCGTCGACCCGCTCAAGGGCCTCGTCTCCTTCGTCAAGTGGGGCCTGATCGGGGCGCTGCTGGTCGGCATCGGTGTGGTCGAGCTGATCATCGCCATCCTCCGGGTCGTGCAGGTCGAGTCCGGCACCGTGCTCGACGGTCGCTGGAGCTTCGTCCCCTACTTCGCCACCCTCGTCGTCGCCGTCGTGGTCCTCGTGCTCACCAAGCAGGCGATGACCTCCCGCAAGTCGCCCACCTGACGAACGCAGTCGGAACCGTCGTCCCCCGTCCCGATGGAGCAGCACATCTGATGGCCCCCACCACCGACACCAAGGTCAGCCGCGACGACATCGAGGCCAAGCTCCGGGAGATCCAGGGCGAGGTCGACGAGACGGCAGAGTCGGCCAAGGGGGCGGCCATCGCGATCGGGGCGGCGGTCGCCGTGGCCGTGCTCGTGCTGGTGTTCGTGATCGGCAAGCGCCGGGGCAAGCGGGGCACCACCATCGTCGAGGTCCGTCGGTTCTGATGCCGAGGAAGGTCACGCCCCCGCCCAAGGGCATCTGGAAGCTGCTCACCCGGGTCCGGCGCATCGCGTTGTCCGAAGGTTTGCGCGGCAAGGGCGGCGGGTACTTCGCGCTCGGCATAGGGGCCTGGGGACTGGGGCGAGTGCGCTCCATGGCCAAGCAGGACGACGAGATCTTGCTGCACGAGCCCCTCGGGCCGGGCCAGACCATGGTGATCAGACACGAGACCGTCACCCGGGCCGAGGACGACGATCGCCAGACGCAGGTGCGCAAGCGGGGCAAGGAGCTGAAGGGCCGGGCAGCCAAGGCCGAGAAGCAGGCCAAGAAGGCCCGTCGACGGCTGAGCCGGGTCGAGCGGGCCCAACACGATGCCCAGCTGGCCAAGGAGAAGACCAAGTCCCGCCGCCGGTCGGCCGGGCGCGGAACCTCCCGACGACGAGGGCGCCGGCGGTCGCGCTGACCCACGCCGGGCGGGTGTGGGGGTGCACCCCTGGCCACTGCGGTCGGGACCTCGTGATCGGGCGGACATGATGATCGCCATGCCGGGCGCCCCATCGGATCGAGACGCAGCGCGGACCCTGCGCTCAGAGGAGATGGTGCTGTTGGTCGACACCAAGGGCCGCCGCTACCTCGTCACCCTGGCCACTGGAGCCGAGTTCCACTCTCACGCCGGGTTCATCGCTCACGACGAGCTGATCGGCTCCAGTGCGGGCCGAGTCGTGCGCTCGACCCGAGGTGCCCGCTACACCGTGGTGCGGCCGACCCTCAGCGACTACGTGCTGAAGATGCCGCGAGGCGCCCAGGTCATCTACCCGAAGGACATCGGTCCGCTGCTGATGATCGCCGACATCGGCCCCGGCGTGCGGGTGCTCGAGTCCGGGGTGGGCTCAGGCGCACTATCGATGGCCATGCTGCGGAGCGGGGCGGAAATCGTCGGCTACGAGCTGCGGGATGACTTCGCGTTGCGGGCCCAACGCAACGTCACCTCCTTCCTCGGCGCCGAGGCCGCGGAGCGCTACCGGGTCGAGGTGCGCGACTGCTACGACGGCATCGACGCAGTCGATGTCGACCGGGTGGTCCTCGACCTGCCCGAGCCGTGGCGGGTGGTCGGACCAGCGGAGGGCGCGCTGCTGCCTGGCGGGATGCTCGTCGCCTACACGCCGTCGATCACCCAGGCCACCCGGCTGCGCGAAGAGCTCGACCGCAGCGCCTTCGCGATGGCTGAGACCGTCGAGGTGCTGCTGCGGGGCTGGCACATCGAGGGCCAGGCGGTGCGGCCCGACCATCGAATGGTGGCCCACACCGGCTTCTTGACCCACGCCCGTCTGCTGGAGGCGTGATGGACGAGATCCGGTTCGGTAGGTCACGGTGATCGACCTGGTGATCGTGGTCCTGCTGGTCGCCGCAGGGGTCGGGGGGTACCGCCTCGGGTTCGTGGCCCGGTCCGCCTCGTGGGCGGGGATGCTGCTCGGCGTCTTCGTGGCGGCGCGCCTCATGCCCAGCGTCATCGAGGCGGTGGGCGGTCGAGGGGAGCGGGCCCAGCTCCTGTTGGTGTCGATCGGCCTGCTGCTCGGCGGCGCCGCCCTCGGCCAGGCGCTCGGCGTGATCATCGGCAACCGGGCCCAACTCGGCATAACCAGCAAGTCAGGCCAGCAGGCCGACCGCATCGGTGGCGCCGCCGCCGGTGCTGTGGGACTGCTCGTGATCGTGTGGCTCCTCGTGCCGGCCCTGGCCGACGTGTCGGGATGGCAGGCCCGGGAGGTGCGGCGCTCGCGCATCGTCGGCACCCTGGCCGAGGGGCTGCCCAGCGCCCCCGACGCCACCCGCACCCTTCGTCGTCTCCTGGGCGACGGCTTCCCCCAGGTCTTCGAGGGCCTCGACCGCAGCCCCGAGGTCGGGCCCGTGCCGGCCGAGTCCGGGCTCGACCAGTCCACCGCTGATCGCATCGCCGGTTCGATCGTCAAGGTGGTCGGTGAGGCGTGCGGGCGCATTCAGGAGGGCACCGGCTTCGTCGTCGGCGACGGCGTGGTGATCACCAACGCCCATGTGGTGGCGGGCGAGCCCGAGACCCGCCTGCAGCGCCAGGACGGCAGTGAGGTGTCGGCCAGGTTGGTTGCCTTCGATCCTGAGCGTGACCTGGCCGTGTTGTCGGCGCCGGACCTGGGCGCGCCGGTACTGCCGGTGGTCGACTCCGCCGTCGACCAGAGCGGCGCCGTGTTCGGCCACCCCGGCGGGGGCCCGCTGGAGCTGTCGCCCTTCGAGGTGCGCCAGCGCGTCAACGCAACGGGCACCGACATCTACGGCTCGCCCGGCACCGAGCGAGACGTGCTCGTGTTGGCGTCGGACCTGGCCCCGGGCGACTCCGGTTCCCCTCTGGTCGACGCCGGCGGGCGGGTCGTCGGGGTCGCCTTCGCCATCGCCCCCGACCGCGAGGGTGTCGCCTACGCGGTGACCACCGACGAGCTACGGGCCGTCCTAGGCGGTGCCGGCTCCGAGGCGGTCGGCGCCGGCCCCTGCGCCGCTTGAGCCGCCCGTCGCCGCGTCGGCCCTCGCCTGAAGCCCCTGACCGCTCGTAGCAGGTGTTCGAACGACGTCCGGGCGTCGTCTGGCACACCCGGTTCGCAGGCAAGGTCGAGCGGTGACCCATCGGCAATCGGCTTGACCGGGTGGGGTGGGGGGCCCGACGATGCGAGATGGCTGATCTCGTCGCGCTCCTGACCGAGCGCCTGACGCCGGCGTTCGCCTCGGTGCGCGACGCAGCGTGCGCGGAGACGGGTACCGACCCGGCATCGGTGCCCGCCCCGCCCAGCGTGCGGCGCAGCGACCGGGCCGACCTCCAAGCCGACGGGGCCCTCGCCCTGGCCAAGCGCCTGGGCCGTTCACCCCGCGATGTGGCGGCGGAGGTGATCGCCACCACCGACCTCGGCGACCTGACCGCGAGCCTCGAGGTAGCCGGCCCCGGCTTCCTCAACATCGATCTGGCCGACGACGTCCTCGTGGCCCTGGCTCGCCGGGCCTACGCCGATGCCCGACTCGACGTCGCCGTCGACCCCGATGCTGGGGTGGTCGTCGTCGACTACTCAGCGCCCAACGTGGCCAAGGAGATGCACGTCGGGCACCTGCGCTCCACGGTCATCGGCGACGCCCTGGTCCGCGTCCTCGAGCACCAGGGCCACACCGTCGTTCGTGAGAACCACGTCGGCGACTGGGGGACGCCGTTCGGCATGCTCATCGAGCACCTCGTCGACGTCGGTGAGGAGAAGGCGGTGGCCGAGCTGTCGGTCGGCGACCTCAACCGGTTCTACCAAGACGCCCGGGCCAGCTTCGATGCCGACGACGCGTTCAAGGACCGGTCGCGTCAACGCGTGGTGCGGCTGCAGTCCGGCGAGGCCGAGACGCGCCGCCTGTGGCAGGTGCTCGTCGACCAGTCGACGGCGTACTTCCAGACCGTGTACGACCGCCTGGACGTGCTGCTCACCCCCGCCGACGTGGTGGGCGAGAGCTCCTACAACGACGACCTGGCGACGGTGGTGTCGGACCTCGACGCCGCAGGTCTGCTGGTGGTCGACGACGGTGCCCAGTGCGTGTTCCCGCCCGGGTTCTCGAACCGCCAAGGTGAGCCGCAGCCCATGATCGTGCGCAAGGCCGACGGTGGCTACGGCTACGCCGCGACCGATCTGGCCACGGTGCGCCACCGCGTCGACGAGACCGGGGCGGGGCGCATCTTGTACGTCGTGGGCGCGCCGCAGCGCGACCACCTGCGGATGGTGTTCGCAGTGGCCCGTCTGGCCGGGTGGTTACCCGACGACGTCGTGGCTGAACACGTGGGCTTCGGGAACCTGCTCGGCTCGGACCGCAGGATGTTCAAGACCCGCGCCGGGACCTCGATCCGCCTGGTCGACCTCCTCGACGAGGCGGTCGAACGAGCTGCTGCAGCCATCGCCGACCGCAACCCCGATCTCGTCGGCGACGAGGCCGATCGGGTCGCACCGGTCGTCGGCATCGGGGCCATCAAGTACGCCGACCTGGCCAACGATCGGATCAAGGACTACGTCCTCGACTTCGATCGGATGCTGGCCTTCGAGGGCAACACCGGGCCCTACCTGCAGTACGCGCACGCGCGCATCCGTTCGATCTTCCGGCGTGGCCAGGTCGACCGGGCCGACCTGGACGGCGGCGCGCTGCGCATCGGCGCACCCCAGGAGCGGGGCCTGGTCGTCGCCCTGCTGGGCTTCGAGGCCGCCGTCGGCCACACCGCCGCCTCGAGCCAGCCCCACCGCCTGTGCACATACCTGTTCGACCTGGCCCAGACCTTCACGACCTTCTACGAAGCCTGCCCCGTGCTGCGCACCGACAACGACGCCGAGCGGGCCAGCCGACTGGTGCTCTGCGATCTGACCGCCCGCACCCTCGCCACCGGCCTCGGGCTGCTGGGCATCGGCGCGCCCGAGCGCATGTAGCCCCCAAAGGGTCTACGCGCCGGGGATCCGGTCGGGGAGACGGCCGGCGGCCACGATGCCGGCGGCGGCCACCAGCGCACCGGCAGCGAAGGCGAGGGCCGCTCCCACCGACACGTCCCAGTGCCGGGCCTCGGACAGGGCGATGAGCGCCCCGCCGACGCCGGCGCCGATCGACACCCCGAGGACGTCGCACAGCTGGAGGGCGGCGGTGGCCTCGCCCTCCCGGCCCGGGCGCGCTGCCCCCAGGGCGCTGACCGACAGAGGGGCGTAGCCGAGACCCATCCCGAACCCGGCGAGCCCCCACGCCGGTACCGCAAGCCAGGCCGGCAGCAACAGGGTGACCACGAGCAACGCTGTCGAGGCCACGGCCAGCAGGGCGAAGGCGATGCGGTCGAGGCGCCGAGGCCCGAGGCGACCCACCCAGCGCTCCTGGATCCAGGCTCCAGCCGTCCACAGCACGGCGGTGACCGACAGGACCAGGCCGGCGAGGAGCGTCGAGCCACCTCGTCCCTCGACGACGGCCAACGACACGTAGGCATCGGCACCGAAGAAGGCCCAGGTGAGGAGGCCTCGCACGCCGACGACGGCGGGCAACCCGGCCCGTAGGGCCAAGGTGCCGGCGGGCACGAGCCTCAGGAAGGCGAGGGCTGCGACAGGCAGGCCAAAGGCCACCAGGCCGACCGCGAGCAGCAGCGACCCAGCCGTGCTCGCGGCCAGGACCAGGGCCACGCCGACGACGAGCACCGATACCAGCCCGAGTCGGGCCCGGTCGGCGCGCTTGCGCTGCTCGTCGACCCTTGCCTCGTCGCCGGAGCGGGAGAGGCGGGCCAGGGCGGGGATGGCCATGGTCGCCGCCATGGCCACCAACGGCAGCAGTCCGAGGAACACCCATCGCCACGAGGCGATGTGCTCGACGAGGGTGGCCAACGAGGGGCCGACGATGCCGGGGATGACCCAGGCCGTGGCGAACACGGCGAAGACCCGGGGCCGCAGGGTGGCCGGGTACCCCCGGGCGACCCCGGCGTAGGCCGAGGCGGGGATGGCCCCGGCGCCGAAGCCCTGCGCGACGCGCGCCACCACCAGGATCGGCATCGAGGGGGCCAAGCCCCCGACGACGAGCCCCAGCGCGAACACCACCAGCCCGACCGAGAACGGGACGACGGGTCCCCGGCGGTCCGCAGCGATGCCGGTGACGACGATCCCGGCCAGGCTGGCCAGGAAGAAGCCGCTGAACACCCAGCCGTAGAGGGCGAGGCCGCCGAGATCACGTTCGACGGTGGGCAGCACCGTGGCGATGGCGAGGGACTCGAAGGCGACGAGGGTGATGGTCAGCACCAGTCCTACGGTCAGCCGGCGACGCTCCGGGGCCCACACCCCCAGTGCGAGCCCCGACGCGGTGGGTGCCGTCTCCGCTTCGGATGCCACGGTCGGGGGCGACGCGTCGAGCACGAGGGGGAGCCTAGGCGCGGCCCGAGGAATGCACAGCAACCACTTGCATAAAGTGGGCCGGGTGACGCGTCGACCGAACCGCATCGCCGGTCAGGCGGGCGGCGGTCCTCGCAGCAGACGCCCTGGGTGCTCACCGGTCAGCTCGTCGTCGGTGACCACCGCCCGGCGGTGACGTCAGGCGGTAGTCGATCGGCGTGGGCGGTAACATCTGCGCCGCTGAGGGGAGCACGACGTGGCCGAGCAAGCGATCGAGGACCTGGAGGAGCTGGCCCCCGCAGCGGACGTGCGGGTGCGTCACCGCGGCGCCGACGTCGACGTTGGTTCGCCTGACCGATCGCCAGCTCGGGCCGAGCTGCGGAAAGGGGCGATCTGGTGTCGGGCTGGAGCCGGCGGCCCCGGGCTCGAAGTGATCCACGGTGAGGCGACGGTGCAGGTCGCCCACGGGGCCGTGGTCATCGAGGCCGACGGGGTTGAGGCCGTCATGATCGTCGTGGCCGGGCGAACGTCGGTGCACAGCGCGCCCGGTCCGGCGAGGACGGTCAGCGCCGGCCAGGCGGTCACTCTGACCCTCGACGGTCATCTCGGCGAACCCGTCACGCTGGCCGCATCGGAGATCGCCGCCGACCGGATGATCGTGGTGAACCTGGCCCTGGACTCACTGGCCTCACAGATGGACGATCGACCGCGTTCTACCGCAAAGGTCGATCGCAACGGCCCGCCTGTTGGTCCGCCAGCCCCGAGCACACCAGCTGTCGACGGCCGAGCCGAGCGGGAGGCTCCCCCTGCGACACCCGTAGAAGAGCGACCTGCGCCCGATCCGGTGCCACAGCCCGCCGGTCGAAGCGCGCTCGAGCCCGAGGGCGTCGATCGCCCGGCGGTCCTGAACCGGGCCGAGGACCAGGGGTCGGAGTCCGCGCTCGAACCCGAGCACTCGGTGGAGGAGGAGACCGCGGCCGAGACGGGTCAGATGATCCGTCCGGTCGTGACGCTGGTCCTGGTGGTGCTGCTCCTGCTCGCCATCGTGGCCGCGGTGATCGTGGCCGGCGACGGCGAACCGGCGGCGACCACCGGGCGCCTCCTCGGCCCGACCGTTCGACGCTGATCCGGACCCGCGAGGGCACCTCTAGAGAGAGTCGAGGATCACGGGGCCGGCCTGGTCGCGCTTGGCCCGGTACATGGCCTGGTCGGCTCGCGCGATCAGCGCGTCGACCCGCTCACCGCCCTCGGCCGCGACGGCGCCGATGCTCATGCCGAGTGACACCTCGGTGCCATCGGGGAGGGGGAAGGGCAGGGCCATGGCCCGCTCGATGCGGCTGATGAGCCGCCCGGAGTCCGAGCCGATGCCGAGCTCGACGACGAGCACGAACTCGTCACCGCCCCAACGCCCACAGGTGTCGCCCTCTCGCACGGCACCCGTCAGGCGTCGAGCCGTCTCCACCAGCACCGCGTCGCCGGCGTCGTGGCCGTGGCGGTCGTTGACGTCCTTGAAGCCATCGAGGTCGGTGAACACGATCAGCGGGCGCAGCGAGAGCCGTTGGGCCCGGATGAGCGCCATCCGGACCCGGTCGAGCAACAGGCCCCGGTTCGGCAATCCGGTCAGGTCGTCGTGGAAGGCCAGCTCGGCGAGCACCTCGTTCACACCGTGGTGCACGGTGGTGTCGGTGCGGGTGACTGCCACGCCACCTTCGGAGCGGTGCTCGGCCATCACGAGGAACCAGAGGGCCTCATTCAGGTCGGCGGGGGTGACGAGCTGGTACTGGATGGCGAAGCTGATGCCCCGACCGTCGAGGATGCGGCCGATGCCGTCGGCGATGTGATCGGCCACCGCGGCCTGCGGCCCGTCCGTCGAGCGCAGGGAGGCGATGAGGTCGGTGGCTACGGGGACCGTCACCGGGTCGGCATCGGGCTGGGCCGTCTCCCACGCCGTGTTGGTCGTCACGACGACCCCCGTCTGGTCCACGAGAGCCACGCAGTGGGGCAACACGTCGAACGCGGCGGCGTGCTCGACGGCGAAGATGGGGCGCAATGAGGAGGGAGCGGGAGAAGACACCGAGCGGACCTGACCGGGGTCGTGGGAGGTGAGGCCCACGCTACCCAACCACGCTCCGTGGTGAACGCACCCGCGGGTGATCGGTGTATGGGCGCTCCTATGCTGCCGATCGACCAGGGGACAGCTAGCAGACCCGATGAGCGAACGCGATCGACCCCCCACCGGCCCGGCGCGAGCACGACTGATCACCGTCGCGCTGGCGACCGTCCTCGCCATGTTGCTCGCTGCCGCCCCGCCGGCCGTCGCCCAGGAGGGCTCGGGGACCGATGACCCACCGCCCTCCGACGGCGCCCCGGAGGGCGACGCCGACTCGACACGCGGCGACGGAGCCGAAGGCCTTGATGCCGACGAGCTCCGCGGCCTCTACGAGGAGCTGGTGGGCGAGGAGGCCGAGCTGCTCGTCCAGTACGACCTGGCCGGAGCCCGTCTGGCCGACCTGTTGCCGCAGGTCGTCGCCGCCCAGCGCAACGTCGAGTCCATCGATGCGGCCCTGGCCGACGCCGAGATCTCCCTACGCGAGAGGCAGGTCGAGGCGGCAGAGGCTCGAGAGGACCGGAGCCGGGCTCGGCGCCGGGTGCGCGAGGCCGAGTCGCGGCTTCGACATTTCGCCGTGGAGTCCTACATCGGCGAGGGCGGCGACGACGCGACGGCGATGGTCATCGAGATACTCGAAGGCGAGGACGCATCGGTCGCCCGCCGCGGGTACCGCGGTTCGGTCAGCGATCAGCAGCGGCGGCTGATCGACGATCTCGTCGGGGCCCGCACGGCGAGCACTGATGCAGCCCGTCTGGCCCGGGGCGCCGCTGACGCCGCCGCCGACGATCGCGACTCCGTCGACCGCCTGCGTGACAACGCCGTTGACGCGGCCGAGGCCGTCACCCGCCTGGCCACCGAGGCCGGCCGCGAGCGCCAGCGCCAGTCCCTGCTCATCGTCGAGGTGCAGTCTCGCAAGGTCTCGATCGAGGCTCGCATCATCAGCCTCGATCGGGCCGCCGACGCGGTGGCCGCCCTTCTCGCTGCCTCCCAGAGTCGCGACGAGGGCTGGTTCCCGACTGCGGTCGATGTCCGGCTCCCGGTGGCTGGGGGCGAGATCGGTTCGGAGTTCGGCCCGCGGTCGCACCCGATCCTGCGAATCACCCGGCTTCACGCCGGCGTCGACATCGCGGCATCGTCGGGCGAGCCCGTGCTGGCTGCGGCCGACGGCGTCGTCGTCTCCACCGGTCCTAGCGGCGGCTACGGCAACACCGTCCTGATGTCTCACGGCAACTCGCTGAGCACGGTGTATGCCCACAACACCTCCATATCGGTGCAGGTTGGCGACCTCGTCCAGCAGGGGTGTGAGATCGCCAAGGCCGGGAGCACGGGGCTGTCCACTGGCCCCCACGTCCACTTCGAGACCCGTCTCGAGGGCGTGCCGGTGAACCCTCGCAACGTCCTGCAGTCCGGCGACGCGACCTCCGGCCAGCTCGACGACGACTCCGACGGGACACCGAACCGCTTCGACCCGGACCCCGGCGACCCCGGGGTGACCGCTCCGGACCTCCTCGGCTCCGAGGCCCTGGCCTGCTGAGTCGCGATCGGCGGACCTTCCGTTCCTTGCGTCGACATGGCCTTGGGTCGGGCCCGGTTCTTGCGTCGAGATGTGCCACTGGATGGCTGGTCTGGGCGCAAGAACAGAGGGGCGGACGGTCAGGCCGGGCAGGCGCCGGTGATGGCGGCGGCGATGGCCGCGACCAGCGGCGCGATCGCGGGCGGCGGGTGGCCGTCGAGGCGCTCGACTGTGCCGAACACCTCGACCCGGTCGGCCCGCCCCTGAAGTGACAGGACCATCGAGACCGCGGCCGGGCGATCGTCACCGGCGTCGCTCACCATGAGCAAGACCTCGAGCAGACCGGCTGACCGATCCAGGTAGGTGACATCGCCCAGCTCGTGGCCAGCGGCGATCAGCTGTGCCATCACCGTGGCCGGGTCCGCGTCGCGGACGACGAGGGTGTCGCCGTGGGCCCGGGCGTCAGGCGGCGGCCCGGCAGGACGCGGAGCCGGTGGCGGCGGGGACCTGGTCCCGGCCGTAGCGGTCCTTGGCTCGGTGGACAGGACACGTCGAGCCTCGAGGAGGCGTCGGGTGTCGACGGTTGCGCCGGCGCCGGCGCGGTCGGGGTGCCGCTCACGGATCAGGGATCGGAAGGCGGCGCGAACCTCCTCGGTCGACGCATCCACGGCCACGCCGAGGACCTGTGCTGCGTCGCCTCGGTCCACCCCCTGAGTCCACCAGTGTCGGGGGGGCGCCGCTGCTCAGCTGGCGAACCACTCGGTGAGGGCGGCGACCATGCGCACCGGATCCTCGGCGCCGCACAGCTCGCGGGCGGAGTGCATGGCCAGCTGGGCCACGCCCACGTCGACGGTGGGCAGCCCCAGGCCCGATGCGCTGATCGGCCCGATGGTCGACCCGCACGGCATCTCGTTGTGGCCCACGAAGTGCTGCACCGGGACCCCGGCCCGTTCGCAGGCCATCTCGAAGGCGCCCTGCGTCGCAGCCTCGGTGGCGTAGCGCTGGTTGGCGTTGATCTTGATGACCGGGCCACCGTCGACGGCGATCCAATGGCCGGGTTCGTGGCGCTCGGGGTAGTTGGGGTGCGTGGCGTGGGCCATGTCGGCTGATGCCAGGGCCGAGCGGGGCAGGCACCGCAGCAGGTCGTCACGCGTCCCGCCCCGGGCCGTCACCAGCCGCTCGAGGACGTCGGCCAGCAGGGGACCGGCGGCGCCGCGGGTCGAGGTGCTGCCCACCTCCTCGTGGTCGAACAGGGCGAGCACCGCCCCGACGGGCTCCTCCGCGGAATCGACCTCGGTGGCAGCCAGGGCCCGGAGCCCGGCCCAGCAGCAGCAGAGGTCGTCGAGGCGTCCGCTGCTGACGAGCGACCCGCGGGCGCCGACGAGGGCGGGCGGGACCAGGTCGTGGACCATGACGTCCCATCCCCGCACGGCGTGGGGATGCACGCCCAGCTCGGCGGCCACGGTGTCGCGGAAGCCATCGACCTGCGGCGCACCGAGGTCCCACACCGGGGTCAGGTGGCGCTGGCGGTCGAGCTTCAACCCGTTGGCGGTCACGTCACGATCGAGGTGGATGGCCAGCTGCGGCACGCGCAGCAGCGGCCGGTCGATGCGTAGCAGGTGCGTCTCGACACCGCGGCCGCCCTCGCCGGTCACCGCCACCCGACCAGCCAGACCGAGGTCGCGATCGAGCCACGAGTTGACCAAGGCACCGCCGTAGACCTCGACGCCGACCTGACGCCAGCCGGCCGCACCCGTGTCGGGCTGGGGCTTGATCCGCAGCCCGGGGCTGTCGGTGTGGGCGCCGACCAGGCGAAGCCGTGGGGCCGGCGGGCCGGCGGCGGGCAGACGCCAGGCGATGAGGGCGCCGTCGGCCAGGACGTGGCCCTGCGGTGGCGGTGCGCTCCAATCGTCGGTGAGGCCAACGGCCACCGAACCGGCCTCGGCCGCCCGCCGGGCCGCCTCGGCGGCGGCGTGGTACGGCGTCGGCGACGCGTCGAGGAACGCCAGCAGGTCCCCGATCATCGCGCTTCCACCGGAGATCCCCACGAAACGGCGTACTTCGTGTACCGAGAGGGTGCAGCAGCTACGCCAGAACCGAGGGGGTGGTGGGGGTGGTGGTGCACGGGGGTCATCGGACGGGGATCGGATCGAGGTGGGCCATGGCCGCACGAGCCTCGTCGAGATCGCCGGGGTGGGTCACGCCGACCCACGTCGTGCCGGCGGGTAGGGCCTCGACGGTGAGCAGGCGATCGGCGACCAGCCCGTCGACGGCGGTGGGCAGGGGAAGCTCGGCGTCGGACTCGTGGCGGTGGTCGTCCTGGAACCGGGCGACGGCCTCCGCGAGTGGTCGACCGAGGCCGGGGGCGAAGCCCCACAGGTTCATCGACACCGGCACGTCGGCTGGAACCTCGACCCCCTCGGCGGTGGTGGTTCCATCCGCGAGCACGACCACCTCAGCGTGCTCCACCAGGCCGGTCACCGTGGAGCCATCGGGAGCCAGCTCGCACACGGCGCGGGTCACGGCCCCGCCCGGCGACGTGGTGGCCGCCAGCGGCCAGGTGACGAGGGCGGCTCGACCGGCCCGGCAGGCGGCGGAGCGGAGCCAGCCTGACAGCGCAGCCATGGCATCGGCGCCGTAGTGGTCATCCGCGTTGACCACGGCGACGGGGCCTTCGCAGGCCCCGAGGGCCAGCGAGACGGCCTCCGCGGCCCCCCATGGTCGAGTCCTCCCCGGCCCGGGCCCGGGTTGCTCGACCACCGTCATCGGTAGGGACGACCGGCGAGCGAGGTGCTCGACCACCTCGCCTCGGATGTCGTTTCGCACGACCACCACAACGCGATCCAACCCGGCCTCCGCCGCGTCGTGGATGGTGTGGTCGATCAGGGCCTCGTCGCCTGGCCCGACGGGCGCGACCTGCTTCAGCGACCCGAAGCGGCGGGCCATGCCTGCAGCGAGGACGACCAACGACAGCTCGGCCACGGCAGTCGACGTTACCGACCATCCCCCGCGTCGCTCGAAGACGAACCCGGCACCGCAGCACGCGCGTGGACGGACCTACGGTTGCCGAGAACGGTCGAAGGTCGGCTGGGTGGCGGGAATCCCGCTGGTCGGGATCGGCCGATCGCCAGTAGAGTCAGCAGACCCACGGGCCAGCGTCGTCCCGGCACCACGACCGCCGCCATCGCCCGATGGCCGTCCCGAGGATCAGACGCTTGCCCAGAGCACCCGGCCCTCAGGGCCTCTACGACCCCGCCTACGAACACGACGCCTGCGGCGTCGCCTTCGTGGTCGACATGCACGGCCGGGCCAGGCGAGACATCGTCGACAAGGGCCTGCTGTCGCTTCGCCACCTCGACCACCGGGGGGCCTCGGGCGCTGAGGTCAACACCGGTGACGGCGCCGGCATCACCCTGCAGGTCCCCGACCGGTTCATGCGCGAGGTGGTTGCCTTCGACCTCCCCCCCGTAGGGGCCTACGCCACCGGCTTGGCGTTCCTGCCCCAGGGCGCGGAGCCTGTCGACGCTGCGGTCGAGGCCATCGAGAAGGTGGTGGCCAGTGAGGGCCTCGTCGTCCTCGGTTGGCGAGACGTGCCCGTCGACGACTCGACCCTCGGCACCATGGCCCGCGACGTCGAGCCCACCATCCGCCAGGTCTTCATCTCAGCCCCGGGCGGCCACCTGTCGGGCATGGACCTCGAGCGCCGGGCCTACATAGTCCGCAAGCGCATCGAGCACGAGGTCGGCCGGCCCGACGGGGTCGGCGGACGTGTCTATTTTCCCAGCCTTTCGTGTCGCACCCTCTGCTACAAGGGGATGCTCACCACCGGCCAGCTCGACGACTTCTTCGCCGACCTGCGCGACCCGCGCCTCGAGAGCGCGGTGGCCCTCGTCCACTCCCGGTTCAGCACCAACACGTTCCCGGCCTGGCCGCTCGCTCACCCCTACCGCTACATCGCCCACAACGGCGAGATAAACACCGTCAAGGGCAACCGCAACTGGATGCGGGCGCGAGAGGCACTTCTGGCCAGCGACGCCTTCGACGGCCCGGCCGGCGGCGACGGCGACGAGGACGGTTCAGGCCTCGATCGGGCCTTCCCCATCTGCACCCCCGATTCCAGCGACTCGGCCAGCTTCGACGAGGTGCTGGAGCTGCTCCACCTCGCCGGACGGCCGCTGCACCACGCGGTGCTGATGATGATCCCGGAGGCGTGGGAGAACAACCCGGCCATGGACCCGGCCAAGCGGGCCTTCTACCAGTTCCACTCCTCGGTGATGGAGCCGTGGGACGGGCCGGCGTCGGTGGCCTTCACCGACGGCACCACCATCGGCGCCGTGCTCGACCGCAACGGCCTGCGCCCCTCCCGGTACTGGGTCACGACCGACGGCCTCGTCGTGATGGCCTCGGAGGTCGGTGTGCTCGACCTCGATCCGGCGACGATCATCCAGCGGGGGCGGCTGCAGCCCGGGCGCATGTTCCTGGTCGACACGGCCCAGGGCCGCATCGTCGGCGACGACGAGATAAAGGGCACCCTGGCCGTCGAGCACCCCTACGACGAGTGGCTCCATGCCGGCATCGTGCCCCTCGACGACCTGCCCGACCGGCCCCACATCCGCTACCCCCACGCCGATGTGGTCCGCCGTCAGGTCACCTTCGGGTACACCAGCGAGGACCTCAAGATCCTCATGGCCCCCATGGCCCGCACCGGGGGAGAGGCGCTGGGCTCGATGGGCACCGACACGCCCGTGGCCGTGCTCTCGGATCGGCCCCGGATGCTGTTCGACTACTTCACCCAGCTGTTCGCCCAGGTCACCAACCCGCCGCTCGACGCCATCCGGGAGGAGCTGGTCACCAGCCTGCTCGGCACCCTCGGCCCCGAGGCCAACCTGCTCGACCCGACCGCGGCGTCGTGTCGCCAGATCCTGCTGCGCCACCCGATCCTCGACAACGACCAGCTGGCCAAGCTGGTCCACGTCAACGACGACGGCGACCGGCCGGGCCTGCAGTCGGTCGTGGTCCGGGGCCTGTACCCGGTGGCCGACGGGGGCGACGGGCTGCGCCAGGCCCTCGAGCGGGTGCGCTCGGAGGTGTCCGCTGCGATCGCCGAAGGGGCCCGCATCATCGTGCTGACCGATCGGGGCACCGGCCGCGACCAGGCGCCGATCCCGTCGCTTCTTCTCACCAGCGCCGTGCACCACCACCTGGTGCGGGAGAAGACCCGTACCCAGGTCGGCCTGGTCGTCGAGGCCGGCGACGCCCGCGAGGTGCACCACATGTGCCTGTTGCTGGGCTATGGGGCGTCGGCCATCAACCCCTACATGGCCTTCGAGACCCTCGAGGACATGTGCGCCCGGGGCGCCCTCGACGGCGTCGGCATCGACGAGGCCGTCACCAGCTACATCAAGGCGTGCGGCAAGGGCGTGCTCAAGGTGATGTCGAAGATGGGCATCTCCACCGTCGCCTCCTACACAGGGGCCCAGGTGTTCGAGGCCATCGGCCTGGGCACCGAGCTGGTCGAGGAGTACTTCACCCTCACCACCAGCCGCCTCGGCGGTGTCGACCTCGACGTGCTGGCCGCCGAGGTCGCCGCCCGCCACTCCGTGGCCCACGCGGCCAACCCCGGCGAGCGGGCCCATCGCGAGCTCGAGTCCGGCGGGGAGTACCAGTGGCGGCGCGAGGGTGAGCACCACCTGTTCAACCCCGAGACGGTGTTCAAGCTCCAGCACGCGTCACGCTCGAAGCGCTACGACATCTTCAAGGAGTACACCCAGCTCGTCGACCAGCAGGCCCGGCGCCTGTCGACCCTGCGGGGGCTGTTCGAGCTGCAGACCGACGCCCGCCCGCCCATGCCGATCGACGAGGTCGAACCGGCGTCGGCCATCATCGCCCGCTTCGCCACCGGTGCGATGAGCTATGGGTCGATCTCGGCGGAGGCCCACGAGACGCTGGCCATCGCCATGAACCGCCTGGGTGGCAAGTCCAACACCGGTGAGGGGGGCGAGGACGCGGAGCGCTTCATCCCGCTGGCCGACGGCTCGGCCAACCCGCGGCGCTCGGCGGTCAAGCAGGTGGCGTCGGGCCGCTTCGGCGTGACCTCGGAGTACCTGACCAACGCGGATGACCTGCAGATCAAGATGGCCCAGGGAGCTAAGCCCGGCGAGGGAGGTCAGCTACCGGGCCACAAGGTGTACCCGTGGATCGCCAAGACCCGGTACTCGACGCCGGGGGTGGGCCTGATCAGCCCGCCGCCGCATCACGACATCTACTCCATCGAGGACCTGGCCCAGCTCATCCACGACCTGAAGAACTCCAACCCGTCGGCCCGGATCCACGTGAAGCTGGTGTCGGAGGTCGGGGTCGGCACCGTCGCCGCGGGCGTGTCCAAGGCCCACGCCGACGTGGTCCTCATCTCCGGCCACGACGGCGGCACCGGCGCCAGTCCGCTGACCTCCCTCAAGCACGCCGGGGGGCCGTGGGAGCTGGGCCTGGCCGAGACCCAGCAGACCCTGCTCCTGAACGGCCTTCGTGACCGTATCGTCGTCCAGGTCGACGGCCAGATGAAGACCGGGCGCGACGTGGTCATCGCCGCCCTGCTCGGTGCCGAGGAGTTCGGCTTTGCCACCGCCCCCTTGGTGGTGTCGGGCTGCATCATGATGCGGGTCTGTCACCTGGACACCTGTCCGGTCGGCATCGCCACCCAGAACCCGGTGCTGCGCGAGCGGTTCGCCGGTCAGCCCGAGTTCGTCGAGACGTTCTTCGAGTTCGTCGCCGAAGAGGTGCGCGAGCTGCTGGCCGAGCTCGGGTTCCGCACCCTGGCCGAGGCCATCGGCCAGGTCGAGCTGCTCGACGTCCGCCCTGCGATCGACCACTGGAAGGCCTCGGGACTCGACCTTCGCCCCATCCTGGCCAAGCCCACGTCCGGCTTCGTCGACCAGGACCTGCACTGCACCAAGGCCCAGGACCACGGACTCGACCGGGCCCTCGACGTCGAGCTGATCGAGGCCTGCGCCGAGGCCGTCGCGGACGGCACCCCGGTGAGCATCGAACGGTCCATCCGCAACGTGAACCGCACCGTGGGCACCATGCTCGGCCACGAGATCACCAAGGCCCACGGTGGCCGCGGCCTGCCCGACGGCACCATCGACATCAGCTTCACGGGCTCGGCCGGGCAGAGCTTCGGCGCGTTCGTCCCGTCGGGCATGACCCTTCGCCTCCTCGGCGACGCCAACGACTACCTGGGCAAGGGCCTCTCGGGAGGTCGGCTGATCGTCCGGCCGCCGGTCGAGGTGGCGCCCGGATTCGTGGCCGAGGACAACGTCATCGCCGGCAACGTGATCCTCTACGGAGCGACGGGTGGCGAGGCGTTCATCCGGGGCTTGGTCGGCGAACGGTTCTGCGTGCGCAACTCCGGCGCGACCGCGGTGGTCGAAGGCGTGGGCGACCACGGGTGTGAGTACATGACCGGCGGGCGCGTCGTCGTGCTCGGTCCCGTCGGGCGGAACTTCGGGGCGGGCATGTCCGGTGGCATGGCCTACGTGTGGGACCCCGACCGGGTGCTGCCCGCCCTGCTCAACCCGGAGATGGTCGAGCTCGAGCCCCTCGACGAGCTGGACCGCACCTGGCTGGTGAGCACCGTGTTCCGCCATCGCGACGAGACCGGCTCGGAGGTGGCCAGCCGCCTGCTCACCGACTGGCAGTTCAGCGTCGGGCAGTTCGCCAAGGTCATGCCCCGCGACTACAAGCGGGTCCTCATGGCCATCAAGGAGGCCGAGGAGTCCGGCGCCGACATCGACGAGGCCATCATGGCCGCGGCCCGGGGCTAGGACGCCGAGGTGGGTGACACGACCGGGTTCCTGAAGCACCCTCGTGAGGTGCCGACGCGGCGGCCGGTGCCGGTGCGGCTGCGGGACTGGAAGGAGGTATACGAGCCGTTCGGCGACGGGCACCTTCGCGATCAGGCCAGCCGGTGCATGGACTGCGGGATCCCGTTCTGCAACCAGGGGTGCCCGCTCGGCAACCTCATCCCGGACTGGAACGACCTCGTGTACCGCGACCGCTGGCGCGAGGCGATCGACCGGCTGCACGCCACCAACAACTTCCCGGAGTTCACCGGACGGCTGTGCCCGGCGCCGTGCGAGACGGCGTGCGTCCTGGCGATCAACCAGGACCCGGTGACCATCAAGCAGGTCGAGGTGACGATCATCGACCATGCCTGGGACGAGGGGTGGGTGGTGCCCATCCGGGCCAAGACCGAGACGGGCAAGCGGGTCGCGGTGGTCGGCTCGGGTCCGGCCGGACTGGCCGCAGCCCAGCAGCTCACCCGGGCCGGCCACGAGGTGACGGTGCTCGAACGGGCCGACCGCATCGGCGGCCTGCTGCGCTACGGGATCCCCGAGTTCAAGATGGAGAAGCGCCACCTCGAGCGCCGCCTCGACCAGATGCGCCGGGAGGGCACTCGATTCCGCGTTGAGGTCGACGTCGGCCGCGACGTGACCGCCGCAGAGCTGCGTCGCGAGTACGACGCCGTGGTGCTGGCCGGAGGGGCCACCAAGGCCCGAGACCTGCCCATCCCGGGGCGCGAGCTCGACGGGATCCATCAGGCCATGGAGTACCTACCGTTGTCGAACCACGTGCAGGAGGGTGACTCGTTCGCGCCGCCCATCTCGGCTCGGGGCCGCCGGGTGGTCATCATCGGGGGCGGTGACACCGGCGCCGACTGCCTGGGCACGGTGCACCGACAGGGTGCGGCCTCGGTCCACCAGCTCGAGATCATGCCCCGGCCCCCCGACGCCCGGGCCGACGCGACCCCGTGGCCCACGTGGCCCTTGGTGCATCGCACGTCGTCCGCTCACGAGGAGGGAGGAGACCGGGTCTTCTCGGTCAACACCGAGGCGTTCCTCGGCGACGACGACGGACGGGTGCGGGCCCTGCGGTTGCACGAGGTCGAGATGGTCGATGGCCGCTTCGAGCCAGTCGAGGAGACCGCCGTCGAGCTGGAGGCCGATCTGGTCCTGCTGGCGATGGGCTTCACCGGACCCGAGAAGGGGCCGCTGCTCGAAGGCCTCGGCGTCGAGCTCGACGGGCGGGGCAACGTCGCGCGTGACGAGCGCTGGGCGACCAACGTCGACGACGTCTTCGTGGCCGGCGACATGGGCCGGGGCCAGAGCCTCATCGTCTGGGCCATCGCCGAGGGACGGGCCTGTGCCTCCGCCGTCGATCGCCACCTCATGGGCGAGACCCTGCTCCCGGCCCCCGTGCTCCCGACCGACGCTCCGTTGCGCTAGTCGGGCCCCGAGCGGTTGCGTCAGCCGGTCTTGATGACGACGGACTTGCCGATCTTGTCCCGCAGGGTCTGCTTCTTGGGGTCCCACAGCGGGAAGAGGGAGTCGACGATCAGCAGGATCGTGCCCAGGCCGCCGCAGCACACGTAGTTGAGCAGGTAGACCCCGACGAACAGGGCGTTGCGGGTCAGGCCCTGCGTGCCGCCGATGGGTTGACCGGTCTGTTCACCTACGAGGCGCAGCCCCGACTGCTTCATACCGATGCTCTGGCCGGTCTGGCCCGCCTGGTAGCCGTTGTAGAGCACCCAGGCCACGGGCAGCAGACCTATCCCGAGGCCGACGAAGCTGGGGCCGAACGAGAAGCCGGTGGAGTTGTCCCCGATGCTGACCGCGATCGAGACGATGGCGACGAGGATGCCGCCCAAGATGAACGGACCGATGATGTCGATCAGGCCCGACACGAGGCGGTCCTGCCACTCGGCGAGGGGACCGGGGATGCCGGGCGGGCCTCCGCCGGGCGCGCCGTAGCCACCAGGCGGCCCCGCTGGCGGTGGATCTGATGGTGGTGGGGGGAATCCACCGCCCGGTGGCGGGGGAGGGGGCGGGTTCGACATCGAGACCTCCTGGGATCGGCGCGCATCGTAGAGTGTCGGAGACCGGGGGGTGCACAACCGACCGATCACTCAACTCCCTGGTCCTGCCGCCGACTGTGGGCAGGGAGTGCGCCGGAGTCTGCTCCGATCTCTCGGCTCTCACCGGAAGGGACCGCCGGCCAGGTGTTCGACAAGGTAAGCATCCGCACCAAGCTCATCGCCATCGTGGCCGCGCCTCTGGCCGTGATCGTCGCGCTGGCCGGTCTCGGCTTCACGCAGCGGCGCGCCGAGTCGTCCGACACCCGGGTCGACGCCGCCCGCCTGCGGGTGATCCAGGCCTCTCTGGCCCTCCAGCACGAGGTGTCGGTCGAGGCGTTGCACAGCGTCACCGTGCTGGCCTCCGACGGCACGCTGGGCGAACGCTCGCTCGCGGCGCAGCGAACTCGCACCGACCGGGGGGCCCGCGCCCTGCAGGGGGCGCTGCCGTCGTTGGAGAGTTCCGACGAGACCGCGGTGAACGCCGCTTCCGGCGCTCTGCGCAAGGTCGACCAGCTCGACGCGAGCCTGCGGCCGCAGGTCGACAGCGGATTGATCCGTTGGGAGTGGGCCGAAGGCCTCTACAGCCAGGTCCTGGACTCGCTGGTCCCGATCGGTGATCGGCTGGTGCCGAGCATCAGCGACGGTGCCCTGGCCCGGGGTGCTCGCAGCCTCCTCGCTCTCGATCGCTACACCGAGACCCAGGCCCGCATCGGCACGCTGCTCACCGGCGCCGCGGCGACCGGTCGCTTCCCCGCCATCACCGAGGAGGCACCGGGAGAGGGCGGCGGTCCCGAGTCCGGGCTGATCGGTCCCCGTGAGAGCTTCGACGAGGCCCTCACCCAGGCCGACGTCGACCTGTCCCTGGTGGGGACCGAGGCCGGGGCCGACATTCGCACCCGACTCCGCAACCAGGTGACCGGCGCCGACGTGTCGTTCTTCGACGAGCAGGTCTCGGTGGCCGACGATCTGGCCGCGGACGCTCCCCTCACGATCGACGCCGAGCGCCTGTCGGCTGCGGTCGCGGGAACGTTGGAGCAGCTCACCGAGGTGGCCTCCTCGGAGGCGACAGCAGTGCTCGACGCTGCGTCGGAGCGCGTCGCCGACGCCGATCAGTCCGCTCGCTACTACCTGGTCGGCGCCCTCCTCGCCGTCCTGCTGGCTCTGACCCTCGCCCTAGTCGTGGCTGCATCCATCGCCCGTCCGGTGATGAGCCTCACGGCCGCCGCTGACCGGGTGGCGACCGATCAGCTCCCTCGCTTGGTGGTGGCGCTGCGCAGCCCCGACGAAGTGGGCATCGATCACCTTCGTCCCTCCATCGAGCACCTCGACGTCGGCGGCGGTCGGGAGTTGGCCCGCCTGACCGCGTCGGTCAACTCCATCCAGGAGGTGGCCGTGACTGTGGCCACCGAGCAGGCCGCGCTGTTGCGCAAGGGGATCGGCGAGATGTTCGTCAACCTGGCGCGCCGCAACCAGGGGCTGTTGGACCGCCAGCTGGAGTTCATCGACGAGCTCGAGGCCCAGGAGGAAGACCCCGACCAGCTCGGCCACCTGTTCAAGCTCGACCACATGGCCACCCGCATGCGCCGCAACGCTGAGTCGTTGCTGGTCTTGGCGGGCACCGAGCCGATCCGTCGTCGCGGCGGCCCGGTGCCGCTCGCCAAGGTCGCCCTCGCTGCGGTGGGCGAGATCGAGCACTTCGACCGCGTCGACCTGCTCGACATCGACGAGTGCGAGGTCACCTCCAAGTCGGCGGCCGACGTCGCCCACCTGTTGTCAGAGCTCATGGAGAACGCGACCCAGTTCTCGCCGCCGGACTCTCGCGTCGAGGTGGTGGGCCACAAGGCCCAGGTGTCGGGCTACACGATCTCCATCACCGACCAGGGCATCGGCATGTCGGCTGACCAGATCGTCGAGGCCAACGAGCTCATGAACCGCCCGCCGCTGCTGGGGTTGACCCTGGCCCGGACCCTTGGGTTCATCGTGGTGTCCCGCCTGGCGGCGCGGCACAACATCAGCGTGCGCCTGGCCTCGTCGCCCTCTGGTGGGGTGAGCGCCATCGTCGGGCTGCCCCGTTCGGTGTTGGTGGCGAGCGCCGACCCGCTCGACCCGACCACCGCCACCCCGGGGGCCAAGCCGCCCAGCCGGCACGAGCCGATCTTCGACGCCCCTCGGCTGCCGGTCGCCTCCTCCGATGCCTACGGCGACGGTTCTCACCCGGTCCCGGCCGATGGGCCCGCCGGGGACCCGGCGCCGGCCCCGGCGGACGAGGCGGCCCGCGTCACCGCCAGCGGACTGGTGAAGAGGGTGCCCCAGCGCTCCGGCGGAGACCGGCCGCTGCCCGGCTCGGACGGCAAGACGCGTGCGGCCACCACGCCGACGCGGTCGCCCGACGAAGTCCGCTCGATGCTGGCGCGGTTCCAGTCGGGTCGCCAGGCCGGCCAGGACCCTGATTCGATCGACCCCACCACCGCAGCCCCGCCCAGCCCTGCGGCGCCCAGCCCCCCGCCGTCGGTCGACTCGTCCCCGCCGAGAGCACCGGTGGCGCCGGCTGATGATCCGGCCCCGCTCACCGCGGCCGGGTTGGTCCGTCGCACGCCCCGCCGGGCTGGCGCCGGACGCGCCGACTCCGGTTCCGACGGCGAGAGCCGGGTCGCGACGACCACGAACCGCTCGCCGGAGGAGGTGCGCTCGATGCTGTCGCGCTTCCGCTCCGGCCGTCAGGCGGGCCAGGACCCAGGCCCGGACCGGGACCAGCGCTCACCTCTCGACGCCCTCACCCCGAGCCCCGCGTCGTCGACCTCTGACCCCTCTGACCCGAAGGAACGCTGATGCAGCTCAGCACCGACGCCCGCAACGTGAACTGGCTCCTCACCAGCTTCGTCGAGCGCGTCCCAGGCGTGAGCGAGGCCGTGGTCGTCTCGGCCGACGGCCTGCCGATGGCCGTTTCCCGGGGCCTCGACCGCGACGCGGCCGACCGCTTCGCCGCTGTCGCGTCGGGCCTGATCGGCCTGGCCTACGGCGCCGCCGGACGCTTCGGCGGCGGCCCGGTCACCCAGATCATCATCGAGATGGAGCACGCCTTCCTGTTCGTGACCGGCATCAGTGACGGCAGCTGCCTGGCCGTCGTCGCCAACGCCAGCTCCGACGTCGGCCTCGTCGGCTACGAGATGGCCGTCCTCGTCGACCGTTGTGGCTCGGTGCTCACCCCTGAGCTGCGCGCCGAGCTGCAGGGAGCGCTGCCGCGATGACGCCGCTCGGCCCCCGCTTCGAGGCGGATCGATGAGCCCGCCCGGCACCGATGGGGCCGGCTTCCGGGTCCGTCCCTACGCCCTGACCGGTGGACGGACGCGGTCGCGCGCCGACCTCTCGATCGAGACGATCCTCGTGCGCACCCCTGCGGGGTCCACCGCCGCCGACCGGGTCTCCGTCGCCGAGAAGGGCCAGATCCTCGGTCTCTGCGCGGCCCCCAGCTCCGTCGCCGAGATCTCGGCCCACCTCCACCTCCCCCTCGGGGTCGCCCGCGTGCTCGCCGGTGACCTCTGCGACGAGGGATTGCTCGACTTCAACAGGGAGCACAACGCTGCCGAACGACCCAGCCTCCGCCTACTGGAAAGGGTGTTCGATGGACTCCAGGCCCTCTGACGTGTCCACGACCCCAACCCAGGTCCACGCGCTGCCGCCCCTGCCGGTCAAGATCGTGATCGCCGGCGGGTTCGCCGTCGGCAAGACGACCTTCGTTGGGTCGATCTCCGAGATCGAGCCCCTCACCACCGAGGCCGCCCTCACCACGGTCAGCGAGGGCATCGACGACACGAGCAAGGTGTCGACCAAGACGAGCACGACGGTCGCCATGGACTTCGGCCGCATCGGGCTGGGCGAGGACCTGGTGCTGTACTTGTTCGGCACGCCGGGCCAGGATCGGTTCTGGTTCATGTGGGACGACCTGGTGCGTGGGGCCATAGGCGCGGTCGTCCTCATCGACACCCGTCGCCTCGAGGACTGCTTCCCGGCCGTCGACTACTTCGAGGAGAGCGGCCTGCCCTTCGTGGTCGCCATCAACTGCTTTGACGGTGCGCTCGCCCACCCGCCCGAAGCCGTCCGAGAGGCGCTCGGCATCTCGCCCGACACCCCGATCGTGCTCACCGACGCCCGCGACAGGATGTCGACCAAGTCCACCCTCATCGAGCTCGTCCAGCACGCCTTGGCCCGAGCCACCGTCTGACTGGGAGTGTCCCGCTGAGGGCAGGCCCCGCTGCTCAACGGCCCTCGCTCAGTGGCGATCCGCCGCCGATTTCACGGAGTTGGGCAATCAGAGCCGTCCAGTTCGTCGCGGATCAACAGGGCGCGGCATCTTTCCTTATCGGTGCCGGCCAACATGTCGTCCAGTGCTCGGTCCAGATTCTCTTCCTCGGCTAGTAGGAGGGCATCGAGCTTGGGACCCGACCGCGCCGTCTCCTTCTCGATGTAGCCAAGGGTTGACACCATGTAACCGACCAGGGTCCCGTCTGCGTCCCGCACTTCGTATGCCGCTATGCGCCGAGTCCCCGTGTCGAGGTACATCGGGTCCAGTCGTTCGAACCGCGACCTGTCGATGTATCCGGCAACTCCGTCGTCAGGACCCGCGACGCCGATTCGATCGTCGTGAGCTACCTCGATCTGCTCGGGATCGGGCCCCGATCTCGACACAGGGGGTGAAGTGCTTTTGTAGTCTGACGAGGCCGATGTGGCGCCAGCGCTCGCTCCCACAACCAACGCGGCCGCGATCAGGCCCACACCAGGGAAGCGGCGCAGTGCCCGCCGGCGGCGGAGTGAATTGAAACCGTCACGCGACGATGTTCCGTGAGCCATCAGCAATCGTCCGTCGTATGCGATGGTGAATTGCCGCTGCCGTATTGGTTCTGCCCGGCATAGGTGATTCGCCATTCCGCACGGAGGAATCGCGATGTATTTGAGTAGCATCCCAGGCTGCATCCACCGTCTGAGATGTCCGTTGCAACCTCGATAGACTCCCCGGATTCGTTGGAGTTGTGGACGAACTCGCAAACGCGGTACTCACCGATGAAGTAGCGGTACAACACAGCTTGAGCCGCAAAGGTCCCAGTTGCCGCCGGCGAAGGATTTGGACAGTTCGGAGAACCCTTCTTTGAGGCGGTCAATGAATCGTAGAGAAAGTTCGGGCTTTGGGGGCCACCAAAGACGGACCATTTGCCATCGCCAAAACCGCAGTAAGGACCCGGGTGGAGGGCGAAGGGCTGATACGGCACCCCTGCCAAATCAGCGCCGGAAGCCGCAGGTGCGAAGGCCATGTTTCCTACGGCGATCACTGCGAGCGCCGCTAGACCGCGATTTGCGAGTCGCCGCCCCCAACCCCACTTCGGGTCGTCCCGCCGGACCTCTCTGTATGCGCCGAAGGCCACACCTTTGAACCTAGACCCCTGCCTGAACTGCGTCAAGAGTCACGGAACGGACCGAGGCCCATTGGCTCGGGTTCGGTCGACATCGTGACGATTTTCGAGCGACCCCGGGGCGCGGTCACGATCGCCTCGTGTCGATGGATCTGGTGCTCGTGCACTGGGGTCAGCCTGGTCGCTGTGCTGAGGCGGTCACCGCCTGGCGGGCCCAGGCGGTGCCGGTGGCCATCACGATCATCGACAACGCGTCCGCGCCCGAGGACCGGCGTCGCCTCGGGGAGCTGGTGGGGGGCGACGTGGCCGTCATCATCGACGTCGGGGCCAACTTGGGCTTCGGCCCAGGCGCGAACGTCGGGCTGCGCCGCTTCCTCGAAGACGGGGCGGCGGGGGAGTGGGTGGCCGTCGCCCCCCATGACGCCCTGCCGGCCCCGGACTGCCTGGCGACGATGCTGGCGGTACTGGCGGATCGGCCTGCCACTGGGCTGGCCAGCGCGGATGTCGGCGACGGCCACGTCCCCATCATCGACCCGTACTTCGGCGGGATGGTCGTGCCGGCACCGGCGTCAGGTTTCGCCGGGGAACAGGGATCGCGTTGGGAGCCGGCGGGATACCCCCACGGGACGCTGCTGCTCGCTCGTCGGGCATGCCTGGAGGAGGTTGGGCTGTTCGATGAGCGGTACTTCTCCTACTGCGAGGAGGCCGACCTCGGCGAGCGGTCCCGCCGC
>Ga0136640_10000038_pt1 | contig 41511 bp, 35 predicted proteins | sample AntDrymUQ8642106_2_FD_105498 | JGI IMG/M metagenome (GOLD analysis project Ga0136640, IMG submission 105498) | Polar desert sand microbial communities from Dry Valleys, Antarctica - metaG UQ864 (21.06) | ecosystem: Environmental > Terrestrial > Soil > Desert | place: Antarctica: Dry Valley...
CGATTCGGTGGATGACGCCGAGTTGCTTGAGCTCGTCGATATGGAGATTCGCGAGCTGCTGACAAGCTATGAGTTCCCGGGCGACGACACGCCTATCGTTCAGGGCAGCGCCCTGAAAGCTCTTGAGGGCGATGCAGCATGGGAGCCGAAGATAGACGAACTGATGCAGGCGGTCGATGACTACATCCCGACACCCGCACGCGAGACGGACAAGCCTTTCCTTATGCCTGTGGAAGATATCTTTACGATCCAGGGCCGTGGAACGGTCGCAACGGGACGAATCGAGCGCGGACAGATCAACGTCAACGAGCCCGTCGAGATCGTGGGAATCAAAGACACCCGCAACTCGGTTGTGACCGGCGTCGAGATGTTCAAGAAACTGCTCGACTCGGGAATGGCAGGAGACAACGTCGGACTGCTGCTCAGAGGCGTGGAGCGAAAGGAGATCGAGAGAGGGCAAGTTATCGCAAAGCCCGGCACGATCACTCCGCACACAAAGTTCAAGGCAGAGGCATACGTGCTTACAAAAGAAGAAGGCGGCAGGCACACACCTTTCTTCACAGGCTATCGCCCGCAGTTCTACTTTAGAACAACCGACGTTACGGGAGTCGCAAACCTTCCCGCAGGCGTCGAGATGGTGATGCCCGGCGACAATATCCAGATGGAGATCACACTGATCGCACCCATCGCAATGGAAAAAGGCCTCCGCTTTGCTATCCGTGAAGGCGGCCGCACAGTCGGTGCAGGTACAGTTTCGGAAGTGGTTGAATAGAATTTAGAATCCAGAAGCCAGAAGGGAACCTTCCGAATTCTGACTACTGGCTTCTGACTATTGAGGATTTATGGCGAAAGGCGGAAGAGACAATATTATTTTGCAGTGCACGGAGTGCAAAGAGCGCAACTACGTGACGACAAAGAACAAAAAGAACACGCCGAACAGGCTCGAGTTTAATAAGTTCTGTCGTCGCTGCCGCTGTCACCGTCTGCACCGCGAGAACAAATAAATGCTGAATGGTGAATGATGAATGATGAATTCCGATATTCGTCAATCGACATTCATAAATCATCATTTTGCTTAGGGGTATGGTGTCAATGGTTAGCATGGAGGTCTCCAAAACCTTAGGTGCGGGTTCGAGTCCTGCTACCCCTGCCACATAAAGTACGAAATTGCAGAGTTAAAGACTAAGAAAATGGCTGAAGTTGCATTAGACGGAAAAAAGAAAGAAAGCGTCGGCGAGTTTATCGAAAAGACTCGTGCCGAGCTCGATAAGACGACGTTTCCGTCGCGAGGTGATGTGCAGAACACGACGATCATCGTCATCGTGGCGGTCCTGTTCTTTGCTGTCTACCTATTTTTGGTCGATCACGCCTGGGTTTATCTGCTCGAGGGCCTGACGTGGCTTGTGAACAAACTCGCAGGGATCTAGACGCCAGAAGGATTTTTGATAATGAAGCAGTGGTATTTCATCCACACCTATTCGGGGCACGAGAACAAGGTCGTTGAGAGCCTTGCGGCTAGAATTCGCGACATGGAACTCGGCGAGCAGATCACCGAGGTGAAGCTCCCGAAGGAAAAGGTCGTCGAGATGCGCGGCAATAAGGAGCATGTGTCCGAGCGGATGTTTTATCCCGGCTACGTACTCGTCGAGATCGACTGCGACGAGAAGGGCAAGATCCCTGATAACGTCTTTCACGCGATCAAATCGACGCCGAAAGTAACGGGTTTTTTAGGCGGCAAGCATCCCACGCCGCTCTCGCAGGCCGAGGTCGACCAGATTGACAAGAATATCGAGGTCACGACCGAGAAGCCGAAACCGAAATTCTCGTATGAGGTCGGCGAGGTTGTCAGGATCAAGTCGGGCCCATTCGCGAGCTTTACCGGTAAGGTCGAGGAAGTTAACGAAGATAAGGCGACGCTCAAGGTGTCGATTACAATCTTTGGCCGCTCGACGCCGTATGAATTGAGTTTCCTCGAGGTGGAAAAGGTTACCTTTGCGGAAGAAGAATAAATGAGGACATTCCCGGCGTGATTCGCTGGGATCGTTAATCGAAAACAGAAATGGCCAAGAAGATAGAAGGTGACATCAAGCTGCAGATTCCCGCCGGTAAAGCAAACCCGGCTCCGCCGATCGGCCCCGCGTTGGGTCAGCACGGCGTCAATATCATGGAATTCTGCAAGGCGTTTAACGCGAGGACGCAGAATGACGATCCGGATATGAAAATCCCGGTCGTGATCACGGTCTACGGAGATCGCTCGTTTACTTTTGAGACCAAGACGCCGCCGGCCGGCGATCTGCTTCGAAAGGCAGCCGGCATCCCGAAGGGTTCGGGCAAGCCGAACAAAGAAAAGGTCGGGACGATTTCGCGAGATAAGATTCGCGAGATAGCCGAAAAGAAGATGCAGGACCTCAATACGACGAATATCGATTCCGCGATGAAAACCATCGAGGGAACGGCGAAGAGCATGGGGCTTACGGTCGAAGGCTAACTGATGAATTAAGAATATCGAATATCAATTAACGAGTTCGAAATTCTATATTCATCATTCGAAATTAGGGAGAATCGCGAAAGCGATTCGTTAATACCTGGAGATAATATGAAACGAGGCAAGAAGTACCTTGCCGCGCTCGAGAAAGTCGAGCCGGGCAAGAAACACACACTTGAAGAGGCGGTCTCAAAACTCAAAGAGATTGCATTTGCAAAGTTCGACGAAACGGTCGAACTAACGATGTGGCTGGGCGTCGATCCGCGTAAGGCGGATCAGCTCGTTCGCGGCACAATCGTCCTACCCCACGGTCTGGGCGGAGCGGCCAAGAAGGTCGTCGTCATTGCTCAGGGCGACAAAATCAGAGAAGCACAAGAGGCAGGAGCCGATGAGGCCGGCGGCGATGAGATCGTCGACCGGATCAAGGGTGGCTGGATGGATTTTGACGCGCTCATCGCAACGCCCGACATGATGGGCAAAGTCGGTCAGCTCGGTAAGGTCCTCGGACCTCGCGGTCTTATGCCTAATCCGAAAACCGGTACCGTCACAATGGATGTGAAGACGGCCATCCATGAGACGAAGGCAGGTAAGGTCGAGTATCGCGTCGATAAGACGGGCGTTATTCACTCGCCGGTTGGCAAGGTATCCTTCGAGCCTGCGAAGCTCCAGGAGAATACACAGGTGCTGATCAATGCGGTGATGAAAGCAAAGCCGACGACGGCAAAGGGACGCTACCTAAAGAAGATCAATCTGGCGGCGACGATGAGTCCGGGCGTATTGCTCGATGAGCTCACGTACGCGTAAGGGGGAAGGAAATGAAATCAAAAGAAACAAAACAGAAAGATCTTAACGCCATTACCGAGTCGCTTGCCGCTTCGACATCCGCGATGGTTGTGAGCTTTACGGGCCTGAGCGTGACGAAAGATCAGGAATTCCGAAATAGCCTCCGCGAGGCGGGTGCCGAGTATCGAGTCGTTAAGAATACGCTTGCAAGAATTGCCGTCAAAGGCACTCAGTTTGAAGATACGACCGAGCACTTTAAGGGCGTCACGGCAATCGCGTGGACCGAGAACGATCCAGTTGTCCTAACGAAAGCAATTTCGAAATTTATGAAGGACAATGCCGATACCTACACCTTTAAGACAGGTGTGGTGGATGGCAAGTTGGTCGATTTAGCGCAACTAACGACGATCGCCAGCCTCCCGAGCAAGGAAGAGCTCATCTCCAAGCTGATGTGGGTGCTCAACAGCGGAGCAGAGCGGTTGGTTACGGTCATCAATGCCGTGCCGCGTGATCTTGCTGTCGTAATCAAACAGATCGGCGAAAAGGAAGATCGCGTTGCGGCGACTCCCGCAGCAGAAGCGGCGCCTGCAGTAGAGGCGGCTCCCGAAGCGGAACCGTCTGGGGTGACCGAGGATACTGGCTCGGCCGAGGCGCCCGCGACCGGCACCGAAACTGAAGGCGAGGCCGCAGCAAACGCTCCGGAAGACGCCGCGGTTGAGGCCGCGGAGCCGCGCGAGTCTTCACAGTCTGACGACGATAAGTCGGAGGATATTTTAGAGATTCCGACGGACGAGCAGTCGGGATAAACAGTTTGATTCTCAAATTTGAAGTTCAAATATGAGATTTGAAAAGCCGTACTCAAGGTAAAACGGCCCGCGTGATTTGTCAGGTCACACAGGCGTCGGACGTGCGAACTAGAAAGGTGATGCAACCCGTTCTAATTCATGTCCCTGGGTTCTAGCGGCGGCGAGCGAATGCAGAATGACGAATGCAGAATGATTAATTCTACAGAGTCTTTCGGTTCGCAAATGACGGACGAATGAAATGGATCTAACGGTGAACTACATTCATCATTCTGCATTCTGCATTCGTCATTAATAAGGAACCCTAAATAGGAGAAAGGATAAAACAATGGCACTTACACAAGATGAAATAATTGAGCATTTCAAGACAATGTCGCTTCTCGATGCGTCTGAGTTGGTCAAGAAAATGGAAGAAGTTTTCGGCGTCTCGGCTGCAGCAGCGGCACCGATGATGATGGCGGCGGGCGCAGGTGCTGGCGATGGCGGCGGTGCTGCCGCGGCAGAGGAAAAGGATTCGTTTGACGTTATCCTCTCGGGCGCCGGCGGCAACAAGATCGCGGTCATCAAGGTCGTTCGCGAAGTCGTCGCAGGCCTTGGCCTCAAGGAAGCAAAGGATCTCGTTGACGGTGCTCCGAAACCTCTCAAAGAGGGCGTCTCGAAGGACGAAGCCGAAGAGATCAAGAAAAAGCTTACTGACGCAGGCGCAACCGTCGAGCTCAAGTAGTATTGCGAGGCTCAAGCCCGCACAGAGTATTGGCGATACGCGTACTTGGCTGTATCAACCTTATTCTGTGCGGGCTTGCGTACGCCTCCCTCTCGGCGGTATACTAACTGATTCGGGATCGGCGGCGCCTCGGCGCCTACGAACAAGCGGAGAGATCGTGTCCTTTCTGACACTTTCGGACAATTTGTTTTCAGCGATTCGCTGCTAAAAGGCGGCCCTAGGGAATTTTACCCTCGGCCGCGTTTGCTGTCTTTAACGGCATGCGCTCCGGCGACTACCTGCTTTCTTATAAATCTCGGTTTTATCAGAATATGATCAACAATCCTCTTCAGAGCGGCTCAAACGGACTGGGAAGACGAACGAGCCAGTCGCCCACGCGCGTCGATTTTTCAAAAATTTACACGTCGGCACAGATTCCGAATCTTATCGAGGTCCAGCGTGAATCGTACAACCGGTTTCTGCAGATGGATCTGATTCCTGAAGAGCGCGATTACATCGGCTTGCAGTCTGTGTTTGCGTCGATCTTTCCGGTGTCGGATTTTCGCGAGACGGCGACGCTCGAATATGTCGAGTACCAGATCGGTAATTGGCAGTGCAAATGCGGCAATCTCGAAGGCCTCGAGCACCTGCGCGCAAACTGTAAGAACTGCTCTGCGAAAATCAAGGTTGATCCCTTTAATCCCGCCGAAGTGCTCTGTAAGAATTGCGGCACCTTTAACGCGGTACGCCCCAATCTTTGTAATAACTGCGGCGAACCGGTCGGCCTTAAGCACAAGCACGATCAGCAGGAATGTCAGGAACGCGGCATGTCCTACAGCGTCCCGCTCAAGGTTAAGATCCGCCTGACCGTCTATGACAAGGATCCGGAGACGAACGTCTCGACGATCCGCGATATCAAGGAAGAGGACGTTTTCTTTGGCGAGATCCCGCTGATGACCGATAACGGCACGTTCGTTATCAACGGCACCGAACGCGTCATCGTTTCGCAGCTTCACCGCTCGCCCGGAGTGTTCTTTAAGGGCGATCGAGACGACTACCTCGCCAAAATTATTCCGTACCGCGGTTCGTGGGTAGAATTCGAATACGACCAGAAAGGAATTCTGCACGCGCGTCTCGGAAAGAGAAAGATACTCGCGACGATTTTCCTTCGTGCTCTCGGCCTCTGGCTGAGCCCGCAGATCGATATGAAGACGGTCGCCGACAACATCCTCGAGGAAGTAGTAAAGGGCGCCGAATATCCGGATTCGAGGATCCTCGAGCTCTTCTACGTAACGGATGAAGTGATCGTCGAAAAGGGCAAGCTCTACCTCAAAATTCCGGCCGAGGGCGAGACGCACGTCGTTGGAATGCGTGCCGACGAAGACATCAAGAGCCGCAAGGACGACGTTGTTCGCAAGGGCAAGAAGGTGACGAAGCTCGCGATAAGCGAACTTCGCTCGATGAAGAAAGACCGCGTCGCCGTGGCCCTCGCAGACCTCGAAGGTGCGTTTGCTCTCGAAGACGTGGTCAACGTCGAGACGGGCGAAGTCATCATTGAGTCGAATACCGAAATCGCTGCCGGGAAGCTTCAGCAGATAATCGAAGAAGGCATTCCGAGCGTTAAGATTTTCTTCCCGGCACGTGACGTGATCGGCGAGGTTATCGCAGCGACGCTCCGCAAGGATCCAATCTCGAAACCCGTCGACGCGCTGCTCGAAATTTATCGCAAGATGCGCCCGGGCGATCCGCCGACCGTGCCGACCGCTTATCGCCTGCTCGAAGGAATGTTCTTCGACGCACGGCGCTTTGATCTTTCGCGTGTCGGTCGTCTTAAGTTCAATATCAAAATGGGCCGGCCCGATATGGAGGACATAACAAATCCTCTGCTCAAGCCGACCGACTTTATCGAAGTAGTCAATTATCTGCTTAGGATGAAGCGCGACAGCGAGCACTATTCCCAGGACGACATCGACCACTTGGGTAATCGCCGAGTTCGGGCTGTCGGTGAACTGCTTGAGAATCAGTTCCGTATCGGGCTCGAAAGAATGGAGCGTGCGATTAAGGAGAAAATGTCCATCCAGCAGGACATGTTCACCACGATGCCGCGCGACCTCGTCAACGCAAAACCTGTGACGGCTGCTGTACGCGAGTTCTTCGGTTCGTCGCAGCTCTCGCAGTTCATGGATCAAACGAATCCGTTGTCGGAGATTACTCACAAACGCCGTTTGTCGGCGCTTGGACCAGGTGGTCTCTCGCGGGAACGTGCCGGCTTTGAGGTTCGAGACGTTCACCCGACGCACTACGGCCGTATCTGTCCGATCGAGACGCCTGAAGGCCCGAATATCGGCCTGATCTCTTCGCTCTCGTGCTTCGCTCGCATTAACGAATTTGGCTTTATCGAGTCGCCTTATCGAAAGGTCGAGGACGGCCGCGTCATTGAATACGTTCGCGTGCAGAACGGCGGCGGAACCAAATTCAAGCCCGGTGAGCACGTGCCTCTCGAGGATGTAGAAAAGGCGAACAAAAAGCTTGGTCGTGATGGTAAGAGTGCGGAGTTCGAGCCGTGGCCATTTTATTTGACCGCGTGGGAAGAAGATCGTTACATCATCGGTCAGGCAAATATCGAGCTCGACGCCAAGGGTAACATCGTCAACCAGCGAAACGCTGCACGCCAAAAGGGTGAGTTCATCACCGCTGACAAGGCCGAGACGCAGTACATGGATGTCTCTCCTAAGCAGCTCGTTTCGGTTGCCGCATCCCTCATTCCGTTTCTCGAAAACGACGACGCAAACCGTGCTCTCATGGGCTCGAACATGCAGCGTCAGTCAGTGCCTCTGCTTCGTGCCGAGTCGCCATACGTCGGGACCGGAATGGAGAAGATCGCCGCCCGAGATTCCGGCGCGGTCGTCATTGCAAAGCGTGATGGCGTGGTCGATTTTGTCGACTCGGAACGCATCATCGTCAAGGCTGATCACCAGGTCGACGGAAACATATCGCGAGAGGTGACGGCGGATATTTATTCGCTCGTTAAATTTAAGCGTTCGAATCAGAATACCTGCATCAATCAACGCCCGATCGTCGAAGTCGGCGAACGCGTCAAGAAGGGTCAGGTTATCGCCGACGGACCGTGTACCGATCGCGGAGAGCTTGCTCTCGGCCGCAACGTGCTGGTCGCATTTATGCCGTGGCGCGGTTACAACTTTGAGGATGCGATCCTCGTGTCCGAGAAACTCGTCAAGGACGACTACTACACGTCGATTCACATCGAGGAGCTCGAAATCGAGGCCCGCGATACAAAGCTCGGGCCTGAGGAAATCACACGCGACATCCCGAATATCGGTGAGAATATGCTTCGCGATCTGGACGAGTCTGGCATCATCCGCATCGGTGCTCAGGTGAAGCCGGGTTCGGTTCTGGTTGGTAAGGTCACGCCGAAAGGCGAGACGCAGCTGACCGCTGAAGAGAAGCTGCTTCGTGCGATCTTTGGCGAGAAGGCCGGAGACGTTAAGGACGCATCGCTCACATGCCCTCCGGGAATCGACGGCACAGTCGTCGACGTCCAGATCTTTACCCGCAAGGGACAGGACAAGGATGAGCGAAGTCTGGACATCGAAGGGATGGAAGAGGAATCGTTCCATCGGGATCTCGATGACGAAATCCGAATCCTTCAGGAGCAGCGTGACGAGCGCATTTACGAACTTTTCGAGGGACGTAAACTCAAGACTGACCTGATGGACGGCAAAGAGGTCATCCTTAAGAAAAACCTCACGCTCAATCGCGAGCTGCTGGTCGAGCTCGATCCAAAACTGTTCCGCAAGATCGACGTGTCTGCGGGCTCGATCGATATCGTCGGTGAGGTCAAGGAATACGAGCAGCGGACCGAGCGACAGATCAATATTCTTCGCGACATCTACGACGAAAAGATTACCAAGCTAAAGCAGGGCGACGAACTGCCGCCGGGCGTGATCAAGATGGTAAAGGTCTTTGTTGCGATGAAGCGTAAGCTCAGCGTCGGCGACAAGATGGCTGGCCGTCACGGTAACAAGGGCGTCATCGCCCGCATCCTGCCCGAGGAGGATATGCCGTACCTGCCGGATGGAACGCCGGTCGAGATAGTTCTGAATCCGCTTGGCGTTCCTTCGCGTATGAACGTCGGTCAGATTCTCGAGACGCATCTCGGATGGGCAGCGAGAATCCTCGGCCTTCACTTTGCAACGCCCGTTTTTGACGGCGCGAGCGAGGTCGAGATCAAGGAATACATCGGCAAGGCGAATCAGGAATTCGACCGTTTGAAACTGCCGCCGTCGGTCGGCCCGTCGGGCAAGACTCGCCTTTATGACGGTCTTACGGGTGAGCAGTTCGAGCAGAAGGTATGCGTGGGCTACATCTATATGCTCAAGCTCTCGCACCTTGTCGACGATAAGATTCACGCACGTTCAATCGGACCGTACAGTCTGATCACCCAGCAGCCGCTCGGTGGTAAAGCACAGTTCGGCGGACAGCGTTTCGGAGAAATGGAGGTCTGGGCGCTGGAGGCCTACGGCGCCGCGCACATTCTGCAGGAATTGCTCACATGCAAATCCGACGATGTCCAGGGACGCTCGAAGATCTACGAAACGATCGTCAAGGGCGTTCAGGATTTCCAACCGGGAATTCCGGAGTCCTTTAACGTCCTGGTCCGCGAGCTTCAGAGCTTATGCCTTGATGTCGAACTTATTCAGGCGGATGAGATCGATCCGGAAGAAATTGTGGCCGGTGTCGATGCTCTCGTAGGAGTCGATTAAACGCGGGAACGCCGGCGTCTTGCCGGCCTCTCTAAGCTAGTAAGGCGATGTTCGAGTCACTACTCGGGCGTCGCCTTTTTCTTTATCAAAACATGTATCCGCGAGCGTCACGATTCGGCTACGCTGTGTGTGGCCATAGTCCTCGCCGTCCCATGTCTTTAGCGAATTTGTTTGCTTCTCGATCGACTCGCGTGTGAAGTCCGAGAATCGCTCGCGCCAGTCTGGACAACCGTGCCGACGCACCTCACGCCGAACCGAGCGCACGAGCGTTAGGCGAAAAGCAGACGGGTTTAGTGCTTCGTTGAGATGATCAGTGATAAAAGGTTTGAGAACGTTTTCGCGCAAGAGCGCTGCATCGAACGCCCAGAGTCCATTTTCCAGCCTCAGCGTCGCGGCACGCGTGCCGCTGCCAATTTTGATCGGACGGGTGAGTCCCGCATAAAACTTCATCCCCGCGTAATTTGCGAATAGATCTGCATTTGAATAAACGCCTGAGACGATTAGGCCGTAAAAGGTGTTTTCGCTAACGCGGCCCCATTTGATGGCCGCGCGGTTCGCCTCGGCCTCGCTGCGACCGCGTGACCGGGCGCGTTTCGCGATCTCGTGGTACGTCCAGCCCTGCTGAAAAAAATGCTCGAGCTTATCAATGCCGAACTCGACGCCCCACAAGCGGACAGTGGCGCTCTGAGAAAGATAATCGGTGAGGTTTAGTCGAAAGATCGACTCATCCAGGGACGGCTTATATCGCGGGTTATTTGCGGCAAAGGCATGAGAGCGAAGCCAGTCGCCAAGGTCGCTTCTCGTGATCGAGCCCGAACCCAGTGCTCGAAAAACCATTTCTGCCAGGGCCTCCTCGGATCGCAGCTCCGCGAGCTGCTTTGTTAATATTTCTACGCTCCTACATCCCGGAGTCCGCTCCGCAAGACAACGCTCGCGCCGTTCGATCTCCCCATTGAGTTTGGCAATGGCAGTACGCATCTTTTGCTCGACATGCGTGCTCACCTCATCCCCAATATCGCCGAGCGGTTCCGGTGACAGGTTGTACTGATCCGTCTCAAACGCCCGTGTACTAGCCGATCCCAAGCTTAAAAGGAGTCCGGAAATGACCGCGATGGCGGCCCACGATCTAAACCTGGAAATTCCAAAAAAACCCTTCATAGTCCGATTCGAATTATATGCTAAGCAAGCTCGACTTTTCATGTCATTCTAACCGTCGCCGCAGGCCAACTAAACTTGACAATGATACACTCAACCTTTATCATCGAATGACACTCACGTTAAGAATAATTATAGTTATATTGAAGGATGTGAGTTCAAAGGCAATTATCGTTTGGGAGAGATTAATTTATGGGAAAGATAATCGGTATTGATTTAGGGACGACGAACTCGGTCGTCGCGGTCATGGAGGGCGGCGAGCCCGTCGTCATTACTAATTCTGAAGGCGGTCGCACAACGCCGTCGGTGGTGGCATTCACAAAAGACGGGAATCGCCTGGTCGGACAGGTCGCGAAGCGGCAGGCCGTGACCAACCCTGAGAACACGCTTTATTCGATCAAGCGATTTATGGGCCGTAAGTTCGACGAAGTTTCGGAAGAGATCAAGCAAGTACCGTATAAGGTCGAAAAAGCCTCGAACGGCGATGTCCGCATTGATGCCGAGGGCAAGCAGTATTCGCCGCCCGAGATCGCCGCGATGGTACTGCAGAAGCTAAAACAGTCGGCCGAGGACTATCTCGGTTCCAAGGTAGAGCAGGCCGTCATCACGGTGCCCGCCTACTTCAACGACGCCCAACGTCAGGCGACCAAGGACGCCGGCAAAGTTGCCGGACTCGAAGTCCTGCGTATCGTGAACGAGCCCACGGCGGCCGCGTTGGCGTACGGTCTGGATAAGAAAAAGGATGAGACGATCGCAGTGTTCGACTTTGGCGGAGGTACTTTTGACATTTCGGTGTTGGAGGTTGGCGAAGGCGTCGTTGAGGTCAAATCTACGAATGGCGACACGCACCTCGGCGGCGACGACGTGGATGAGATCCTTGTCAGCTGGATCATCGACGAGTTTAAGAAGGACCAGGGAATCGATCTTCACAACGACAAGATGGCCCTGCAGCGACTAAAAGAATCGGCTGAAAAGGCAAAGGTAGAGCTATCGTCGGCGATGGAGACGGAGATCAACCTCCCGTTCATCACGGCGGACGCGGGCGGGCCGAAGCATCTCGTGATGAAGCTCACGCGTGCAAAATTCGAGCAGCTGGTCGAACCCGTATTAAAGCGACTGATGCCGCCCGTCGAGCAGGCTATCAAGGACGCAGGCCTTTCAGCAAAAGACATCGAAGAGATCGTGCTCGTCGGCGGCTCGACGCGTATTCCAAAAGTCCAGGAGATGGTCAAGGAATTCTTTGGCAAGGAGCCGAATAAGTCAGTTAATCCTGACGAGGTCGTTGCCCTCGGTGCCGCAGTTCAGGCTGGCGTTCTCGGTGGTGAGAAGACGGACATTCTACTTCTCGACGTCACGCCCCTAAGCTTGGGAATCGAGACGCTCGGCGGCGTATCGACCGCGATGATTCAGAAGAACACGACGATTCCGACCCGCAAGTCGGAGATTTTTTCCACCGCGTCGGACAACCAGACTTCGGTCGAGGTGCACGTTCTTCAGGGTGAGCGGCCCCTCGCGGCGGACAACAAAACGCTCGGGAAGTTTCACCTTGTGGGCATTCCGTCCGCACCGCGCGGCGTCCCGCAGGTTGAGGTTACTTTTGATATCGATGCCAACGGCATCGTAAACGTCTCGGCAAAGGACGTAGGGACTGGCCGCGAGCAGAAGATTACGATCACTGCCTCGTCCGGGCTCTCTAAGGAAGAGATCGACCGCATGATGAAAGACGCTGAGTCTCACGCCGGTGAGGACGAAAAGAAGAAGGCCGAGATCGAGGCGCGCAATCGCCTGGACGGGCTCGTTTACAGCGTCGAGAAAACGCTTGCCGAGAACAAGGACAAGCTTGATGCGGCAGCGGTTGGCGATATCGAAACTGCGATTACGGAAGCGAAAACCGCCCTTGGCGGCAGCGATCCGGAAGCGATGAACAACGCATTCGAAAAGCTGCAAACCGCTTCGCACAAGATCGCTGAGGTGCTTTATAGCCAGGCGGCGCCGGCAGGTGACGGCGAGGCTGAGCAGCAGGCGTCGTCGGCGACGGCGGGTGCAGATGGCGATGCGACAGCTTCTTCTTCAGCGGACTCCGATGTGATCGACGCGGAATACGTCGACGTCGAGGACGAAGAGAAAAAGTAACGAGCGGCAATTGAAAGAGGGACAAGGGATGAGGTTTGCTCTCTCGTCCCTTGTCCCTCTAAACTTGTCACTTATCTGAATGGCGAAAAAGGATTACTACAACATTCTCGGCGTTAAGAAGGACGCAAAGGCTGACGAGATAAAGAAGGCCTATCGCCGTCTCGCGCGTAAGCATCACCCCGACGTAAACCCGAACGACAAGATAGCCGAGGATAAATTCAAAGAGGTGCAGGAAGCCTACGACGTTCTCTCGGATGAGAAGAAGCGTAAGGTCTTCGATCGGTTTGGCTACTACGCCGACAACCTCGACGTGAATTCGCCCTACGCCGGCGGAGCCGCGGCGGGCGGCGGGGCGCAAGGATTTGATTTTTCCGGATTCGATTTTTCGCAGGGGCAGGCGGGTGGGGCCGGCGGCTCGAGTTTCCGCGATATATTCTCGGATTTGTTTAGCGGCGCCGGACGGCCGGCTCAACCGGAACCGCCGAGACCGATGCCGAAGAAGGGCCGGGATATCGAGATTCCGCTTGCCTTGAGCTTTGAGGAAGCGTTTTCGGGCCTTACGACCAACATCACCGTCAATCGAAGCGAGCAGTGCTCGCGTTGTCAGGGCGCTGGCGATACGGGCGGGCCCGTGGGTCAATGTTCGACATGCAGCGGAACGGGTCAAGTGATGCGTACGGGCGGCCGTCTCCAATTTTCTCAGGGCTGTTCTGACTGCGAGGGAACGGGCCGACGTCGTCAGCCTTGCAGTCTGTGCAGCGGCAAAGGCGTCACGCCTAAGGGGGAGCAGGTAAAGGTAAAGATCCCGGCGGGCGTCGACACCGGTTCGCGCGTGCGCGTGCCGAAGAAAGGCCACGGCGGACGGCTCGGGGCGGAGCCGGGCGACCTCTTTATACTCACGAACGTCGGCAAGCACAAATTTCTCGAACGCAAAGGCGACAACGTTTATATAACGATTCCGATTACCATTCCCGAGGCCTCGCTTGGTACAAAAATCGAAGTGCCGACTGTGGACGGTAAATCGCAGATAAGAATCCCGGCCGGCACGGAATCGGGTCAGAAGATCAGACTGCGCGAACGCGGCTTTCCCAGCCTGCGAAATCCGAGTCTGCGCGGCGATCAATTCGTCGAGGTAAAGATCACGCTGCCGAAATTAATATCCGAGGAAACGAAAGACGTACTGCGACAGTTTGAAAAACTCAATCCTGAGAATCCACGGAAGGCGATCGGGCTGGAATGAAGAAGCGTGTAAGAACCTACACAATCAGTGCTGTCGCGGAGATGTATGAAATACATCCGCAGACGCTGCGGTTGTATGAACGCGAGGGGCTTCTCCTGCCGTCGCGATCAGTCGGTAATACCCGCGTTTATGAGGATGCTGATCTCGAGCGTCTCGAAGTTATCCTGTCCCTTACGCGTGAGCTGGGAGTCAATCTTGCCGGCGTCGAGATCATCCTCAACATGCGTGCGAAAATGGCGCAAATGCAGTCTGAGTTCGAGCGATTCTTTGAATATTTGAAGACCCACGCGGATGAATTCTCCTCACAGCGGTCGGATTTCACGTCTACTGAAGCCCTCATCCCCGTCTCTCGCTTTCGAATCGCAAGGGTCTCTCGCACGGCCCCCTCGAACGAGAGTTAAATTTATCTAAAGTACGAGATTTTCGCTGACAGGCAGCGTCGCGACCGCTTTTCTCCTTTGCTTAAAGGGGAGCATTCGCTACAATCGGATGATTGCTTCTCAGAATAATCGATTAGGAGTTACAAGATGTTCGCTAGACGTGTGTTTTTGTGTTTTGCGGCAGTAGTGCTGCTTGTTTCCAGTGTTTTCGCTCAGGATCTCGACGATGTGACGATCGCCGGACGGGTGGTCGATTCAAATAGCCTTGCCATTGTTGGTGCGACCGTGACGGCGACGGCGGTGGAAACCGGCGAGGTTCGGACGATCCAGACTGATGACGAAGGCCGTTACAAGTTCATAAAACTGCGGCCCGGCATTTACAAGGTTAAGACCGCCGCGACGGGCTTCGGAATCCAGGAGACTCCCGAGATTCCTACGATATCCGCACAGAACGTGCAACAGGATTTTAAGCTCGCTCCGGCAGATGTCCGGGCCGAGACCACCGTTACAGTCACCGGCGACGGCCCGCCGGTCGATGTTACGCGCACCATAGTCGGAGGTACGATTACGGAACGCGAAATCGAGGAAATTCCTAACAATACGCGCAATCCGCTTGACCTTGTGCTGACGCTTGGCGGAACCTCAGAAGAGCAATTATCGGTTAGCGGGCTGGCGGAGGATCGCAATCAGAATTCATCCGGGCCGCCCCTTGAGCAGGGTAATTACTCGCTCTCGGGTGGTGTTGCGTATTCAAACAATTTAACGATCGATGGCCTTGATAATAATGATGATCGTGGCTCACGCGACCGCTTTCAGCCGTCGCTGGAATCCATCGCCGAGGTTCAGGTGATCTCAAATCAGTTTTCTGCTGAGTATGGCCGTGCGTCAGGCGGACGTATAAATCTTCGCACCCGCGCCGGTGGTAAACGATTTCGCGGGCGTGCTTTCATGTTTTTCCGCGATGATAATTTGAACGCAAATTCCTGGTATAATAACCAACGTAAAAATATGCCGATTCCGCCGCTCATGCCGCCGGATACTAACCCGCTCTTTAACCGTCAGCCGCTGACCGAATATAATCCGGGCTTTACATTTAGCGGGCCGGTGATTCTGCCGTATTATAATGGCCGCAAGAAAACCTTCTTCTCCGTTGCCTATGAATATACCGATGTGCAAGATACGACATTCATCGATACCTGGGTGCCGGTCGGCTCAAATCCGCGTTTCCCATTGCCGCGGCCGAGTAGCACCGCATGTCCCGCTAATGTGCTGGCTTGTAATGATAATAGCAGTTCGCCGGCGACGCCAATTCTGCCGTTTCAGGCGACGGTTCCGACGCCTAATCGAAATAATGTTTTTACGGCTCGGGTGGATCACAATTTCACGTCCAATAATAGCTTCACCTTCGGATTCCAATTAGGCAGGAAGAAGAATCAACGAACTACAGGTGCATCTACTACCCGTCTTGATGACGCACTCCAAGTTCGCAACAGCGATACAAATGCCTATAATTTTACCGACAATCAAGTCTTTAGCTCGAAAGTTGTGAATCAGGTTCGCGGTCAATATTCGATCTTTCAGCCTAGTTTTCAGACCAGCGACCCGCTTGGCTCGGTTGTCCTTATTAGCTACACCAACCCCAGTCCGGGCGGCGGAGCGCAAACTCTTATTGCCGGAAACTCGACATCGGCAATTACCGGAGATGCAACCGGTTTCCCGCAGAATCGCACGGAAACACGTTACCAAATTCAGGATTCTCTGACCTATCTGGTCGGCGGACACACTTTGAAATTCGGGTTTGACGCAATGAAGATACGTTCCAAAGCGCTTGGTCTTGGGGACGCCACTGGCACCTTTAATTTTACAGGCGTTCTGAACTTTCAGAATAATGTTATTTCCCGATATAGACAGAATTTCGGCACAAGATCGGACGTGAAAAATACTTATACGGGAGTCTTTTTCAACGATGAAATGAAACTTCGTTCGAATATTACATTTAGTTATGGGTTGAGATACGAAAGAGAAACCGCAGTATCGGATAATAATAATTTCGGCCCCCGGCTCGGAATTGCCTGGGATCCGTTTAAGAAAGGGAAGGGCGTGATCCGTTTTGGTGCGGGTAGATTCTTTAATCGGGTTCTTCTGCGGACAGTCGCCGATTCTATTCAGAATACGGGCGGCAATCTTGTCTCGTTTGATACCAATCTGATTCCTAATCTCGTGGCTAACGATAACAGGCGACGAGACACTCTAGCGGCGATTGCGGCCAATTTCCCCGGCAGTTTTGCCTCCCCCGATGCGATCAGAAGTATGCTGACCACTGTTTGTGCAAACATTTCGCCTGCACCTCCGGCAACCTCACCTTGTACAACAAGCATGGGATTCCTAAGCAGCGTAACGAGTACGGGTAATCCGCTGCGAACGGTCGAGGCCAACCTGAAAATTCCTGAAAGTTATCAATTCAACATAGGTTTTGAACGTGAATTGTTTAAGGGCTGGGTTTTTGAGGCTAATTATACCTGGAACAAAACTGTCCATTTATGGCGTGATACTAACTCTAATGTTCCCAATTTAGCAAGAGCCAATGCCTTATTAGGAACAAATTATTCCGATTGGACGGATTATTTACGGAACCAGACATATAGCATCACAAATCAGGGTGGAACGATCCGCACCTATAGTTTTGTGCTCGGGGCGACAAACGATCCGTCGGGTGTGGGTCCTTGCAGCTTTACCACAACTAATACCTGCGTGGTAAATCTCAACACTACCAGTACCTCGACGACAGCTCCGGCGGCGGCCTCAACAGGAAATAACAACAATGCTACCGGCGGCCCGATCGGTATTGCGCGGGCTGCGATCGCACAGTTTCGTCCAAATCCAAATCTTTCCGAGACATCCGTGATCGGTTCCAAGGGTAATGCATTCTATCAGGGTCTGATCCTTGAATTACGAAGCCGCTATAGAAAGCTAGGCAATGGCTTTGGAGCCTCATTCCGAATGGCATACACGTTTTCAAAAACAATGGATGACGGACTCAACAATACATCTAATGCCGAGATAAATGGTAATTTTAGTCGCGAATGGGCCCGCAGTCTTCAGGATAGACGTCAACGACTTGCTTTTTCAGGGTCGTTCGATACCCCGTGGTGGTTTGGTAAGTTGAAGTTTTCCCCTCTGGTCAGGTTTGGGACATCTTCTCCATTTAATTTGGGCGCCGGCGGTTCAGACAGGAACCTTGATGATTCGAGCACCGACCGGATAAACTTTAGCGGAAATCTAAGCGACATTCGATGGCGAGAACCCGGCTCACCTAATCCATCACAGGCCTATATTTCGCAGTTTACTCTTGCACCGATCGGCGCGAAGAGCGGAAATCTTCCCCGTAACGCAGGACACGGACCGAGTTTTTATACATTCGACCTGAGTGTGACGCGGCAATTCAAACTTGCCGAACATAAAACATTAAGACCGGTCATTCAATTTGATAATATTTTGAACGCAACCGTATTTAGCTATGGCTCGGCCTTTATCAATTTTAACGGGCTTACGGTGACAAATTCGACAAGTCAGGCCAATTTCCTGGTGCCTACGCGAACTTATCGCCAAAGGCAAATTAGGCTCGGCGTCCGATTTGACTTCTAGTCGGTGCTGACATTATCAAAATGGAGCGGCCTCTCGGATAGGCCGCTTTTTTGTTGTGTTGTTTCCGAACACCAAAAATATGATGACGCGATGATCGCTTTCATGCTAAATTTAAGTGTTGAACATTTTTGTTCGCCACAGTAATATGAATCAGGTTTTAGAGAGAGGGACGTTGCCGGTTAGTAAGGTTACGATCGAGTCGGTCCTGCTGGACGCCGATCTGTTTGTTAAGTACAGCTCGCCCGAGCGGGCGTTTCGACTGCTTCGCGAGGCTCTCGGTCGCAGCCCTCGTTCGATCGGCCTTCGTGAGAAGATGCGTGAGATCTGCGTGCGGCAAAAGAATCTAACCGAGGCGGCACGCCAGTGCCTTGCGCTCGTAAGCCTCTACATTGCACGGGAAGATTTTGATATCGCCTACGATCGCCTACAGGAGGCAAAGCTTCTGGATCCGCGGATATCGGTTGCGCCGGGCCTCGAGGCGATTCGTCGCGCGAGACGGCCCGACTTTGCCGTTGGTCGGGCCAAGTCGCCGCAAAAGGTCCGAACGGATGTCACCTTTGCTGGCAGCCTCGCCTATGTGTCGATCTTCGATGCGGTCCAGATTATTGAGAGTGCAAAAATGACGGGCCTGCTAATAGTAAAATCCGACCTGCACCTCGGCAATGTAGCGTTCAACGACGGCAAGATCGTTGACGCTGAGTGCAACGCACATAACGGCGTGCTGGCGTTTCGGGATATTATTGAAATCAACAGCGGCACTTTTGAATTCTCCATCTCCGAAAATGCCTTTCCCGTCGTTATCGCGGTGACGAGTAACACAAATTTCCTGCTGGATGTCCTCACAGAACTCGACAACGAAAAGGCCGAAAAGCAAGGCCTGCGTGACATGAGCAAAGAGCCGATTTAGTTTGACTTCCCGCAAGCAAATACAACAAAATATAGTGCTCATCTTGCCCACGAGCACTATAGAATGTTTAAGCTCCAACGCCTCGAGATAAGCGGTTTTAAATCGTTTGCCGACCCGACCGAGATCGTTTTTACCGGTAACGGCATTACTGCCGTCGTCGGCCCGAACGGCTGCGGTAAGTCAAATGTCTCGGACGCGATCTCATGGGTGCTCGGCGAGCAGCGAGCAAAATCCCTGCGCGGCGGCGAGATGAAAGATGTCATCTTCGCCGGGACAAAGAACCGGAAGCCCGGCGGGATGGCGGAGGTTGTGCTGCATCTCGTGCGCGACGACTCGGTCGATCTGGGCGATGAGCAGGAGCTGGATGATATCGACGAAACCCTTTCCGAGATCGACGAACAGGCTATTGACATGGCCGAGATCGAGGGAGTCGAGGAAGAGGCGGACGCCGAGCAACTAATTGTCGCGGCGGACGAGACGGCGCTTCTCGATTCAGAAACGGAAGTCGAAACTGTTCAGGCGATGCAGGTCGGCTCTACTCAGGTAGTCGAGACAAAGATAAAGACGAAACGGCATTGGCGACCGCGCTCGTTCGCATTAGACTTTGCTCCGGGCGAGGCCGTGTCGTTGACGCGTCGCCTATACCTCTCGGGCGAGAGTGAGTATCAGCTGAACGGCAAAACTTGCCGGCTGCGCGATATATCGGATTTGTTCGCGGGAACGGGTCTATCCGGTTCGCACTACGCGATCATCGAGCAGGGACGAATTGGTCAGATCCTATCATCGAAACCCGCCGATCGCCGCAACCTGATTGAAGAAGCCGCGGGAATCTCGAAATTTCGCACGCGACAACGCGCGGCGGAGTCCCGCCTCGAATCCGCGAAATCTAATTTAAGCCGCGTCACAGACATTGTCGCCGAGATTGAAACCCGCGTTAATTCGCTCCGAAGGCAAGCGGCAAAAACGCGCCGCTTCAAGATACTGCAGGAAGAATTCCGCGTGCTCCTCCGTCAGCTCTTCGCGGCAGAGGGTCAACATCTTGCACGGCTCTCCGAGGAACTCGCCGTCTCTTTGACGGCGGCATCTGAAGTCGAAAATCAACTCGTCGCACGCGTCGCAGAAACAGAAGAGACCGCACGCGAAGCCACGATTGCCGCGCGTGAGGCCGAGGAAGGCCTTGCAGAACTGCGCCGAATTCATTCGACGAATGCACTCGAGCGCGACCGCGCCGAGCGTGAGCACATCTACAAGAGCGAGCAGGTCGTAAACCTTAATAATCGGATCGAGGTTCTTCGCGGCGAGATCGACGGCAGCGAAGAGCGTCTGCAGCTGCTCACCGCCGAGATCGGGCGGCTTACTGAGGATGAAGCACGGGAAAGTGCCGAACATCAGAAAACGGAACTCGCGCTCCGAGAAGCGGAGGACGTTCACCTCGATGCGGCCCAGGCCTTGGCGTCGATCGAGAAGTCGATTGACACACTTCGTGCCGAACTCATGCAGCACACTGGGGCGGGCGAAAGGTTTGATGAGATCGGGCGGCAACTGGGGTTAAATTTTGAGCGGCTGTCCGAGCGCGCTCTTGGCCTAGATGCCGAAGCGAAGCGTGCCGTGCAAACTCTTGAGGAGCATCAAGCGCATGCGAGCGAGCTGGCCGAAACGCTGGCGGCGGAGGAAAAGAAGCTCGAGCAGCTCAACGCGGAGAAAGAAGAACTGCATCGGGTAACGACGACTGCTCTTGAGGCACTTCGCTCAGCGGAGGCAAATCTCGATCGATTAAGTGAGGAGCACAGCGCGAAGCGCCATCGTCTCGCCACCTTGGTTGAGATCGAGGAAAAGCGAACGGTCTACACGCCGCAGGTTCAGAAAATCTTTGCCGAAGAAGCGGCGATCGGCGTAAAGCTCGCCGGAGTTTTAGCTGACCGATTGAAAGTGGATCGTGAAGCTGAGGCCGCGGTTGAGATGCTCTTCGGAGAATATCTGCAGGCCGTAGTCGTGGATTCGTTTGAGGACGCTGATCGTCTCTCGGAATGGATCGACAAGAACGATATCGGACGCACCGCGATTCTCGTCGCCGATGAATCGGCGGACGCGGCGAATGAAGAGCTCGCTGGCGACAGTATCGCGTCGAAACTCGGAGCAGACGCGAAGATCCTTTCTGTACTTCGACACGTTTTTCCCAGAGAAATGTCGGCGCAATTAGTGGATGAGTTCCGCTCCGATAGGAAAGCCGATTTCCTCGTCGATCGCAACTCAGACTTCCTGCTCGGCGGCCGCCTGTTTGTGCGTGGCCGCACCGCGAGCGAGGGCACCAATGAATCGCTCCTCGCCTTTAAGCGAGAACTCGGTGACCTTGAGCGAGCGACGCAAGCTCTAGCGTCCGAGATCGACAGTGCACGAGCTGAAACCGACACGGCCCGCATCCGGCTCGCCGAAAACGAAGGCCAGATGGTCGACCTGCAGTCCCTGATTATCAAGGTAGATCGCGGCGTTCACGGCCTGCACATCCAGGTGCGCACTGCTCGAGAGGAAATCGATCGTGCCAGTCGCCATCGGAAGGTAGTCGACGACGAGGCAACGCAAACGGCAGCCGAGCTTAACGATATAAAAACGAAGCGCGACGAGGCACTCGAGCATAGAAACTCTGCGGAAATCGCCCGAGTCGCGGCTTCGCAGTCGCTGGAAGCCATTGCAAAAGAGATGTTGGCCGCGCGTTCACGCCTCGACGATGCAAGCGGTGTCTTAAGCGAAAAGCGGCTCGCCGCGGCGACATCCGGCGAGCGTCGACGGAGCGTGGCGTCGGCACTGCGACGGGTCGAAAACGAAAGCAAGGAAATCGAGTCGCGCCTCGCGCTTCAGCGACTAGAGAGCTCAGAGGCAGACGCAAAACTCAAGACGCTTCACAACGCGATCATAGATGTTACCGATCGAATCGCATCAGCCGGCACCGAATTGACAACCGAGGCGAAGGACCTCGAGGCCGCGATTCACTCACTAGCCGCCGCTCGCGAAAGTTCGGATACAAAGAGTGGGGAACTTGCCGATCTGAATCGACAAACCGGCGAAGCCCGGAATAGCCGAGCCGAAATCGAGATTCGCCAGGCGGAGGCCGTCACGCAGCTCAAGAATATAGCCGAACACTGTCAGCAGGAGCTCGGCACCTCGCTTCAGAACTTAATTGAGTCAACCGAGATCGCCGAGGAATTTGTTTTGGAAAGCGCTCGAGGCGAGGCCGATGACCTCAGGGAGAAACTTGAGAATTTTGGTGCGATCAATATGCTCGCACTCGAGGAGCTCGGCGAGTCCGAAGAGCGGCTGACGTTCCTCACGGGCCAGCGGCAGGATATTATCGACAGCATCGCTGCGACGGAAGAAGCGCTGCGTGAGATCAAGGTGCGCTCGCGTGAGCGATTCCGATCGGCCTTTGAGGCGATCAATGCAAACTTCGCGGAGTTCTTTCAAGAGCTATTCGGGGGCGGCAGCGGCGGCATGACGCTGCTCGAGGCCGACGACATTCTGGAAGCGGGCATCGAGGTCGTCGCCCAACCGCCGGGCAAACGCCTCCAAAATATCATGCTGCTCTCCGGCGGCGAGAAAGCGATGACAGCGATCGCTCTTGTCATGTCGATTTTCAAATATCGGCCGTCACCATTCTGCCTGCTCGATGAGGTCGACGCCCCGCTCGACGATGCGAATGTCGGCCGGTTTGCAAACAAGATCGCCGATATGTCCGAGAAAACGCAGTTCATCGTAATCACTCACAATAAGCGGACTATGGAATCGGCACGGGCACTTTACGGCGTCACAATGCAGGAGGCCGGCGTGTCGAAGATCGTCTCAGTAAAGTTCGAATAGGGGCGAACGGCGTCTGGATTGCTCGGCATCCAACCTGTCTCAATGCCGAATCTTTGTCACACGCGAGTAGCGGTTCTTTCTCTTTTTGCCCTATTGTCCCTCGGAGCTACGGGAATTGGGCAAACTCGTAAAAATCAGCGCCCAGCCCCGACTCCAACGCCGATCGCGACTCCAACTCCCGATCCCATAACGGTTCCCGAAACATCAGCCGCTCCGCATAAACGCAACGTCCGGCCTGAATGGAAGATGTCCGTGCCTGTACCGGCCACATATGTCGGTACGCATTTATTTTTGTTCGAGCGACCGGGGTTTTTGGTTCCGCGCATCCGGATCGAACATGACGACGCAGGGAAGGGAAAGATTTCGTTCGACCGCGAGGGCTCCGGCGAGACAATCTCGGATCCTCTCGAACTATCGCCGAATACCATTGCAGGAATCGCGGCCGTCCTGAAAAGACTGGCATTTCTGGACTCGACCGAAAACTACCAGTACACAAATGACATGCCCCAGATGGGCACGAATACATTTACACTCAAAAGCGGAGAAAGGGCCCGGACCGTCACATACAACTGGACGACAAACGCGGACGCTAAATTCCTAATCGACGAGTATCGGCGGATCGGAAATGAATTTGTCTGGCGCTTCGAGCTTGCACTCGCCCGTGAGAACCAGCCGCTCCAGACGCCGAAACTCTTTCGAGCCCTGGAATCATACCTAAAGCGTAACGAGATCTCGGATCCGCCGCACATCCTGCCACTCCTAAGGGATGTCGCAGGCGATGAGCGTGTTCCCCTGATTGCCCGCAACAGCGCCGCGAAGCTGATAAGGCAGATCGAGAAATCTCCAAAATAGCTGGAGGCATTCCTTTGACAGCTAGTCGTCGGCGAACTAATCTAGCGATTGACGTGGACGTTTACTTTTTAATATTTTCTCTGTTGTTTCCGCGCCTGACTCTGTTCGTCAGCTATCTCTTTTTTCCCACCTCATACCCGGCAAACAGCGTGCCGTTTCTCGCAGACCTGCTGCTCGGACTTTTTGCTCCGCGCGTGCTTATCCTGATCTACATCTATCAGAATCTCGGTGCAGATAATGTGTGGTTTATCGCACACTTGGCGGCGATGGTCATCGCGTATCTTAGCGGCGGGTGGGAGACACGCCGCCGATCGCGACGACGCAAGGCCGGTTAACCTAATACTTTCCCGTGTATTTCGAGCCTTTTACGGCCTCAGGTATGCCATGCGGACGCTTGAGCAATGCCTTGGCGCCTGCGAGGGCCGATGCGAATGCACTCTCGTCATTCTGCGGATCGCAATGAATGGCACGGTCGTCGATAAAGGCTGCCGCACGCGGTTTTCCTTGTCCGATGTAAACGTCGGAGTAGGGAATGCCGTGAGTCTCGAGCCAGTCGACGACCTTTATTCGCAGTTGGCCGGCCGTGATACGCGAGCCCTCAAGAACGTCCTGAGCACAGCGTGAGGTGAAGATGGTGATCTCCGCAATTTTCGCCAGCTTCTTTGTAAAGTCGACCGCGCCGTCAACAGGCTCGCCTATGTGATCAACGCCTTTCCACTTGTCGTACCGAGCAAGCACCCCGTCGAGATCGACACAGACGCGCGGCTTTCGCGTGGTGGATTCGCCTCTGATCTTTGGAGCAGGCGCTTTAACAAGATTCTGGTTTTTGGCGATGCTTTTTTTCGGAAGCCTGGATGGTCGCGTCGCTATTATCGCCTCGATCGCATCGCCCGCCTCAAGCCACTCGTTTTCTCCGGGATTCGCATCGAAATTCCATACGCGAGTGTAGTGATGCCGCGTGTGATGACGGCCTGGCGTTCGCAGTGTGTAGGGAAGATCATCGGGTCCGACCGCGCGCTTTGGAGGAAAGATCTCCGGCTTGCGCGGCAGTCCCAACTCTTTCCAGTCCGATCGCATAGCGTCGGCAACATCGTAGACGTCAGCGAGCTTGTACTCTTTATCGAGAAAGACCCAAAGGTGATAGCCGCCCGCGCCATTCGAATCGAATAACAGCGCGTCCATCCCCTGCTCCCGCAGTTTCTCTGCCCAACCCAGGGCAGCATCGAAATTTGCCTGCGCTATCTCGTCCGCGTTCGGGACACTGGGATCATGAAGATCGAGGTCGATCGCAAACCATTTGCACGTTGCGTGGTCTGAGATCGAGTGCAGGCCGATGAGGTGGGCAGGCGATTTTCCGGAGAAATGACGATGAAGTTTCGTGGTCGTCACCATGTCCGTACCCAGCTTTCTGCGTTCGGCGATCGGCAGCATCACGACGCTGATCTTGCCGTTCTTTAGAGTGTACTGACTCCACACGTCGCGGCGATTGACAAGTCGCTTCATCGACCACTCGGCGAGTTCCTCCGCATAACGCACCCATTCCTGTGCGACCCAGAGCAGGCGTTTGTTGCCGGCAAATTCGTAGAATGGCGCGGGCATAATTATCTCTCCCGAAAGTCCGAATGATGAACCTCGATGAAGGCTCCCGGTTGGATTGTTTCGAGAGCGGTTAGCACTTGCGGCATCATTTGAGAATGGGTCACAAGGCGATTGTTGAAAGCTCGGAGGACGAGTATGGAGATTTTGCGCCCGACTAGATTCTGTTGGTTCCGGATTCCCGAATCGGCCGTAATAAGAACCGTGAATCCTCGTGATTCAGCGGTGGAAAGCAGATCCCCGTTTAGCAGATTGCTCCATCCCATCGATTGAGTAGTAGCTACCTCAAACGATTCCAAGTGCCTCGTGAACCGGCGATCTATGTTGTGGTCGAGTAGAATCTTCAAGCGGCAACCAGTTCTCTCTCCAGAGATTCTTCGGCCATCTCGAGCACGGCGAGTACCTGCTCGCGGGTAACGGGTGGAAAGCCCTCGAGAAAGTCATCAATGCTTTCGCCGCCCTCGAGATAATCGAATAGATTCTTCACGGGGACCCGTGTGCCAGAAAAGACAGGAGTACCGCTGACCTTACCGGGATTTATCTCTATCGCATCGCTTTGCATAACCAAACTATATCATCCGATTCAAGACACCTTCTCCCAACCTGTAATGAAGTTCTTGGCGGCGAGTCGGTCGAATATTCTCTTTGCGGTGCGCTCGGTATTCGAGATTCTGATTTCCCGCTCGAGCGGATTCTGTCTGTTGGGTGAGAAGTCGGTGAGATAGACTACGAATCCCGGATAGTCGTCGCGGTCGGTTTTATTTGTCTTCCAGAGCAGGAGTTTGCGCACCATTAGATTGCCCTTCATCACCTTCGTATAAACGGTGCGCTCAAGCATCTCGCTCGCCGGGTCATCATCGGCGTGAGCACTTTTCTGCGATTCAGCCACGTCGACGAGATCGCTGACTTGGCTAATGTTGACATCATCCGGGACGGCTTCTTTGTCCTCGCGGACACGGATAAACTGCGGCGATATAACGCTTACCAGCGGCATCCGAAGCAATGCGGAGTATTTCTTTCCGTCCCACTCGAGGACCATTCGTTTGACGGGGCCGCCGCGCGCCCGTTCCGCGATCATATCGAGACACGAGATTTCGATTACGAGGCTGGGCCGCACCATCTCGTACGCCACGTAGTCGTTATTGACGGCCACGTAATCGGATGGCACGATTCGCTTCTTGAGATCCGCTGCGAAAGTCCTGCGGTCTTCTTCCGTAAATCCTCCGCCGACACGCGTCAACTCGTGATAGGTTCCATCGGCCCGAACGACCGCAACCAGCAGATCATGGAGCAGCCCTTTCCGATCGTCCTGTCCCTCGGAATATCCGATGACCGCCACGTCGAGTGTGTGCCGCTGCTTTACCTTAAACCAGCCAGCTTGGTCGTGACGCACAACGACGCCTTCCGAACCTTCGCCGATGACCCAGTCGGTGAAGCGTTCCATGATGGTCTCGACCTTGTCGGCCTTCTCGTGCTCGACCACGTGGGCGGTTTTGCCTTTGCCAAACCACTTGGTGAGCAGCTCGTAGACTTTGGCGGTTTCTTCTACTGCCTTTCCATCGAAATCGACGATGTCGAAGATAGCGACGCCGAGCTTATCCAGAGCGTCTTTGGAAGGTGGGGAGCGGAGGACGCGGACGACTTGCTGAACCGGATGTGCTTTCGTTGCGCCTTCGCGCACGTAGATCTCGCCGCCCAAAATCGCGCTCTTGACCTTGGCTTTCTTTAGAAGGTCGGCGGCCTCGTCAAATGCCGGGAGGCCGACTCGGGCGGTGCCGCCGGGATTTACGGAAATTATCTTTTCTCCGTCGAAGAAAAGCATCGCGTTCTCGCCGTCATATTTCCGGCTGACCACGTAGCCTTTCGCTTTCGGCAGCCGCAGAACGTCCTCGGCCGAGGTAGTTTTCATACCGGCGCCGAGGCGGCGTTTGTAGTCCTGTGATTTTACGTGGAGCGATGGATCGGCGAGGTCGATCGCACTGCCCGTGCAGTACCCGAACTTACAGGAGAACTTCTTCTTGTCGTAATCAAGATTCATCGAGTGCGACTCTCTCCGGTTTCTTCAACTCCATATTAGAAAGATGCAGGATCAGGCAGTACGCGTCGCCCTTTATGCGGCCTTCTAGAAAGGCATTGTAGGGCTTGCCGCCGCGATTCATCACGAGCGGTTCGTTTCCTTTCTCGCCCCCGCGAACGAGCAACAGAGCATCCTTCTCCTGCAGATCCTTGGCCATCTCGTAGAGAAAATCGAAGGTGAGACCGTTGATATGAACTAACTGCTTTTTGTTCGTAAAGACAAAACGATGTGCAGCTTCGCCTTTCTTTATAAACTTGCCGGTCCAGCGCATCGGGAACTCGGCGTTCATGTTCTGCGGCTCTTTTTTCCTGGGGCCGCGTTTTCTTTCGGTCCCGTCAGCGTTGTAAACAACCTCGATCTCTTCGACGAGGTGAATGATGCCTTTCTTCGAGATATACACCCTCGACATGTCGCTCAAGAACATGCCAAAGGACTCGACATCGATTTCGGGATCGCCCTGGACAATATCCTTTGCGACTTTATCTATCTTGTTTTTTCGTGCCTTGAGTAACGCGCCTAGGTCGTGCTCGACGTCAGTTTTAAGGAGCTTACGGGTCTGGATCGGCCGGCCCTTGTCATTTGTATAACGGACCTCACGGTGCGGCGTAAGGGCCTCGGTGGCAACGACGGCGTCACGATTCTTCTGATTGGCAATATTGATCGGCATACTACATTAAGTCGAAGTCGAGATCATCGGCCGAGATGTCTTCTTCCTCGCCGGCGTCGAGAAGCGCGGCTTGATTGAGTTTTACGTATTCAAACTCCGCCTGCTTTCCAACGACGATAAACACCTCATCTTCTGCTCCGATGAGGTACGCGGTGTCGTACTCAATGCCGCCACGCCAGCTGAACGGGAAAGTAAAAATCCGCCCCGCCGACAGCACGTCTCGAAGCCCCTTGAGCTCAGCTCCTTCAAAAGGCAGGACGAGATAGACGCTCTTAATTATCTGCAGGAAGTAATCTTCAATCGTGGCTACTTCCACGGGCGTCGTCTTACCAAATGAAGACGCGACCTGCTCGATCGGCTTGCCTTCCGCATCGACGGGCACCAGCTCATTTCGCTCAACGCTGTCGCCTTTATCAGTCAGTGTGGCGAGAGCGGTGCCACCCTTATCGATAAGGGTCTTTCCATCCGCGGCTAAGATCCGAAGCGAAGCCTCGTTTCCTTTTTCATCGTACGCCTCTATATCGACCGATCCGTAGAGCTTGTCGCGGTCGATCTTTACGAGGCTGATCTGGTACTCCTCGCCATCGAGTGAAAGTGTGAGCGGCCGTGCCATAGATTCGAGGGTGACTCACCGGATCGAGATGGTTCCGTCGGCTGCGATTCGCGGAGCGGCGGCGCCGAAATCGGCGGTTGAGAGGCTGCGAATGACGCGCGTCGCCTCGCCCGATTGGTCGAGCACCGGGCGACCGCGGCCTTCCTGGCGGCCCGCGTGGAGCTTGCCGCCCAAAAAACGTCCGCTTGCGTCCAGCTTCACCTCCAAAATCGTCGTGAGTGCCGTCTCGGCGACTAGCTGGAACCATCCGTACGTACAGAAATTGCCGAGCGAATAGGCGATCAATCTTTCTTTATAAATCTCCATTCCGCGAAGGACGTGCGGGCCATGGCCTAGTACGAGGTCGGCTCCGGCGTCGATTACCGTACGTGCGAACAAGGGTAAATTGCCGCGAGACTCGCCTGCGAAAATCTCGGTACGCGGGGGCACGTTCTGTGCGTCCGTGCCTTCGGCTCCGCCATGAAATGAAACCACGACCATGTCCGCACGCTTGTTTGCCTCACTGATCAATCGTCGCGCGTTCGCGAGATCATTAACGTTCGGTGTAATACTGTTGTGGGCAAAAGCGACGAAGGCGACTCGCTTGCCTTTAGCTTCCACGACGGTGGTCGCGTAGGTGGATTTGTCACTGCCGGCGTGTTTTATTCCCTGATCATCCAGAGCACGGCGAGTGCTCGCTCGACCCGCGTCGCCGAAGTCGCCCGCGTGATTATTCGCGAGGCTCATCACGTCAAATCCCGCCGCTTTCAGGTGCTTCCATAACGCGTGGGGACGCGAAACGCGAAACATCGAGTCGATTTGGGCGTGCATTTTTTCGACACTCCCGAGTCGGCGAATGGACCTTGGAGATTGCCAAATGCGATATCGGCGGCGGACAGGATCGGCGTGACATCCGTTAAAAGATCGGCGCCGTCATTTGGCGGCATCCTCGATTCATTCGGATAAGTAGACGCCATCATTATGTCGCCGACCGCTGCTATCGTGATCGACGAGTCCCGGGCCGGCGTCGCTGAGGCAGCGAGGACTCTCGCCGGTCCCTTGCCGCCGCCGACGACGCGAGTAGCGCAGGCTGCCGAAAACATAGACGCGACCGACAGCCCAAGAACGCAAAATTTTAAGCCGTGCCATTTCATTCGAGTGAAGATTCAACACACAGACCGTTAGACCAGCCTTCTCCAACCGGCAGGCTTATCATCAGCCATCCAAAGCATGCCAGAAATCGGCAGTATTTCTACCTCGTCTCTCTGCCCGTCTTCAGCTTGATGCGATACCTTCGATTCCCAAGGTCTTATGATAAGTGTCCAGCCTAATTGAGAATCCTGAACAAACGTTTCAGCTCTTGCCGTCTGCTTGTAGAACCAAACTCCGCGAAGAACTGCAAAGAGTATCACCCACGCCGCAATCGCAAATGGGAAAGCCAGTTCCAGGAGCCGTGCGGAAACATTCATCACCGACGCTAGGAACCAGCCGATTAAGAACATCTGTAACCACCGCCACTTGCGGGTTCTTCGAGCGTATTGAAGGATCTCTTTTCTTTCATCCTCAGTAAGTCTGCGCCGTTTAACGTCATCGCGCAGCAGCGTCCCGCCATCTACTTCTTCCGAGACTTCCCATTCCTTTGGAATGCTAAACCGTGCTGGCGAATCGGGCGCGCGCGCCGCTCTGGTTAGACTAATGATAAACCATTTTTTAGGTTGAATACCGTTTATTCGGTATACGACGTCCGAGACTCCGTGCAACTCGACTCGGAGAACAGCGGCAGGATTCTCCGAGATTAAGTCAGTGTTTTTCAGGATTTCATAACCGTCATTCGCGAGGCCCAAGGCGTCCAATCGCCCCCCAAAACACCTAACGGTACCCGAAAGGAGCGTCAGCCTTACCACTTTGCGCCGCGTGAAAGCCTTGTCCGCTAGAAATGCGAAAAGCGGTATCCCAACAACAAGCAAAACCAGGCCGAAAATAGCAACGATATCATTTCGTACGAGGTCGTCGAAGACCAGAGTTAATACGATCCAGAGTATTACCGGAAGAGTGACGCACAATCCGATCGCTGTAAAGCAAAGAATAATTGTACGTTGCAGTCGGCGCTCGTCGTCGGCAAAAGCAAGTTCCTCCGCATCGGATAGAGAGCGGACACCGACGTGCGGTAGTCCGACACAGAACACCACCTGATCTTCATTTACGTCGTAAGACACTTAGAACCTAACTCGCGTCCAGCCGTGCCGAACGCGACTTCCTTAAACCAGTGTTAGGGAAAGTTTACGCACCTGCGGGTGCGAGCTGCTCGGAAACTTCCGGCTCGCTCGCCGGTGAAACCTCATCGGAATCAAAGAGCAGTGAACCATCGACGAGTTGTTTCTGTTCGAGGCTGTGAATCGCGTACGATCCGGTCGCGGGCGACGCGGACGGCGTACGGCCGACGTACCGCAGCGATGCGCTTTCGGGAATTATAGCCTCGATACGCGGCTCGACGAACGCCCACCCTCCCATATTTTGCGGCTCTTCCTGCGTCCAAATAAATTCTTTTGCGTTCGAATACTTTTCAAAGATTCCTTCCAGAGCGCTTGCCGGGAAGGGATAAAACTGTTCCACGCGGACGACTGCCACGTCGCCGATTATGTCAGCCTCCTCGCGGGCTGCATCGAGGTCGTAGTACACCTTACCGCTGCAGAGTACGACGCGTTTCACCTTGGCAGCGTCTCCGATGCGTTTGTCGTCGATCACAGGAAGAAATCCTCCGCTCTGCAATTCCGAAAGGTCGGAACTCGCGGTCGGAAGCCGCAACAGGCTCTTCGGCGTCATGACGATCAGCGGTCGAGCGACATCCTGCTTTACCTGACGACGCAGCAAATGAAAATACTGCGCCGGTGTTGTCGGATAGCAGACCTGCATATTGTTCTCGGCGCATAGCTGCAGATAACGCTCTAATCGGGCCGACGAGTGCTCGGGGCCTTGCCCCTCAAAGCCGTGCGGCAGCAGCATCACGAGCCGGCACGTCTGCTGCCACTTGTCTTCGCTGGATGAGATGTATTGATCGATCACAATTTGAGCGCCGTTAGAGAAATCGCCGAACTGTGCTTCCCACGCAACGAGCTGCGGCTTTGCGACAACCGAGTAACCGTACTCAAATCCAAGCACTGCGTACTCGCTCAGGCTGCTGTCAAAAACATCGAACCGAGCCGACGGAACTTTGTCATTTTTCAGCTCGCTGAGCGGAGTCCAGCGTTCGCCGGTCAGAGTGTCGTACATTGATGCGTGACGCTGCGAGAATGTTCCCCGGCCGGAATCCTGTCCGCTCACGCGCACCGGGTGACCGTCCAGGACAAGTGTTCCAAACGAAAGCGCCTCAGCAAATCCCCAGTCCATTAGGGCCTCGCCCTCGCCCATCTTCGCGCGTTTTGCCAGCTGGCCGACCATCTTTGGATTGATATGAAAGGTGTCCGGCACGAGTGAGATCTTTTCTGAGACGGTCTTTAGCATTTGTGCGGAAACGCCTGTCTCCAAAACTTCCGAACCGTCTTCGTCGACGACCGCGGGAGCCAATTCCGCACGTGCGGGCTTCTTGACTGCGATCTCTTTAGCACGTGCGAGAAGGCGCTCGTACTTTTCGACGACTTGATTTGTCATCGCTTCGAGATCTTCCTTCGTTATGACGCCTTCGCGCTTGAGCTGCTCGGCATATAGGTGCCGTGTTCCCGGATGGGCCTTTACGCGAGCGTACATTACGGGCTGCGTGTAGCTCGGCTCGTCACCCTCGTTATGGCCGAGGCGCCGGAATCCGACCAGATCCAGCACGACATCTTTGTTAAATTGTCGACGATAATCGAGCGCGATCTCCATTACTCGATATGCTGCCTCAGGATCGTCACCATTGATGTGAAAGATCGGCGTCTGTGTGATCTGCGCGGCGTCTGTAGAGTAGATGGACGATCGGCCAAGCTCAGGCGCTGTAGTAAAGCCGATCTGGTTGTTGATAATGATGTGAATCGTGCCGCCTGTCCGATAACCGGGAAGGCCTGCGAGTTGGAGCGTTTCCATTACGACGCCCTGACCGGCGAAGGCCGCGTCCCCGTGAAGAAGTACGGGCAACACCAGCGAGGAAACTTCCTCGCGATCTTTCTGTTCGCCATTTCTGAGTTCATCCTGGCGAGCCCGCGCCATTCCCTCGACAACGGGATTGACGGCTTCGAGGTGGCTCGGATTACAGGAAAGGTGTAAGGCAATCTCACGGCCAGATGCCGTCTTACGCACGCCCTCCGCGCCCTGATGGTACTTCACGTCGCCTTCATCAGCGGGGAAGCTCGGGTGCGAGGTCCCCTCGAAAACCGTAAAGATTCGCTCCGCCATCGTTCCTGTTTCCGGATCGCCAACGATATTCGAAAGAACGTTGAGACGCCCGCGATGGGCCATACCCATATAGATTTCATCGACGCCGCGGGCGGCGCTGCCCTCGACGAGTTGATCCAGCATCGGGATGACGGTCTCGCAGCCCTCCAACGAAAAGCGCTTCTGCCCAAGGTATTTCTTATGCAGAAACTGCTCGAACTGCTCGGCCTCGATCAATTTTTGCAGCAGGTTTTTCTTCGTGTCGGGATCGAGCGGCAGAGTGTCGACAAATTGCTGTCGCACGCGCGTCCTTATCCAGTCTTTCTCTTCCCTGCTTTGGATGTGTCGATACTCGATGCCGACCTTGCCGCCATAGGCCTTTCGCAGAATTTCCAGAATCCGCCGCAGCGTTGCGGTCTTTTCACCGTGCAGGCCGCCCGTAATGAACTCTCGATCGAGATCCCAGATCGTCAGGCCAAAATTCTCCAGCTCGAGCTCCGACGCGTGATGCGACGTCATATTGAGCGGATCGATATCGGCCAGCATGTGTCCCCGGACGCGATACGCATTTATGAGCTGCAGCACGTTCGCCTGTTTCTCGGTCTGCTCTCGCTCGCCGCCAAAGAGCGATGGATTATTATCCTCAGCCCAGCGGAGCGGTGAATAATTTAATTGGAGGTCGCGGAAGATTATGCCGAAGAAATCGTGCTGCCCTCGAATAAACTCATCGATTTTTGCGAGGAACAAGCCGCTCTCGGCACCTTGAATCACGCGATGATCGTACGTGCTCGTGAGCGTGACAATTTTGCTGATGCCTATGGCGGAGAGAGCCGCGGCGGTCATCGCACTGTACTCGGCCGGATACTCGATCGCGCCTGTCGCGATGATCGCACTCTGGCCAGACATGAGGCGAGGATTTGACGCGGCGGTGCCGATCGTTCCGGGATTTGTTAGCGAGATCGTCGTTCCCTGAAAGTCGGCGATCTCGAGCTTTCCGTCGCGGGCCTTTTTTACCTGCTCATTGTAGGCCGCGAAGAACTCGGAAAAGTTCATGGTGTCCGAATTCTTAATGTTCGGTACAAGTAGGTTTCGCGAGCCATCCTTTTTCTCAACGTCGATAGCTATACCGAGATTGACGCTGTCGTGCATCAGCCGCGACGGAGCTCCGTCAACCACGCCATAACCAACATTCAGACTCGGATAGGTCTTGATCGCCTGCACGATCGCCCATGCGATGATGTGCGTGAACGAGACCTTGCCATGCCCGCGAGCCGCAAGATGTTCGTTGATGATGCGCCGATTTTCTTCGAGGACCTTAACCGGAATATTACGAAAGCTCGTCGCTGTCGGAACCGACAGGCTCTGCTCCATATTCTCGACGATCTTCTTCGCCGCACCTGTTATCTTCTTTGCCTCCGTGCCCTCGGACAGCGATGCCGCCGGAGATACTTTTGCGGCGGCGCCGGCGCTTGCCGCCGGCACTGATGGGGCCGCGGGAGCCGGCTCGATCTTTACCTCCGTTTCAACCGATGGCGAGCCACCGTCGAGCAGCGCCCTGAAGTACGCCTGCCATGAATCGTCGACGAGCTTTGCGTCTTGCCTGTAACGCTCTAGTAGCCCCTCGACATATGTCGAATTCGAACCGAAACTTTCCTTAATAAACGAAGATAAATTGGTAGTGTCGCTCACGTTTGCCCTCTTACGAAACTTCGATTTTAACGCAAATCTGTCGAAACGCGTAGTTTCTTTGATCGCAGGATGCCGCGGCGGCGCGATGTCGTTCTATGGCGAGAATCCGGAATCTATTGACACTCACTCCGGGTGTTGCGATAATAATACTATGTTGCAGAGATGCGACTAACCTTGTTATTTGATAATTACGGTAGCCAGAAAAAAAATCAAAGTTTTCTGGGACGTAGCCGCTAAACCCTGTGGATGCGAAAGATAGCTGTCCCCCCGGACCTTGGGACGGGCGTGGGACAAGCGTGGGACAGGCCTGGGACAACCGCATCTTACAAGCGCTTGTCTGAAGCTATGGACGTTAGAGGATTGGGAATTTCAACGTCCACAAGGATTGGCACGGCGCGTTTGAAGCTGAATCCGAAACGCTTAAACCTGCCAAAGACGTAGGCGGTGCCTTTCAGTCTCGCGAGCTTCGATGGAGTTTCGCGCTCGCGGCGTAAAGCGTTCATCGCGGCGAAGGTCTTTATCGACGCCTTGATGGGTGCGGGGAGTGCTACGGTGCGGGTCTTCGCGATCCGGAACGGGCTGCGGTATTCCTCGACCTCAAATGCGAGGCCGCCAATCGCAAAGTCCTCGAATGTGACGAAATCAATCTCGCCGGAATGACCGATGCCGGAAAAGCTTACGTCCGCCTCGACCGAGGCACCTGCGAATGAGAGATCGATGACAGAAAGGCTTTCGATCGTAATACCGCGTGCTTTGTTTTTGCCGTCGACGATTATCGGAGTCTTATGAACTTTATAACCGCGAATGCGATCGGGAAAGGGCTGAGCAGCAGTGATCGACGCAAACGTGAGGAGAAGAATCGGAGCAATGAACCGGTTCACTTGGCCGAGGTGGAACTAGCCTGGGCGGCATCGTTCTGCTCACCGCGTTTCTCGATATCCTGTTTGATCGCGTCGAGTATCCCGTTGATGAACTGTGTCGCCTCGAATGTTGAAAATTTACGAGCGAGCTCGAGGGCTTCGTTGATTGCAACCGGGTCGGGCGTGTCCTTGAAATTTATCTCGAAAACGGCAAGGCGGAGAACATTCCGATCGACGATCGCCATACGCTCGATCCGCCAGTGCTCGGCGCGGCTGCGGATGCAGTCATCGATCGCTTCGAGATTTTCGATAGTGCCCTTTACGAGAGCGTCAGAGAATTGTCGCGTGCGGTCGTCGAGCGTGGTGTCGCCCAACTCGGCCCAATAGCCGTCGGTTAGAGGCACATAGGGTGTCTTGACCATGTCGTGAGCGAAGAGCATCTGCAACGCAGCCTCTCGGGCGTTGTGTCTCGTACCGGACGCTTTCTCTGTGTTTTCAAACGACATCGTTAAAACTTTATTTCGAAGCCTCGCATCAGATCGGCCATTTCGATCGCAGACTGAGCAGCCTCGTAACCCTTATTATCTGCTTTTTCGCCCACGCGCGCCACAACCTGATCGACGGTGTCGGCCGTGATGACGCCAAAGAGAATAGGAATTTCGGTATCGAGTGACGCATGCATCAGGCCAGCGGCGGCCTGGCCGGCGACATAATCGAAATGCGGCGTGTCGCCCCGGATGATGACGCCAAGCGCGATGACCGCAGAGTATTTTCTCGTCGAGGCTGCTCTCTTTGCCCCAAGCGGCAGCTCAAAAGCGCCGGGCACTCCGAAGAGATCGATCTCGCTCTTGGGCACACCGGCTTCGGTCAGTGCCTCAACGGCGCCGTCGCGCAAACGCGACGTGAATTCGTCATTCCAACGCGCCGTTACGATGGCGAACCGCAGGCCGTCGATATTGATTTTTTCTCTTCTTAGCTCGGTCTTCACAATGGCAAAACTGTTGACGAGTATAGAAGCGGATGCGAAATCTGCGCAAGGAGCGCTTTCCAGCTTTTGCGATTTGCACGATAATGGTCTTAGCTCTGAAGTGAATGTCCGCGCAGAAGTTTAAGTTGACCTCACTCGCGCCTCTTGCTTGAAAGCATCATCTACGTGACAAAACGAAATATCCTCGTCACCGGCGGCGCCGGATTTATTGGCTCACACCTCGTCGACCGGCTGCTCGGCGAGGGTGCCTGGAGCGTAACGGTCGTTGACGACTTTAACGACTTTTATTCACCTGAAATAAAGCGCGTAAATATCGCAGGGCATCTGGAGAATCGTGATTACCGTTTGATCGAGCGGGACATTCGCGACTCTGGGGCCCTGCGTCGAACTTTTGAAGATGGCCGCTTCGACGTCATCGTCCACCTCGCTGCGAGAGCAGGCGTCCGCCCGTCGCTGGCGGAGCCGAAGCTCTATGCCGAGACGAATATTAACGGAACGTTGAATCTGCTCGAGCTCGCTCGCGAGCACGCCGTCAAGCAGTTTGTTTTTGGATCGTCGTCTAGCGTTTACGGCGTGAATGAAAAGCTGCCTTTTGCAGAAGAAGATCCGATCTCTAACCCGATATCGCCGTATGCGGCGACCAAGGCCGCCGGCGAATTGCTCTGTCACACTTACTCACATCTCTATGACCTGCGTACGATTTGCCTTCGCTTTTTTACCGTTTATGGAGCGCGTCAGCGCCCGGACCTCGCCATACACAAATTTGCGAAATCAATTACGCAGGGAAAGCCGATCACCGTTTTCGGTGATGGCACGACGCGGCGTGATTACACCTATATAGACGACATTATCCAGGGCGTATGTGCCGCGATCGACTATGATAAAACGCAGTATGAGATCTTCAACCTTGGCGAATCGGAAACCACCGAATTGCGCGAGTTGATCGCGTTGCTCGAAATGTCCCTCAATAAGCACGCCGACATAGATCGGCAACCGATGCAGCCGGGTGACGTGCCCGTGACCTTCGCAGATATTACAAAGGCAGGCGAACTGCTCGGCTACAATCCGACGACGAAGATAGCGGAGGGAATACCGAAGTTTGTCGAATGGTTTCGTGGGGCAACATCGCGCCAGCGGTGACTGGAGAAGCTCAAGTAGCGGATATTAGCAGCAGTCTATCGCCACTCAAAGGCACGGCGGCTACAGTCCTGGCACATGGAAAATAATACCCCAAACTTCATACCGTTAAGCTTTGACGAGATCGACAGCGAAGAACAACTCGCACGTGGCGACGCTTTCTTCCGGCTGCTCAGTCGAAGACGGACGGTGCGTGAATACTCGGATCGCGACGTGCCGATAGAGCTGATAGAAAAGGCGATAGCGACGGCAGGCACGGCCCCATCGGGTGCGAATATGCAGCCGTGGCGGTTCGTTGTCGTTAAAGACGCCGCTATTAAGAAACAGATCCGCGAGGCCGCCGAGAAAGAAGAGTTTGAGAGCTATCACGGCCGTATGAGCGAAAGATGGCTGCGACGTCTGGCTATCCTGGGCACCGACGAGCACAAGCCATTTCTCGAGATCGCGCCTTATCTGATCGTCGTCTTTCGCATAAACTCGATCGAGGAAAACGGCGGGACCGAGCCGACCTATTATTCGCAGGAGTCTGTCGGCATCGCCGTCGGCATGCTGCTCGCCGCACTCCACAACATGGGCCTCGCCACGCTAACGCACACTCCAAGCCCGATGAAATTCCTCCAGGAAATTTTGGGTCGGCCGAAGAACGAGGTTCCATTTGTTCTGATCCCGGTCGGCTACCCTGCGGAGGGCGCATGCGTTCCCGACATCGCCCGAAAACCGCTTAACGAGATCATGGAAATTATCTAGCAGCTTATGAATGAATCTGTCCAAACCGAGAGAGCGGTACCCGCCGCGTTGAAGTGGTGGTTCGTGCTGCATTGTGTTGTCGATTTGATAGTGGCCCTGCCGTTATTTGTCGCGCCGCGAGAGGTCCTGGAGCTGTTGGGCTGGCAGGCCGTCGATCCATTTGCCGCGCGATTGACCGCCGCGGCGCTCTTCGGCATTGGGATCGAGTCGTGGCTCGGCCGCAACGCAGGCCGCGAATCGTTCCGGGGAATGCTTCAGTTAAAAATAATTTGGTCAGGCTTTGCCACAGTCGGCCTCGCGTGGTCGGTAATCGAGGGCGGTCTCCGTTATCCATGGATAGGCTGGATACTGGTCGGCGTCTTTGCCGCATTTCACGCCCTCTGGTGGTATTGGCGTTTACGGCTGAGATAGCATTGCGGGCGTTTACATTAGTTTGCCCGTCGGATTTTCGAATCCGAAGCGCTCGCCAGCCTTCCATGCCTCGCGATCATTTCCCTCGTTTGGGATGCCGCCGCATTCTTTCAAGATCCTTGCCAGGTGGATGCAGTTCCAAGTCATGATAGTAGTATTCCGCTGGGTAAAGTCATTGTCGAAACCCACACGTCCGCCATCCTCAGTTTCATCCCCGTACGACGGCCCCGGACCCGCCTCGCCGATCCACCCGCAGTCGGCTTGAGGCGGGATCGTGTAGCCCAGATGATTGAGCGCAAATCCAATGCTCATTGCTGCGTGTTTGATTCCATCCTCATTGCCCGTTATCACGCAGCCGCCCACCTTGTTGTAAAAGATCGACTGCCCTTTGTCGTTTAGCAAGCCCGACATAGCGTAGAGCCGCTCAATGAGGACACGGCATATCGAGCTTTCTTCGCCTAGCCAAAGCGGTGTTCCCACGATGAGAATATCGGCAGCCTTGATCTTTTCCCATACAGTCGGCCACTCATCGTTTGGCCAGCCGTGCTCCGTCATATCCGGATAGACTCCCGGCGGTATGTCATTCGCCGCCATATGTACATGCTCGACCGACACGCCGGCCTTTTTCATAATGCCCGCTGATGCATTGAGGAGCAGCCTTGTATGACTCGCGTCTGCCTTCCGATTCAGGGAAGTGTTAATGAAAAGAGCTCGAATGTCAGTTGGCTCTGTCATGGCTTACCTTCGTAATATACTCCGCATCGCATCGCCTCCCGTCCATTGAATTGTTAGCTCGCCCGTTCATAAGGCGAAGCATTTTCGGCTGACCAAACACGCAATGCAATAATTGAAAAAATAAATCCGAATAGCTCGACTATCAAGCGAATTCGATTTCCTAACATCCACTGCTCAACTCCGGCCGCGATGTCGGCGACCGGTAGATCGCCCGCAATGCTTCGTTGAAACATGCCTTGAACAAGCGGCGCGAGATAGAAAATTAATGCGGCAGAAACAACTACGGAAATTCCCGCCGACAATGCAAGCCAAATCTTGGCGCGCCTCGCCGACTTCCACGCCGCAACAGCCGCACCGATCGCCAACAAAGCAAACAACGGATTAAATAGCGGAAAGAACGGCAAGCCTCCTTTGCTCGGTAGAGCGTCATAAGCCTTGAGCGATTCCGGCGGCGATGCGCTCCACTTCGGAACAGTCATCAACTCGTTGAAAACCTGCCCGCCGCACCAAATTCCCCAAACGAAAATTGACGCGATCAAAAGCGGATATGCAAGTTTATTTCTCATAATATTCAATTGGATTCGGCTTTACGCGAAGCGGGCTAACTTATGATTATGCCGAATCAAGCGGCAGATAACGCAAACTCAAAGCTCGTAAAGCTGCCAGCCAGCCGAATGTCTGAAGAGCCATTCGCCCCCAGTTATATGTCACCCAAGTACTAACCTTCTCAACGATCTGTGCATCGCTGAGACCTTCTCCGCGAACGAAAATCGTTTCCGTGAGAATTGGGACAAAAAACGAGCCGGTGGCAACGAAACCAATTAATGTGCAAACTGCTGCGACAATCAGCCATTTGCGGCGCGGAGAGGGTTGGTTCCAGCCTGAAATTAAGGATGCCAACGACGAGATTAGAAGCGGAAGCACAATTAAAACAAAAAACTTCCCATTCTCAATGGCGTAGCGCGGATTCTCATTCCATCCCCTCACAGATTCGGGCGGTGAACCAGCCCAGAGAGGAGTGATGACTATTGCCTCAAATATCGTGGCTCCAATCAAAATCCCTAAGCTGATGACCAACACCCAGAGAGAAATCTCTGTGATACGGTTGCGTACTGTCATAAAATTCTTAACCTCAAAAAGCGAAGCAATCTAACGATTGAATTGACGCGGGCGAAACCGCGACCAAGCCCGCTTGAATTTCACACGAAACGTGAAAACACAGTCGCTGTTTCGCCCTCCGGTCCGCTGATTGTGGACGGCGCGTTTAGGTTAAATCACGCCCGATAAATCCACGCATTTGCACTAACGATGGGGCCGTCCGTGTAGCCGCCCGTAATTAAAACCTGTCCGTTATTCAAGAGCGTTGCCGTCGCAAACAATCGCTTCGTTCCCATATCGCCGTCAGCAAACGAAAAACTGCTTGTCGTCGGGTCAAAGACTTCCGCGCGATTTGCGCCGCCTGCAATCAACACTTTGCCGTTGTTCAAAAGGATTGCCGTGCCTTGCAGTTTGTAACGGGCAGTATTCATATTGTTTCTAACAACTGTAAAGCTGCCGTTCGCCGGATTGAAAACCTCTGCGTTGCGATACGCGCCATTACCGTCGCGCTCGTCCGAACCGCCGACGATTAAAACTCGTCCGTCCGCCAGCAACGTGGCATCGTGTTTATGCCGCTTGACTGTCAAATTGCCCGCGGTCGTGAAAGTCCCGCTCGCCGGATTGTAGATTTCGGCATTTGTGTAAATCGTAATCGCCGCACGTCTGCCTTTATGACCCCCGGTGATTAACACCTTGCCGTCTTTGAGCAAAGTCGCCGTGTGAGATTCACGCGCCGTCGTCATTCCGCCGGTTGCGGTAAAAGTGTTAGTGTTCGGGTCATACAGTTCAGCGTCCGCCAAAAACGTCCAGCCCGTTCCAACGCCGCCTGCCAGAAGAACCTTGCC
>Ga0136640_10000039_pt1 | contig 40805 bp, 50 predicted proteins | sample AntDrymUQ8642106_2_FD_105498 | JGI IMG/M metagenome (GOLD analysis project Ga0136640, IMG submission 105498) | Polar desert sand microbial communities from Dry Valleys, Antarctica - metaG UQ864 (21.06) | ecosystem: Environmental > Terrestrial > Soil > Desert | place: Antarctica: Dry Valley...
AATTTCGCTATCCCGAATGCGGATCGTATGATTTATCCCGACGTACGGGTAAAATGAAACGTGGATCGAGGTTTTCGCCCGTCGTGGGTCGTACCACCTTATCGCTTCCGCATAGATCGCGGCGATCGCTTCGATTTTGGGATTGTAAAGATCGTTTAACACCTATAAAGGAATTTTATTGACGCTTCGCTCTCAGAAATGCTATCTCTATATACGGGATCAGCATACGACGCGCAGGCCGTATGTCTCAAATAGCCCAAGAATCTGGCCGTAGAAGTGATTCGGTAAAGGGTCTTCCGGATGCCCGCGGACAGATAATCCTGACAGCCATCATCAATGAGCACTTCGTCACGGGCGAGCCGGTAGGCTCGAAGGTGCTCGCCGAAAAGTTTGCCAATGCCTCCGGGCTAAGTGCGGCGACGATTCGGAACGTGATGGGCGAACTCGAAGAAATGGGGATGCTTGAGCAGCCTCATACCTCAGCGGGTCGCGTTCCAACCGATAGTGGCTACAGGTTCTACGTTGACAATTTGCTTGGCGTTCTCAGTATCACGAACGACGACATCGCGCTCATCGGGGACGAGTATGGCCTCAACTCGTTCGAGGCGTCGGATCGACTGCTGGAGCGCACCTCGCATCTGCTCTCGGCCTTGTCAAACAACGTGGGAATCGTTGTCTCGCCTTCGCTTGCCAACGACCGTCTGCAGCACATCGAGTTCGTAAATCTGAGCGATAATCGGATCCTTGTGGTGCTCGTTTCCGCACCGAATATTGTTCATAACAAGATTATCCGGACCGGTGTAAGTTTTACCCGCGAGGAACTCGAGCGTACCGCAAATTACTTAAACAAGGAGTTTGCGGGGAAGAGTTTGGCGGAGACCCGTGACGAGATCCTACGGCGGATGCACGAGGAAAGGGCCCTGTTTGACAAGCTGCTTCAGACCGCAGTCATCCTTTGCACGGGAAGTATCGAGGATGAGGGCGATCGTATCGGAGAGGTCTTCATCGACGGCACTTCAAACATTCTGTCGAAGCGAGACTTTGCCGATTTGGAAAGGCTCCGCGAGCTTCTCCGGACGATCGGAGAGAAAACGCGGTTGATGCAGATTTTGACAGAATGCATCGGTCGAGACGGACGGGATCTCGATGGCGTACAAGTCGTCATCGGAACCGAAAATCGGACGCCTTCTCTGCAGAACTGCACACTAATCTCGGCGCCGTATAGAGTGGGCAACAGCTCGGCGGTGGGCACGCTTAGCGTTCTCGGGCCCACGCGAATGGAATATGGCCGAATGATCTCGATCGTATCCTATGTAGCAAAAACTCTCGAAAAGCTAATGTCGACCGACGCCGACCGCAGATAGCCTTCCATCCTCCGCATTGTCTCCACATCAAAAATGAATCCTCTCTTGTCCCCACGGACCGCGCTTCGCCGTTCGCATTCCGTTCGACGGCGGGTGGGGAAGCTCCTTTTCCACGCTTCTGCCCGTAGATGTGGAATCAGGTGCTTTTGAACACGAAACGCTTAAAACTCAAGGACTTAAGAGCAAAACTCGCCTGTTTAACATTGTTGCAACAAGCGGAGTAATTGAATCCCTCCGCAAAGTGATCCATTCCCGCCTTGGAGTGGGTGAGCGCCGCCTTGAAGTAGGTGAGCGCCGCCCTGGAGTGGGTGAGCGCCGCCACTCAGTAGAGGTGCTACTCCAAAGAAAGAATGAGCCCCGCCAAAGAGAAAAACATTCCCGCCGTGGAGTGATCCAATGCCGCCGAGACGTAATTGATTCCCGCCAAACAGCGATTGTTAGCCCGCCAGCCGCCGAAAACGCCCACCCAATCAAAAAAGCCCGCAAACACGGGCTTTCTATCCAAAAACGGCCAATCGCCCTCACGTCCAATGATTTGTTCGATGCGGCTTTATTTCCATACGGCTTTGTCATCATACTTAAACTTTCTGTCTCGATAAGCCTTTTGCCAATTAGCTTTGACGATTCTCACAATCGGGCGTTCCTTAAATCTGTCGTCGTCGTAGGCTTTGTAATCATCGGGGCGAAAACAATAACCATCTTTCATATCGCCGCAAAATCCGTCTCTGGCGTCTTCAAAAAAAATCAGTTTGTTGTTTCTTTCGATGATGCTGGTCAAAATGTCTAAACAAACGAAACCAACAGGGACGCGAACAGGTTTGTCGGTTAAATAACCGCCACCCGACACAGTTGCCGAAGTCGGTCGCGTGTCATCAAGATATTCAATCAAAAGCGGAATAGCTTTTTCGCGCAGAGCAACAATATCTAAGACTTCTTTAGGATTTTGACGTGCGACGTTCGGGTCGCCGTTTTCGTAAAGGGCGAGAACCGAAGCATCCGCCGCGCCATCTTCGACATACCGCACAGAAAGATTTGGCGCGGCAATTAACGCATCAATTAGTTTTTCGTTAGAAGTCGTTGAAGTTTTTGGAAACCTCACACTCGGCGACTGTAAAGGTGCGGGAGTAACAGCTTGGCTTTTCATTTGCGACGTTGTTGAGCAAGAAGCTAGAGAAGATAATAAAAATGCTAAAAATAATTTTCTCATAATCCAAAGTGAGCGGAATGTCCCGCCTAACACGCGTATTTTGCGACGGTCAGGGCCAGGCCTGCGATTTGCGCCGTTTCACCGCGTCTCAGGCTTTGGAATATGATGATATATCGTCCCGGGCGCGCTTTGTAGCGAAAGTTTGCGGCCCAGCGGGCGTTGGTTTCGTTGCGGACTCGGTCTCGCTTGAGAAATTCGCGGTGATGTCAGAGAATACATTTAGCGTCAGTTCCCGGTGAGCTGGCGTTTTTTTATCGAATGAGCAAGAGAGATTATTACGAAATTTTGAGTGTTGGGAAGTCGGCGGCGGATGCCGAGATAAAGCGGGCGTACCGCGCGCTTGCCGTGAAGTATCATCCGGACAAGAATCCGGGGGACGCGGCGGCGGAGGACAAGTTTAAGGAGGCGGCGGAGGCGTATTCGGTGCTGTCGGATGCGCAGAAGCGGGCTTCGTACGATCGCTTTGGGCATCAGGGCGTGGGTGCGGGCGGCGTCGATCCGGGCTTTTCGAATATCGAGGATATTTTCGAAGTTTTCGGCTTCGGCGATATGTTTGGGCAGCGGCAGGGACGTCGGAGCACGGTTCAGCGCGGCTCGGACCTGAGATTCGACCTTGAGATCACGCTCGAGGAATCCGCGACCGGAAAAGACGAAAAGCTAAGGATTCCGCGGCTTGAAACCTGCGAGGAATGCAAGGGTTCGGGTGCCGAGAAGGGAACTACAGCCCAGACGTGCGTCACCTGCGGCGGCGCGGGGCAGACGCGGTACAGCCAGGGCTTTTTCAGCGTGATGCGAACCTGTGCCAACTGCGGCGGCGCGGGCAAGATCATCAAATCGCCTTGCAAAAAGTGCAGCGGTGCAGGCCGCGTCGAGAAGGAAAAAACGATCGAGATCAAGATTCCGGCCGGCGTCGAGACGGGCTCGAGGCTTCGGGTCACTGGCGAAGGCGAGGGCGGCGTAAATGGCGGGACTTCGGGCGACCTGTTCGTCGTGCTGCACGTCGCCGAACACAAACGCTTTGAGAGGCAAGGGGCAAATCTCTATTCGGCCGTACCGATTACCTTTGCACAGGCCGCCCTCGGCGCGGAGGTAAGGGTCGATACGCTCGACGGCGATGAAGAGTTAAAGATCCCGGCAGGCACGCAGACGGGAAGCGTTTTTCGCGTGAAGGCGCAGGGAATGCCCGTTTTGGGCGGCCGCGGCAAAGGCGATCTCTTCGTTTCGGTCACGATAATCACTCCAAAGACATTAACGAAGGAGCAGCGCAACCTGCTGGAGCAGTTGGCGAAGATTGAGGACGTCGATTTTGCAGACCCTTCGTTTGTGTCGAAGGTGCGGAATATTTTTGGATGACCCCGTGTCCGTAGCCCGCACGTGAGTAAGGGCTCTTCTAAGTAGTTCTCAACCTAAACGAAAAAAGTCCAACGTTACGGTAAGAGCCTTCTTACTCGTAACGTTGGACGAACCTAATCTGGCCCTTGCTCACGGTCGGGCTACAACAACGGTCGGGCTTGCGGCCGAGTTACATAATGCTCGACGGCTTGCGGCCGGTGGCACGCGGCGCAGTGGTCGTCTCCTCGGAGTGATCCGAGACCGGGCGAACGTTCTCTTCGGCCATCGCGTTTTCGAATGTTGCGAGGTCGAGAGCTTCCTGCGACTTGCCGAGATGCGTCGAGGCGTACTGATAGATCTCGTCGGCCTTTTCGCGAAGTGTTCCGAGCGCCTCAGACGATTGTGCTCGCAGTTCAGTCGCTTTCTCCTTCGTGGCGTCGAGGCCGCGTTTGGTTACGTCGGCTAGCTCACCGCGGAGCTCCGTCCCGGCTTTTGGAGCAAAGAGTAGTGCAACCACCGCACCGATGCCGCCTCCGATCAGAAAGTATGCGAGGCCTGTTTTTACAGGGCTGCCGCTGTCAGTATTGCTCGGGTATGAATAGTTATCGATTTGTTCGTTTCTCATCGTGGGTACTCCTGTTATTGCTGATGAAATATGCGTGCCTCGGGGAGGAGATTCGCAGGACCTAAAGTATCCGTAAAAACGTTCGAACTGTTTGTGCGGTAGATTACAAAAAAGGCGAGCAAAAAAAGTCGGAGCTGTTAATGTTTTTACTTGGCCGCGTTTACACTGTTGACGATGCTTTCCCTGGACGATTTTAAGAGGGCGATGAGCCGCTTTGCGAGTGGCGTGACGGTCGTCACGACCCGTGATGCCTCAGGCCGACATCACGGCATTACCGTCAGCGCGTTTTGCTCGCTCTCGGCGTCGCCGCCGCTTGTTTTAGCGTGCATCCATAAGCAGACGGCGAGTCACTATGCCTTTCTCGAATATGACGGTTTTGTCGTGAACATCCTTTCCGAGGATCAAGAGCACGTGTCGCAGCAGTTTGCTCTCGCTGCGGAAAATAAGTTTGGCGGCGACCCTGTACTGACGGAAGGGCGAGGCCTCCCGCGACTCGACGGCTCGCTCGTGACTCTGGAATGCCGCACCCGAGCCACCTACGACGGCGGCGACCACACCATCCTGGTCGGCGAAGTCGAGCACGCGGACATCCGTGAGGGCCGCCCGCTCATCTATTTTCATCACGACTACCGCAGGATAAAGGAATAGTTCGGTACGGTGATCAAGTACGGGATTACAAACGGTTCTCGACCGAAGTAACAGGAGCGACGGTCGGCGACGAAACGAAACCGTGAGCCACCGCCGCCGAAATTCCGAAAAGCGCCCACAGATGCCGCGCGTCTTCGTACGAGCCGGTCAAGCTTTGATAAAAGAACGCATCCGCAAACGCGAGCAGCAAGCAAAATTTTGCTATTCCATAAAACTCGCTTTCCGAATCTCGCTGCCTCAGCCCGTAAAGTATAAATCCGACAATAGAAAAGAAGGTGATAAAACCAACCAATCCCGTTTCGCCCAGAACGCTGATATAGGTATTGTGAGCATCGGTGAGAAGTTGATTGTTACCGGACGGGTCCGTATATCTCGAGTCCGCGATCGGCATTCCGACTCCGCGGCCAAAAATGGGATTTTGCCAAAATGTCACGAGTGCCGTGCGCCATGCCTCGGCTCGGTGCGAACGCGAGATTTCGCCATTCGCGAGTGGAATTGTGCTGCCGGTCGGAGAGTATGCGACAAACGTAACCGATGCAATAAATAGCAAAACTGCGGCGGCGGTCAGGCTCGCGAACAAGATCGCGCGGCTCAAAACACGCTTTTTACTCCGCTCGAATGTCCTTTTCAAAAACCAGCCGGTGCTCAAAAAGATGCCGCCGATTCCGGGAGTCAGCGTAAAAAAAGCGACGATCCAAAGGGAAATCCCGAATAGCCGAAACTTAGCGGGTTTTAGCCAACCAACCGACACCATCAAAACTGCAAACATCCAGCTCACGGATAGATAATTGCAAAACATCGCGGGATAGCTGAAAAAACCTTCGATTCGCGGGTAGTTGCCGGCGGGCAGGCTGCCAAAGATCGGATGTATAACAAGATTCTGTTCCGGGTCTGTTAGTCCGGCGTAAAATAGAAATATACCGATAAGACAAAAAAGCAGACTCAGGGCCGTTCCGATGATCCATGCTTGTAGAACTTTTTTGAAGACGGTCGCCGAGGTAATGATATTAAACGCCAGAACCGCAATCCCGATCAAGTAGAACTTTCCCGCAAGTTTGACCCCACTTTGTGACGGATCAACGGACGCAAACGTTGAGAGTGTAACCGCGAGCGCATACCCGGCAAGGCAAACGTAAAACCATGTCCAACGGATGCTTCGACGGTTCCTGGCAATAGAAACAGCCCGGCAAAATAAAGCGATCACAAATATCAGATCTGAAATTTGTATTGAAGGACTAAAAAATTCAGGCCGAAACAAAGAGGGAAACGGAAGCGTCGCGATAAATGCGACGAAAAGCCAATCTTCGGTTTTCAACCCATCATCCATGCAAGCTTAGGCCGGAACTCCAAAGGTTACGCCGTCAGTTTTGACTTGACCGTATCGCTGACGAGCCGCCCGTCGGCGGATTTGCCGGAGAGGTTGGCCATCGTGGCTTTCATTACATTGCCCATGTCTTTGATAGACGAGGCTCCGGTCGATTCCACTGCGGCTTCTACTGCGGAGTCAATTTCCTCTTGGGTAGCGGCTTGGGGAAGATATGCCTCGATAAATGTAATTTCCGCGGCCTCTTTTGCAGCGAGTTCGGTGCGGCCCGCGGCCTCGTAGCTCTCGATCGAATCACGCCGCTGCTTGACGAGTGATTGCAGCGCCTTGGTTATCTCGTCGTCGGTAAGCTCAGAGCCCTTCTCGATCTTGCGGTTCATCAGGTTGGATTTCACCATCCTGAGCGTCGAGAGTCTCTCGGCGTCCTTCGCCTTCATCGCGGCGGTCATGTCGGCCAGTATCGTGTCCTGTAAGCCCATCGTCCCAGTTTACTTGCGCGAAGGAATTTCCCACAAACGCAAGGTCGCAAGAGGAGCCGTCAGTTGATTCTCCACGGCGGTTTCTTTCGATTGTCGCCGGCGTTGAAGAGGCAAATTTTGTTGCCGTTTGGATCACGAAGATAAGCTTGGCGCCAAAGCCAGGGCGTGTCGGTCGGCTCTTGTTCGAACTCGAGGCCGAGCGATTCTAGCCGAGCGACTTCGTCGTCGAGATGCTCGCATTCGAAGTAGATGGTGGTCGTGTTTGGTGAGTCCTCGCCGATCGTGTTGACGGAGAGCGTGGCTTCGCCGTCGGGGCACTCGAGCCTAGCGTATCGCGGGAGGGAATCGACGATGCGCTTTAAGCCAAGCTTTTCGAAAAATTCGACGGTCTCGATTGTTTTCGTCGAAAAGATCGTTATCTGGTTGAGGTTCATTCCAGTCGCTGGAGGCACACCTCCCACACGAAGTAAGGGCGATATGCGATGGCTGAACGTACCGCCCTTACTTGCCACCCCGCTCGGAGATGCTCCGTCGGGCGCCCCGGTTCGTGCGGGCTTGCGCCTTATTTTGCCGAGTTGATCTTAGTCAGGGCCTTTTTCGCGTCCGTCAGGAATTTGCTTTCCGGATATTTCTCGCCGATCTGAGTCAGGTACGCAGCGGCTTCGACACGGAGTCTTGCGGGCTCATACCTTTTTGCTTGGTCCGGAATCTTCATATTGACCTTTTGCTTTCCCTCGTTGTTCGAGAGATACAAACTGCTCATTCCCGCGTAGTACAAAAACTCGTCCATCCTGGAAAAGTCGGGATACGCCGCAAAAGTCTCTTCGAAACGCTCTAGCACGGCCTTATAAGCTTTCTTGAGCAGGAAATAATTCTTCGCGACCTCGAGATTGTGCTTAGCCTCCGATTCGGCGATAGGATCACGCTCGACCGCTTGGACGACGTTGCGTTGGGCATGGACATTCACGAATGCGATGGCCAGCAAGAACAGGATATAGGTCAGTCGTTTCATATTAGTGTGGAGGGAGGTTATGGGTACTTATTCCGGGCATACTTACGGCTCGCTCACTAACCGCCGTGCTCTACTGTATCAATCACCGCGACAGGAGCAGCCGGTATTACAATCAAATAATCACACTTGAAACGCTCAACGCTGCCGGTAGTTTCGTCTGAAGAGTGAGCAAAGTAAAAACTAATGGGAGCTTTTCTTTCTCGCATCTGCGCGGACGCTTCAAATAAAAACTTTTGTGCCGCAATCTCCGCGGCTTTCCGCAGCAACGGATGCCCAGTCACGGCTTTCGACGCGGAAACTATGCCACTCGTCGCAATTGTAATCTCTACTTTGACGAGACCGACAGCTCTCACGGCTCTGGCAACTGCCGGATATGTGGGCACAGCGGACTGTAGGATAATCGGAAGCTTTGAGCCGTCAGCCCTCTCCGAACAATAAGTGCCCGTCGCCAGCGTGAAGGCGACCTCCTGAGGATTCATTCGGCTATCGTCAATCCTAAGGAACGCGCGAAATTTGCTGCCAGGAATGTCCGGAGTAGTTAACACGTAGTTGCCATTGCTAAGGCCCAGGCTAAATCGACCATTGTGATCCGAGACGGTCCAAGTAATATTTTCCCCGTCGCTGAAATGTAGTCTTAGACCCGGAATTCTTTGATTCTCGTCGTTCTGAAGAGTGCCCCGGAGTTCGTAGTCGCCGTGTCTATCTTTTGCCTGCCCGGCCGTAACGGTGACCAGAGAGGAGACAATGAGAGCAACGACGAAGATTCTCATATCAAGAAGATGCGAAAGGTCGCAGTTTCGTTGGTTTGACCGTTCGCCCTACTGCGAGTACTTCCCGACAATCGCGTCAAGCTTCTTTGCTGTTTCAGCGGGCCAGTGATCGGGCAGTGTGAAGATCGCGTTCTTGATTGCATCGCGATATTGGTTAGGCGTTTGTTTTTGGGCGACCCGTTTGACGGCGCCTTTTAAGACGAGCTGAGCATTGCGGACGTTTTTGTTGAGATATTGGACGACCAGATCGATCGTGACGGCGTCGTGCGAATCATGCCAGCAGTCGTAGTCGGTCACGAGGGCGAGCGTGGCGTAAGCGATCTCGGCTTCGCGGGCGAGCTTTGCTTCCTGCAGGTTCGTCATCCCGATGATGTCCATTCCCCATTTTCGATAGACGTTAGACTCGGCTTTAGTCGAAAAAGCCGGGCCTTCCATGCAAAGATAAGTGCCGCCGCGATGCGTTTTTACGCCGATCTCATTACAAGAGGCTTCGAGGATGTCTCCAAGCTCGTCGCAAACGGGATGCGAAAAAGCAACGTGGCCGACGATGCCTTCGCCAAAGAATGTCGATTCGTGCGCGCGGGCACGGGTACGGTCAAAGAACTGATCGGGAATCACAAAATCCGTCGGTGCATACTGCTCCTGCAAACTACCGACAGCCGAGACGGACAAGATGTATTCGACGCCGAGCAGCTTCATCGCGTAGATGTTCGCCCGGAAGGGAAGCTCGGTGGGCGTCAACTTATGGCCGCGTCCGTGTCTCGGCAAAAACGCAACGGCAACGCCGTCCAATTCGCCAACGATAAAGGCGTCGGACGGCTTTCCAAACGGCGTCGCGATTTCCTGCTCGCGAACATTCGCGAGTTCGGGCATTTGATAGAGCCCGCTGCCGCCGATGATTCCTATTCCAATTTTTTCCATTCTATTTCGGGCTTCTGACACCGCACTTTCCGGCATCGAACGCGGCATTAACGAGTGCCTTCAGTTCACCACTTTTCTGTTTTGCGAGCAGATCATCGAGCTTTGGGTTCTTGGCCTTCTCGTCTATTCCGACCATTGTCTCGTAGGTCCGCAACATGCTTTCTACTCCCGCTAACTGAGCCGCTTTTTCGTCGGTTTTCTTATCAGGGGCCTCAAGTTTGAAAACCGCCATTCCCAAGGTTTGTTGCATGAATAGTTCCGACTTGAACTTATTCTTTTTCTCGGGAATTAGGTTCATCATGCTCGAGCAAACCCCCACTGTGACCTGGTCCGTATCGATAACCCATTTAAACGCTGCGGATCGCGCGCCTGCCGCGTTCGGATCGAACGGCTTCGTCTCAAGCAGCTTCGCGTTTCTGAGAAATGTAGCCTGCTCCCGATCCCTCTGTTCCTGACCGAAAGATCCTTGAGCCGCCAAACAAATGATCAAAATGCTGCCGAAGATTGATAGTGCTTTCATTGTGAATAACCTCTGAATTTAGTTGCCGAGACCGAAACAAAACGAGGGGCGACCCTAAAGAATCGCCCCTCGGAACTACTGCTGCCAATGGACGTTTATTTCTTCTTTGGTTGAGCTTTCTCGGGTGCTGACTGCGGCGGAGGTCCGGCGTTTGGATCCATGCCCTGCTGCATCTGCATTTGCTGCTGACGCTGCTTCATCATCTCCTCCATCTGCTCTTGGAAAACCTCGGGGATCGAGAAATCGTCAGGAACGGAGATGTTGTTTTTAGCAACGATGTCGTCGATCAACTTTTTCTGCTTCTCTTCTTCCAGCTTAGCCTTTACGAAATCCTGGGTGGGCATCGCAGGGGCATTTGGATTTGCCGGATCCTTTTGCCCGGTCGAGATTAGAATGTGGCGAACGTCGTAGGTGTCCTCGGTCTTGCCATCGGGCTTCTTCGTTGCGGCCAGGGCACGGTCGAGTTTGATGATGTGAAAACCGTATGTGGTCTCGATGAGTTCCGGATTGACTTCGCCGGCCTTCGCCGCAAGGGCACCCGCCTCAAACGCGGGCATCATCTGGCCTTTTGGAACGTTCGCGTACGCTCCGCCTTTCTTTTCTCCATCCGGACTACCGTTGCCCGGATCTTCGGAATACTGATTTGCGAGTGCCGCGAAATCCTCGCCAGCTTTCGCTCGATCGAGGATCGCCTGTGCCTCGGCCCGTTTTGCAGTTGGGTCAAGCTCAGGATGCTCGGCAATGTACTTCTGCACTTCCTCGTCCGTTACCTGCAGATCCTTCGAGACTTTCTCAGAATAGATTCGTGCGAGGAACTGTGCCTGCTGTAATTTTGCAAGCAGGTTTACGCGCTTGACAAAAGCGGCGTCCAGTTCGTTCTTTGCAGCCTTGTCCTGATATTCCTTTTGATAGATTCGAACTTTTGCAAAGAATTCGCGGGCCTGCGTGCGCTCCTCTTCAGAAATCTCGCGGTTGGCCATCTCCGGGTTCCGGCCCTTCATTAGGGAGACCTTAGCGTTTAGAAAGTCCTCGAATTCCGCCTCGTGCGTCCGCGTTTCCATCGATTTCGCGAGGCCAATCTTTTCCATCTGAGCCGAAAACCAACCCTGACTGGCAGCCGGAGTCGAGCCTTCGCCCCAGTATCCGTTCACCTGATCCTCGGTGATGAAACCGAAGGGCGGCATCGTTCCCTTGTCCTTGTTGACCTCACGATCGTAATTTACGGCCTCGATCTCGGCCCGAATGTTTGAAAGTTCCTGTTTATTATTGGCTTCGTCGGCGACACCCTCTTTCTTTGCTTGGCTAGCGAATGCAAGAAGTTCCTTAAAGGTCTTGAGCTGCTGCTTCTTTAGCTCGGGGTCCTCCGAGAGGCGCTTCAGCACGGCCGGATTTGTTTTTGCGACGTCGGCGAGCAGAAGCTCGACCTCCTCGCGAGATATCGAGTTAAACGACTCCGACGAATGCGCCGAAGTATTCTTTTTCCAAACGGCCAGGCCCGCACCTATCGCGACGACGACCACCAATAAAATTATTCCCTTTGCTAAATTGCTCAAGTTAATGCTCCCTCACTTACGTTTGTTCACTAAAAATCCGAAACGGATATCATATCAGACTATAAAACTTCAACCAACCCCTACCTCTGCGGCTCGACGAGCTCAAGCAAGACGCCTCCCGAAGATGAAGGGTGCACGAATGCCACCAGGCAATTTTCGGCGCCGAGCCTTGGGGTTTCATCTATCAGACGCATGCCGGCCTTCTTCATTTTTGCGAGCGCGGCCTCGATATCCTCAACTTCGACCGCAATATGATGCAATCCGCCGCCTCGTTTTGCCAAAAATTTGCTGATCGGTGAGTCTTCCGAGGTCGGTTCGAGCAGTTCTACGCGGCTCTCGCCGATCGGTAGCATCGCGACGCGCACCTTCTGATCCTCGACGATCTCGGTGTGAATATTTTCGAGCCCGAGCGCGCCGCCCCAGAATTTGAGGGCCTCGTCGATACCATTCGTTGCAATTCCTAAATGATTGATTTTCATTTCAATAAGTCTACTAACTCTTCGGGGGTCAGATTAGCTTCGTTCAGAATGCTTTTCAGCAATTTAGGATGTAGGATTTTTCCAGCATGAAACGGCACAGTCGCTCGTGTTCCGGCCACGTTCTTAAAGATCATATGGCTGCCGCTTTGCCGCGAAAGCGTAAAGCCGATCCGCTCAAGAACCTTTATGATTTGAGTGGCTGTTACACGAGGAAGGCGAACGCTCATACGGCCAATTCCATCATCGTGAGGCTGACCGCGTGCGGCTGGGAAATTTCTTCACCGGCGTCGATACGATCCTCGACGTGAAGCGAGATGGCGTCCTTGATGTTCGCGATCGCCTCCTCATACGTTTCGCCCTGCGTGAAGCAGCCTGGAAGTTCATTGCACGACGCAAAGTAACCCTCGTCGTCTTTCTCCACTACGACTGAAAAACGATAATTCTTCATAGGAAAATTATCTCACAATTTACTTGTGCCTCGGACAGGGAGTTCTCGAGCGACGCAGGCACGCTACGCTCTTCGTAACGGTCACGGTTTCCTCAGTATTGTCTCTACTGCCGAATAGGGATCGACACTTTTTGATGCGATATCGGCAGCCATCCTATCGAGTACGTCGACTTTCCCATCTTCGGCAAGAAGATCGCTAAGTAGGCGTTCCTGCAGCAGTTCGGTTAGGCGCCAACGTGCGATCGCCGTGCGCCTCACGCTTGTGCCTTCACTCGATCGCTGGAAGGCGTAGTACGCGTCAATCGAGGCTGCGAGGTCCTCGATCCCTCTATTCTCAGTCGCAACCGTCGAGACAATTGGCGGATTCCACATGTCGGGGCGATGGGCGAGCGAAAGCAGGGCTTCGAGTTCCTTTTTTGTTCTCAGCACACCTTCGCGATCAGCCTTATTGATCACGAAAACGTCACCGATTTCCATTATCCCGGCCTTTATCGCCTGGATGTCGTCGCCCATCCCGGGCACGAGCACGACTACCGACACGTCGGCGGTTTTTACGATCTCGACTTCGTCCTGTCCGACACCTACGGTTTCAACAATAACTTTACCAAAGCCGGCAGCGTCGAGAATCGAAACGCAATCGACGGTCGCACGCGCGAGGCCGCCGAGGTTGCCGCGGGTAGCCATCGACCGGATAAATACGTTTTTATCCAGGCCAAGCGTCGCCATGCGGATGCGATCGCCAAGAATTGCCCCGCCCGAGAAAGGGCTCGAAGGGTCGATGCAGACAATGCCGACCTTCTCACCCGCGTTCTTGTAATAAAGGGCAAGCTTGTCGACAAGCGAAGACTTTCCAGCTCCCGGCGCTCCTGTTATGCCGACGATCATGGCCTTTCCGGTTTGCGGAAAGACCTGCTTCATCAGCTCGGCCGCACGAGCGCCGCCGTTTTCGACGAGCGTTATCGCACGTGCGACCATTCGCGGATCGCCGGCTAAAATCTTGCCAATTTCAATAGGGTTGGCCATTACGAAAAGCTGATCTTCTCATTTTAACCCGCGAAAATTAAAACAGGCCGCCTATGAACGACGACCTAATAATTCATGATCCTGCAAAGGGCGAACTACATTACCGTTTCATCGGCTGTCGAGCCATACATTGGGGGGGCACAGAAATATCATTGAGCCTCATGTAAACTGAACTCTCCTTCTACATCTGTCCTTCGTCGGCTGATGGGCCGTAGATCGATGGGACCGGAATGTCGTTTAGCCTTAGATAAACAGAAAGCTGGCCGCGATGGTGGACGATGTGATTCAGGATGAACGACCGCATGACTGCGCCCTTGGGCATCGTAAAATATACCGTTTCGCCGTTTCGCATCGTCCAATTTTCCATAAAAAGCTCATCAGGAGCGTTCTGAAGAGTTTCCATCGCCTCGCGAACATTCTTGTCGAGAAACTCCAGTAGATGTTCGGACGTCTCGGGGACAAACGGCTTGTAGTCCATCTTTGAAAAATCGAGCTCGTCAGAGCCGAGCGTTGAGGGCGTCCAGCCGAACATCTCCGCAACATGACTTGCCAAGTGACCAAAGGCCATCGATTTTTCGTGCGGTTTCCACGAGAACTTGTCGGCGGGAATGCGTTCGAGACAGGTCCTTGCAACCTTTGCCTCGTGCTCCATTTCCGCGATAAAGGCGTCTGCAAATTGGCCGGCCGTTGAATCCATAAATCTTCCTCCTGTGAAATGAAATCGGACGGCCAATATACTCCACCGATTGCACAAATGCAACAGCGTTGCAGGAAAAAGTTACAGACATTTCAGCAAATTCTTCGCGATGACGACACGCTGGATTTCGCTCGTGCCCTCGCCGATGGTGCAGAGCTTGGAATCACGCCAGTATTTTTCAGCAGGGTAGTCTTTGGTATAGCCGTAACCGCCGTGGATCTGTACCGATTCCTCAGAGACGCGGACGGCCGTTTCCGAGGCGAAAAGCTTTGCCATCGCGGATTGCTGCGTCGTCGTCTTGCCAGCGTCCTTAAGCGATGCCGCTTGTAGAGTTAGTAGCCGCGAGCACTCGATCTGCGTGGCCATGTCGGCAAGTTTGAACTGGATTGCCTGAAAATCCGCGATCGGGCGACTAAACTGATGTCGTTCTTTCGCGTATTTTACCGCTGCTTCGTAGGCGCCCTGCGCGATTCCGACTGACAGTGCCGCGATGGAAATGCGGCCACCGTCCAGCACCTTCATCGCTTGCATGAATCCTTCGCCTTCCTCGCCGAGGCGATTTTCGTCAGGGACGTAGCAGTCCTCAAAGACTACCGACGCCGTCTCAGACGCACGCATTCCGACCTTATTTTCTTTGTGATCGGAGCGGAAGCCTTCCATCGATTTGTCGAAGACAAACGCCGAAATGCCGCGATTGCCCTTCTCTTTATCGGTCACGGCAACGGCCACGAGCGTCTCGCAGCTAATGGCATGCGTGATGAAATTTTTTGAGCCGTTAACCTTCCAGCCGCCGTTCGAGCGGATCGCGTTGGTGCGCGTACCAGACGCGTCTGAGCCTGCCTGGGATTCCGTGAGGCCCCAGGCGCCAAAGCTCTCGCCGCGGGCGAGGGGTACCAAGTATTTTTGTTTTTGTTCTTCTGTGCCGAATACGTACAGGTGGTTTGAGCATAGGGAGTTATGCGCCGCGACGGAGAGGCCGACCGAACCGCACACGCGGGCCAGCTCTTCGATGATCGTCGCATACTCGACATAGCCCATCCCTGCGCCGCCATATTGCTCGGGAAAAAGGACGCCCATCAATCCAAGCTCGGCGAGTTTGGGACGCAGTTCGTCGGGGAAGTGCTGGGCCTCATCCCATTCCATAACGTGTGGGCGAATCTCGCTCTCAGCAAACTCGCGCACGCTGTATTTAACCTGAAGCTGCTCCTCGGACAATTCGAAATTCATAAATCTAAATCAACGTCGGCAATCAGCTATGATGTCACACGCGGGCGAGGGGCGGCAAATTTCCGCCCGGGCGCCGAAAAAACGCTAAACTTGCTAAATGGACTGGAAACAAAATCTCTTAACAAGGGACGATGAGATCGCCAAGCTTTTGCGCGATACGCAAACCATCGCCGTACTCGGCATCAAGCCCGAATCGCACGCGGCACAACCCGCACACTATGTGCCGAAGTATCTGCAGAACGCCGGATACGATGTGATTCCAGTACCGGTTTATTATCCGGATGTTACAGAAATTCTGGGCAAGTCAGTGTACCGCGAATTAGGGCAAGTACCGTGCGAAATCGACATGCTTAACGTTTTCCGACGTCCGACGGATATTGATCAGCATGTGACGGAAATCCTCGCGAAGAAACCCAAGTCAGTTTGGTTTCAACTCGGAATCACCAATGATATTGCGGCCGAAAAGTTTGCTCAGGCAGGCATCAAGGTTGTGCAGAACCTGTGCATTATGGTCGAGCATCGAGGGCTAACGGCTTAATTCCTTTAAGGCCATTCGTCCTTATGCGATAATTTAGATTGACGACGGTTATCCCGCGAAGGAGGCATCTATTTGCTTGCGTTAGCTGTAGCTTTTAAGCTACACTTTCGCTAGTGATGATTGCTGATGGATGTTCGGTACTACATCACTGCGGACGGAAAGAAGCCGTTTACGAAATGGCTGGATCGACTGAAGGACAAAAGAGCTTATGCCGCGATCCTCAATCGTATCGCTCGCATTCAGCTCAATCTCTTTGGAGACGCTAAATCCGTCGGCGGCGGAGTATATGAGATTCGCGTAGATGTAGGAGCCGGATATCGGGTCTATTATGCCCGTTCGGGAAACGAGATCGTTTTACTACTGTGCGGCGGCGATAAAGGTTCTCAGGACGCCGACATCGAAAAGGCAAAGGAATACTGGAAAGATTATAAAGAGGCTAATAAATGAAACAGGCGGTAAAAAAAGAAACAGCACGTTCCGGCGACTTTGAAGAGTATCTCGTCACCTCGCTTAAGGATGATCCAGAGCTCGCCAGTGAGTATCTTAACGCGGCGATAGAGGACGGAGATGTCAGAGTTTTTCTGTTGGCCCTCGGCCAGATAACGAAGGCTAGGGGAATGTCTAATGTTTCGAAGACGACCGGACTCAATCGCGAGAATATTTATCGGATCGTATCCGATAAGGGCAACCCCAGAATCAAGAGCGTTGCCGCTTTGCTGAGCGCCGTCGGGCTAAGACTTAGAACCGAACCCGTCAAGCCCGCAGGTACGAAGGCGGCCACAAGCCGCCAAAGCCTGACCTGATGCCCACGCACTCGCGTAATCTATTTTCTTTTTGGTCTCACCCGTCACAACTTCACTCGAGCCGAAAAACAGCAACCGCGAAAACACACGAACCAGCACGAAATCAGTTCATCATTCACCATTCTTAATTCATCTCTCCTTTTCTTTGCTTTAGTTAGTGATCTTTCGTGCCTTCGCCGGGCCAACTAAAAACCGTTCCCAATCCATGCTTCGACCTACTTTGAAGATTTATACTGCGCGAATACAATGTTCTGGATTCTTTCCTAACTCCTATGATTACAGGCGAACTAAAAAGTAAGGTTGACAGCGTTTGGAACGCTTTCTGGTCGGGTGGTATCGCTAACCCTATGGAAGTGATCGAACAGATCACGTATCTGCTGTTTATTAAGCGGCTGGACGATCTGCACACTGCGAAGGAAAAGCAGGCGACTCTGCTCAAAAAAGAGATAAGCGAACCGATATTCGACTCTGACGAACAGGAATTGCGTTGGTCGCGTTTCAAAAACACCGAGGCGTCGGAAATGTACAGAACCGTTGCCGACAAGGTCTTTGCGTTTATCCGGGAATACGGCGGCGACGGTACAACTTACGCGCATTTTATGAAGGACGCGAGGTTTACCATCCAGACTCCGGCACTTCTTGCGAAGGTTGTCGATCTAATCGACGAAATCCCGATGGAGGATCGCGACACAAAGGGCGATGTTTACGAGTACATGCTTGGCAAGATCGCATCCGCCGGACAAAACGGACAGTTTCGCACGCCTCGGCACATTATCAAGATGATGGTCGAGATGATGGCGCCGAAGCCCACGGACATAGTTTGCGATCCCGCATGCGGTACGGGCGGTTTTCTGGTTTCTACTTACCAATATCTTTTCGACCATCACGGCAAGGATATTTTCCCGGACCAAACGCTTAACTACCATTTTTACAACAAACTCTTTAACGGATTCGATTTTGACAATACGATGCTGCGGATCGGCAGCATGAATATGACGCTGCATGGCGTCGATAATCCTAATATCCGATACAAAGATTCGCTTTCCGAGGAACACGCGGCAGATACAAATGTTTATTCGCTTGTTCTTGCCAATCCGCCGTTTGCCGGTTCGCTTGATTACGAGAGTACGGCCAAAGACCTGCAAAAGATCGTCAAAACAAAAAAGACCGAGCTACTTTTTCTTGCTCTTTTTCTGCGGCTGTTAAAAGCCGGCGGGCGCGCGGCGGTCATTGTTCCTGACGGTGTTCTGTATGGTTCGTCAAATGCACATAAAGCATTGCGAAAAATGCTGGTCGAGGAACAAAAGCTCGACGGGATCATCTCGATGCCATCCGGTGTTTTCGAACCCTACGCGGGAGTCTCGACCGCCGTTCTGCTTTTTACAAAAACAAACTCTGGCGGTACCGACAAAGTTTGGTTTTACGATATGAAAGCCGAAGGGTTTTCATTGGATAAAAGGCGAGTCGAATTAGATGGTTCGAAACACGAAAACAACAATATCCCTGACATTCTTGAACGGTGGCGAGATCGCACAACGGAAGCGGAACGCGCTCGCAAAGACCAATCTTTCTTAGTTCCAAAAGCGGACATCGCAGCAAACGACTACGATCTCAGCATCAATCGCTATAAAGAATTCGTTTACGAAGAGATCGAACACGCCTCTCCGCACGAGATCTTAAAAGAACTTGAAGATCTGGAAATTGAAATTCAGGCTGATTTAAAAGTATTGGGGGCAATGATTGGATGAAGATTGATTTAGGTGACGGTTTTCAGTTTATTCGCAACGGCCTATCGGTAAAACAAGATAGTCGGGCCGCAGGCCTGCCTATCTCGCGAATTGAAACTATTTCAAAGTCCAATGTCGATCCCCAGAGAGTTGGCTATGCGAACCTGGACGGAGCGAAGTACGATGAATGGCTCCTGCAACACGATGATATTCTGTTCAGCCACATAAATAGTATTCAGCATCTGGGAAAATGTGCCATCTACGAAGGCTTACCACCAAAGCTAATTCATGGAATGAATCTCTTGTGTTTTCGGGCCGACAAATCGGTTGTTCACCCGCCTTATATCCTACATTATTTTAGATCTAAGGTCTTCAGACCAAAACTGGAGAGATTCATCAAGCCAGCGGTGAATCAGGCAAGTGTGTCAATAAAGGATCTTAAGAGCATTGAAATCGACTTGCCGCCGTTGGTGGAGCAGAGGCGGATTTCGGAAGTTTTGGATAAGGTGGATGCGATTAAGACCAAGCATCTGAATGCCGTCTCTCATCTTGATAGCATACTCAACGTTCTTTCACATGCTGCCTTTAAAGGTGAATTGTTCGATAAGGGTACTGCAAGGTAGGACAATTGAGTTATGGCAACAAACTTCGGATTTCTAAAAGAAGAATTGCCCGAGATTTTTGCTGTCTCGGTCAAGGCTGAGAATCTAGCAAATACCGATCCCGGTACGGCGTGTTATCACGCGCGCAAGACGCTTGAGCTGGCGGTTGACTGGATTTATAAGTTTGACGAGGAACTGACGCCGCCGTATGACAATCAGCTGAGCACAAAGATATTTGCCAACGAGTTTCGCGACAATACGCCGCCCGCCGTTTTTACAAAGATCGACTATATCCGCCGCATCGGTAATAAAGCCGTCCATACAAACAAACCGATCTCAAACGCCGAAGCCGTCCAAACGGTTCGGGAACTTTTTCACGTCGTTTACTGGATGGCCCGCAGCTATACGACGGCCGATGCAAAACAATTTGATGGTTTGCAATTTGTCGAGGCGAATGTTCCCGGACAACAGAAATCGGTTTCGGTAAATACATACAAGCAACTCATTGCCGTTTATCAGGCAGACAAAGCACGAAAAGCCGAGGAAGAAGAAAAACAAAAACAAGCCGTACTGGTCGAACCAACAATCGACGCTGAACTCGAACGATTACGAAAACAGGTTGCCGCCGCCAAGAAAAAGAACGAGCAGTATCCCGATGCGCACAATTATTCCGAGGCAGAAACCCGAAAACACATTATCGATCTGCTTCTGAGCGAAGCCGGCTGGACGATTGGAAAAGATGTAACCGTCGAGCTGGAAGTAACCGGAATGCCAAACAACGAAGGTGTCGGTTATGTCGATTATGTTTTGTTCGGTGCCGACGGGCTGCCGCTTGCGGTCGTCGAAGCAAAGAAAACTAGCGTCGATACGGCGGTCGGAAAACATCAGGCAAAACTTTATGCCGATTGCATAGAAGCAAAATACGGCCGCCGTCCGGTCATCTTTTATACAAACGGCTACGAAACGCATCTTTGGGATGACACGAACTATCCACCTCGATTGGTGCAGGGATTTTATACACGCGACGAAGTGGAACTAATGATCCAACGCCGCGAAACCCGCAAACGGCTAAATGGAGAAGATATAAATGTCTCAATTGTCGAACGCCATTATCAGACTAGAGCCATAACGCGGATGGCCGAACATTTCGCGGCGAAACAGAGAAAGGGATTACTGGTAATGGCGACCGGAGCAGGAAAAACCCGAACCGTAATCGCTTTGTGTGATCTATTGATGCGAGCCGGTTGGGTGAAAAGAGTTTTATTCCTCGCCGACCGCGTGGCTTTGGTAAAACAAGCCTCGAATGCTTTCAAAGCTCATCTACCAAACTCAAATCCGGTAAATCTTCTAAATGAAAAAGGCGAAACCGGAAGCCGCGTTTTCCTTAGTACTTATCCGACGATGATGAATCTCATCAACGAAATGGATGGCGAGGAAAGACGTTTCGGCGTCGGATATTTTGATCTGATCGTCGTGGACGAAGCCCATCGCTCCATCTATCAGAAATACAGCGCGATATTTAATTATTTCGATTCATTTCTCGTCGGTCTGACGGCAACGCCAAAGGGCGAGGTCGATAAGAACACTTATAGAATGTTCGACCTGCAAACCGGCGTACCGACGGATGCCTACGAACTTGATGAAGCGGTAAGAGACGGCTTTCTTGTGCCTTCGGTAAACATAAGTGTTCCGACAAAGTTTACCCGCGAAGGAATTAAGTATGAAGAACTCTCCGAAGAGGACAAGACCCAATGGGATCAGATCGAATGGGACCCGGAAGGAGGAGTTCCCGATCATGTTGACCCGCCCGCTCTAAACAACTGGCTCTTTAACGACGACACGATAGATAAGGTCTTGAAATTCCTTATGGAATCCGGACAAAGGGTCGAGGGCGGAGACAAACTAGGGAAAACCATTATCTTTGCGAAGAACCGTAGGCACGCGGCGCTGATTACGGAGCGATTTGATAAGAATTATCCGCACCTGCAAGGAAAGTTTGCCGCTACGATCGATCACAAAACAGCCTACGCGCAGAATTTGCTCGATGATCTCTCAACGGTCGCAAAGATGCCGCAGATCGCGGTTTCGATAGATATGCTCGACACCGGAATCGACATCCCGGAGATAGTTAATCTCGTTTTCTTCAAAGCGGTTAAATCTAAAACCAAATTTACACAGATGATTGGTCGCGGCACCCGGCTGCGTCCTGATTTATTCGCTCCCGGCGTCGACAAACAGTTTTTTTATATCTTCGATTACTGCCAGAACTTTGAGTATTTCAATCAGCGTGTAACAGAAGTCGATTCTAGTTTGCAAACTTCACTGAGTGCAAAGATCTTCGCAAAGCGTGTCGAAGTCATAGATACGATCCGGCAAATGAATAACGCCAGCGAAGAACTCGGCGAACTCGACGGAACATTGACGGAGAAGCTAAAGCTGACGGTGGAAGCAATAAATCTGGATAATTTTGTCGTCCGACCGCATCGCCGCGAAGTAGAAAAGTTTCGGGATCAAGAGGCTTGGGAAAAGATAGACCCGGAAAAATACTACGAACTGACGAAGATAATCGCCGCCCTTCCGAACGAACTTGAAGCGGAAGAAGAAACGGCAAAGCGTTTCGATTATCTGATGCTCAAGCTGATGCTGACAATACTTAGCCCGCACAAGGACTACGAGAAGCTACGCGACCAAGTGATTGAAATCGCTAATCGCCTCGAAGAAAAAGACACCATACCGATGGTTAATGTTGAGATGGAACTAATTCAGGAGCTTCAGCGAGATGAATATTGGCCGGACGTGACCGTGCCGATACTCGAAAGCGTGCGAAAGCGTATCAGAGGACTCGTTCAATTCCTTGACGCGAATCAACGCCAAATCATCTATACGGACTTCGCGGACGAACTTGGAATACCGGAAGAGATTGCATATGGCCCGTCTGTCACCGATCTAACTCGATACAAAACGAAGGTTATGAATTTCCTCAAGAACGAGGAAAACCATATCGTCCTGCAAAAGTTAAAACGTAATAAGCCGATTACGCCGACCGATATTAGCGAACTAGAACGAATCTTCTTTGAATCCGGTGACATCGGGACAAGGGAAGAATTCGAAAACGCTTTCGGGAAACAAGATTTGCTGGGGATATTTATTCGAAATTTGATCGGGCTTGATCGACATGAGGCAAAACTTCTATTCTCAGATTTCCTTGATGGTCAACGTTACAGCTCAAATCAAATCGAATTCGTGAACATGATAATTGATCATCTGACGCGGAATGGTGTCATGGAACCAGAGATGCTCTTCCATTCCCCGTATACGGATTTTAACCCGAATGGCATTAGCGGAATTTTTTCTGACGGCGATGCGGAGCGAATTGTGAACACGCTTAGCGAGATTAGGTTGAATGCGGCCGCTTAGTCGAAAGGCTGATTGAGAAGTGAAAAAACTCTTGACATCTGCGTTATACAATATTTGAAACTGTATTTGTTTCCGTCGGAGCCGCGTGGCTTCGGTCCTCATGCGGAGATTGAAAACCTCACGTCCTCACGGTCGATAAGAGACCAGCTCAACTCCCAAGTCACATAAGAAAGCTCGCCGACAAAAACTACAATCTTCTCAAGATCGATAGCGTTCACCCTTCGCTCAACCTCAAGCGAATAGCCGATATGTGTTCCGTTCGTGTCGGCCCGCGTTACCGCGCACTTGGCTTTGATCACAACGGCAGCGTGCTTTGGTTTTGGATTGGTTCCCACGCCGAGTACGACAAATATATGCCGTAAACGTAGACGGGAAGGCGTCAGCGTGGACGGCGGGTTAGCAAGTTTAGCTCAGCGGACGTCAATGGGCGGCTCTGTCCGGGCTTAAGGTGCGGATCTTCAATTGGGCCGATCTTCGTGCGGCGAAGTTTTACGACCGAGTTGCCGATCAGGTCAAACATCTTTCTTATCTGTTGATTGTGCCCTTCGCGCAGCGTCACCTCGTACCAGCCGTTCTTCACGGTGTGAGTTAACTCGACAATATCGGCGGGTGAGGTCTTAAAGCCATCCTCAAGCAGAACGCCGCGGCGAAGCTTGTTGAGGGCCGCCTGATTCGGTAAACCCTTCACCTTCACCTCGTAAACTTTTGGCATGGTCTTTGACGACGCGACGCGGTTTGTAAATTCGCCGTCATTCGTAAGAATGATAAGCCCCTCGGAGTTGTAATCGAGCCGGCCGACCGGATGCAGCCTTCCGTGCCCTTTGACGAGATCGACGACGAGATCGCGTCCCTCGGGGTCAGCGGCACTTGAGAGATAGCCTTTCGGCTTATTGAGGAGAATGTACGTATTCTCCCGTTCAGCGAGCTTTTGATTTATGAGCTTGCCGCGGACCTTTATGTGATCAGTAGCCGGATCGGCTTTCGTGCCGAGTTCCGTCACTACCTGGCCATTAACCGAAACCACGCCGTCTAGAATCAATTGCTCAGCCGCGCGACGCGAAGCGATCCCGGCCTGGGCAATTAATTTTTGTAATCTTTCCACTATTCACTGCCCACTTCTAGCTGTTCATTGTTGATTGCCATGTCCTCGAAGTCTTCGATCGACGGCAGTTCGGAAAGGTCTTTAAGACCAAACTGAAGCAAGAATTCTTTTGAGGTGCCGTACTGCATCGGCCGGCCGACGGTTTCTTTGCGCCCTTTTGCGACGATAAGGCGCTTATCAAGCAGTGTCTTTATCGACGTTGCGGACTGCACACCGCGAATGTCGAGAATCTCCGGGACCGTGACGGGCTGTTTATATGCGATCACGGCGAGCGTCTCAAGCGAGGGAAGCGAGAGCTTTGCAGACGGGCGCGTCTTGAGGAATTGGCGTACCTCATCGTGAAACTCTGTGCGGGTAGTAAGCTGCCAGCCGCCGGCGATCTCACGAATCTGCAGACCGCTTTCGCGCCCCTCGTATTCGCGAACCAGTTCATCGATTGCGGCCTGAACGCTGCCGCGCTCCTCCTCCAAAACCTCACCAAGGAGCTTCGCGGTCACGGGCTCGTCGGCGACAAAAATAAGCGCTTCGACGAGCGCAACAAGTTCGCTGGTAGAACGCGAGGGACTTATTTCGTTCGTGATCTCCATCGATAAAAGGCTAGGCAGTCCTTCCTTCCCAGTAGTCGGGCCGGCGGCTGCAATGCGCCACGGCGACGATCAGAACATATTCGTCTTCGAGCGTGTAGACGACTCCGTAAGGAAAAACTCTGGTCAGGCAGCGGCGCACCTCCGGATAGATTAGACGCCACTGATGCGGATGATCTACTATGCGTTCGATCGCATCCTCAACCGCGTCAATAAAGCGAATTTCGAGTCCATCTTCCTGTTCCGCGTAATACCGAGCCGCTTCTTCGTACTCGGCGAGGGCTTCCGCGTGGAACTCATACGTCATCGCCGAGAGAAAGCTTCCCTGACGCTTCGCAACGCGTCGGGTCCGGGGATGGTTTTCACCTTGCCCTCGCGCACTTCGTCGCGGCGACGTATGGCAACTTCGCCCCACATTCTGTCGATTTCGTTGTAAGCGGATTCGTCCAGACTATTGACGAGCTGATCGGCAAGCTTAGCCCGATCACCGCTCGGAAGCCTCATTGCGGACTCGGCGATCTGTTCAAGCGTCATACACAAAGATTAGCATATCAAACGCGCTCTGCCGCAGACGGCTCTAATCTCAAGACGATGTCGCCAAACGTTGTTCGCTGCATCAATCGAACGCTTTCAGTCCTCACTATCTCGAGCACTGCGATGAACGCCGTGACGAGCTCACGTTTCGAGTGCATCTCTTCAAAAAATGCGCTCATACTGACCTCGCCGAGTTCGAAGATTCGTCGTTTCAGAGTTTTGATCATATCCGCGAGCGACACCTCTTCGCGTTCGATCTCCAACTTCACTTCGTCTGCATGTCGGGCGGCTATTTTTTGGAAGACCGACAGCAGATCAAACACGGTCGCGTCGACCTCGGCATTGTTCTCGTCTGATTCAATAACGCCGCGTGTGAATATCGCCTGCTCGATCGTCGAGCGCTCATAGAGCATGCCGGCGGCAGACTTGAATTTCTCGTATTCGAGCAGTTGATCGACGAGTTCCTTGCGCGGATCGTCAAACTCTTCGTCGATTTCCGCCGTCGGATCACGAGGCAGCAGTAATCGCGATTTGATCTCGATCAAGGTCGCCGCCATCACCAGAAAGTCAGCCGCCACAGCAATATCCAGCTTTTTCATCGTCTGGATATATTCGAGATACTTCTGAGTGATTCGGGCGATGGGGATGTCGAATATATCGGCGCGCTCCTGCTTGATGAGGAACAAGAGAAGGTCGAGCGGTCCGGCGAAATCGCCGATCTTAATCTTTAGCTCGTCGCCGCCACGCACGATCTCCGGGCGCGCGTGATGGAAATCGAAAGTGAATTGTTCGCGATGCTCGTCCAACTTCTCAATTGTAGAGCGTAATTTAACTATTTGTCGACCGGCGTGCTTTTCTCGCGCAGAATAGCCGCCGATTCGCCCAGTTGTTGTGGATGAAACGCTCGTGAGGGTGTTCGCAGGTATGCATTCAGCTGCGCACCGCGTGCTGTTTGAGGTCGTCGAGACTCACGACGGTAAGGGCCGCCTCGTGCGTGGCCGCGAGATATACGCGGGGGGCCATTCCGTGCTCGAGCGCCTCGCGCCAACGCAACATGCATAGGCACCACTTATCGCCTTCCTTCAGTCCTGGAAAAGCGTACTGCGGCATGGGAGTCGAGAGGTCGTTGCCCATCGATTTGGAAAACGCGAGGAAATCGTCCGTCGCCTGAATGCAGACCGTGTGCCGACCGGTATCGTCAACTCCTGTACGGCAATAGCCGTCACGATAAAAGCCCGTCATCGGATCGGTGCAGCAAGATTCTAACTCGGCACCGAGCACATTCTTTGGGTTGGGCTGTTGCCCGTTTCCATTTCCGTTTCCGTTTGTATAGCTCATCTACTCAATTTACTACGCGATCCATTGCTGGTCACTGCGTCCGGTGAATCTTCTCGATGACGTTGCCCACTCGATTCTCCCTCACGGACGGCCGCTTCCCGTTTACGTAGCGAGAATACCTAATGGTGTTTCCGGTTCCGTTTAAGACAAATTCCATTGCTGCATCGGCAATGACCGTGTTCTCGTCGCCGTTAACCATTATCTGCCGACAGGGCCCTTTGATCGTCACCGTGTTGCCCGTGCCGTTCACCGTCATGCGATTGAATTTTGTACACGCTGCCGCCTTGGTTTGACCGCGGCCATTGACCGATACGGGGTCACTTTCCAGCTTTGTGTCGACTTCTACGATGTCTCCCGATTCGATAGGGGCCTCGACCGGAGTAGCCGAGGGGGCTGGCGTGGGCGTTGTCGTGTACTTGGCCATATTATCTTTCGCAATCCCGCTGCGGAAGTCACACGACGCTGAGAAAGCGATCAATAACATGCAGAATGCTGAAAGAAGAATTCTCATTTTGACCTCGGACCAATGAGCTCGAGCGCCTTATCGATCGGCCTTGCTAACACACCTTTGTCGCCGATCTCGACGATGGGTCGCTGAATGATGGCAGGGAATTTTACCATCGCCGCGATGATCTCGCTATCCGAGGAATCCTTGTCAATATTTGCGATCTTGAAGTCAGGCTCGTTGCGGCGAAGCATGTCGAACGGTCTCATCGCCGTCTTCTTGATGAGGGACGTCAGGCTTTTCTCGTTGAACGGCTCGATAAAGTAATTGACCTTCTTCCAGTCAATGCCGTTCTCTTCAAATAGCTTGTTGAGCTTCCGGTAAGTCGTGCACGTCGGTTTTTCGTAAACGGTGATTTGGGGCATAGACGTCTAATTTGCGATTCCGAGTGCGTGCCGGAGCATAGAATTTTACGTGATGCCCATTCGCTGATGGACGTCGTTGAGCGTCGTCCGCGCGATGGATCGTGCCTTTTCCGCGCCGGCCTTCAAGATGCAAGAAAGCGTTTCGTCGTCGTACTGCTTCATACGTTCCTGGAAAGGCCTTAGGAATTCCACGGTCGCCTCAGCGAGGTCTGTCTTGAATTGCCCATAGCCTTTCCCCTCAAAATGAGCGACGCATTCATCGCCGGACTTGTCGGTGACGAGCTGATAGATGGTTAAAAGATTTGTGATCGCGGGGCGCGTTTCGTCAAAAGTAATGTCAGTACCGCTATCGGACACGGCTTTCTTAAATTTCTTCACGATCGTGTCCGCATCGTCCTTGAGAAAGATCGAGCCGCTCACATTCTCATCGGACTTCGACATCTTCTTCGCCGGATCCTGCAAAGACTTAATACTCGCCCCGACGGGCGGAATAAACGGTTCAGGAACTCTGAACGTTTCGCCAAAGTCTCGATTAAATCTTTCGGCAAGATCGCGCGTAAGTTCGAGATGCTGCTTCTGATCCTGACCCACGGGAACTAGATCGGTTTGATAGAGCAGAATGTCCGCGGCCATCAGCAACGGATAGGTGAAGAGCCCGACGCCCGCGCGCTCAGTGTTGCCTTTGCCCTTATCCTTGAACTGCGTCATGCGTTCGAGTTCGCCCATACGTGCGACGCACGACAGAATCCAAGTCAGTTCCGCGTGCTCGGGGACATCGGACTGAATAAATATCGTTGATTTGTGGGGATCAACTCCTGCCGCTAGATAGACTCGAGCAAGGTCGAGCGTTCGTCGTCTCAACTCATCCGGATTCTGCGGCAGCGTGATCGCATGGAGATTCACGATGCAGTAGAACGCTTCGTACTCATCCTGCAGGGCGACCCAGTTCTTGAGTGCGCCGAGATAATTGCCGATATGAAGCTCGCCCGTGGGCTGTGCTCCGCTAAAGATTCGTTTTTTCACAATCCGAGGAATAAGAGCCAAAGGATAAATCGATTAAGCGGTCCCGTGATCGCTGCGAGCAAGCCGGTCATCATGAGGACTACGAGGATCAAGAATCCGTATGTTTCGAGCAAGTCCATGAGCGGCGCGGCACTTGAGGGGAGGAATGACTGCAAAGCCCTACCACCGTCCAGCGGAGGCAGCGGCAGGAGATTGAAAACCGCGAGACCGACGTTCAGCACAATCATGCTCATCATCATCGTAAAGGCCGGCCCTGCGAAACCAGTCCTGATCGTCTCAACGGTGAAGACCTCATAGGCGACGAGCACACGGAGCACTATCGCGAAGGCGAGCGCGGCGATTAAATTAACGGCGATACCCGCAAGCGACACAGCGACATTTGCGACATCCTTGTTTCGCCAACGCAGCGGATTCACCGGCGTGGGTTTGCCCCACATAATCAGCGGGAATGCTGCGGCTCCCGGCGCATAGCTCGCCATGAAACCTATCAAGGGCAGTATCAGCGTGCCGAGCGGGTCGATATGCGGAATCGGATTTATCGTAACGCGGCCGAGCTGATATGCGGTGTCATCGCCGAATTTCAGCGACATCCAGGCGTGAGCTGCCTCGTGAATCGAAACCGCAAATAGCCAGACGACCATGTAAATCACGAGCGTCGAGACAAAGTTTGCGATGTCGAACTGGGGCATATTCTTCGGGACGTAACGGTCAGGCGTATTCTACGCAAAACGTTGAATTTACGGCTAGATTGTGCCATTCTTTGAGCGCGAAACAAAACTTGTAACCTACGATAAAGGCGATGTGCGCGTGTCGCATTTTATGAAAAAACACATCGTCATCCTTGCCAGCGAATTTAAGGGAAACGAGTTTATCGAGGAAGCCCAAAATCGTGGATGGCACGTCACGCTCGTAACTCGAAAAAAGCTGCTCGTTTACCCGTGGGTCTGGACGGCGATCAATGACGTCCGGACCGTGCCGGACGACGCCGGTGTGATGGATTACGTTAGAGCCGCGACGAATATAGCCGGCTCGCAATCAATCGACAACGTGGTCGGGATGGACGAATTCGATGTGCTGACGGCCGCAATGGCGCGGGAACATCTGAATCTGCCCGGAATGAGTCGGTCTCACGCGGTAAGGTTTCGCGACAAGTTAACGATGCGGAACGTAGCGTATTCGGCTGGCACTCCGTGTCCCGAGTTCACGTCGGCCTTCAATGCGAAGGAGATAAGCGAGTTTCTTGCGCGTGTTCCGGCTCCCTGGGTAGTCAAGCCGCGTCCCGAGGTCTCGGCTTTCGGCATTCGGAAATGCGAGACCGCAGACGAAGTGTGGAAGGTCTTGACCGACCTCGACAATCTCAACAACTGGCGTGATCATCCGTCGCAGTTCTTGATTGAGAGATTTATCGACGGTCGCGTGTTCCACATCGATTCTGTAGTAAATGATAGGAATATTGCCGCCTGTGGTGTTAGCGAGTACGGCACTACGCCCTTCGAGGTCTCTCATCGCGGCGGCGTATTTACGTCCTCGATCGTGCCGTATCGCGCGGCCGAAAGAAAGACGCTCGAAAAGCTGAATACGGACCTGCTAAAAGCGTTTGAGCTCGATCGCGGAGTGACACATGCCGAGTTTCTTCAGAGCGATAAGACGGGAGAGGTCTACCTGCTGGAGGTCGCATGTCGAGTCGGCGGCGCTTATATTGCAAACGTGCTCGAGCAGGCCTGCAACTTCAATCCATGGAGAGAGTGGGCAAAGCTTGAGACGGCTACGTCGCAAGATCCGTATAAGATGCCGAAGCTTCGGAAGGATTACGCCGGGATCGCCCTTGCTCTGGCCAACACCGACGAGCCCGACACGTCTCATTATGATGATCCGGAAATAGCTTATCGCGTGAACAGACCCAAGCACGTGGGTCTTATTTTTGTCTCGAAAAAACGTACGCGCATCGACGAGCTGCTTAGCGAATACACGGCGCGTATCACGGAAGATTTTCTAGCGATCGCTCCGGTTAAGATGCGCTACGACGACCAATAATCGCAACATGTACAAATCACGCGTGTTAGCTTTCGCCGCCTTCGTCTGCTTGGCGGGTGTCGCAAACGGACTTGCTCAGAGCGACCACGGGAACATCCCCAATGGATGGAAAACTAAAGCCGAAGAGACCGATTACCGGAAGACGTCGACATACGCCGAGGCGATCGCGTATTCCAAGCGACTGGCCGCCCAATCGCGCGGCCTTATCTCGTACAGCACTTACGGTACCAGCGGTGAGGGACGTGAAATGCCGCTGCTCGTCGCTGCGAAAGGATCTGCGTTTTCGCGCTCCGCAGCGACTCGCCAGTCGAAAATAGTCGTGCTGATTCAGGCCGGTATCCACGCAGGCGAAATTGATGGAAAGGACGCGGGATTTGCTTTACTTCGCGATATTGCAATCACACGCACGAGGCTGGGCTTGCTCGACAACGCAGTAATCGTTTTTCAGCCGATTTACAACGTCGACGGGCACGAAAACCGGAGCGAATACACACGAATTAATCAGAACGGCCCCGACGAAACGGGATATCGTGCGAATGCCACCAGCCTAAATCTCAATCGCGATTACATGAAAGCGGACGCGCCCGAAACGCGTGCTTTCCTAAAGCTGTGGAACGATTGGCATCCCGACATCTTTATCGACTGCCATGTGACGAATGGTGCCGACTATCGTTACAACGTTACGTATGAGTACGCCCATCACGATGAGATCGATGCCGGGATAAGAGCGTGGATGAGCGAGCATTTTGAAAAGGTCGTCGTGCCGAATACCGAGCGGGACGGCAATCTCCTTATGAGATATGTAGAGTTTGCAGGCAGGGAAGTGAGTAGCGGCGTCGCCACGTTTATTCCCACGCCAAGATTTGCGACGGGCTATGCAGCGATACGAAATCGCCCCGGGCTCCTCATCGAGACTCACGTTTATAAACCATATAAATCGCGAGTGCGAGGCACATATGATTTGCTTCGTCACACTGTCGAAGAGGCTGGACGTGCAAAGGCGTCACTGCTTTCTGCAATCCGGAAAGCGGATGACGACACGATCAGAAAAGGTCGACGCGGCACAACCGCAAATCCGTTTCCGCTGCTGCTAGCGATCACAGAGAAGGTCGAGCAGGTCGAGTTCAAAGGTGTCGAATACAAGATCGAGGAGAGCGATATTTCGGGTTCGAAGCGAATCGTCTATGGGACAAAGCCGATAGATATAAAAATTCCGCGATACGATACCGCACGAATCGATCGAAGCGTCACGCCGCCAACGGCTTACATCATTCCGCCGCAGTACAAGGACGTGATCAGCGTCCTACGGGCACATGGCCTGAAGCTACTCACGCGAACAGCTTCGCAAGAAGTCGATATCGAAAGCTACCGACTGTCCGAGCCGAAATGGGCCACCACACCATTCGAGGGACGGATTACGGTCACGGCAAAACAGACATTGGTGCGAGAAAAGCGCAACTTCCCGGCAGGCTCCGTCGTCGTCCCGCTCGATCAGCCTGCAGCCGAAGTAGCAATTCATTTGCTCGAACCCAACGGGCCGGATTCGCTGTTGTTCTGGGGATTCTTTAATTCAATCTTCGAGCAAAAAGAGTATGGCGAGGCCTATCAGATAGAAAAGCTTGCGGAAAAAATGCTTGCAGGGGATCCTGTCCTTAAGAAAGAGTTCGAAACGCGTCTGAAGGACGAATCATTCTCAAAGAATCCGCGGGCTCGCCTCAATTTTTTCTATGAGCGCTCCAAGTTTTACGAGGTGCAGCGAGTTGGTGTCTATCCAGTCGGAAGAATCCTATAGATTGCGACTTGCGGGGGAAAATTTTAGACTATCAATTCTCTCGGGGATGTAGCTCAGCTGGGAGAGCGCGGCGTTCGCAATGCCGAGGCCAGGAGTTCGATCCTCCTCATCTCCACCAGTTTTGAGGCGGGCCTATCAGGCTCGCCTTTTCAATTTACCGCGCCGGCTGCGAGTAGCGATCCTTTCGGGTCGGACGCATAGGCCTCGCCGTTTTCGATCTTCCCGATAATTCCGTGAAACGAGATTTCCTCGCCTGAGACAACGACTACGACGTCTCCAGGCGAGACTTGCTTTTCATCGACGTGAAACTTGATTACCGTCGCATTGCCGTTGTCCGACGCAACGGATTCGTATTCAAAGGTGTCGGCATTAAAACTAAGCGTCTGGCAAAAGGCTACTTCCATATTTCGAATCTAACACAAATTCGACAGTGATCGCATCGTGATCTGACAGGGGCTCGCCGTCCTCGCCGCGAAGTTCTTGTGCTGTCGCGGGCCTTGTTCCGGGAGCGATCGAGAGATCGCGGCCTGCAAACCAATCGAGCTTTACGGAAACGGATCCTCCAACGCGTCTCGCGGCCCAAAAGATAAACTTGAAACACCACTCGGGTACCCAGTCGCCAAGATTTGTGTTTTTCTCGATGCTCTCAACGTGATAATGCAGCGTGCCCACTCCGTGATCGTTTAGCGTTTTGTATTCGTAACCGTGGCGGGCGAGGTCGTTGAACATTCCCTTCTCAAAATATCGGTCCGGATGCGGAAAATGATGTTTCGCCACATTACGAATGCCCATCAACACTCGACGCGCATAGCCAAGTATCGCGTGGCCAGCGGTCTGTGCATTGAAGGTCGTGGTGTTCCAGTCGCCCCCGATTAGAGTCGGAAGCCGCGGAAGACCTTCGAGATGCTCGACGATACGACGCATCTGCCTCCGGCGATGTTCGCGAGAGCAGTGCACGTCGAGGTGGACGGTGACAGCTCGAAAAGTTCCTGCAGGATGTTCGATATCGGCAACGAGGGCCCGCAGCCAACCCAAACGCTTTTCTTTTCCGATCATCTTGTCCTTACCGTTCGCGAGCGGCACCGCGTGCACGTTCGTGAGCTTCCACGGCGAGAACATCGCTAATCCATGGATCGAAAATGTGTTCTCACCTTCAACCTCCGCCTCGACGCCGCTGCCTTTTTGGAGCGCGATGTAGACCGGGGCGAACGCGTAGTTCATCTTCAGTGCGGTCGCGATCTCGTGGGCAATCGCGCGATTGCCGCTGCGGGCCATTCCGTAGTCGAGCTCTGTAAGCAATAGAACGTCACGATACTTCAGGAGCTCGTCGAACCTGAGAGCGTCGAGAATGCCATCGAGCTTGTTCCCTCGTTCGAGGTTCCACGCAAGGGCACGCACGATTTTCGTCGACGGGACATGGCCGCTCGCGGCGGCGGGCGCGCCGAGGACCACCGTGCTCAATATTCGATCCACTTCTGCTCGAAAGGGCGCGAAAACGGGGGAAGCGTGGAGCTGCTCCGTCGACTCAAACGAAATTAGATCGGGAAAATGCCGAGTCAGGTCGTGGTCTAGCGATTGGGGGCCTGCGACGATTGTCTTCTCTTGCGACTGCATCAAAGGGACTAGATTAATGGATGGGCTGAATATAAAGAAGTGCGGCCCGCGAGTCGGGAACTCACGGGCCGCGGATTAACAGATGGGCTGAGCTGTAGGCGTCGCGGAGATGATAGGCAAAAGGCGGTTATTTATTGGCAGGCAGTGTGTCCTGGCGACGAACTTCTCCGCGGCGTCACGCCGCAGGACACGGAAACTTTTTAATTCGGCCGAAGCGCTATGCCGAGGCGTTTGGCCTCACGCTCTACCGTTCGTCGGTCCGTTTTCAAATCGTTAATCTCCTCCTGGAGTTGTAAATTCTCATCTGAAAGGCTTTTCGCCTTTATTGAAAGCTGATCGTTCTCGGCCGCCTCAACCTTCATCGTCTGATATGCACGATGATTAATGGTCAGCCCTAGCAGCACTGTCATCGAGATCACTATCAAGAATGCGACATTCACGGACGGCATCCTTCGCTGCTCGGTATTTCGTTTTGTTTCGCGACTCTTCATTGCTAATTCAACAAATAATTCTTCCCGTCTTCGAGGAGCTCCTGTAGATCACTCGGATCTTCACTCTCACCGTAAATCCTTACGACTGGCTCGGTTCCTGATGGCCGCATCAACATCCATGCATTGTTTGCAAAAAGGAACTTCACGCCGTCCGTACGATTAATATGCTCCACGCGCCGCCCGCCGATCACGCTTGGCTCTTGAGAGAGCTTATCTTTCAATCTGTCGGCCACGTCGTCCGAAAGCGTCACTCCGATTCGGCCCGATTCGAGCTTACCGTCGCGGGCATGGAGCTCTCTCAGTTGTTCACTCAGGCTCGCTCCCCTTGTGGCAACCGCCTCGGCTGCTAAGAGACAGGCGAGAAGGCCGTCTTTTTCCGGGTAGTGCCCCCGAATAGATAGACCCGCCGATTCCTCGCCGCCGAGGATGAGCTCGTCTTTATTTATCAATTCGCCGATGAACTTAAACCCGACCGGCGTCTCATACAATTTCAAATTTCGGGAATGCGCGACCCTGTCGATCTGATGCGACGTGGCCACGCTGCGGGCAACACCCTTGTCCCATCCCCTGCTCTCCGCGAGATAATCAGCGAGCAAAGCTACGAGCTGGTTGGGCTGAATAAAGTCGCCATTCGCGTCAAGGACTCCAAACCGATCTCCGTCGCCATCCGTGGCTATCCCCAATGTCAGTCGCTTCGACTTGACCGCATCTCTGAGCTCATCTAATTTATCCTCGCCTGGCTCCGGCGATCGTCCGCCAAAGGTCACATCCCGCCAGTCATGCAGGGTCTCCACATCGAGCCCATAGTCCCGCAGTACTCTGTCAAGGTATCCCCGACCCGTTCCCCAGAGAGGATCGTAAGCATATCGCCCGGCTGATTTCGCAATGACGTCGAAGCGAATCTTTGAGCGAAGGTCGTCCAGGTAAGCCTCGGTCGGATCAAACCCTTCGACAAGGCCGCCGCTTGCATCCGGCGCCGAGCGATTCTCTTCTATTCCGGCCTCGATCTCTTTCGTAATTTCCGGTAAGGCCGGGGCTCCGTCGGCAGTTGAGAACTTGATCCCCTGATATTCCGGAGGGTTGTGCGAAGCCGTGAAGTTGAGTCCGCCCGCGGCCTCGTTGCTCCTAATCGCGTGCGAAACCGTCGGAGTCGGGGTGGGCCCGGTGCATTTCAAAACCTGAAAGCCTTTAGCCGCGGCAATCCCGGCGGCAACAGTCGCAAACTGCTCTCCCATAAAGCGGGAATCGTGCGCAATGATCAGCTTTCGTCTGTTCGGGTCGTGAGTTGTCAAAGAGCTGCAAACTGATTCCGTGACGCGTCTGACGTTCTCGAAAGTAAAGTCGTCCGCGATTATCGATCTCCACCCTGACGTGCCGAACTTGATAGCCATTTCTTCTGGTAATCGAGTCAGCTCGAACGCGGGAGAGCTATACGAAACTGCCGTATTTTGATCGATTTCCTTTCTAATACTCCAGAAAGTGTACGAACAGTAGCATAAAGAAAAATCAATGTAAAGCATTAAATGAACAATTTTTAAGTGCATTGTTCGTAACGAGATACAAAGATACTCTGAAGTATAGACTCACGCTTTTGTTTAAGGATGCGCTATAAGCAGCCGCTCGTCATCGTCTATTCGTAAGGAGTAGAGTTGCACCAGTTGGCGGCCGTCTACGCAGCGGAATACTGAAAGCGGCGCTTAAACGTAAGGTGTATCATTTGGATACACGAATTGAGACGGTCGTGTGTCTTTTTGGAAGGCGTGCACACCCTATTAGGCCAGAGACGGCGTAAAGCTCCGATATTTACGGCCTCACATCTGCGTCGCCGGCTGGCACAAGTTTTGCCTATATATTTGCCTATATAGATGACTGATATCTTTGCTTTCTCGGGCATCGGCTCAAAACCACTATCCATATGAGACCAGTTAAACACTTTGAAAAAGGCCTGACGTATATCGCCTCGGCGGCGTTCAACGCGGTAAAAAGCGTAAATCAATTTAAGCCTAACCCTAGCTTCACGCCGAAGTGGAGCGACAAGCCGCTGCTTAAATCATGGCAGAAGTCGAAGCCCACGCTAGGATTTCCGCGCCAAACTGACTCGCTTTGCCCCAACTGCGTGATCGAAGCCCGCGAATCGATCTTGTCGGGCGACAACGATGTCTCGATGCTGATAAACGAAAAGGTCGGCGAGATCAAGGCGCAGATCATCGAGCGGGATGGGCAGGTCTGGATGATCAAGGATTGTCCGACGCACGGCCATTTCGAAGATATGATGGCGATCGACTCGGAATTTCTTACGCATATCGAAGGGCTTTTCCCTGGACGGGATATCGACTCTCATAACGATGAGAAGCTTCATAATCACGGGACCTCGAGCGTAAAATACGGCCGCGGAGCGGTTTTAACCGTTGACCTTACGAATCGCTGCAATATGATGTGCGATCCGTGCTTTATGGACGCAAATCAGGTCGGCTTCGTCCATGAATTGAGCATGGAAGACGTTTCCGAGATTCTCGACAACGCTATCCAGATCAAGCCGCGTCGTCAGATGTCTGTGCAGTATTCGGGCGGAGAGCCTACGCTGTCACCTTACTTCCTCGATGCGGTGCGTTACGCACGTAAGGTTGGATATAACTCGGTACAAGCCGCAACGAACGGAATTGAATTCGCGAAGAGTAAAGATTTCTGCCGCGAAGCCGCCGAAGCGGGCCTACGATTCGTATATCTTCAGTTCGACGGTATCGGCAACGACGCCAACTCGCACCGCCAGATCGGCAACCTTTTTGACGTAAAGCTCCGTGCGATTAATAACCTGCACGAAGCGGGCGTTGACATCATTTTGGTCACCACGCTCGTCAACGGCGTGAATAACGATCAGGTCGGCACGATCATTCGATTCGCGCTCGACAATCCGAAGAAGATCTCATTTATCGCGTTTCAGCCTGTGTCGTTCACGGGTCGCGACGAGTTGATCACCGAGCAGCGTCGCCTGCAGCAGCGTTACACGCTTGCTCACCTTGCCCACGACGTTAAGGGTCAGGTCGGAATCACCGAGCCCACACGTGACTGGTTCCCGCTTTCGCTGATGGGAGCATTCGCTGATTTCGCAGACGTCGTTCACGGTCCTGAGTCGGATTGGGGACAGGTCAGCTGCGGCTGCCACCCGAACTGCGGCGTCGGTACGGCGGTTATGGTCCACAAGGACACTAAGGAAATGGCTCCTGTGCCTCAGTTCCTCAACATCCCCGGCCTCGTAAAAGACATGCAGCATATAACCGATACAAATCGGGGAAAATGGTTTTCAAATGCGATGATGGGCCTCGCGCTGCTCAAGAATTACAACCCGTACGGAGCACCTGAGAGCCTTACGCTTAAGGGCATCCTGATGAAGTTTGACAAGTCGTTTGGCCTTTCGGGCAAGGATTACGGAAAGGTGGGCGCGGATCGCACGGCTGAGGATATCGAGAAGCGTCGCAAGGACCCTTGGAACTTCCTGTTTATCGCGGGAATGTGGTTCCAGGACCTGTTCAATTACGACTTCCGCCGCACCGAAATGTGCATCATCCCTTACGGCACGCAGGAGGGCGAGATTTCGTTCTGTGCGTATAACACGGGCATCGGATGGCGAAACATCATCGAGCACATGCATCAGAATGCGACCGTCGCTCAGTGGTACAAAGATCAGGGCCGTCACGAGGTTTTTGCCCGCGGCAAGCACGTCGATATGGGTGATTCTTCGCACAGCCTCGTCCTAAACGAAGTCGATCTTGCGCGTCCTAACAAGCCCGAGATGGAAGGCCCCAAGACCGCTGCTGAGGAAATGCAGATGATGCGGAAACTCTATAACGAAATGGTTATGGAAAAGGCCGGCATCAAAGGCGAAAACCTCATTCAGATCGGTGGTATCAAGAAGAAGGACGCTGACAAAGAAATGGCGATCGCTGAATAACAGTCGTCAATAGTCAGTAGTTAGAATAAAAAGGTCGTCGGAGATTCCGGCGGCCTTTTTCTATTCACTATTCACTATTCACGATTTACTCTTTACAACGTTTGATCTAATATTATAGCTAGGCTAGCTAAGCCTGCGTGGAGGTGCTGGGAAATGAAACAAGTATCGGTATTCGAAGGAAAAAATAAATTTAGCGAGCTCGTCGCCAACGCGGCTAAAGGGGAGCCGCAGGTCATTACGAAAAACGGCACGGCGACCGCCGTCGTTATCTCATTCAACGAGTACAAACGCCTGACGGCAAAGAAAGGGTCTTTGAGTAAATTTTTGCTCAACAGTCCGCTTCGTGGGGCGGATATTGATCTGACACGCGACAAAGACACCGGGCGCCCGGGGCCGGACTTTACGGAAGAGTAGGCGTATGAACTATCTGCTCGATACCTGTGTCCTCTCCGAATACAAAAAAACCAAGCCCGACCCCAAGATTATCGACTGGCTCGACAAGGCGTCCGACGATTCACTTTTCTTAAGCGTCCTGACGATCGGCGAAATAGAAAAGGGGATCGTTAGAATGCCGCTCTCGAAACGCAAAACCGACCTCGAAGGCTTTGTCGAAACGCTCTTGGCTCGTTTCGACCGGCGACTGTTCGATCTCGATGCACCAATAATGCGGCGATGGGGAAAAATGGCAGGAACTCTCCAAACCAAGGGACGCATACTTCCGGTGATCGACTCGCTCATGGCCGCCACCGCACTCGAACACGATCTGACCCTTGTCACTCGGAACGAAGCCGATTTCGAAGCGACCGGCGTGAAAGTGTTGAATTTGTGGAACTGACCCTCAGAAAAGCCTCGTCGAGATAATCGGCGAGGCTTTTTCATTATCAGTGCGTTTTGCGACACTTTCGGGAGGCTTTTTTCGTCAGACGAGGGCCGCTTCGCGGGGGAAAGAGCCAACCTATCTGCGTTCAGACGAAAAGGCCTCGTCACGAAAAAAGACGAGGCCTATGTTTTCGATTTGGAAGCTTATTGGACGAAGGCAATTAGTTGGCGGCCTTTTACGGTGGCGTCGCCGTGTGTAAACACCGAATAGCGATTCCCAGCGGGAATTATCGCGGGCTTACCTTGCTTGAAGCCCCATAAGAGTCCGAGTGGTCCCAAGAGCACCGTGGTCGCGACCGCAGCAACTGCGACGGTTCCGCCTTTGCTTTCTCCCGAGGTGCGTTGAGTGAAGCGTACCGGAATCCTGTTGCCGTCCGCAGTCAAAACATCCTTCATCGCCCATTCCAGCTTCCCGGATTTTCCCCACCGACCTGCCTTTTTTCCGGTCGTGACGACAGCTCTTGCGGAAGCGCCTTTTCAATTATGGTTATACCGTTTACCGTCACCGGCTGAGTGACTGTGAAGTCGACCATATCGCCGACTTTCATCTCCTCACTCGACGCGTTTCGAGTCAGCTCTACTTCGAATCCCAGACCATCGCCGACTTTTTGCTCGATCATCGGCCCAGTGCTGACTGGTTGGGCAAGCTGAATGGCTGGCTTAGGAGACCCAGTTGATTGAACCATTGCGAGAATAACCGCGTCGGACACGCCGGACAGCTTCAGCGTACCCATAGCCTCCGGCGACGTGTCAAACCGAGTTGACGATCCCGTAATCTTGGCAATGATGATGTCCCCAGATAAACCGTCCTTGGCCATCTTTACAATCATCTCGTTCGTGAGTGCCTCATCCGATGCTCGTTGGTGAGGCCGATGTCGTAGATCTTTACCCGATCCGGCGCCGCGGCCGCCATCGACTCGATCGCTTTCTCCATCTGCGCGTACGTCGTATGAAAATCCCCAAAACTACCCGCCTCTGCCAAATACACCCTCGAGACAAGAAAAAAGCACCGCATCTGCACGCGGTGCTGGTTTGAAAAAAAGACTGGGAGATCAACTACGGTGTAGGGATAATCACTGTCTTCTCTTCGTCCGTGAAAACCTTGATCTTTGTCCCTGCCGCGATCTCTGCGTTCTTGCCTTTCTTTAAGAAGCCCAGCGGCCCAAAAAGGATGACGAGGGCGACGGTGGCTCCCGTTTTGTTATCGCCTTCCTTGCCTTTGGCGGCTCGAAGCTTCATTTTCTGGCCATCGACCGTCATTGTTGATTCGACCCGAACGTTGAGTTGGCCCCCACGGCCAAAAAAGCCGCTCTTCTTAGCGTTGCTTACGACGCCCTTGATAATGGTGCCTTTCGCGATGACGATCGAACCGTCCACTATTACATCCTCGTCGACCTTGAATATTATTGGATCGTCCTCGTGAGCGGTCTTGCTCGAGATCATATCCGTCGTGACAGCCGAGATCTCGGTGCCATCGGGAATTACAATTTGTTTGTCGGGCAGCGCCGATCCAGCTAACGCGAATGTCGATGAACATGCCAGCAGGCATGCGATAGTGAAAGAACTGATTACCTTTTTCATAAATCTCCTTAATTTGTGGGTTATCTGTCGACCGCTTGAACTCCATAGATGATACATCATCAACCGAAACTAACAATAACGAGAGTGAGATTCCGGGGAATGCGGGCCGAATTCCTCGGAAAGGGGGCGGTTTTACTCGGAACCGTGGCGGTTTTCCGAAGACATAGTGGAGGATATAATCTTTGCTATGAAACGGGTTCTGACGATTCCGAAAAAGATAAGTTCAAAGTTCAAGGTTCAAGGTTCAAAGAAGCGCGCCCGCATCGGTGAATAGTGAATAGTGAATAGTGAATAGTGA
>Ga0136640_10000040_pt1 | contig 39543 bp, 31 predicted proteins | sample AntDrymUQ8642106_2_FD_105498 | JGI IMG/M metagenome (GOLD analysis project Ga0136640, IMG submission 105498) | Polar desert sand microbial communities from Dry Valleys, Antarctica - metaG UQ864 (21.06) | ecosystem: Environmental > Terrestrial > Soil > Desert | place: Antarctica: Dry Valley...
AATTATGGCTTTAAAAACCGGAGAACGTTACCGCTGTCCAGATGACAATTGCGGTTGTGAGATCGAAGTAACAAAGGGTGCGCCTGCAACCTGCGGAGGGACAAGCGCCCCGCGCTGTTGCTGCGGTAAAGAAATGCAGAAAGCTGGCTAGACCACGTTACTGCAAAAAATAGCGGACGGTTTTTATTAATCGCCCGCTTCTAAATAAATTATCATCCCCAGAAAGAAAAAGCTCACGATTCGCGAAACGCGGAAACAAAAGTCTTCTGATTTGCGGTTATCCAGCGACTCGTTGTTCGGGCGCGATCACGAGCGGCTTCGTCCGAATCGATTTCAGCGATCATCCGCACAAGGTCTGCGGGTTCGTCCACGTCATACCATCGCGATAGTACAAGCAAATCAACATCGCCGATGTTCTTGATATTGGCGACGGTCTGTTCGCAAGTTTTATCAGAGCTCCATGTTACGCCGTCGAATATTCCTTCACGCGGACGCGAAACTCCGATGAGATAAAATCCGCCGTCGTCGGTCGGGCCGATAGCCGCGCCGTCTTCATGCGACTGCAAATGACCGAATGCTTGTGCCACATATTCGGGTGGCAGCGTCGGACTGTCCGTGCCGATAACGATCACCGGCGCAAATCCCATTTCGAATGCGTCCGCGATCGCCGCATCGATCCGCTCGCCTAGTGTGTCGCCGCGTTGCGGGATGTAAATATGATCGCCTACGACTAGAGTTTCGACCGCATCGCGGCCCTCCTCTGGCGTAAACGCTATAATTCGATGTTCAAAAACGGAAGCGAGATTAGTGATCGTGTCAGTCAGAAAGCATCTGGCAAGCTCGGCAGATTGGCTCTCCGACAACAGCGGCCGAAGCCGTGTTTTTACATCGGCGAAGCCCGGGACTTTTGTCATTACGATAATAGCCGGCCGCTGCATACGAACATTTCCTAAAACGAACGCCAGAATTTCAAATAACGTTCAAACCATTTTTGGACGAACGGCGATCTCAGGTTTTCGAGCGTCGCTTCGGTGCCGACGGCCTGAACAATTTTTGCAAGCGTCGGGTACACGCGGATGATTTTATTCAGATCGGTGACCTTCAACTTTTCCTTCATCGCCCAGACGAATTCGTGTATCAATTCGCCCGCGTGTTCACCGACGAGCGTTGCTCCGATGATGCGTCCTTTATTTGTAACGACCTTGGCAAAACCGCCCGTGGAACTTTCGGTCTGAGCACGGTCGTTTTCGGTAAATGACACTTTGTAAATCTTTACCCCGTCACCAAATTTTGCCCGGGCCTCCGCTTCGATCATTCCGACGCGGGCAATTTCCGGTTCTGTGAAAGTCGCCCAGGGCACGACCCGAAAGTCGGTCTTTTTCCTAAACGGCCACGGCGTAAACGCATTTTGAATGACGATCTGCGCTTCGTAATCGGCCATATGCGTAAACTGGAAATGACCCGTCGCGTCGCCCGCCGCAAAAATGTGTTTTTGAGAAGTTTGCAGATAATCATTTGTCTTGATCTGTTTCTCGTCGTATTCAACGTTGGCCTTTTCCAGTTGCAAACCGTCAACATTGGCCATGCGTCCAACCGACGCCAAAATTTCATCCGCCTCGATCTCAAACTTCTCGCCGCCCGATTCAACTGTCACAACCTTAGCGCCATCGGCGGATTTATGGACCTGTACGGCTTCGGTTTTAGCTCGAATATCCACGCCTTCTTCGCGAAGCAGCTTTTCCATCAGACCGGAAACTTCTTCGTCTTCTTTGGTCAATATGCGCTCGGCCATTTCAATGAGCGTCACGTGCGAACCGAGCCTCGCAAATGCCTGGCCGAGTTCAATTCCGATCGCGCCGCCGCCCAAAACTATCAATCGTCTCGGCAATTCCTTGAGATCAAAAACTTGTTCGTTAGTTATAAAACCAGTCTCGTGCAAACCCTCAATCGGCGGCACGAAGGGCCGAGAACCCGTCGAAATACAAAATCGTTTTGCCTTCATCACGCTCTTTTCTTCTGTATCTTTCAATGAAACCTCGATCTCGTGCTGATTCACGAATCGAGCGGCGCCGAAAATAACCTCGACACCCATTTCTTCAAATACCTCCGGTGCGTCGTGATGCTCGATAACGTTAATCACTTTTTGAACGCGATCCGTAATCGACGCAAATGAATCGTCCAAAAACTTCGGCTCAAGCGTTTGGAATCCGTATCGGTCGGCGGCGCGCGTCTGATGCGCGAATTTCGCGGATTTGACCAGCGTCTTTGAAGGAACACATCCCGTGTAAAGACAATCACCACCTAGCTGGTTCTTCTCGATCAACGCAACCTTCGCGCCCAATATTGCCGCGCCGCCTGCGGCAACCAAACCGGCGGATCCGCCGCCGATGACGATCAAATCATAAGTGTTCGACATCTAGTTTTTAGCAATGACGATTCAAAAATGAAATGGATGGAGGAATACCGGCTAACGTTTAACTTCCATAACCCCATTCGGCTCACTGATCCGCCGCCGCACTTTTGTTATTGTGGAATACGCACCGACCAGGATCAGCAGAACGACCGCACCGTAAACCCACCACGGAACATTGTTTCCGGCAAATATCAGATATACATAAGCCGAGATAAGGAAAAACATACCTACAAGAAACAGGAATCGCAGAACGAGTTTCAACGGGCAAGATGCCATTATGCGCATAACCGTGCGAGAGGATGTAAATGGGCGTATTTACTACGACAATCATTCAATCACAACCGAAAAACTATTAAAGGCCCCTGAATCGCGTCCTACCCGAAATGCGAATCCGGAGGCGGCGACTCAAGAGCCTTCAAAAGATAGATTATTTCATTGGCGGCATAAGGTCAACGAAAATTCCTGCCGACGCCGAAGCGAACCCGGCAAAGTTCGTCGCTCGGCTATCATTTAGCAACGCTCCAAGTTTTACCAAAACTGATCGAAAACGCGGTTTTAGTGGAATCGCATTGTGTGCTCGTACACCATCAATCTTTCGACCGTCGATGACTACCGCTGGTTTGTAAAAGGTGCTAGGTGCTGTCGCAGTAAGGTCTGCGAACGTCATTCTCTCGCCAGTCTGACACTGACCCTGGGAGGACCTAAGCTCCTCAACCAGCCGATTTCGCTCGTCAATCGCATCTCCACGCTTTACCGTATGACGTTCCATGAAACGCGTCTTGCCCGACAACTGGTCTAAGTACTCGATCTTGATTATCCACTTACCTTTGCTCTTACCGGATTTTTGTCGAATGACCTTGCTCTTGATATTCATAATTCACACCCGTCACACCAGAATTCACACCCAATTTCTTGAAAACCGTTGAAACATTATGAAATACGATTAAATACAGGTCCACCGATAAGCACCGTAATTACACGGTATTTGCAGGTAAACTTGATGGAGCTGAAAGTAAATGAAATGTTAGGGAATGTGTTTCACACGCGATAGGTCACAAGTTCAAATCTTCTAGACGGCACCAACGTTGTCAATAAGATACCCGCCTTGGCGCACCTTCCCACAACCAAAAGTGCTTGAAAACAGACAACTGCCTGTCCCTTTTTGAACACTGGAAACCCTGTTTTGTTCGGCCACTTCAATATAAATGCTGTTTTCTATTTGGAACGGTGATTGCGGTTTAATTTCAGAATATGCGCGCTGAAATACCCCGATTTGCTTATCTTTTGACGCTGCTGGGAATCACCTCGATGATTTTGCTGCCCTCTGCGATCCGTGCTCATGGAGGCGAAGATCACGGCGATCAAAAGCCGAAAACAACCGCAAACGCGAAGGGTATAGTTTCGCACTCGGCTCGCTTGGGCGATCTTGAGGTAATGCTGAAGCACCCGGTACTCGAACCGGATCAGGCCGCGGCAGGACGGTTGTTTATTACGAACTTTGCGACCAACGAGCCTTTCAAAAATGGCGAAGCCAAAATAGAGATCGAGTCCGATACCGGAGGAACCTTTAGTGCTGTCCTGCAGGCGAGTCAACAGGCGGGGGCGTCCGAAGTGAAACTTCCGGCTTTGCCGGAAGGCAGTTACATAATGCGGGTCAGCGTAACGCACTCTGGGGAAACAGACACGGCAACTTTTACCGGCGTTGATGTGAAAACCGCGCCCCCTGCGGCCGGGGGCGAAATGTCCTGGTTTAGTAAAGTTCTTATCGGATTTGTTTTTTCGTTGGTGTTGGTAATGCTTGGCGGGCTCGTGTATTTTGTATGGCGTTTCGCGGCCGGTTCAAGACTCAACGACGAGGCACTATCAGCCTGAGGATTGCGGTTCGGTACCTTTCGGCATACGCTTAATGGGGAAACAAATCATTTCAAACAGGGCCCACGGGCTTTTTTTCGCATCCGTGACGACGATGTTTGTTTTTGGCGCGACCGTGTCTGTTAGATCCCAGCAGACGCCTGCTCTGCCCGCCCCTGCTCCAGTCACCACCTTACAGTACGTTGCTCAGGACGGTTTGAGCGTTGAACGTTTGATCGAAGGTGCGGGCAGCCGACGAGCGGACCTGCTCGCGGCACGCCAGCGACTCGCGATCGCTGAAGGGAAGCTCATCCAGGCCGGATCGCGTCCCAATCCCGTATTTGATACGGAATACGGCAGCCCGCGTTTTCTCGGTGGCGAGTCTGAATTTGATTTCTCCGCGGGCGTATCGCAGACATTTGAGTTGGGCGGTAAACGCGCCAAGAGAAAGGCGGTTGCCGAGCTCGAACTTCTCCAGGTGCGCTCTGAGGTGTTAGCCCTGGAGCGGCAGGTCGCGGTCGAGATACGTCGCAAGTACACAAGGGCTATATCCGCGGTAAGGCAGCTGGATGTAGTAGAACGGTTATTGGCCGCCGACGCGGAACTCGTCAGAGTAACGGAGGCCCGCCTGAAAGAAGGCGATGTTGCGCCCCTGGATTTAAATCTGGTGAAGGTCGAGAGTGACCGCCTCCGCGTTCAGCGGATCCAGGCCAGAAATGAACTGGAAACCGCGCTTATCGAGATCCGCGCGCTGATCGGCGTTGACGTCTCGGAACCATTGACGCTAGCCCCGCAGGCCGATCGGCCGCCGCGTCTCGATCTGGGTCTGAATGAATTGACCGAGACTGCGCTCCGCGGGCGTGCTGATCTCCAGGCGGCACGCATCGGCGAACGCCTCGGGCTGGCGAGAATCAATCTGGCTCGTTCGCTTGCCGTCCCGAATGTGGCCGCTTCCGTTCGCTATTCGCGCACGAAGGGACTTATCGACTTGCCGATAACAGCGGGCGGCGGGGTTGCTAAGGATCTCGATAACGAGCTGAAGTTTGGCGTGTCCCTCGATATACCTATTTTCAATCGAAATCGAGGCGAGATCGCATCCGCCTCCGGGGAAAGTATCCAGGCGATTCGGAACCGAGAGTTCTTAGAGGCTACTATCCGTCGCGACGTAGCGGTTGCGTACAGTCAGTATCGGAGCACGGCGGAAAAGCTGGTGCTGTATGCCACGCAAATTCTGCCGAGGGCCGAAAGTAATTTGGAGACCGTGCGGGCGGCCTATAGAGCGGGCGAGTTCTCCATCTTCGAGATCGTTAATGAGCAGCGCCGCTTGAACGAGAACGTGAGCAATTACAACCAGATTTTGGAGGAGTATTACACGGCTCTCGCGGCGCTCGAAGCCGCGCTCGGCGCCCCGCTGCCGCCCACAGCTTTTTCCCCGAATTCCGTGATACCGGATATTAGTTCGGTTCCAAATCAGTTTAATAGAGACGAGTTTCTGCGCACGCTCAATCGCCCAAGAACTGAACGCTTCGGCTTCTTAAAAACGATCGATCCAAAACCCCTAAAGGAGGAGAAAAAATGAAGATACTATTGTTCGTTTCTGTTGTGTCGGCCAGCATCTTTGCTGCCGCTTGTTCGTCGAACACAACTCCAAACGTCAACACGGTCGCGGTGGCTAACAAGGCTGCGTCAAACTCAGGCGCAGCCAATGGAACGGTGCCGGCGAAAGCGGATGAGGTTCCGGCGGCTGTGAAAGCAGCGCTTCCTAACGCCCAAACATTTACCACGCAGCACAAAGACCTGACAGATGCTCAAGTCGCATCGATCGAGAAAGACACGGGCGGGAAGGTGTCCGAGAAAGATCATCACTCATATCTCGCGTTTTCCAGTATTAATGGTGCCAGAACGCAGGTCGCCGCGGCCACGGTAATAAACGTAGCGGGCAAGGAGCTTGTAGTCGTTTACGACAATAAGGACGGTTCTCCGGTCATCAAAGAGATAAAGGCTGAAGGCTTGCCTGCCGTGTTTCTGAGCCAATTCACCGGTAGGGGGCACGACGACGATTTGCTAGTCGGGGCAGACATCAAGGCGAATGGTCTAAAGGAGGATGAGGCTTCAGCGGTCACCGAGGCGATCCGAATCGACGTTTTGTCAATGCAGGCCCTCTACGGCAAAGCCCATTCACATTGATGCGCCGATTGCTTAATCGATCTATGCCGATAAATAGCTCAAAGAGGCTCGCTCAAACCGCCTTGGTACTCTGCGTCCTCGCTCTTGCGGCGTGCCTGCTATCGCCAACGGCAAGTGCTAACGGTGACGACGACCATTCGGCCGGCACCGGGCAACCGGCTGTCGCCGGCGGCGGCGGCACTCTTACGACGCTTACTGCGGAGCGCAATATCCAGAACGATAGCGGACAGTTTACGATTGTCCTAAAACGCTCGCCCGGCAATCCGCGGGCCGGCGAGACGGAACATTTTCTGGCTGCGTTGAGCGAAAAGGTGCAGGGCGGTTTTAGTTCGGATCCGCTGCTCCTTGAGAAGGCAACCGTGTTATTCAGCATTACGCGGACGGACGGTTCCGTGATCGCTCAAAGCCCTCCGGCAGACGAAGAGGCGGGAGGTTTATACCGCGCCTCACACACCTTCACCGAAAAGGGCGATTTCAAGATTTTGATCTCGACCTCGACGCAAGACAACAGGGTTTTTTCTGCTGATTTTCCCATCACGGTTTCGGGAGCGCCGGTTCGTACCGAGTTCTGGCTCGGTCTTTTGCTCTTGATCCTGCTTTGCGCGGGCGCCCTCTATGCGGTCTTTTACGCGCTCAGAAAAAACGGCTCGCTGAATTTCCGACGGCTTGCACCGGCTTCAGGTGCAATTTTGGCGGTATTTCTTCTTGGCGTCGTTGCACTCGCATTCTTCCTCCCGCCGAGAGAAACCCGCGAAACGGCCGCCATTCCCTCTGACGCGTTCGCGGCTGGCAAGGTTAATTCTTTGCCCGTCGGATCGATCATTACTGTCACAAAAGAGTCTCAGCTTTTGTTTGGGATCAAGACTCAGCCTCTCGATGTGAGACAGATCACAAGCGGATTGAAGACGACAGGAGCTGTTCGTGTCCGTCCCGACGCACGAGGCATTGTTGCGGCCCAGGTTGCCGGCAGGATCGTGCTGCTGCCCTCCGTCTCGTTAGGATCCGTCGTTGCCCGCGGCCAACAGGTAGGGTTTATCGAGCAAGTGCTCGATGTCTCCGGACAGACAGCACTTGAGTCTCAAAGACTCGAGGTCGAGGCGCAGCAGCGGGAAGTAGAAGCCCGGAAATTGGAGCTTAGAAATACTGTCCTTTCATTGCAATCACAGCAGGCCCAGAGCAGGGGTGCCGCGCAGCAAGCGAGGACGCGTCTCGCTCAGGCCCAGCGCGAGCTTCGACGTGCGCAAAACCTAGTTGAGGTCGGAGCGGCTCCACGAAAACGGCTGGAAGAGGCCCAGACCGCGGTCAAGGTAGTCGATGAGGAGGTCGGTGCGGCCGAGAAGCAGGTTTCTCTATTAGGCGCGCAAATAAGGGCTGCGCAAGCCGGACAAAGTATTTTCCGCTCGCCGAATGTGCGACAGCCTTTGCGGAATTTCCCGCTTATCTCCCCCGTGTCCGGGGCGATCGATCAGATCAAAGCTACAAGCGGCCAGCAGGTCGAGGGCGGGGCCGAGCTGTTGAATATCGTCAATTTGTCGACTGTTCTATTGGAAGCGCAGGTCTTCGAAAAGGATCTGCCCGCAGTTCGCGAATCGACGCGAGCAAGTTTCACGTCCTCGGCCCTGCCTGGCGAGGTTTACACGATCGGTACGCCAGATGGTGACGGGCGGCTCCTTTCCATAGGCCAGACTGTGAATGACCAGACACGAACGGTGCCGGTAATTTACGAAGTCAAGAACCCGCTCAGCCGCTTAAAGGATGGCAACTTCGTTGAGATAACAATCGACACAAGCGGTGATCGTAAAGTATTAGCCGTTCCGAAATCCGCAGTCGTTCGCGAGCAGGGCGAGACGTTCGTATTCGTTTTTGACGGCGGCGAGACATTTGAACGGCGCCCCGTCGCCCTGGGGGCAGAGGGTGCAGATTTTTATGAGGTCATTTCAGGATTAAAAGAAGGTGAACGGGTTGTCGTTCAGGGTGTCTACCAGCTCCGAACAACTCAGCCTACAGAATAGTTACAAAACGTTTTACTCCGACCGAGGCAGGCGAAATCGCGTTTTCCTGCGGTATGGATAGGCTACGCGGCAAGGTCATTGTTAACGAGAGCTAAATGAAAGAATGATCACATAGGAGAAAATTATGAAAAGTCCAAAACTATTATTAACAGCAGCGGCATTGGTGATAATCGCCGTTGCCTCATTTGCATTGATCCCGAATGTTGTCGAGGCCCACACACGTACGGTGAAAGTGAGGATCGACAAAAACGGCTTTTCGCCGTCGTCCATCGATGCCGAAGCCGGCCATAAGATAAATCTCGTTTTCAGACGTGCCGATAAGGATAACTGTGGGAGCGTCGTGACCTTCCCGGACCGCAATATTCGTCGAAATCTCCCGGTTGGCAGAAATGTTGTGATCAGCGTGACCCCGACCCAGTCGGGAACGATAACTTTTACGTGTGGCACGGGTATACACCGAGGAACCATTGTCGTCAGCGAAGGCTAACAGGGAACAATACGAGGAAAAAATGAGAACACTTATATTGACGGGCCTCATCAGTGTAGTCGCGATCGGTCTCGCGGCATGCGGTCAGATGGCAAATAACGGCAACTCGATGAATCATAACGCGATGATGAAGAATTCGAACTCCTCAATGCACATGAACAACATGGATCATAGTTCGAGGCCGATGAACTCGAACATGTCGATGGATCATTCGCAGATGAAGAGCGATCCGAACGCGGCCTCTCAGCCGTACGATCTACAGTTTATCGACACCATGACGGCACACCACAAGGAAGCGGTCACAATGGCGAAAATGGTTGACGGCCGGACGCAGAATGCGGACCTGAAAGAATTCGCCGCGCAGATCATCGCCGACCAGGAAAAGGAAATCGGTCAGATGAAAAGCTGGCGCGATAATTGGTACGCCGGAAAACCATCCGCGATAAACATGGAAATGCCAGGCATGGCGGATTCGATGAAAATGGACATGCCAAAACTGACGAACTCGAAAGACAAAGAGTTTGACTTGGCATTTGTCGAAATGATGACTACCCATCACGCCGGTGCGGTGACTATGGCGAAAGAGGCCCTCGCCAAAGCGGAACACGCGGAAATCAAGACTCTGTCGAATCAGATCATCAAGGCTCAAGAAGCTGAGATAAAGATGATGGCGGATTGGAAAGCGAGATGGAGTAAATAGGGAGCTTCGTAACGCACCTTATTTCCAATGCTCAACGGAGTAATAAAATGGGCGCTGCATAACCGGTTGATCGTCATAGCGATCGCGGCGCTCTTGCTCGTTTGGGGCAGCTACGTGGCGTTCAATTTGCCGGTCGATGTCTTTCCTGACCTTAACAAACCTACGATCACGATCCTGACGGAAGCCAACGGCCTTGCTCCGGAAGAGGTGGAAACGCAGGTTTCCTATCCCATCGAAACGGTTATGAACGGAGTGCCGGGCGTGACCCGCGTTCGTTCGGTGAGCGGCATCGGCTTGTCGGTTGTCTATGTCGAGTTCGATTGGGGAACCGACATCTACCGAAATCGACAGCTCGTTTCCGAAAAGATTATCGCCGCCCGCGAACAACTGCCGCCCGGCGTTTCGCCGTTTCTAGCGCCGATCTCGTCGATCATGGGCGAGATAATGCTCATCGCCGTTTCGTCAAAAGATGGCGCGACGGACCCGCTTGAACTTCGAACTTTAGCCGATTGGACGATCCGTCCGCGAATTTTGACCATAGCTGGTGTCTCGCAGGTGATCCCGATCGGCGGCGGTGTAAAGCAGTATCAGGTCCTGGTTTCGCCGGAAAAACTTCGGCAATTCGGCGTGACGATCGAGGAAGTTTCCACGGCCCTCGAAAAATCGAATATCAATTCGACCGGCGGTTTTGTAGACGCACAGTCACAAGAATATCTGGTCAGAAACCTCGGCAGATTTTATTCAGTCGAGGAACTCAGGGAAACAGTAGTTGTCTCTCGAAACAATACACCGATAAGACTCGGCGATGTCGCGACCGTCGAGTTCGGAGCGAAGATCAAACGAGGCGAAGCGGGGACAAATGGTAAGGCCGCCGTTATCGTTTCCGTGCAGAAACAGCCGGGAGCAAGCACGCTCGATCTGACCAAACAGGTTGACGAAGCGGTGGCGGAACTGCAAAAAACGCTGCCGCCCGATGTTGAGATCAATCCGAAACTATTCCGCCAGGCGAGTTTTATCGACGCCTCGATCGGCAACGTAGTCTATGCCCTTCGCGACGGAGCCATTCTGGTCGCGATTGTGCTGTTTCTGTTCCTCCTCAATTTTCGCACGACCTTCATAACGCTGACGGCTATCCCGCTTTCGTTCATCGTTACTTTTCTGATTCTCTACGCTTTCGGCATCAGTGTGAATACTATGACGCTCGGCGGCCTGGCCGTCGCGATCGGCGAACTTGTGGATGACGCGATCGTCGATATCGAAAACATTTTCCGCCGTCTGCGTGAAAATCGCCTTCTGGACAATCCGCGTCCCTCTCTCGAAGTCGTTTATAAAGCATCGCTTGAAGTGCGGTCATCGATCATCTATGCCACGGTTATTGTTGCACTCGTATTTATTCCGCTGTTTGCACTCTCCGGTGTGGAAGGGCGACTGCTTGCTCCGCTTGGCTTAGCTTATATCACGGCTCTTGTAGCTTCGCTCGTGGTCAGCTTGACGGTTACGCCGGTTCTCGCGTCGTATCTTTTGCCGCAAATGTTCCGGCGAAAGGATGAGAGGAGGGAGAAGAGGCGAAACAAGATCGACGACGAAGCAGATGAAGACCCGACAATCTTCTCCAGAATAAAGAATCTCTTTCGAACCTCCGGCGGCGGGCACGAGGACAGTTTTGTGGTACGCCGGTTGAAAGCATTCGATGGACGACTGCTGCATTGGACGCTACGGCATCCGTATAAGGTCATGATCGGGGCGGCTTTATTATTTGTCGCGACGATGGCGACACTTCCATTTGTCGGCACGTCATTCCTTCCGGAGTTCAACGAAGGCACGCTGACGGTCAATGTGCAGGCTCAACCCGGAACGTCGCTGGCCGAATCGAGCCGCATTGGGCAAATCTCAGAAAAACTCCTGCTCGAAGTTCCGGAAGTAATTTCGACCGGAAGGCGAACTGGACGTGCTGAACTCGATGAGCACGCTGAGGGTGTTCACTACACCGAGATCGACGTCGATCTGCGGCCTTCGGACAGGACTCGCGATGAGATTCTGGCCGAAATAAGGGAAAAACTAGCGGTTGTGCCGGGCGTTACGACCAATGTCGGCCAGCCGATCTCACACCGTCTTGACCATTTACAGTCGGGTGTGAGAGCTCAGATTGCCATTAAGTTATTTGGGGATGACTTGGCGACCTTGCGTTCAAAGGCGGAGGAGATTCGCAATACGATCCAGACCGTTGAAGGGGCGACCGATGTTTCAATTGAAAGACAGGTCCTGATCCCACAAGTTCGGTTTAATCTAGACCGAGCTAAGGCCGCACAATACGGACTATCGCCGGGCGAAGTCACACAGACGCTCGAAACCGCGCTCAACGGACGAACGGTCTCACAAGCGATTGAGGGAGCGAGGCGTTACGATGTCGTGATCCGGTATGACGAAGCGTCGCGCAACAGCCTTGACGCGCTCAAAAATGTCACGGTCGACGCTCCGAACGGAACACAGATCCCAATCTCGGCGGTCGCCACTATTGAGAATATCCCCGGCCCAAACCAGATCCTCCGCGAAGACACAAAGCGCCGCATCGTCATCGGTGCAAACGTCGCCGGCCGCGATCTCGGCTCGGTGGTCAGCGATATACAAGAGCGCGTCGGCACTCAGGTGCGTCTGCCCGAAGGCTATTTTCTGGAGTACGGCGGCCAGTTCCAGGCAAGTCAGGAAGCCACACGTACACTCTCGCTACTGACGATATTCTCCCTCATCGCTATATTTTTTCTACTGATAAAGGCGCTCGGCGATTGGCGTGTCGCTCTGCAAGTGATGATAAACATTCCGCTCGCCCTTATCGGCGCGGTTTGGGCATTGCACCTCTCCGGCGGGGTGTTTTCAATCGCGACGATGGTTGGTTTTATCTCACTGGTCGGCATCACGTCGCGAAACGGGATCATGATGATCTCGCATTATCTTCACCTGATGAAAGAAGAAGGCGAGCAATTTACCGAGAAGATGATCATTCGGGGAAGCCTGGAGAGGCTTGTTCCGGTGCTGATGACCGCGCTGACGGCCGGACTATCGCTCGTGCCTTTCATCCTGGCCGCCGACGCTCCCGGCAAGGAAATTCTGCATCCGCTCGCGGTCGTAGTGCTCGGCGGGATCCTGACCTCAACCTTGCTCGACCAGCTTGTAACGCCCGCCGTCTTCTATAAATTCGGCAGACATTCCGCCGAGAGGGTTATTGCCGAAAGGGATGACCAAGCCGTTGGCATCGGCGAATGGGGCAGAGCGGGCGGCGGGACTTCAGACGAAGCGGGAGCGGGTTTTTTGCCTCGGCCACTGAGTTGAATCGAATTTCGGGGCCTAAATCGCGCCAATACTTAAATCGTGCGCTGGCATACCGTAACGTATCGCCATCCGGCTGTTTGCCATGAATTGCGGCTCAATCCTCCAACCCGAGGCGGGGCACGAGGATTGCCTTAAACCAGGGAAGAGGGAACGACCAGGCCGATTTTCATAAGCCCCGAATCGCTTTTCTGGTCAAGAGCGATTCAAGGAAGAATTCGGAGGAAATGAAAATGTTAAAAGCAATCAAAAATACTTTAGGAGTCGGACTGGTCGGAGCGGCAGTGGTTTTGGCGGGCGGTTTGAGCGCGAGTGCTCAGGGCGGATATTACGGCCAGGACGACGATCATTATGATCAGGGCCGCCATCGGAATAATCAGGGCCGCCATCGCAAAAATAATCAGGGCCGCCATCGCAAACAGGAAAAGAAGGCGCTCAAGCACCACCAGAAGCATGAACGCGAAGAATACGGTAACTCTGAAGAGTTGCGCCGGCACCAGCAGGAAGAGAAACGTGCTATAAGACGACACCAGCGAAATGAACGCAACGGTGGAGGTTATAACAATGGCGGTTACGGCAATGGCGGTTACGGCAATGGCGGTTATAACAACGGCGGCTATAACGGGAACGACAATCGCAACAACGAAGCCCTCAGACAGGCGGTAAATCAGGGGTATCAGGACGGCTATCGCCAGGGCCAGTCGGATCGCCGAAACCGAAACCGGGGCGGGTATGGCAATCAGTCTAACCGAGGCGACCAGTACGAGTATTACTATCAGCAGGGGTTCCAGCGTGGTTATCAGGACGGTTACAACCGTACGTCCAGGTCCGGAACGCGGTCAGGAAATTCGACTAACATCTTGACTAGCATCTTGGGCTCAATACTGAATCGATAAAAGACATCGTTGGGTTCGGATGAGAGGGCATTCGATCGAAAGATCGGGTGCCTTTTCCTTTTGTGGAACGCGATAATCGCGGGGCCAGACACCGTACGGGCGCGGCGAGGCTACATAATAAGAACCGTCTCGGAAATGAGGATGGAGAGAACTCATGATGACTGCAACTGCACTTGCCAAACAATCAGACGCGTCGCTTTAGGTTGTAGACTATATTCTGTCGTTAATTGGACGGGGCAAGGTCGAGCAAATTATGACGGAAAATGGTTCGAAATCAGGCGACACATTTATCGACCCGATCTGCGGGATGACAGTGGAACCGGCAACCGCGGCAGGAAGTTTTAGGCACGACGAGTTCACTTATTACTTCTGCTCGGCGGGGTGCATGCAGAAATTCATCGCGCAATCGCAGGGCGTTCCGCCGAGTGGTTTTGTCGAGATTGGACGCGAAAAGAAAGAAGCCGTTTCGCATGGCGAAATGACGGCGACTCCGGGCGGCACGTTGATTGACTCGGTTTGTGGGATGTCTGTGGAACCAGACACGGCCGCCGGAAAATATGATTTCAACGGCGAGACGTTCTATTTTTGCTCGCAAGGGTGCCTGAATAAATTCAAACAAAATCCGGCCGGCTTTCTCGACAAAGAAAGGGAAGAAAAGGCTGTAGCGGAAAGTGAAGGTGTTGAATACACCTGCCCGATGCACCCCGAAATTGTGCAGATCGGCCCGGGGAGCTGTCCTAAATGTGGGATGGCGTTAGAGCCGATGGTGATGACGCTCGATGACGCGCCCGACCCGGAATTAGTGGATATGACGCGGCGTTTCTGGGTGTGTACGGCCTTGACGATCCCGGTTGTCGCCCTCGCGATGGGAGAAATGCTGCCGAATTTTCACGAATTCATCTCACCGAGCACTTCGATTTGGATTCAATTCGTTTTAGCGACACCGGTCGTGCTTTGGGGCGGATTTCCTTTTTTTCAACGCGCCTGGGCGTCCGTAAAGAACATTAGCCCTAATATGTTCACGCTCATCGCGATCGGCACGGGCGCGGCCTATATTTTCAGCTTATTTGCTTTATTCGCGCCTGACCTTTTTCCGGCCGACATGCGAAGCGAACACACTGGATTGATCGCGGCCTATTTTGAAGTCACGGCGGTGATCACGACCTTGGTTTTGCTAGGCCAGGTTCTTGAATTGCGTGCCCGGTCGCAAGCATCGAGTGCGATCAAAGAACTTCTCGGACTCGCCCCCGAAACGGCGATCGTTGTGCACGATGATGGCACCGAAGCGGAAATCGCGCTCAAAGACGTGCAGATCGGTGCTCGCTTGAGAGTAAAGGCAAACGAGAAGGTCCCGACCGACGGCTCGATTTTGGAAGGCGAAACTTCGATTGACGAATCAATGGTCACGGGCGAGTCGATTCCGGTTGAGAAGGCGGCGGGCGATAAGGTTATCGGCGGAACGATCAACGGCAGACGCGGTTTTGTCATGAAAGCCGAAAAAGTAGGCAGCGACACGCTGCTCGCGCAAATTGTCAGAATGGTCGGCGAAGCGCAGCGTTCGCGCGCTCCGATCCAGCGGCTGGTTGATGTCGTGTCGGCATATTTTGTTCCGGCTGTAATTGTGGTCGCGATCGCGGCGTTTGTTGTTTGGCTGATCTTCGGTAGTTTCGCCTATGCGATGGTTGCGGCGGTTTCAGTTCTAATTATTGCTTGCCCATGCGCTTTGGGTCTGGCGACGCCGATGTCGATCATGGTTGGGACTGGACATGGCGCACGGCACGGCGTCCTGGTAAAAAAGGCCGAGGCGCTCGAGATACTGGAAAAGGTCAACACAATTGTTGTCGATAAAACCGGAACGCTTACAGAGGGCAAGCCGCGACTGCAAAAAGTCGTTGTTTTATCCGATCTTGACGAAACAGAAATCCTGCGTCTTGGCGCCAGTCTCGAAAGGTCGAGCGAGCATCCATTAGCCGACGCGATCGTAAAAGGGGCGGAAGAAAGAAATATCAGTTTCGCTAAGGTCGATAATTTTGAGTCGATCACGGGCAAGGGCGTTTTAGGAACTATTGACGGCCTAAAAGTTTTGCTCGGTAATACGAAGCTGATCGAGGACAACGGTTTCGATGTTGCGCAGTACAGTAAAGAGGCGGACGAGCTTCGCACCGAAGGCCAGACCGTTATGTTCGTCGCGGTAGACGGCAAACTCGCAGGGTTTCTCGGTGTCGCCGACACCATAAAGGAATCGGCAAAAGAAGCGGTTGAAGAATTACATCGTCAGGAGATCGAGGTCGTGATGATGACGGGCGACAATGCAAAAACCGCCGAGGCCGTCGCCAAAAAGCTCGGTATTGATAAGGTGTTTGCCGACGTTCTGCCCGAACAGAAGGCGGAAAAGGTCAAAGAACTTCAGGCGCTTGGTAGAATCGTGGCTATGGCCGGCGATGGTGTGAACGACGCTCCCGCACTGGCTCAGGCCGAAGTCGGCATTGCCATGGGGACAGGTACTGATGTCGCAATGGAATCCGCCAACATCACTCTCTTAAAGGGAGATCTGCGGGGCATAATCCGTGCAAAAGAATTGAGCCAGGCAACGATGTCGAATATTCGCCAGAATCTGTTTTTCGCGTTTATCTACAATCTCATCGGCGTACCGATCGCGGCGGGCGTCCTGTACCCCGTCTTTGGCCTGCTCCTTAGTCCGATTATTGCGAGCGCCGCGATGACCTTCAGCTCGGTCTCGGTTATCGTAAATGCGCTCCGTTTAAGAAATTTGAAGCTATAGGGACATGCCCGAGGTTAAAATGTGAGTAAAGAAGGGGGATAATCGAAATGAAAAAAAAGACAATCACTGCATTCGCTCTATCGCTGTCGCTGGTCGCGTCAATTTTTGCGCACGATCTGTTTCTCAAAACAGACAGCTTTTTCCTACGGCCGAACTCGAAATTTACCATCAAGGTAATGAACGGGACGTTTCAGGAAAGTGAGGGCGCGGTCTCATTCGCCCGCCTCAATGACGTTAGCGTGGTCTCGGCGGGGAAGAGAGTTCATCCGCAGGAAGCCGATTTTACAAAGAATGAAACAACTGCGTTTATGAATCTTACGACGGGCGAGGCCGGCACTTACGTCGTCGGCCTTTCGACGAAACATCGCGAGATCGCGCTAAAAGCGGCGGATTTTAACGGGTATCTCAAAGAGGACGGTCTGCCTGACACGCTCGAAGAACGGCGCAAAACCGGCGAACTCGAAAAGGACGCCAAAGAGCGTTATTCCAAGCACGTCAAAGCGATCCTGCAGGTCGGCAAGAAACAAACCGATGACTACAAAACGGTCCTCGGCTATTCGGTCGAATTAGTGCCGCAGCAAAATCCGTACAAGCTAAAGAAGGGTGACGCGATCGATATCCTGTGTCTAAAGGACGGCAAGCCTCTCGCCGGACAAGTCGTGCTCGCCGGCCGCGAACAAAATGGCAAGCTCACAGTCTCATCTGACCTGCGCAGCGACGCGAAAGGCATCATTAAACTCCGCCTCGACGGCGCGGGCAAGTGGTATGTCAAGTTCATCAATATGACCAAGCTCGACGACCCGAATCTCAACTACGAATCCAAGTGGACGACGCTCACTTTTGAGATACGGTAATTCGTCAGAGAACGTGTTACTTGTGACATCGGCTTAGGGGGGGGGGCTGGACCTCGGTATGATCAAAGCTTCCGCCAAAATTCTGCTGGTTGATGACGATGATTCGCTTCGGCGTGTCCTCGAATTCCAATTGGTCGAGGCTGGCTATGCGGTCGTGAGTCAGAGTGACGGGCGTGAAGCGTTGAAATCGTTCTCAGCCGAGGAATTTGATTGCCTGATCACCGATTGGCGAATGCCGAAGATGACAGGCTCGCAACTTGTGCATCAGGCGACGGCGATAAGAAGCGAGATTCCGATTGTGGTTATTACCGCCTTTGGCGATGTCGATACGGCGGTCGAGGCGATGCGGGGCGGAGCGTTTGATTTTATTACAAAACCGTTTAACCGGCAGGACATCTTGTTGACGGTGGAAAAGGCCCTGAAGTACGGCCGTGCACTTGCGGAGAATCGCCGGCTGAGGCGGCAGGTGAATGAAGAGTTTCGAATCGAGAACGTAATCGGAACCTCTGAAAAGATGCGTGCAGTTTTTGATCTGGTCGAACGCGTTTCAAAAACGAATGTCACCGTTCTTATCGAGGGCGAGTCGGGGACCGGAAAAGAACTGATAGCGAAAGGAATTCACTTCACAGGAACGCGAAAGGACCGCCCGTTTATTGCGATCAACTGTGCCGCGATCCCGGAAACGCTAATCGAAGCGGAGCTTTTTGGCCACAAGAAGGGTGCGTTTACCGGCGCCGTCGGCGAGTCGAAGGGTAAATTCGAAGAAGCCGATGGCGGAACGCTGTTTCTTGATGAGATCAGCACGATGCCACTGCAATCGCAAACACGGCTGTTGCGGGTGCTCCAGGAGCAGGAAGTTACCCGTCTGGGCGAAAACACGCCGCGCAAAGTAGATGTACGAATAATTGCCGCCACTAACGAAAATCTTCCGGACCTCATTAAGGAAAACTCATTTCGCGAGGATCTTTACTACCGGCTTGCGGTCGTGCCGATCATCATTCCTCCGCTTCGCGAGCGGCCGGAAGATATACCGATTCTAACCGAACATTTCGTTGCCCGATCCGCATTAAAACACGGGGTTCATCCCCCGAAGATCGAGCGCGACGTCTTCAAATTATTCTTCGATCACCCGTGGATGGGTAATGTCCGGGAGCTCGAGAATCTGGTGGAACGGATGGTCGTTCTTTCGGATGGCGATTCGTTGAGCATTGACGACGTCCCAAGCACCGTAAAAGATCCAATTTCGTCAAACGCGAAGCTATGGTTTTCACTGCCGCCCGAACCGATAAATCTCGAGGATATGGAACGTGAGATAATCCGCGCTTCGCTTGAGCGCCACGAGGGCAATCAGTCGCAGACCTCCAGGTATCTCGGGATCACCAGAAGTGCCCTGATATACCGAATGCAAAAATACGGGTTGGAGTAAGGCGGGCGCGGGTAGCGGCTATTCAGAATGGACACGAATTCTCTTAGTATCGTTTCCCCTCGAAACCGGTCGTATGTCTCGATCGTTATCGGCGCGAGTATCGTGCTTGTGACGGTCCTCCATTTCCTCACGCCAACCGACCAGATCGTTTGGCATGAGATTTACCAACGCCTCTACTATATTCCCATTATAGCCGCCGCCCTGATTTTCGGCCTCAGGGGCGGTCTGGCCGCGTCGATATTCACAACGGTCATTTATTCCCCTCATATTTACCTCCACTGGCAGAGTGGACACTTTGATTATTCGATAAATCAATACGCAGAGATCGTTATCTTCAATCTCGTGGGCGGCATTATGGGAGCCCTGGGCGATCGTCTGCGCATAGCTCGTGAACGGGCCGAACGAAATGCCGAAGAGCGACGTCAGGCATACGATGAGCTGCAGGACACCTTTCAGCAACTGCTGCAAGCCGAAAAACTTACCTCCTTGGGCGAGCTTTCCGCAGGCATCGTCCACGAGGTCCGCAACCCTCTCGCCTCAATCAAGGGTGCGATAGAAATTCTGGGGGATGAGCTCGGCCCCGACAGCCCACGTCGTGAATTTGCAGAGCTCGCCGTCAAGGAAATTGAAAGACTGGATAAAATGGTCGGGGAATATTTGCGTTTTGCACAGCCCGGAAAGCTTGCTGTAGAGCCCAGTAACATAAATGACATCGTGGAATCCGTGGCCGCTCTCATCGAAAACCAAGCCCTGTCTAAAGGAATATTGATCGAGAAAGAGCTGGACGATAGCATCCCAAAACTCTCGATCGATACGGAACAGATACGGCAGGTTCTGCTGAACCTAGCGATCAACGCCTTGCAGGCGGTGAGCAATGGCGGACGGATCGCTTTTATTACAAAGAAAAAGAACGAACTTTGCGTAGTAGAGGTCGAGGACTCGGGCGAAGGCATCAGTCAAGCAAACTTGGCGAAGATCTTTGATCCTTTTTTTACGACCAAGGAAAAAGGCGTGGGGCTCGGTCTGTCGATTGCCCACAAAATAATCAACGAGCATGGCGGACAATTGTCCGCCTCCAACCGAAAGGGCGGAACGGTCCTTCAGGTCTGCCTCCCCTTACAGGCAAAGATCGGCCTGTAGACGGGCACCACCTACCTCGTAACTGGAACCCAAAAATTGCGTCCTGAGTTTACGACTTTCTGAAGGCCTAGTGAGGGAAGTTTCTGTTCCGGCGCGCCGAGGAAAGTGAAGTGCGGCAAATCCGAAACTACGGTCTGAAACCAGCCGTGTCGCGCGAGAATGGCTCGCACATCTTCGTCGTCAAACTCTGCCACATCGAGGGCAAGCATGGACAGATGTTGCGAGCTTCCTGGCGGAGCGACCGAGAAGATGATCGATTTGCTGAGACTTTTCGCGAAGAAAATTCCTTTCTTTTCTAATCGAAGAATCTCGGGAATCTGTTCGCTGGGCGAGAGAGAGCGAATTTTCGCAGCTTCCTGATCAGTTATGCGGCCCTTCGCGACCCAGTGATTTAGACCGGGCTCGACGCGGCTCGCCCACAGTTTTTCGGTCTGTTGATAACTACGTTTCGACGCGTCCGCCCCGCGAGGCGTGATCGAGAGTCCTTCTCGTTCGGCCTCGCTTACTGCTCTCGTCAGCGCGTCGAGCGCAGCGCTCTGCAGAGTAACGGCGACTTGAGCGACTGTCTTCTTTTTCTCTCCGGCTGCTCGTTGGAAATCAGTTACGTCGGCCTCGTCCTTGAAAAAGATCCGCGCAGGAAGTTTTACGCCCTGTGCTGAAAACATCGCACCGTATTCCTTGAGCAATAGGACCTCCGCGTCGCTCGTCGCGGCGGGCAATTTCGGGAAATCACGGCGCATAGCTTCGATTCTTGGCGTTGGCATTGGCGTGGGTTTAGGGAACTGAGGCGATCCGCCTGGGATTTTCTGAGCGGCAGCTCCTGCAACACAGATCGCGAACACGGTTAAAAATAAGCCGATCGGGTTGCTGATTCGCATCAATATTCGAGCAGAGTATAGCAAAGGTGCCAAAAAGGGCGAATCCGTAACTGTTCGGATTCGCCCTTTTGTCTAAGGCTTTTTAGGTGCAGGCGTCGGAGGCGGCTTATTGCCCGGGTTCACGACCGGAGGATTTTTTGGGGGCTTCTTGTCCTGCCCCTGAGCGAACAGGGACGGCGCCGCGACCAGCATCGCTGCCAAACCAACCGCAAATATCAATTTCCTGATAACTCTCATCACTAATTTCTCCCTCTCGTTTCTAAACGCTTTAAAGGGGAAAGAGGGGAAGTGCGTCCGCCTGATATTAAAGCAAGATCAGTGCCACGGACGAGTCTATGACGTTATTAGGGGGTAAATCGTTGGAATCGTCTTAAGACGTGCTCGCCGGGACTTACAAGACTTTACAATTTCGGCTAGTTCTATACGAAATCGTGAAAAGCCCGACGTTCTCGCGATTTTCTTCGCCGGGCTACATAATAGCTTTGTGGCTGAGGAAATCAATAATCACGACCGCCTGCGGGCTGTCCTGGTGCTCGTTGCAACGGCGGCGGTAATCATTTTCAATGCTCTTGCGGCCAGCGGCCGTCTTTTCGGTGTCGACACGGGCGAAGTGTCCGCTCGATACCCAACGGTAATCACGCCGGCCGGCTATGCATTCTCGATTTGGTCGCTCATCTATCTTGGACTTGTCGCATTCAGCATCTACCAGTTGCTACCCGCGCAGCTTGCAAAGTTTCGCGGCGTTCGGACGATGTACGTACTGAGTTGTGTCTTTAACTGCGCATGGCTGTCCGCATGGCACCAACTCGAGATTGGCATCAGTGCGCTGCTGATCCTGGGACTCCTCGGAACGCTCGCATACGTAAATGTGAAGCTGCGCTCAATGGACAGCGGGCTTGCCTTGATAATAGCCAAAGCAACATTCGGCATTTATTTCGGTTGGGTGACGGCTGCGTCATTTGTAAATCTGCTGGTCTACTTGAAATCTGCCGGCGTCACGATGTCGCCGACCGCGTGGAATATATACGGTATCGCCGTGATGGCCCTCTTGCTGATAGCATCGCTGATCGTCCGCGTGACGCTGCGCAATTTCCTATATCCGGTTGCCATTGCGTGGGCCTTGACAGCTATCGCGATTCAGCAGAGCGGCAACACGGCCGTCATTCTCGCAGGGGCGATCGCCGTCATTCTCTGCCTCGTCCTCTCGCTGAGCTTCGTTATGGACCTGAGGCACACGCGGCAATGAACGAAGGGAAGATTTGCGTTTCAATACGCGTAGAATCGTTGGAATCCCTCGGCGAAAGCGTACGTAAGGCCCAGGACGTCGCGGATATAATCGAGCTGCGCCTCGACTACTATCCCGGCGATCCATTGTCGGTAGTTCAACAACTTCCGCCGTCGAAAAAGCCTTTCCTCCTAACGCTGCGGCCTCGTGAACAAGGCGGTGCCCGCGAGATAAGTAAGGAAGAGAGGCTGCGATTCTGGAATGGGCTCGGGCAGCGCCGTGAAGGCATCCTTCGTGATGTAGAGCACGATCTCGATGTCGACGGTGCAGACATAGTCTCGTATCACAACTTCGAAAGGGTTCCCGCCAACCTCGATTCGATCTACGAGAGTCTCCGCTCAAAGTCCGAAAACGCAGCGCTCAAGATCGCCTGCGCCGTGTCGCAAGCGACCGATGCAATACCGCTCTGGCGACTCCTCGACCGGGCCCAGTCTGACGGAGTCAGGATAATTCCGATCGCGATGGGAGAAGCTGGCGAATGGACGCGAATCCTCGACCTGGCCCACGGTGCCTCGATGACGTACGCCTCTCTCGACGTTGACAGCGCAACGGCCGCGGGCCAGCTTTCGGCCGGTGAGCTTACTGAACGATATCGGGTCAAAGAGATCACTCGCGAGACTCGCGTTTACGCTGTCATCGGCGATCCCATTTCGCATTCGCTCTCGCCGGTAATTCAGAATGCGGCGTTTAAGGCCATCGATGAGGACGCGGTCTTCATTCGGATTCCCTTGAGCGATCTCGATGAATTTATGCGTCGCATGGTGCGAAAGGACACGCGCGAGGTCGAGCTAAATTTTGGCGGGTTTGCAGTGACGATGCCTCATAAACGAGCCCTTGCTGCCTATCTCGACGAGATCGCCGATGTCGCCGGAGAAATCGGATCTGTAAACACAGTGTCAATCAATGATGAAGTTCTGAAGGGGTACAATACCGATGTGAGGGGCTTTTTAGAACCGTTAAAGGAACGCCTCGGCGACTTGCAAGGCTGCCGGGTCGCGATCCTCGGCGCGGGCGGAGCCGCTCGTTCCTGCGTATACGGCCTGGATAGGGAAGGTGCGGCCGTGACGATCTTCGCACGCGACTTGGGAGAGGCAGAGAAGTTGGCGGAACAGTTCGGCGCGAGCGGCCGCCAGTTTGCGTCGGGGAGTACCGACAATTCGTTCAAAGATTTTGATCTCTTGGTTAATGCGACTCCGATAGGAATGTCGGGACTAGAGGAGCGTATCGCTTCCACGCAGCAGCTCTCAAATCTGAAACTTGTTTACGACCTCGTAACAAGCGGCGAGGACACAGGACTGATTGGCGAAGCGAAGCAGGCAGGCGTGGCGACAATCCCGGGAATCGAGATGCTGCTCGCGCAGGGTGCGGCACAATTCGAGATTTGGACTGGCGTCGAGGCCCCGAGAAAAGCCATGGCCGACGCACTCGCCGAACTATGAAATCGAAGCTCTAAATTACCCAAACTGCGGAGCCGCAGCTTCGAGTGATCTTTTTGATTAAATGGACGATCGGTACAGCAGGCAGATTTTATTTTCGCCGATCGGCACAAAAGGGCAGGAAATATTGCTCTCTACGCGTGTGCTGATCGTCGGCTGCGGAGCGCTCGGCTCGTCGCATTCAGAGATGCTCGCGCGAGCGGGCGTCGGAAACCTTCGTATCGTCGATCGCGACTTTGTAGAGTTTTCAAACCTGCAGCGGCAGACGCTTTTTTCCGAGAGCGATGCAGAGAATCGTTTGCCAAAAGCCGTTGCCGCACAGAATCGCCTTGCCGAGGTCAATCCGAGCATCAATGTCGAAGCGATCGTCGCTGATATCAATGCTTCGAATATCGACTCGCTCGTAAAAGATTGCGATATAGTGATCGACGGCAGCGATAATTTTCAACTTCGTTATCTCGTCAATGACGCCTGTGTAAAGCACTCTATTCCCTGGGTTTATGGGTCGGCTGTGTCGAGCTACGGATCGGCGATGACGATCATCCCGAGGGAGACGCCGTGCCTGCGATGCGTGTTTGAGGAGATGCCGGATGCGGGCTCGTCGCCGACTTGCGACACGGCAGGCGTCATCATGCCGATCATCTCGACCATTTCCGCAATTCAAGTTTCAGAGGCTATAAAACTGCTTGTCAATGATAGAGATTCGCTGCATCGAACCCTGATGCAGATCGATGTCTGGACAAACGAGCGACACGCAATAAGGCTCGGCGAGCCGAATGCAGATTGTCCCGCGTGCGCGCAGCAAAAGTTTGAATTCCTCGATGCTGCGAACGGCGATTCGTCCGCGGTTCTGTGTGGCCGAGATGCTGTTCAGATTTCGCCTTCGCGGCGTACGGAAATCGACCTGGCCTTACTCGCGACACGCATGCGGTCGGTCGGCGACGTAAAGCATAATGAGTATCTCGTGCGATTTTTTTCGGGTGAGAATGAGGTAACGGTTTTTCGCGACGGCCGTGCGATTATCAAGGGCACGGACGACATCTCGGTGGGTCGCTCGATCTACGCGAGGTTTGTTGGCGCATGAGTTCGACGGAAAGAAAACACATTGTGATTATCGGCGGCGGCTTTGGCGGTCTTTGGGCCGCGCGTGCTCTCGGCGAAACAGACGTCAACGTCACGCTGATAGACAAGAAGAATCACCACACCTTCCAGCCGCTGCTCTATCAGGTCGCGACCGCCGTGCTATCGCCCGGCGAAATCGCGCAGCCTATTCGCAGGATTCTGCATTGGGCTGAGAATATCGAAGTAATTCTCGGTGAGGTCGTCGAGTTTGACCGGGGGAGTCGCGAGGTGATCCTGCGTGACGGCTCGCGGTTTCCGTTCGACTACCTGATTGTCGCCGCTGGGGCACGGCATTCTTACTTTGGCCACGGCGAATGGGAAGCAGATGCGCCCGGACTGAAAACAATCGAGGACGCGGTCGACATCCGCCGCCGCATTTTGCTCGCGTTTGAGAATGCGGAACGCGACGCATACTTGTCAGGTGTCGACCGGCCGCTGCATTTTGTGATCATCGGCGGCGGGCCGACAGGAGTCGAGCTTGCGGGTGCGATCGCCGACATCGCACGAAAGGCACTCGCAAAAGACTTTCGCGCAATCGACACGCGTAGGGCACGGGTCACGCTATTTGAGGGATCCGACAAGATTCTCAGTTCGTTCGGTAAGGACCTTTCCGAGAGCGCCAAATCGCAGCTAGAGTCGCTCGGCGTGGACGTTCGTCTCCACAGTTTCGTTACAGAGGTCGAGACGCACCGAATCAAAGTCGCTGACGAGTGGATAGACTCCGACGTCGTCCTATGGGCGACGGGCGTTGCCGCTTCGCTTCTCGGCGAGACTCTCGGCGTCGAGACGGATAAGGCCGGCCGCGTTTTCGTCGAGGCGGATCTTTCTATCCCGGGCGATCCGAATATTTTTGTGATCGGCGATATGGCGTCGCTGATGCAGGATGGCGAAAGCGTGCCGGGCGTGAGCCCCGCAGCGATGCAGATGGGCGAGACCACGGCAGAGAATATTCTTCGCGATGTCGACGGCCAGCCGCGGCTAACTTTCCACTACGTCGATCGGGGAACTATGGCGACAATCGGCCGTCGCCGGGCGATCGCAGACATCAAAGGATGGAAGTTTCGCGGCCTCATTGCATGGCTGATGTGGCTGTTTCTGCACGTATTTTTTCTTATCGGCTTTCGCAATCGCTTCGCGGTTTTATTCGAGTGGTTCTGGGCGTATCTCACTCGCGAACGCAGTGCCAGGCTTATCACCGGGGATGCAGACGAGCTCAGCGTCGGCCCGAAACAAACCCCGAATGGATAGTAAGTTTTACACACCTTACTAGCGCACATTTAATCTTTTAACGCACATGAAATCAATCATTTTCTTCGCAGCTTTCGCTATTGCATTTGCCCATTCGGTGACCGCGACCGAGCCGCAAATCTGGTCCGTCAACACCCGTGCCGACTTCGCGAAGGGCGACGCGCGAGGCATTAGCCTTGATCACAATGGAACGCTCACTCTCGCTCCAAAACTGGCCGAGGTTTTCAAAACGGGACTGCCGTACATCTGGTCGAGCGCTCTCGACAGCGCAGGCAATGTCTATCTCGCAACGGGCGGTGATGGCAAAGTGTTTAAGGTTTCGGCGGCGGGAGTCGGTGCGTTGTTTGCGGATCTTGCCGAGATAAATGTCTCTGCAATCGCGCTTGGCCGTGGAGAGGTCTTCGCCGCGACATCGCCCGACGGAAAGGTTTACAAGATCGATTCGACGGGCAAGGCTTCGGTCTATTTCGAGCCGAAGGAAAAGTATATCTGGTCGCTCGTAGTTGAATCCGACGGCACGCTCGCGGTCGGAACGGGCGATGCCGGAAAGATCTATCGCGTTAAGACTGCGAATGCTTCCCCAGAGTCCTCGCTGCTCTTCGACACCAGCGAAACGCACATCATTTCGCTCGCAACCGATGCCCGCGGCAATCTTTTTGCTGGTACTGATTCGAATGGTCTCGTGATGCGATTTGGCAGCGAGGGAAAGCCTTTCGGAATCGTCGACTCGTCGCTTCGCGAAGTCCACGATCTTGCCGTCGCGCCGGATGGAACGGTTTACGCCCTTGTGCTTGGTGAGTCCGTCGCAGTTCCAAAACCGGATGCAGCCGCAACGCCGACTCCTGAAGGTCGCACCGTCTCGCTCGAGCGGCCAAACGCCGTTAATCCCGAGCCGGCTCCGAAGAGCCGCTACGATCTGACCAACGCAAAGGCTGCCGTCTACCGCCTCGCTTCTGACGGTGCGGTCGATCTGATTTGGGCATCCATGACGATCACGCCCTTTTCAATTCACATAAATGGAAATGACGGCGTGCTGCTCGGCACATCGGATCGGGGTCGAATTTACTCCGTCACAAACGACGGTCGCGAGCAGCTGCTGCTGCAGACCGAGGCGCAGCAGATCTCGACGATCGTGGGTGACGGTCGATCTCTGTTTGCGTCGTCGAGCAATCAGGGCTCACTCTATCGAATCGGTCCGGAGACGGTCAGCGAAGGAAGTTATGAATCTGCCGTGCTGGATGCCAAATCGACGGCAACGTGGGGGCGAATCTGGTGGCGATCGAGTGGCGCGGTCACCATTCAAACTCGCACGGGCAACACCGAAAAAGCGGATGAGACTTGGAGCAGCTGGAGCGCCGCACTCACAGACGGCAAGGGCGCACAGATCTCGAGTCCGCGTTCGCGCTACGTTCAATGGCGAGCGGTTTTCAAAACCGGTGCCACGCCGCCGAGCCTTAGCGAGGTGAACGTTTCATTCGCCGCTCGAAATATTGCGCCGGAAATTTTGTCGATTCAGATCTTGCCGACAAATGTCGGCCTCGTGCCAAATCCGCCGCAGCAGATCGATCCGAATATTGAGCTGTCGGGGCTCAATACGGCGACATTCGGCATCCCGAACGTCAACGCCCCGCCGCGGCGCGTCTATCAGCGCGGAGCGACTTCTCTGCAGTGGATTGCCGATGATCGTAACGACGACCGACTAGTGTTCGACGTTCTATATCGACAGGTTGGCGATGCTTCGTTCAAGACTCTGAGGTCGGGCCTCACGGATAATTTTTTTGTCATCGACGGTCAGGCTCTCGCCGATGGTCGATACATTTTCCAGATCGTCGCGAGCGATGCTCCGTCGAATCCAGCGTCAACCGCCCTAACAGGAACTAGAATCAGCGAGCCCGTCGATATCGACAATGCCGCGCCAATCGTCGTTGCCGTTTCCGCTCCGCAGATCTCGGGCGATCGGGCGCGAGTCATCTTCGACGCGACCGACGCGGCAAGCTACATCGTCCGTGCCGAATACAGCGTCAACGGCGGCGAGTGGAAGACGATTTTCCCCGACGACGGTATTTCAGATTCGCCAGCCGAGCGCTACATGATCGACGTGCCGATGACGGCTCCCGGTGAATACGCGGTCACGCTGCGTGTTTTCGATGTGAACAGAAACTCCGGAAACGCACGGGTTATCGCGCGAAGATAGCTACGGCTTCGGCAATGTCATCGTCTTACCTTCGGTGTCCATCTCGAGGTGACGAGTCGTGTTGTCGGTGACGCTCCTCGGGACGAGATCGCCGGTCTTATAGCGAGATTCCGGGGAGACCCAAGTTGTTTGCGAAGGAGGCAGTGAAGCGTTTTGAGTCGGCGCAAGCGGCTGCGGCGAAACGCCTCCGACGTATCCGATTGCCTCGTGCTTCTTAAGCTGAATATATTGCGCAATACCGGCGCCCATCATCGTGAACGCGGGGATCAAGAGCCAGAACCACCAGTTCCGTCCGCCTGCATAACCGGTCGTGCCGAGCACAATCGAGATCACCAAAAACGCAAAGCCCGTCCCGAATTTTGTCATCAGGCTTTCCCAGGTAATGGGTTTCCCACTCTTGCAAACGGGCGCTGACGAGACCGAGGCCGGGGCGGCGACGGTCATCACGAGTGTATTCCCGCAGCCTCGGCAGAATTTGCCATTGTTTGGATTGTCGTTACCGCATTTTGGACAGAACATAAAGTCACTCCACATCACTCGACCGCTGACGCTTTGCTTCGAAGAGTATTACGCCCGCAGCCACGGATACGTTCAGGGAATCTATTTTTCCATACATCGGAACTTTTACCAATAGATCGCAGTTTTCTGCTACCAGACGGTGCAGGCCGCTGCCCTCCGATCCGAGAACGAGGGCCGTCGGCTGCCGCCAGTCCCAATCGTAAATGGTTGTCGTGGCATCGCCACTCGCCCCAACGACCCATATATTGCGTGCTTTTAGATCTTCGATGAGACGGTTGAGATTATTTGCCTTGGCAACTTTGACGTGCTCAATCGCTCCTGCGGAGGATTTTGCCACAGTTTCGGTCAGCCCAACGGCGCGCCGCTCAGGAATGATGACACCATCGGCTCCCGCACACTCGACGACGCGGAGAATCGCCCCGAGATTTCGCGGGTCCTCGACGCCATCGAGTATGAGAATCAGCGGATTTTCCGAGGCGTCTATAACGTCTTCTATTTCGGCGTATGCAGATGCGGACGTGAATGCGACGACGCCCTGATGATTCGCGCCGCGCTCCAGGTCGCGCTCCAGCCGTTCGCGTGAGACGCGCGCGAAGGGAATCGACTGCTCACGACACAGATCAATAATTTCCGTGAGGCGATGCTCGCGTGCTCCGTCCGCAATTGCGACGCGCTCGACCTTTCGCGAATCCGATCGCAACGCCTCGAGCACCGGGCCCAGTCCGTAAACGACGGACGCCGAACTGTCCCTTGGCTCGGTCCGAGCTTGACCCTCGAGAGGACGGCTGCGGGTAGCCTTATTTTCTACAGGACGAGCCATTGAAGCCGTGAAAATCGTGTGAACTGTTCCTGATTCGACGTGGTTGCGGCCTTGGCAAGGCCCGACTTTCCAAACCGAACGCTTTTCTGGCCCTTGGTCTGTATCTGCGGATCAAATCGATGAAAGTCGGCCATCCACGCCAAATTTTATCACCTGATACGAAATTTTGCTTGACCGCCGCGATTGGCATCGGCAAACTGTAAATGGCACATTTCACGAGAGTTGCGGCGGTCAGGCGAATATCAGTATTTGATACAACTATTATCGAGGGGTTGATCGAAAGATCGAATTTTTTAGAAAGACATTTCATTTCGCCCGCCTGCAACAACAAAGATCACGCGATCCGTGCCATTAACAAAATCTGTTTTTTGAGGTAACGGACAAATGAATTTCGATACGACGACCAGCTCGTCCTGGCAGTTTGGGCATCGCGGTCGTGTAGCTGTTTTTATCGACGGTAACAATCTTTTTCACGCCGCTCGCACACACGCGATCGACATCGATTACAACAAGCTGCTTCGCGTCCTTCTCGGTGACGGGCGCTTGCTCCGGGCATTCTTTTACACGGGCGTAGACGCGGGTGCAGAGCGGCAGCAGGGCTTTTTGCTGTGGATGCGGCGCAACGGATTTCGCGTCATTCACAAGGAGCTCAAGACCTTCAACGACGGAACACGAAAGGCGAATCTCGACGTCGAGATCGCGGTCGATATGCTGAGCCTTTCGGGGCAGTACGACACAGCCGTTCTCGTCTCCGGCGACGAAGATTTTGTATACGCAGTCAACGCCGTCGCTTATAAGGGCTGCCGTGTCGAGGTGGCCGGCTTTCGCTCGAACACTTCGCCGAGATTGATTGATGTAGCCGATTTTTTTATCGATCTGGGTGATATCGCCGACCTTATCCGCAAGGATGCGTCGCAGCAGCACGGCTTCGAGGTTCCGTCATTCGTCCCGCCCGGCGAGAACGCCGAACCACCACGAGCGAACGGGCACCCAAACACGAGCATGCACTCGACGGACGACGCGTCCCGCAGACGATGAAGACCTTTACGATAGACGAAGCGAATGCCGCCCTCGCTATCGTCGTGCCGAAGCTCGAAGAGATCCGTAAACTCTACTCGTATCTCGGCGAAATGCGCGACGACGCCCGATCCGCTGCGGCCGTCTCGCATCTCGGCGGGGGAATGGTCGGCGGCACGCCGTGCGTGAATACGCTCTACAAAGTCGGGAAGTTAACGACCAAGATCGGTGAAATGGGCGTGGAGCTAAAGGATTATACCCGTGGGCTGATCGATTTCCCGTGTCTCCGAAACGGCCGCACTGTCTACCTCTGTTGGCAGATCGGCGACGGCGACGAGATCGAATGGTGGCACGAGACGGACGCAGGTTTCGCCGGACGGGAGCGAGTCTAACGGCTTAAGCGCTTCGCGCTATCTTATCCACAAACCTCACCGCGGGACGTTTTTTTCAAAGTCGTTCATTCTCTGCGCTTTACTGTTGACCGATTAAAGTGGTGTCTGATATGATCGCTAACGTTCACGGCGATTCTCGCTCAAACAATTACAACCAGTCTTCTGACGTAGCCCAGAGCCTATGAAATGCCAGGTTTGTGATCGCGACCATGGAACGCTCCTCTCCATCTGCCCGGCGTGCGGGGCAATGATGAATGACACCGTCCGCGAAGAGCTCGCACCGAAGGTGACGCCTTCCGGCAATTTGCGTCCCGCGATAATACCGCCGCCACCGGTGAACGCGGTCGCGCCGACGAAGAATCCGTATCGCGTACCGCCGCCTGCGATGGCATCGATACACTCAGCCGCGGTCGGGCTGGCACCGCCACCCAAACCGTTGAAAGCCGTTACCGCGCCGCTTCGAAATCCGAAGACCAGCCAGACGCTCGTCGAATTTCAGACAAAGAGTGCTCCCGTTCCCGAGTGGCGACTGCAGATGCAGAACGCCGTCAGGGCAAGGCAAGGCTCTGGGGCACTGGCGAGCTCAGTTGCGACTGCACCGGCACCCGTCACTACAACTGTCTCGTCGGCTCCCGAAGCCAACCTCGATATTGCAGGCCTCGACGAACTGATGGACCCGAGGCTCGGCAGCGCCCTCAAACGAATCGCCGAATCGCGGGCCTCATTCGCCGCTGCTCCGGCAAAGCCTGCCGAACAACGAACTGCCGCGAGGCCGGCGTCGAGCGCACCGCCCAAGAATTTTCCTTTCGATGTCGTCGAGCGAAACGCCGACACGCCGGTCAGGAACACTGAGCTTCGCGCATCCGCGACGACGCTGCCAAAGCCGACACTCGTCGCGCCCATTAAGCTCGACACTAGCAGGCTGCCGAAGATCGAGGCGCCGCTTTTGCCGGTCGAGGAATCGCAGGAAGTAAATAAATCGGAGCCGATGATAATCAAGTCGACCGGCGATCTCGATAACAGGAAGCGCATCTTTATCGCCGCTGAGACGCCGCTCGAGGAATTAGTCGAGCAGGAGACAGACGAGGATGAGATCGAGGATCTCGCGCCGATCGGTCTACGATTCAATTCGGGATTCTTCGATCTAATTATGTGCACCGTTGCGACAATGGTCCTGTTGTCGCCTTTTGCGTTCTCGAACCGCGAGTGGTTTTCACTGTCGTCGCTTCTGGTTTTTGCGGGAGTTCTCGGCCTGACTACGTTTGTTTATTGCACGCTCACCGTAGGCTTTTACGGACGCACATTTGGGATGAAGATTTTCTCGCTCGAGGTAGTCGACGCAGAGGAGAATGAGTACCCAACCCTTGCCCAGGCTGCGGCGAGCTCCGGTCTCTATCTCGCGTCGCTGCTTTTCCTCGGAGTAGGTTTTGTTGCGGTGTTGTTTAACGAGGAAAGGCGAGCGATGCACGACCTTCTATCTGGAACTATCGTGGTCCGACAGTTCTGATATCCCAGCTCGGGCCGTAAAATCCTAAGTCCGCACTCGCTTGAAGGGGTGCGGACTTTGTATTTTGTTTCTATGAATCGCGAAGAATTTCTACAGGTGGGCGAGGAGATTCGAGCGGAGCTTGTCGGTCGCCGCTTCGGCCGCGTCTTCGCGCTGTCGCGCGATGCCTTCGTGATCGATTTTCATCCGCACGCAGGGAAGTATCTGTTGATCGAGACCGGGCAAAAACGCCGCAGAGCTCATCTAATCCGGCGCCGGCTGAAAGAGCTCGAACGCTCAGCAACTAATCCTTCTCCGTTCCTGCTCCGGTTAAAGGAGGCACTTTCTAATCTCTCCCTGACTGCGGTCGTATCGACTGGCTCGAGCGTCGAGCTCAAATTTGAGAGCGGAGCTTCAATCGTTGTCGCACTCGGAAGGCGTGTCCGAAATGTCCTGCTTGTATCGGCCGAAGCCGTGATCGACGCCGCACTTTTCCAGGACGACAATACGAGCCACAGGATAGGAGAGCGCTTGTCTGCATCGGGCGAGGATGAGCTTACCGAGCTGCCAACCGTTATTCCAACTGGCGAGGAGTCCATGTCCGGCGCGCTCGATCGTCACTACACCGAAAGCGAGTCCGCCGACGAGTTCGAAAAGCTGGCCGCGTCCGCAAAACGAAAAGTATCAAGCGAGATCGCAAAGCGCAGAAAGCTGCTCAAGAATCTCGCTCTCGACATCGAGCGGCACGGCGATGCGGAAACCTGGAAGCGTTTCGGCGATCTGCTTCTCGCCAATGCGGCCATGGCGACTCGGGACGGCGACGCCATATCAGTGACAGATTTTTTCGACGCCGAGACGCCGCAAATTGAGATCGAAGGCGACCGAAACAAGGAGATTCCCGAGATCGCCGAATCGTATTTTCGCAAATATACAAAGGCACGAAACGCGGCAGCGGTGATAAAGGAACGAATCGAGATCATCGACAAAGAGATCCTTAGGCTGGACGAACGCCTGGTGGAGGTCGAAACGGCGATTGAGCGGCGCGACGAGGACTATCTCTCTGTTGCGACGGGCGAGAAACGAAAAGCACCAGAGTCGAAACCCAAAAAGACCGACGCGGAGCTCAAGGGCGTTCGGCGATTTATTTCAACAGACGGCTTCGAAATTCTTGTCGGGAAAAAGGCCACGGATAACGACTACCTATCGTTTCGTATCGCAAAATCCAATGACCTTTGGATGCACGCGGCCGACTATCCCGGCTCGCATGTCGTAGTCAGGAACCCCAATAAAAAAGAAATCCCGCAGCGAACATTATTAGAGGCCGCCGAGCTCGCAGCGTTCTACAGCAGCGGAAAAAAACAGACAAAGGCCGCGGTGAACTACACGTTGAAGAAACACATAAATAAGCCCCGACGAAGTGCGCCGGGGCTCGTTAGCCTTTCGAGTTTTAAGACGATCCTTGTGGAGCCGAGGATTCGACTAAAGAGTGAAAGTTAATCAACTCTCGTTGACGACGCGGTCGACCGTATCTTTCATCTGCGCGATGATCGCACCTCCGCCGCCTTTGAATACGCCGCGGATGCGCCCTTCGCGATCAATAACGATCGTGATCGGAACGCCTGAGAACTGAGCGTACTTGAAATATTCTGTCGATAGTTCCTGCGGTATGCGCGAAATCGCGTAATTCATCTTAAATCGCTCGGCAAACTCTTTTACCTTTGGCACGGTCTCCTGCTGACCGTCATCGTCGACGACGTGGAGGCCGATCACCTGAAAATTCTTGTCGCGGTATTTTTCCTGCAGCGCAACTAGTTCGGGTATCTCCTGCCGGCACGGCCCGCACCACCTCGCCCATAGGTTCACGAGAACTACATTTCCTTTCTTGTCGGAGATCCTGGTCTGCTCTCCGTCGAGAAGCTCGAATTGTGCATTCGCGATGCCGCTCGGCGCCGGCGGATAGTTTGTCGGGGCACCGGCCGCGGGACTTGCTGAATTACTAACCTTCGTTTGCGCGGCGGGTGCGTTGGTGTTCGGCGTATTCGAACATCCAATCAAGAAAGCGGCGAGAGCAAAGGCCGCGACAACTGCAAAATTCCTTTTCATAAACGAAATAATAACAAAGGCGAACGGGCGACCGTTAACAGGGCAACCGTCGCCGGCTTTCGCCTTCGCTTTTTTCAGTAAATGCGATACCATTTCGCGAGTTTCCGAATACAACTTCCATATGCTTTTTCTCATGCGTTCCGCGGCCGTCTACGGCATCGACGCTCTCATCGTGGACATCGAGGTCAATCTGCGCGCCGCGAGCGGAGACAATGACCAGACGCCAAATATCACGATCGTCGGCCTGCCCGACACCGCTGTACGCGAGTCCCGAGAACGCATCCGCGCCGCTATCACGAACAGCAAATTCTTTTTCCCGCTCGACAAGGCGACCATCAACCTCGCGCCGGCCGATCTGCGAAAAGAAGGCGCGAGCTTTGATCTGCCGATCGCGCTCGGCATCCTCGGTGCGAACGGCGACCTTACGGCCGAAAACACGATCAATAGCACGATGGCCATTGGCGAGCTTTCGCTGGACGGGCGCGTTAGATCTGTGCGCGGAGCTCTCTCGATCGCGCTCGCAACGCGTGAAAACAAAATACAAAATCTGCTCGTTCCCGAGGAGAATGCAACCGAGGCCGCGGTCGTGCAGGGTGTCGATGTTTATCCGATAAGTAATCTGCGTCAGGCGGCAGAATTAATTCTGGACCTCGACGCAGGGCGAGCAACGACGACAAAAAAAGTAGTGCTCGACCTTGCCGACCTGCGGAGCCGCGAGTCGCAGTATTCCATTGACTTCTCTGATGTTCGCGGCCAGCAGTCGGCTAAACGCGCTCTCGAGATCGCCAGTTCAGGCGGCCACAACATCCTGTTTATCGGCCCGCCGGGCTCAGGCAAGACAATGCTCGCAAAGCGCTTTAGGACGATCCTGCCGCCGCTCGAATTCGAAGAGGCCCTCGAGATCACAAAGATTCATTCCGTCGCAGGCCTCACCGGCTCGTCTGGCCTCGTGACGGAGCGTCCATTCAAATCGCCCCACCACACCGTCTCGCAAGCCGGCCTAATTGGCGGCGGATCGATTCCAAAACCGGGCGAGGTTTCGCTCGCGCACAAGGGCGTACTCTTCCTAGACGAGCTTCCGGAATTTGACCGAAGCGTTCTCGAGGTTCTCCGTCAGCCGCTGGAAGACAAGCATGTCACGATTTCCCGAGCCGCGACGTCGCTCACATTCCCGGCGGATTTCACGATGGTCGCATCGATGAATCCCTGCCCGTGCGGTTATTTCGGCAGTGCGCGCGAGTGCAAGTGCTCCTTTGCGCAGATTCAGCGATACGTGGGCAAGATCTCCGGACCACTAATGGATCGAATAGATATTCACATTGACGTGCCGGCGGTAAAGTTTGATGAGCTTCGCGGGAGAAATGTTCCGGCGGGCGAGCCGTCGAGCGAGATCAGGAAAAGGGTGATGGCTGCGCGAACGATACAGCTCGACCGGTTTCAGGGAAAGGCTTTCTCGAATTCTGCGATGACGTCGAAGCAAATCCGCGAACATTGCGCCCTCGATGCCGAAAGCGAAGCCCTGCTAGAAAAAGCGATGCAGCGTCAGGGTCTCTCAGCCCGCGCTCACGACCGAATCCTGAAAGTCTCTCGTACCATCGCCGACCTCGCCTCAGCTCCCGATATCACGCCGGAACACCTCAGCGAGGCGATCAACTACCGCTCCCTCGACCGCAATTACTGGGCTTGAGCTTCCGCCGGGCCCGCGTGCCTGCACTGCCAAATCCGACATGACCGCTGACGCGTCAGTGGACTCGTGACTGTTCGTTTGCGAGAATTAGGGAATTGTCCGGCGATCCGGAAGTTCGCTCATGATATCTGCAAATCTCACTGGTTTCGACAAGATTCCGCAGACAATTCCTCACTTCTGTCTTGAGTCATTTCGTGTTCACGACAAGCGCGATGCTCTGGCGTTTAAGGTAGAGGATGTTTGGACGTATCTGAACGGAACTGAGGCGATCGAGCGCGTTCGCCGCATTGCGCTTGGTCTCGCGGCGCTTGGCGTAAAAGCGGGCGATCGGATCGCGATCATCTCGGAGAATCGGCCTGAGTGGTCGCTCGTCGATCTCGCGATTTTGAGCCTGCGTGCGGTAAACGTGCCGATCTACACGACCCAGGCTGTCGAACAGATCAGATACATCCTCGAAAACTCCGGTGCGAAGATGCTCTTCGTTTCCGGTGCAAAGCTCTGGAAGCACGCCGAGAATGCGATCGCGAGTGTCGAGGGTTTAGAGCGTCTGATCTTCTTTGACGCGGATGGACGACCGGAAGGGAATTCTCGGGCCACGACACTCGCCGATGTCGAAGCAAGGGCGGCCGAGCAGGAAAAGATCGACGCAGATATTTTCGACAATTCGCTCGCGGCGATCGATCCGAAAGATCTCGCGACGATCATCTACACGTCGGGCACGACCGGCGAGCCGAAAGGCGTGATGCTCTCGCACGAGAATTTTGTCTCGAACATTATCTCGGTCTCGCAATCCCTGCCGATCCGCTCGACCGATCGATCGCTCGCCGTATTGCCGCTCTCGCACATCTTTGAACGCACGGTTTTTTACGTGCTCTGTGCGAATGGCGTATCGATCCATTACTGTGCCGCGTTCGACCAGATCGCCGGGCACCTGCAGGAAGTAAAACCGACGATTATGACCGCAGTGCCGCGGCTTTTCGAGCAGGTGTATCACAAGATCGTAAAGAAAGGGAAAGCTGCGGGCGGCTGGCGAACGCGCCTTTTCGATTGGTCGCTCGATGTCGGTCAGGAATACTGGGCGGCGAAGGACACGGGCAGTAGCGTATCGCCCGCTCTCGCCGCAAAGCACGCGATCGCGAATCGGCTCGTCTTTTCAAAATGGCGTGCGGGCGTGGGCGGCGAACTTCGATTCTTTGTCTCGGGCGGCGCTCCGCTCTCTAAGAAATTGTCCTACGCGTTTTGGGCGGCGGGCGTGCCGATCCTCCAGGGCTACGGGATGACCGAGGCGTGCGTCGCGTCCTCCAATCGGCCGGATGACAATAAGGTCGGCTCCATCGGCTGCCCTTTCAAGGGCATCGAGATGAAGATCGCCGAGAAAGACGACGAGGTCCTAATCCGCGGGGGCAACGTGATGATCGGCTACTACAACAACCCCGACGAGACCGCGAAGGTCATCGACGCCGAAGGCTTTTACCACACCGGCGACGTCGGCTACGAAGACACGGACGGCCACTTTTTCATCACGGACAGGATCAAGGACCTCTTCAAGCTCTCGAACGGCAAGTACATTGCGCCGCTCCAGGTCGAGAGCCTCTTAAAGCAGAGTCCGCTCGTCTCGCAGAGCGTCGTCGTCGGCTCGGGCCGCAAGCAGGTCGGCGCGCTCATCGTGCCCGACTGGGAAGCGCTAAAAGAGGAGATGACGGCCGCCGGCCACGACACGTCGCGTACGCGCGAAGAGCTCGCCGCCGATCCGGCCTTTATCAAACGCGTCCAGCAGGACGCCGTCGCACTGACCCTCGAGCTCTCCGACTACGAGCGCATCAAACGCGTTTATCTCATCCCTCGCGAATTCTCCATCGACCGTGGCGAGATGACCCCAACCCTAAAAATCAAACGAAACGTGATCGACGAAAAATACTCCGACCAGATCGACCAAATCTGCGGCGGTTGAAGACTGGCGCAAGCCCGCACTAGGGCGCTGGCCCGCACGGAGTAAGGGCGATACATCCGGCTCCGCGCGCATCGCGCCGCCCGCCCTATCCTTAGGGCGAAGCCGCGATCGGTGCTCATTTTTTATGGAGACGTTTTCTTTTATCGGGGTACTGGTGATTCTTTTCGGTGCAACGCTTTTCACTGTCGCGGTCGTTCTTTGCCGGAGGAATCGTACCGCCACTGAGCGAATTGGCGTCAATCTCCGACAGTGAATTCTCTGACACGACGACACCTGATACGATCAACTCGTCAGGATTGGAAGGCAAAAAATGGAGAGTGGAAAGTCCAGCCCGGAAGAGCGTCGCGTATCGTTTGCCGAAGCCCTCCGTTTTTGGCTCAAGCTTGGTTTTATTTCTTTTGGCGGGCCTGCCGGACAGATCTCCATAATGCACAGGGAGCTCGTTGAGCGTCGTCGGTGGCTCGGCGAAGACCGGTTTTTGCACGCTCTCAACTACTGCATGCTGCTGCCCGGCCCCGAGGCACAACAGCTCGCCGTGTACATCGGCTGGCTGATGCACCGGACACTTGGCGGGATCGTCGCCGGAGCACTTTTCGTCCTCCCGTCGATCTTCATTCTCCTTGTTCTCTCATACATCTACGCGGCCTACGGCCAGGTGCCGGCGATCATCGGAGTGCTCGACGGATTCAAACCCGTCGTTGTTGCCATCGTCGTGGAGGCTCTCGTAAAAATCGGCAAGCGTGCGCTCAAGCGCGAAGTTCACTATGCGATCGCCGGGATCGCTTTTATCGCGATCTATTTTCTGCACATTCCGTTTCCGCTGATCGTGTTGGGGGCGGCAGTCGTCGCGTTCGCGGGAATACGAATGGCTCCCGCTCTGTTTTCGTCGCCGCCCGACAAAGGAGAAGAGGGCGCGACCGCTACGCAGAATCTCGTAATCGAAGACGCCCGTCAACTCAAACACACCGCGCCCAACCGGACCCGTTTCGTCAAGACCCTCGCTGTCGGCATAATTTTATGGGTGCTACCTTTCGCCGCGCTCGTCGCATGGCGTGGTTCCGGCACGCTGCACGTTGAGGAATATAAGTTCTTCACCGTCTCTGCCCTCGTCACCTTTGGCGGGGCGTATGCCGTGCTCGCCTACGTCACGCAGGCGGTCACGACCGCGCCTTACAATTGGATCACGCCGGTGCTGGCCGTTGATGGGCTCGCGCTTGCCGAGACGACGCCGGGACCGCTCATCATGGTCCTGCAATTCGTCGGCTTCATGGCCGGGTGGAACAATCCTGTCGAAGGTATGTCACCGCTCGCGAGCGGCGTTGTCGGAGCGCTC
>Ga0136640_10000041_pt1 | contig 39028 bp, 42 predicted proteins | sample AntDrymUQ8642106_2_FD_105498 | JGI IMG/M metagenome (GOLD analysis project Ga0136640, IMG submission 105498) | Polar desert sand microbial communities from Dry Valleys, Antarctica - metaG UQ864 (21.06) | ecosystem: Environmental > Terrestrial > Soil > Desert | place: Antarctica: Dry Valley...
GTGCCGGTACGCCGTCCCGCGACCCCGGAGCGGATAGCGCGGGCGGCCGGGGTGGCGGTGCTGGACGTGCTGCGGGTACTGCCGGCGCTGGAACTGCAGGACCTGGTGGAGCTGATGGGCGAGGGTTGGCGGCTGTCCGCGGCCGAGCGCCGCGCGAGCTCCGGCGGCTAGCCGGTCATGCCGCGCGGGTGCAGCGCGGGTGGCGTTGTTCCCGGTGGCGTGGTCAGGACACGGTGACAGCGGTGTCATCGACGACGAAGGAGGTCGCCAACGAACTGTCCTCCACGCCGGTGAACTTCAGCGTGACGGTCTGCCCGGCGTAGCAGGCCACATTGAACGACTTCTGCGTGTAGGTGCTGTTCTTGTTCAGGTTGGAGTAGGTGGCCAAGGTGGTCGAGCCCAACGTCACGGGAGCCTGTCGTAGGCCACTGAGGTGGTCCCGCGCCGGCGAGGAGTTGCAGGCGTTCGCGTTGCTGTTGCCCGCGGCCAGGCCGTAGGTGATCCCGGATTTGACGGAGTTGCGGACAGCGGTGTCCAGCGCGCTGCCGGCCGATCCGCCGCGGCTCATGTTCGCCACGGCCGGCTTGACTGCGTTGGCGGTCACCCAGTCGACGCCGGCGACGACACCGGAGTTGCTCCCGGAACCCTGGCAGTTGAGCACCCGAACGCCGACGATCTGTACTCCCCTGGCCACGCCGTACTGCGAGCCGCCGACGGTACCGGCAACGTGCGCGCCGTGGCCGTTGCAGTCAGCGGCATTGTTGTCGTTGTCGACGGTGTCACGACCCGACGTGGCCCGGCCGCCGAACGTTGTGTGGGTGAACCGGGCGCCGGTGTCCATGATGTAGGCCCTGACGTTCGATGCTGGTTGTAGTCGCATGAATGCGTACCGGGAGCCTTTCTGGGAGAGAACCGGCCAACACTTTCGGTTCCGAACAGCGCACTGCCCCGGCGCGAGGCCGGGTCAGTGCGCTGGCTGGGGGTGCGGTGTATCGGTTCTGTCAGCGGCCGACGTACAGGAGCTTGTTCGGGGAGCCGCCACCCGGGTTGGTCACCTTGTTGGGAGCGGCCCGGTTGACCAGTGTGTTACGCACCTGCGTCGTCGTGAAGAGCGGACGCAACGCCAGCACCATGGCCGCGGCGCCGGCCACGTGCGGAGCGGCCATCGACGTCCCGCTGATGGTCTCGGTGTCGGTGTCGGTGTCGTCCCACGCAGAGGTGATGTCGACGCCTGGGGCGAAGATGTCCAGGCACGTCCCGTAGTTGGAGAACGAGGCGCGGGCATCGTTGATGGCGGTGGCACCGACCGTGATGCCTTCGGTGACCCGAGCCGGGGAGTAGTTACAGGCCGGTTGCCCGACACCGAAGAAGTTACCGTTTCCGGCGGCGATGCTGTACGTGATCCCGGAGGCGATGGAGTTGCGGGTGGCCTGGTCGAGCGCGGTGTCGGCCGAGCCGCCGAGGCTCATGTTGGCCACGGCCGGCTTGATGGCGTTGGCGGTGACCCAGTCGATCCCGGCGACGACCTGGGCGGTGGTGCCCGAACCCTGGCAGTTGAGAACCCGGACGCCGACGAGCTGCACACCCTTGGCCACGCCGTACTGCGTGCCGCCGACGGTGCCCGCGACGTGGGTGCCGTGACCGTGGCAGTCGGTCGCGTCGTTGTCGTTGTCGATGGTGTCCCGACCGGAGGTTGCCCGACCACCGAAGGTCTGATGGGTGAACCGGATCCCGGTGTCGATGATGTAGGCGTGCACTGTGGAGGCGGTCGTCGGGTAGCCATAGGAGTCGTTCAGTGGCAGATTGCGCTGGTCGATTCGGTCCAGACCCCAGGACGGCGGGCTCGGCTGGGTGTCCGAGACCGTGACGGTCTGGTTCTGCTGGACGTAGGCGACGTTCGGGTCGGCGGCGAGCCGGCGAGCGTTCGCCTCGCTCATGGTGGTGGCGAAGCCGCGTAGCGCCGCCTCGTACACGAAGTTCACCGAGCCGTTGTTGCCCTCGGCCAGTCGCCGCGCGAGCGCCGGCACGCCCTCGGAGCGCACGCTGGTCGTGTCCTCGAGCACGACGACGTAGCTGCCCGCGACGGCAGTGGGTCCGCCGGCATGGCGGATGTCGCCCTGCGGGGCGGCGCCGGCAGGGCCGGCGATGGTGGTGGTCAGCATGGCGGTCACCACAGCCAGCAGCCCCACGCAGGTCAGGCGTCTTCTCACGAACTCCTCCGTTCGCAGATGCCGGTGACGTCCTTGTCACCGATCAGAGCGATCGTGGCCGTGCGTGAGACAAAATGGAACAATTCGGTCAAAGTTGGTTGGGCAACGGCTCGGGTGGCCGGTGAATGCTCGTGCGTGTCGCAGGGCTCATCCTTGACCTGCCGTTGCTCGCCGCGCACGGTCATACGGTGGGTACGAGGGGGCGGGTCGCGGGCAACTGCCGCAGCAGCGATCTTCCGCCCGAGTTGGCGGGGTCGCTGGCGACGTTCGAGCGGCATCTGTCCCTTGAGCGTGGCCTGTCCGACCACACCGTTCGCGCCTATACCGCGGACGTCGCCTCGCTGCTCGGCCACCTTGCGGCGCTGTCGGGCAGGACTCCGGCCGACCTCGACATCCGCGTGTTGCGTAGCTGGCTGGCCAAGCTGCGGACGCTGGGTGCCGCACGGAGCAGCTTGTCCCGCCGCGGGGCCGCGGCCCGGGTCTTCACCGCGTATGCCACTCGAGCCGGCTGGCTCGACTCCGACCCCGGGACTCTGCTGGCCAGCCCGACCGCCAGGCGCACCCTGCCGTCCGTGCTGCGCGTCGAGCAGGCCGCGGCCGTGGTGGACGGGGTTGTCGACGACACCCCCCTCGGCCTGCGGAATCGAGTGATCGCCGAGCTGTTGTACGGCAGCGCGATCCGGGTCGGGGAGTTGGTCGGGCTGAACCTCGGCGACCTGGATGCGGCTCGCGCGCTGCTGCGGGTGTTGGGCAAGGGCAGCAAGGAACGCATGGTCCCCTACAGCCAGCCGGCCGGCGCGGCCGTTCGGGCGTACCTCGAGCTCGGCCGGCCGAGCCTGGTCGGCCCCCGCAGCGGGGTGGCACTGCTCCTCGGCGTCCGCGGCGCCAGGGTGGATCCGCGCGAGGTGCGGCGGGTCGTGCACCGGCTCGTGGCAGCCGTGTCCGGTACACCGGACATGGGCCCCCACGGCCTGCGGCACTCCGCCGCGACGCATCTGCTGGAAGGGGGTGCGGATCTGCGGTCGGTCCAGGACCTGCTCGGTCACGCGAGCCTGGCCACGACTCAGATCTACACCCACGTCTCGGTCGAACGACTCAACGCCGTGTACCGCCAGGCCCATCCCCGCGCCTGACGCACCGAGACCGCCGGGCTCATCTGCCGCCCAGCACGGGCGGGGCCGGACAACTTTAGGGAGGCCGGGAGGGCGCCAGCAGAGCCACCAGGCCGACGGCGAGCCCGGTGACGGCCGTCACGGCCGGGGACAGCCGCCCCGCTGGAGTGCTGTCTCTCGCCGCGAACTCCGCGGGCCCGGTCACCGCGGGCCCCGTCACCGCGTCGCCGGCCGGTGCCGCGGCCCCGTTGCCGGCAAAGGGACGCTCGTCCGGGAAGGCCGGCAGGGGCAGCAGCCGGATCGGTCCGAGGCTCAGCAGGGACATCGGGTCCAGGTAGGCCTCGCCGCGGAGCAGACCCCAGTGCAGGCAGGCGGACACCGGACAACCCAGGTGGCCGGTCTGCAGAGAACCGATCGGTTGTCCGGGTTGCACGGCCTGCCCGACCTGCACCGCTGCAGACACCGGCTCGTACGTCGTGCGCAGGCCGTCGCTGTGTCGAACCGTCACGACGCCCCTGCCGGCGAGCACCGCGGCGTAGCCGATCGTCCCGGCACCGGCGGCGCGCACCGACTGCCCCGGAGCCCCCGCCAGATCCACACCCCGGTGCCCTGGACCGTACGGCGCTGCCGGCGGGTCGAACGCCCTGGTGACCACGGGCTCGCCGTCCAGCGGGAGCACCCAGTCGGCCGCGGCGGCGGCGGTCGGGGACAGCAGCACCCAGACGGTGAGGATCGAGCCGACCAGGAGCCTGATGACAGTGCGCACGGAGCCACGCTGTCCGCGGTCGGCCGCCGGCGCCAGCGTCGTACGACGGGTGTGGACAATCCCGACGGCCTGTGGACGGTCCTGGGGAACTGTCGTACCGGGATGTGCTGGACCGGTTTGGCCTCCCGTGGGCGGGAGGACGTACACTTCGGGGCAGCGACCCACACCAGTGGGCCGACTTCGCGTGTCCCTCTCCCCGCCGTGTCACCAGCGGGGACCACGACCACCTTGGTCCCGGTCCGCCGGGCAGACATGGTCGCGGACCGGGCACCAGGGCGGTGCGCCTCCCGGCCACCGCGACAACCGAGCAGCGTGGCCCCGTGGCCGCGCGAACGTAGAGAGGGACGTGCCGCATGGCCGTCGTCACCATGAAGCAGCTGCTTGACAGCGGCGTCCACTTCGGGCATCAGACCCGTCGGTGGAACCCCAAGATGAAGCGCTTCATCTTCACCGAGCGCAATGGCATCTACATCATCGACCTGCAGCAGACCCTGTCCTATATCGACCGGGCCTACGAGTTCGTCCGCGAGACCGTCGCCCACGGCGGGTCGGTGCTGTTCATCGGCACCAAGAAGCAGGCACAGGAGGCCATCTCCGAGCAGGCGCAGCGGGTGGGCATGCCCTTCGTCAACCAGCGCTGGTTGGGCGGGATGCTGACGAACTTCTCCACCGTGCACAAGCGCCTGCAGCGACTCAAGGAGCTCGAAGTCATCGAGCAGACCGGCGGCACCACGGTGATGACCAAGAAGGAACAGCTCGTCCTCTCCAGGGAGCGCATCAAGCTGGATCGAACCCTCGGGGGTATCCGCGACATGGCCCGGGTACCGAGCGCGGTGTGGATCATCGACACGAAGAAGGAACACATCGCCGTCGGTGAAGCACGCAAGCTCGGCATTCCCGTCGTAGCTGTGCTCGACACCAACTGCGACCCGGACGAGGTCGACTACAAGATCCCCGGCAACGACGATGCGATCCGCAGTGCAGCGCTGCTCACTCGGGTCATCGCCGACGCGGTAGCAGACGGCCTGATGGCGCGGGCCGCGGCGCAGGCCAACGCCGGTCGCGACGCGGACGGCGCAGACAAACCGGAGCCCACCGGTCAGCTCGGCGCCGACGAGCCCATGCCGGAGTGGGAGCGGGAGTTGCTGGAAGGCAAGCCGGCCGCGACCGCGACCGTGGAGACCGCATCCGCCGACGCGACGGATGCCGCACCAGCGGAGCCGGCGGAGACGGCGGAGACGGCGGAGACGGAGCCCGCAGCCGCACCGGCAGAGCCCGAAGCCACACCGGCACAGCCGGACGCACGGGCAGCCGAGAACGACCAGGCACCGTCGGGATCGTCCTGACCGCAGTTCGGTCCGACAGGTGCACCAGGCATAGCTGACCGGCCGGCTGCGTTGGGCAGCATGCACATTGGCTCGGTGGTAGCTGCCCGCCGTACCGGATTTCCATCGAAGTGCAGCGAGGAGAGAAGCGAGGAGATGGCGAACTACACCGCCGCGGATGTCAAGAAGCTCCGTGATCTGACCGCCGCCGGAATGATGGACTGCAAGCGGGCCCTCGAGGAGGCCGACGGCGACTTCGCCGCGGCTGTCGACATCTTGCGGGTCAAAGGCGCCAAGGACGTCGGCAAGCGCTCCGGTCGTACGGCGGCCAACGGGCTCGTCGCGAGTTCCGGCACCGCGATGCTGGAGCTGAACTGCGAAACCGATTTCGTGGCCAAGAACGAGACCTTCCAGGCGCTGGGGACTGCCCTCGTCGACCACATCGCGACGGCCCGGCCGAGTGACGTTCCCACGCTGCTGGAGCAGGAGCTGTCCGACGGACGAACGGTCCAGGCCGCGGTGGACGAGCAGGCGGCCAAGCTCGGTGAGAAGTTCGTCGTGAACCGCCTGGTGATCTTCGACGGGAGTACGGCGACGTACCTGCACAAGCGCAACCCCGACCTGCCGCCGCAGGTGGGCGTCCTCGTGGAATACACCAGCGGCGACGAGTCGGTCGCCAAGTCGGTGGCCATGCATATCGCGGCCATGAGCCCGCGCTACGTCAGCCGGGACGAGGTCCCCGCTGACGTGGTCGCCAACGAGCGACGGATCGCCGAGGAGACAGCGCGGGAGGAGGGCAAGCCCGAGGCGGCGATGAGCAAGATCGTCGAGGGCCGGGTGAACGGCTTCTTCAAGGACGCCACGCTGCTCGAGCAGGCCTCCGTCCGCGAGGAGCACAAGAAGCAGACGATGCAGAAGGTGCTCTCGGACGCGGGCGTCACCGTGACCCGTTTCGCCCGTTTCGAGGTCGGCCGGGCATAGGGCAGGATCGCCCACGACTCAGGACACATCCAGCCTGGACAACGAGGGGGCCGCACATGACGGAGCGGACCGACACGGCGACCTCGTCGGTAACCCGGCTTCGGCCGAAGCCCCCCGCCCAGGGCTACCGGCGGGTGCTGCTCAAGCTGTCCGGCGAGACCTTCGGCGCCGGCCGGGTCGGTGTGGACCCGGACGTCGTCGACGGCATCGCCCGTCAGATCTCCGATGTCGTCGCTGACGGTGTGCAGGTCGCCGTCGTCGTCGGCGGCGGCAACTTCTTCCGGGGTGCCGAGCTGTCCCAGCGCGGCATGGACCGCTCCCGCGCCGACTACATGGGCATGCTGGGAACGGTCATGAACTGCCTGGCGCTGCAGGACTTCCTGGAGCAGCGCGGTACTCCGACGCGGGTGCAGACCGCGATCGCGATGGGGCAGGTAGCCGAGCCCTACATCCCGCTGCGTGCGATCCGCCATCTCGACAAGGGTCGCGTCGTCATCTTCGGCGCCGGTGCCGGGATGCCGTTCTTCTCCACCGACACCGTGGCCGCGCAGCGCGCGCTGGAGATCCACTGCCAGGTGCTGCTGATGGCGAAGAACGGCGTGGACGGCGTGTACGACGCCGACCCGCGACAGCGCCCGACCGCGCGCCGGTTCGAGCAGCTCAGCCACTCCGAGGTGCTGGCCCGCGGCCTGCAGGTCGCCGACTCCACGGCGATCTCGCTGGCGCGGGACAACCTGCTGCCGATCGTCGTCTTCAACATGCTCGTCGACGGGAACATCGCCCGAGCCGTGGCGGGTGAGAGGATCGGCACCCTGATCAGCACCGAGGCGTGACTGGCGCAGCAGTAACAGGAGGGATCCACCGTGATCGACGAGGCGCTCTTTGACGCCGAGGAGAAGATGGACAAGGCGGTCTCGGTAGCTCGCGAGGATCTGGGCAGTGTCCGGACGGGTCGGGCCAGTCCCGCCATGTTCGCCCGGCTTCAGGTCGACTATTACGGCGCGCCGACACCGATCCCGCAAATGGCCTCCGTCACCGTCGCAGAGGCGCGGATGGCCGTCATCAAACCGTACGACGCCAGCCAGCTCGGCGCGATCGAGAAAGCCATCCGCGACAGCGATCTCGGCGTCAATCCCACCAATGACGGGAACCTGATCCGGGTCGTCTTCCCGCAACTCACCGAGGAACGCCGCCGGGACCTGGTGAAAGTGGCCAAGCACAAGGGCGAGGAGGCCCGGGTGTCGATCCGTAACGTCCGGCGCAAGGCGAAGGACGAGTTGGAGCGGATCAAGTCCGACGGCGAGGCGGGGGAAGACGACGTACGGCGGGCCGAGAAGGAGTTGGACGAGACCACCGCCAGATACGTCGCTGCCATCGACGACGCAGTCCGGCACAAGGAAGCCGAACTGCTCGAGGTCTAGATGGCCATCAGCGATCGCGGTACCACGCAACCGGTGACACAGTCGCCGACCCGATCACGCGCGGGGCGGGACCTGGGGGCCGCGATCGCCGTCGGCGTCGTGCTCGCCGCCGTGGTGCTGGCAACGCTCGCGCTGTACCGGCCCGGGTTCGTGATCGTGGTCGGGGTGGCCGTCCTCATCTCGCTGTGGGAGCTGGTCCGGGCGCTGGAATCGCGCGATGTCCGCCCGCCGACGGTCCCCCTGCTTGTCGGCGCCATCTCGATGCTTGCGCTGACCTATCTGCGCGGCAGCGAAGGGCTCGTCGTCGCCTTCATTCTGACCGTGCTCGCCTGCATCGTCTGGCGGCTGGGCGACGGTGCCCGCAACTACCTTCGAGACGTCAGCACGACGGTGTTCGTCGTCATGTACGTCCCGCTGCTGGCCGGCTTCGCGGTCCTGCTGGTCATTCCGCAAGACGGCGCGGCGCGGGTGATCGCGTTCATCACCACCGTTGTCTGCAGTGACGTTGGCGGGTACGCCGCAGGGGTTTTCCTCGGCCGGCATCCGATGGCTGCCTCGGTGAGCCCCAAGAAGACATGGGAGGGTTTTGCCGGTTCGGCCGTTCTGTCGGCACTCGCCGGCGCCTTGTTCCTGACCCTGGCGTTGGGAGGCGTGTGGTGGCAAGGCGTGCTCTACGGACTGGCCATCGCGGCTGCGGCGACGCTCGGCGATCTCGGCGAGTCCATGATCAAGCGCGACCTCGGCCTCAAGGACATGGGCTCGCTGCTGCCCGGTCACGGCGGGCTGATGGACCGGATGGACTCGCTGCTGCCGACGGCGGCGGTGGCGTGGCTGCTGCTGTCAGTCTTCGTGCCACCTGCCTGAGCCGCTTGCGTGCTGTCGGATCCAGGCGTGCATGGCGATGCCCGAGGCGACACCCGCGTTGATGGACCGGGTGGAGCCGAACTGCGCGATCGAGCACACCAGCACCGCGGCGGACCGCGCTTGCTCCGAGAGCCCGGGGCCTTCCTGGCCGAACAGGAGCACGCACCGCCTCGGCAGGGGGCAGGTCTCCAGTGCGACCGCTCCAGGCAGATTGTCGACCGCGATCAGCGCTAGGCCCGCCGCATCGCACCAGCTGGCGAGCGCCGCGGAATCCGGGTGGTAGCGCAGGTGCTGGTACCGGTCGGTCACCATGGCGCCCCGGCGATTCCACCGTCTGCGTCCGACGATGTGCACCTCCGCCGCTAGGAATGCATTGGCGGTGCGGACGACGGTGCCGATGTTGAGGTCGTGTTGCCAGTTCTCGATCGCGACGTGGAAACCGTGCCGCCGGGTGTCGAGGTCGGCGACGATGGCCTCGTGCCGCCAATAGCGGTAGCGGTCCACGACGTTGCGCCGGTCGCCGTCGGCGAGCAGTTCAGGATCCAGCCGCGGGTCGTCCGGCCACGGCGCCGGGTGCGGCCCGACGCCGACCTCGGGGCTCGGCAGCACGGCTCGCGACGCTACCCGCCGGGCGAGACCGTGGGAGACTTGGACACCTATGACTGCTGTGCCCCTGATCTTCGAGGCGCCACGCCGCGGCAGGCCTCCCCGGCACCTGGCCGACCTCGATCCCGCCGAACGTCGGGCCGCGGTCGCCGATCTCGGCGAGCGCCCATTCCGCGCCGATCAGCTGTCGCGGCACTACTTCGGCCGGCTCGAGGACGACGTCACCCGGATGACCGACGTACCGACTGCCGCCCGGCATCGACTGGCCGAGGCATTGCTGCCGCCGTTGCTCACGCTGGTACGGAATGTCGACTGCGACGGCGGGGCGACCCGCAAGACGCTGTGGCGCGGGGCGGACGGCACCCTCATCGAGAGCGTCCTGATGCGCTATCCGGACCGGGTCACGATGTGCGTGTCCAGCCAGGCCGGCTGCGGCATGGCCTGCCCGTTCTGCGCCACCGGTCAGGGCGGACTGACCCGCAACCTGTCCACCGCGGAGATCGTGGAGCAGGTGGTCGCGGGTGCCCGCTGGCTGGCCCGCGGGGAGGTCGCCGGCGGTCCCGGGCGGGTGAGCAACGTCGTCTTCATGGGAATGGGCGAGCCGCTGGCCAACTACGGCCGGGTGCTGTCCGCCGTACGCCGCCTGACCGATCCGGCTCCGGACGGGCTCGGGTTGTCTCAACGGTCGGTGACCGTCTCGACCGTCGGCCTCGTCCCGGCCATCCACCGGCTGGCGGGGGAGGGACTCGCGGTGACGCTGGCCGTGAGCCTGCACGCCCCCGACGACGAACTACGCGACACCCTCGTGCCGGTCAACACCCGCTGGAAGGTGGCCGAGGTGCTCGACGCCGCCTGGGGGTACGTCGGCGCCACCGGCCGCCGCGTGTCGATCGAGTACGCGATGATCCGTGACGTCAACGACCAGCCGTGGCGGGCCGAGCTGCTGGCACAGCAGCTCCGGGGCCGGCTCGTCCACGTCAATCTGATCCCGCTCAATCCGACCCCGGGTAGCCGTTGGCATGCCAGTACGCCGGCGGCGCAGGAGGAGTTCGTGCGCCGGCTCGTGGACCGCGGAGTTGCCACGACGGTCCGGGACACTCGTGGCCGGGAGATCGCCGGCGCCTGCGGGCAACTCGCAGCAGTCGACCCGAGCCCGCTGAGCTAGGCGCGCCAGGCGTTCTTGCGCTTGATCCGGTCGCGGATGAGCAGCGCCGCCATGGCCGCGGCTATCACGAGCAACCACCACGTCTCGACCATGCCCTGGTGGTTGCCGAACACGAGCAGGACCATCGAGATCGTCATCACCCACCCGATCACCGGGGTGCTGCGCCGCCACTCGTGGTGCCAGCCCCAGTCCTCGGGCCGCTCGTGCTCTTCTGTGACTGCGGGATGTCCCGCGTCGTCGGCGGCTGCATGCCGGGTGATTGCCACGAATGTCCTCCCGCGTCGGTGTCGAAGTCGCAGACTACCGGCGGTTCAGCCGTGGTGCGTGCTCGGCGTACTCGGGCAGCCCGAGCTGGTTCGCCACCTCGGCGAGCATCGCGTCGAACATCGGATCGACATCGGTCAAGGCGAAGCTCAGGTGACCGAAGACCTCGAGGGAGATCATCCCGTAGAGCCGCACCCAGCACACGAGAAACACCTCGAGTGCCCCGAGCGGTAACGGGATGGCGTTGTCGGTGGCCCACTGGTGCAGCTGGTCCCGAAGCCGGGGGTCCAGCTCGTGGTCTGCGGGGACGGGAAAGGGCCGGCGCATCCAGAGCTCGACGAACAGGCCCTGGAAGACCCCGCCGAAACGCTGGCCGCATGCCTCGAGCCGAGCATCCTTGCATTGCCCCGGATCACCGAGTGGCGTAGCGAAGACAAGCTCGAACTCACGCGGGTGTGCGCGGGCCCAGGTCCGAAACGACATGGTCACGGCCATGAACCTGCCTTTGAGGTCCTCGGCCGGCACCGCATCACGAGCACGTTCCATCGATGTGGACAACTCGTCGTACAGGTCGGCGATCAGATCCAGCAGCAGGTCTTCACGGCTGTCGTAGTAGCGGTACAGCGCGGGCGCCGTCAGGCCGACGGCCCGGGCGATCGGGCGCAGGGTCACACCTGCCGCGCCGTCGGCGACGAGTAGCTCCCGGGCCTTCTGCCGGATGTCGACAAGGGTCGCCTCCCGGTTGACTTCCCGCCTCGTTAACGGACTGGCCACCACACCCCCTTGACAACAGTGAACGTCGTATGCAAAGTGTACGGCGTAAACAGTAAACGGCGTTAATCCCGGCGTCGTCGAGCCCGAACAGTACCTGTGGAGGTCCACATGTTCGACGTACTCGCCCGGACGATGTATCGCCGGCGCCGACTGGTGCTTTCCCTCGCCGCTGTCTTTCTCGTCTTCGCCGGGGTCTGGGGGACCGGCGCCTTCGGGGCGCTGTCCAGTGGCGGGTTCGAGGACCCGGACAGCGAGAGCTACCGGGCCACCGCCGAGCTGACGGCGGCACTCGGTCGCTCCGACGCCGACGTCATCGTCGTGTACAGCAGCGAGCGACTGACGGTGGACGACGCGGCATTCGAGGACGCCGTGACGACCACCCTGGCCTCGCTGGACCGGGCCGACGTGGCAAGCGTGGTCAGCTTCTTCTCCACCGGCGCCCCGCAGTTCGTGAGCGGCGACCGGTCCTCGACGTACGCCGTCCTGCAGCTCTCCGGAACCGATGAGGACATCCGCGCCGAGCAGCTCGACCGGGTCCAACCGTTCCTGGACGCGCCTGGACTCACCGAAGACGTGGGCGGCGTGGCCGCGGTGAACCGCGACATCAACGAGCAGGTCAGCGAGGACATCGCGCGGGCGGAAACGCTGTCGCTGCCGATCGTCTTCGTCCTGCTCGTCGTCATCTTCGGCGGGCTCGTCGCGGCCAGCATGCCGTTGCTCATCGGTGGTTTCGCGATCCTCGGTGCCTTCACGGCGATCCGGCTGATGACGATGGTCACCGATGTCTCCGTCTTCGCGATCAACATCGTCATCTTCCTCGGGCTCGGCCTCGCCATCGACTACGGACTGTTCATCGTCAGCCGGTTCCGGGAGGAACTGCACGCCGGGCACGATGTGCCCTCCGCGCTGCGTCGAACGATGCAGACCGCCGGTCGAACGGTGGCGGTCTCCGGCGTGATCGTCGCGATCGCGCTGGCCGGCCTGACTCTGTTCCCGCAGAACTTCCTGCGGTCGATGGGACTCGGCGGCATCGCGGCGGTACTCGTGGCGATGATCGCCGCGCTCACCGTGTTGCCCGCACTTCTCGCCGTCCTCGGCCACCGGATCGACGCGCTGTCACTGCGACCGCTGCTGCGCCGGCTCACTCCCTGGCGCCGAGCCGAACGCTCCGGTCCCGGCGGGTGGTACCGCATCGCCCGGTCGGTGATGCGGCGACCGGTTCTCTACGCCGCCGGCATCGTCATCGTCCTGCTGTTGCTGGGGACACCGTTCCTGCGGGCCAGTTTCGGAGGCATCGACGCACGGGCGCTGCCGGAGGGGACGCCGAGCCGGGTGGTCAGCGAGACCCTGGAGTCCGACTTCGGTGGTGCGGCCGATCCGGCGGTCACACTGGCGGTGACCGTCGCCGGCGGCCTCGATGACCCAGCTGCTCAGGACGAGCTGACGGCGTACACCACGGCTGTCGAGGGCCTTGCCGGTGTCGAGTCGGCAGTGATCGACGGGGCGGCCGGGTCGACCGCCGGGGTCTCGGTGTTCCTCTCCGGGGATCCACTGTCCGCGTCCTCGCGCGACATCGTCGCGGAGATTCGCGCGCTGTCCCCGCCCGCGGGTGGGGACGTCCTGGTCGGCGGGCCGACCGCCGCACTCGTCGACCTGCTGGGCAGCATCGGGGACACTTTGCCGTGGATGGCGTTGATCGTGGCGCTGGCGACGTTCGTGCTGCTGTTCCTCGCGTTCGGCTCGGTCGTGCTGCCGGTCAAGGCGATCGTCATGAACATCTTGTCGCTGGGGGCGACCTTCGGGGCGCTGGTGCTGATCTTCCAGGACGGCAACCTGTCCGGGCTGCTCGGATTTACGTCCACCGGGACGATCGAGGCGACCCAGCCGATACTGGTGCTCGCCATCGCATTCGGGTTGTCGATGGACTACGAAGTGTTCCTCCTGTCCCGGATCCGCGAGCAGTACGACCTGACCGGCGACAACACTGAGGCGGTGGCGACCGGACTGCAGCGGACCGGCGGGATCATCACCTCTGCTGCGCTGTTGCTGGTCGTCGTCATCGGTGCGTTCGCCACGTCCGGCATCACGTTCATCAAGCTGATCGGCGTAGCGATGGTGATCGCGATCATCGTGGACGCCACGATCGTCCGCGCACTGCTGGTGCCTGCCACCATGCGACTGCTCGGGCGGGCCAACTGGTGGGTTCCCGGCCCCCTGCGCGGCATCTACCAGCGCTTCGGCATCCACGAGGGAGAGCCTGTGCAGCTTGCCGGCTTCGCCCCGGCGCGGGAGCTGACCGGGGTCTAGCGCTGCCCACGTCGCCACATTGGATACGGATTGGGTCAGGCAGCGACCCGATCCGTATCCAATGATCGGGATCTGGGGAGTCGAGCCCTATCTGGATGACGGCCGATGGCGCAGCGGCTGGCCGCTGCCTCGGACCCCACGGGTCGCCGGCTGCTGGCTTACGAGTCGGGCAACTGCTGGCTCTACCAATCAGGGAACAGCTCGCGGACCGAGGGGCCGGGTTGATGGCGAAGCGCAGCCGCCGGCGCGGCCCCGACCGCGTCGGCGATCCGCTGCGGCTGATACGGGTTGATGGCCTCCGGCAGGTCGGCCGGATCGAACCAGCCGACCCTGATCGCCTCCGCGCTCGTGGTCGGCTCGCCGGCGAGGACCCGGCAGGCGAAGACGAGCACCGGGTCTCCGTCGGGGGAGCGGTCGTAGACGCCGGTGAGCCGCTCAACCTCGACGTCTAGGCCGACCTCCTCGCGCACCTCGCGGGCGGCGGCGTCCCACGGCGTTTCCCCGGGCTCGACCGAGCCGCCCGGCAGGTTCCAGATCGGCGGCCGCTCCCGCAACGCGAGCAGAACCCGGCCACGCTTGTCGCGTACCACCGCACTGACTCCGAGTACAGCCACACCGCAAGCCTGCCCCAAGCTGTCGGCCGAGCCGCCCGGCGGCTCAGTAGTACCCCCGCTCGCCATCGAGAAGTTCCCGAGCGCTCGTCGCCTGGAAGTGCGAAGGGTTGTCCGACGCCGATGCCCACCGATGCGTCCTTCCGACGTCGCCGCTGATGACGATGGCCGGTGTCGTCTCCAACATCGTGGCAGCGCACTCGCTGGACGCCGTCGGCAAGCACCCGGACTTCGGTGCCGGTGCCGCCACGCTGCGGTGGATGCTGATCCACGTGATCGAGGAGACCGCGCGACACGGGCCGCATCTCGTAGTTGCACCGAACTCCGAGTCGGTCTTTGGTCGCACGGTGGCCCCCACTGCCGCCGTACAGACGCCGCGCGTCGACGGCCGGGCTCACCACACCGGCGGGGTGGGAGAATGGCGTGCGTGAGGGCCACCCGAGACGTCGTGGTACTCGGGTCGACGGGGTCCATCGGTCGGCAGGCGATCGAGGTGGCGGCCGCGGCCCCCGACCGCTTCCGGATCGTCGGCATCGCCGGCGGCGGCGGCAACGTCGATCTGCTCGCGCGGCAGGCGCTGGAACTCGGCGTCGATGTCGTGGCCGTTGCCCGGGCGACCGCCGCCCAGGACCTGCAACTGGCTTTCTACGCGGCTGCCCGCTCCGGGGGGTACGCGGAGGGGCAGTTCGCCGTCCCGAAGATCCTCGCCGGTCCCGATGCGGCGGCCGAGTTGGCCGCGTGGCAGTGCGACGTGGTGCTGAACGCGATCACCGGATCCATCGGCCTGGCGCCCACCCTCGCTGCGCTCGACGCCGGCCGGACGGTCGCGCTGGCGAACAAGGAGTCCCTCATCGCCGGCGGTCCACTCGTGCTCGACCGGGCGAAACCGGGACAGCTGATCCCGGTCGACTCCGAGCACTCCGCGCTGGCTCAGTGCCTGCGCGCCGGCCGAACCGAGGAGGTTCGCCGGCTCATCCTCACCGCGAGCGGCGGGCCGTTCCGCGGCCGGACCCGCGCGCAGATGCAGACGGCAACGCTCGAGCAGGCGATGGCGCATCCCACCTGGGACATGGGCCCGGTCATCACGATCAACAGCGCGACCCTGGTGAACAAGGGCCTGGAGGTGATCGAGGCGCACCTGCTCTTCGGGGTGCCCTACGACGCCATCGACGTCGTCGTACATCCGCAGTCGGTCGTGCATTCGATGGTCGAGTTCGTCGACGGGTCGACGATCGCGCAGGCCAGCCCCCCGGACATGAAGCTGCCCATCGCGCTCGCGCTCGGCTGGCCGGATCGGGTGCCCGGGGCCGCCCCTCCGGTGGACTGGACCCGAGCGGGACAGTGGACCTTCGAGCCGCTCGACTCCGAATCGTTCCCGGCGGTCGCGCTGGCCCGTGCTGTCGGGAAGGCCGGTGGCTGCCTGCCGGCCATCTACAACGCGGCCAACGAGGAGGCGGTCGGTGCGTTCGTCGCCGGTCGGTTGGCCTTCACCGGCATCCTCGATGTGGTGCGTACCGTGGTGGACGCGGCGGTCGAGTCCGGCGAGCACGGTACGCCGTCAACGGTGGCCGAGGTCCTCGTCGCGGAGACCTGGGCGCGGGGTCACGCCCACCACGCCGTACGACGACGTGAGGAGCGCACACGCGCATGATGACCGCGATCGGCGTGCTGCTCTTCGTCGTCGGCCTGGCCTTCTCGATCTGGTTCCACGAACTCGGGCACTTCTTCTGGGCCCGCCGGTTCGGGATGCGGGTGACCCAGTTCATGGTTGGCTTCGGCCCGACCCTGTGGTCCAGGCAGATCGGTGAGACCGAGCACGGCGTCAAGGCGATACCGCTCGGCGGGTACATCCGCATCGTCGGGATGATGCCGCCCGGTGCGGAGGACAAGGCCGGCCGCAAGGTCGGTCGGATCCGCCGGCTGGTCGAGGAAGTGCGGGGCGCCTCGCTGCTGGACATCCGCTCTGGTGACGGGGACCGGGTGTTCTACCGCAAGCCCTGGTGGCAGCGCGTCATCGTCATGTCCGCCGGACCGGTGCACAACCTGGTGCTGGCATTCATCCTGTTCACGATCATCCTGGTCGGCTTCGGCCTGCGTACGCCGACGACGACGGTGGAGGCGGTCAGCGAGTGCGTGCTGCCCGCCACCGCGTCGGCGGAGGCCACCTGTACGACGCCGGTGGACGAGACCGGCGCGCTGTGCGAGACCGGACCCGGCTGCGCCGTCCCGATCCCGAGCCCCGCCAGGGAGGCCGGTTTCCGCAACGGCGACGAGATCCTCGCCGTCGACGGCCGGCCGCTCGAGGACTGGCAAGCCGTCCAGACGGTCATTCGCGACAGCCCGAACGAGGAGTTGTCCGTCACCGTGCTCCGGGACGGACGTGAGCAGACGCTCACGGTCACGCCGCTGCCGAACAGGGTGTACGCCGGCACCGATCCCGAGAATCCGGAGGTCGTCACCGTCGGCTTCCTGGGGCTGAGCCCGGACCAGGTGTACGTGCCGCAGCCGGTGAGTTCGGTTCCGGGCCAGGTGGGCAGTTTCATCGTGACGGCGGCGGAGAAGCTGATCGGGATCCCGGAACGGATCCCGCAGCTGTTCCGCGCGGCTTTCCTCGGTGAGGAACGCGACATCAACGGGCCGATCGGCATCGTCGGCGTCGGCCGGATCTCCGGTGAGTTCTTCGGCCTGCCGCCGGAAACCGCACCGATCCAGGAGAAGTTCAGCTTCTTCCTGGCACTGCTGGCCAGCCTGAACATGGTGCTGTTCCTGTTCAACCTGGTTCCGCTGTACCCGCTCGACGGCGGTCACGTCGCGGGGGCGCTGTGGGAGAAGGCCCGCTCGGTGGTGGCGCGGGCGCGCCGTAAACCTGATCCCGGGCCGTTCGACACCGCCCGCCTGATGCCGGTGGCGTACGTCGTGGCAAGTGTGTTCATCGTGCTGTCCGGCCTGTTGCTGGTGGCCGACATCATCAACCCGATCACTCTGGACCAGCTGCAATGACAGGACGCCCATGACGTCGATAGCGCTCGGCATGCCCGAGATGCCGCCGCCCACGCTCGCAGCTCGCCGCACGAGCCGGCAGATCTCGGTCGGCCGAGGCGACCGCGCAGTGCTCGTCGGCGGGGACGCGCCGGTGTCCGTGCAGTCGATGACGACGACGAAGACGGCCGACGTCAACGCCACCTTGCAGCAGATCGCCGAACTCACCGCGGCGGGCTGTCAGATCGTGCGCGTCGCCGTACCGGACACCGATGACGCCGAGGCGCTGGCGGCGATCGCCCGGAAGTCACAAATACCGGTGATCGCCGACATCCACTTCCAGCCGCGCTACGTCTTCGCCGCGATCGACGCGGGCTGCGCCGCCGTACGAGTCAACCCGGGGAACATCAAGCGCTTCGACGACCGGGTGGGCGAGATCGCCAAGGCCGCGGCCGACGCGAAGGTCCCGATCCGGATCGGCGTGAACGCCGGGAGTCTGGACAAGCGGCTGCTGGAGAAGTACGGCAAGGCGACGCCGGAGGCGCTGGTCGAGTCCGCGCTCTGGGAGTGCTCGCTCTTCGAGGAGCACGACTTCCGCGACATCAAGATCTCGGTGAAGCACCACGACCCGGTGGTGATGGTCCGGGCCTACCAGCTGCTAGCGCAGGCCTGTGACTACCCGCTGCACCTCGGTGTGACCGAGGCGGGCCCGACGTTCCAGGGGACCATCAAGTCGGCGGTGGCCTTCGGCGCGCTGCTCGCGCAGGGGATCGGGGACACGATCCGGGTGTCGCTGTCCGCGCCGCCGGTGGAGGAGGTCAAGGTCGGCCTGCAGATCCTGGAGTCGCTCAACCTGCGCCAGCGCGGCCTGGAGATCGTCTCCTGCCCGTCCTGTGGCAGGGCGCAGGTGGACGTCTACACCCTGGCCGACCGGGTGACAGCCGGCCTGGAAGGTCTGGACGTGCCGCTGCGGGTGGCGGTGATGGGATGTGTGGTCAACGGTCCCGGTGAGGCAAGGGAAGCCGACCTCGGGGTCGCCTCCGGCAACGGCAAGGGGCAGATCTTCGTCAAGGGCGAGGTGATCAAGACGGTGCCGGAATCACAGATCGTCGAGACGCTGATCGAGGAGGCCATGAAGCTGGCCGACGCCATGGCCGGAGACGGGGCCGCTGACGGGCCGGCCGGCGTCATCTCCGGCGCGCCTCGGGTCGAGGTGAGCTAGCCGCCGTGCTGCAGATGGCAGCCACCCGGCTGCTCAGCGACGCCGACCTGCCCGCGGTGCACCAACTGCTCGCCGCCGACCCGGTCGCCGGGTGTCTCATCGCGACCCGGGTGGAGGCGGCCGGGATCGACGCGCGGCGGCTGGGTGCGGAGCTGTGGGGACATGACACCGGTGCGGACCGCCTCGACGGCCTGTGCCTGTCCGGCGCCAACCTGGTGCCGCTCAGTGATTCCGCAGGCGCACTCGCCGGGTTCGCCGAGCGGGCTGCCGTGCAGGGTCGGCGTTGCTCCTCGATCGTCGGCGGTCAAGGCGCTGTCGACGCGATGTGGACGCAGCTCGCCGCCGACTGGGGGCCGGCCCGAGACGTTCGAGCAGGCCAGCCGCTGATGGCGGTGTCGGAACAGCCGATGCTGGCGCCGGACCCGGGTGTGCGGACCGTCGTACCGGCGGAACTGGACATCCTCATGCCGGCCTGCGTCGACATGTTCATCGAGGAGGTGGGTGTCTCACCGGTGGGATCCGACGGCGGTCGCAGCTATCGCGGCCGGGTCCGCGAGCTAATCGGTGCCGGGCGGGCGTTCGCCCGGATCGAGGACGGTGCGGTTGTATTCAAGGCCGAGCTGGGCGCGGTGTCGGAGCGTGCCTGTCAGATCCAGGGTGTGTGGGTCCGTCCGGACCGCCGCGGCGAGGGCCTGGCAGCTGCCGGCACGGCGGCGGTCGTGGCCGCGGCCCTGGTCGGTTTCGCTCCCGTCGTCAGCCTGTACGTCAACAGCTACAACGAGGCGGCACTGCGCGCGTACCGCCGGGTCGGCTTCCGTCAGGTGGGCACGTACATGACCGTGCTCTTCTGATGTTTCGGCTCCTTCTGATGTTTCGGCGCCGCTGGGCGGTCGTCGTGCTTGCCGTGGCGCTCACCGGGTGCACCGCCGCTGGGCGAGGTTCTCGAGGTCGACGCCGCGCAGGTCGTGGCTGACGTCGAGGCCGCCCCGCCGGGGATCACGATCTCGACAGCCGAGGACGGCGTGCCGGTCGACCAGCTCAGCTCGGTCGCGCCGGTGCCAGGCGAGCCGCTGCCCACCACCCTGTCGGTGCCGGTGCAGTCGGCGGCAGACGAGGCGGTGGACACGCTGTCCGCCCCGTCGTACATCGTCGCGGTGCGCACCTCGACGGGGGCTGACCCGGAGCTTCCTGTCGCTGCTTCCACCTGGTTGATCGGACGGATGGGTCGACGCTGGGGGAGTCCGTCGGCGTCGGGCCGGCACCGTCCATCGCCGCGGCGCCGGCCGTGCTCGCCGTAGTGGCCGCGCTGGCCGTGCGGCGTACGGTCCGCGCGTGACCAGGTACGCCGTCCGTCCGGCGACGGCCGCCGACTCAGCAGCAATCGACACCCAGCTGAGCCGGCAAGCCGACCGGCTGGAGGCGCTCGACCGGCGGGTGCGGATGCCCCGCTCGGCCGCGCCCGGCGGCCTCGTCGCGGTCGACGCAGGTGCCATCGCCGGTCATCTGCGGCCGCTGCTGGTCGAGATCACCGCGGGCGATGAACTGCTGTCCTTCTCCTTCCCTCGCACCGTGCACTGGCAGGAGGTCGTCACGGCCGACCCGGTGGCGCTGGCGGCGCTGGCCGCGGCGTCCAGGGTCCATGGCGCGGCGGACGCGCTGCTCTGGCCGGCGGTCGCGGGACCCGCCTTCGGCGAGGTGGGGCTGGAACCGTCGTTCGTCTTCGCGCTGCGACCGCCCGGTCCGCTGCCCTGCAAGACTCCGGTCGCCGTACGCCGAGCCTGGCCGGCCGACACCGAAAGTCTCGTCGCGCTGCACGAGGCGGAGGTGGCTTTCCACGAGCCGCACACCCCCTACATCCGCCGCGTTCCCGGGCTGGAGCCGGCGTACCGCGCTCGGCTGCAGCGAGCGTGGGCAGGTGCGGATCCGGTAGAGGGCGCCTCGGTGATCCATGTGGCCGAGATCGGGGGCCGGGTCGTGGCCATGTGCGAGTCGATGCTGCAAGCGTCGCCGGCTGGATCCGCGGCCAGCCGTTTGCCGGCGGGACGCTACGGTTTCCTGAACTCGGTTTCGGTCGCGGCGGCCCACCGCGGTGCTGGCATTGGCCGGGCCGTGGTCGCGGCCGCGATCGCCAACCTCGCGCTGTACGGCGTGGACGGGTACACGCTGTGGCTCGCCACCGGCAATCCGCTGGCCCGCCGGGTCTGGCCGGCCTTGGGGTTCAGAGCGCTCTGGACCCGCTTCGAGCGACGACCCTGACGAGCTTGCAGGGCGTGGCCGCAGCTCGGTGGCTGTCGGGCGCTGAGTCAGCAGGGTCTTGGTTCTGTCGGAGCAGTCGGCTACAATCGAACACATGTTCGAGTACGGCGATGTTGACGACGCGGCGCTGGTGGAGCGGCTGCAGATCGCCGAGCGCTCGATCGCCGCAGCACAGGCTGAGCAGTTGGCGGTGATCGCGGAGTTGAACACCCGCGCGCCGGCGTGGATCACCACGCCGGACCCGCTGCTGGGCGGGGCGGACCCGATGGAGTTGACCGTCGCGGAGGTGGGGGCGGCGCTGCGGATCTCCAAGCTATCCGCCTCTGCCCGCACCGAGTTGGCCGTGCAGGTCACCGCACGGCTACCCGGCACGCTGGCTGCCATGCGGCGGGGTCAGATCAGCATGGCCAAGCTGCGGATCATCGCCGAGGCGACCGAGGAGCTGTCCGCCGAGCACGCGAAGGCGGTCGAGGATCGGGTGCTGCCTCGCGCGGTCACCCAGACTCCGGCCGGGCTCGGGGTGTCGGTGTCCCGGGCGGTGATCCGCACCGACCCGACAGCGGCGGAGCGGCGCCGCAAGCACGCGGTGCGGGAGCGCACCGCGGCGTTCTACCCGGCCGCGGACGGGATGGCCACCATCTGGCTGCGCGCACCGGCTGCCGCCGCGTTGGCGGCGTTCCGGCGGCTCTGCGAGCTCGCCGAGACAGCGCGAACCCCCGGGGATGAACGGACGTCCGGTGCCCGGCGCGCTGACGCCTTGATCGACCTGATCCTGAACTCGGCGGACGTCTTGCACCTGGCCGACCGAACCGATGCTGCCAGTGGCTCCAGCCCGAGCGGCCCCGGTGGCCCCAGCGGTGCCAGCGGCTCCGGATCGCCGGGCGAGCCGCCGGAGCCGCCGCGGTCGCCGTCGCCGCCGTGCGACCGTGCGCGGCCGCGCTGGGGATCCCGCCCGACCACGGTGCACGTGGCCGTGCCGTGGACCACGCTGGCCGGGATCGACGACCTACCCGCGCAGCTGGCCGGATACGGCCCGATCACCGCCGAAGCCGCCAGGGAGCTGGCAGCCGACGCGACGTGGCGGCGAATCCTCACCGATCCGGACACCGGCGCCGTGCGTGACGTCGGGACCACCACCTACACGCCGCCCGCAGGGCTGGCCGCCCACGTCCGTGCCCGCGACGGCACCTGTCGGTGGCCCGGCTGCCGGCTCCCGGCGCAACGCTGCGATCTGGACCACACCGAGCCCTACCCCCGAGGGCCGACCGCCGACTACAACCTGGCAGCACTCTGCCGTCCGCACCACCGGCTGAAAACCCACACCACCTGGCAGGTCACACAGGGCACCGACGGTGTGCTGGCCTGGACCAGCCCCACCGGACAACAGATCGACACCGAACCGTGGACGGCCGACCACGCCCCCCACCCCGCCCCCCCCCCAGACCCCGACCCACCCGAAGCGCTGACCCTGCTCGACGACGATCCACCACTCGGGTCGGAACCGGATTGGCTGTACGCCCTACCCACCGACGCCGACATCGCCACCCGGCTCACCTGGTACGACACCGTGACCGAGTTCGAGTGTTTCGTCGACGAGTCCGACTCCGACGCAGCCTAAGTGGCACCTAACGCGTCACGAGGCCGGTGACCTGCCACAGCCGCGGCGTGACGGCTGTCTTACCGCAGGATTCGGGCCTGGCCGGGGTCGACTGCCCGGCCTCGATCGACACCGTCCACCCGCGACCGTCCACATGAGACACTTCCACGGTCCAGGCTCCGGACGCGCGGACGGACGGCTCGGACACGGTCAGCGCAGCCAGGCCGTCGACGGTCGCGAATCTGCGGACCGCGCCATCCGCGGCCTGAGCGATCGGCGACAGCCAGCTTCGGCCGCGTAGACCGTCCAGTACGAGCCGCCCTTCGGCGGCGGCCACCCACGCCCGCTCAGCCCCGTCATGCCCGAGTTGCCCGTAGACCACTCCTGAGGGCAGGAAGGCAGCCGTCGGCGCGAACCGGTGTCCACCGAGATGGCTGCACTCCCACACCCGACCCGGATGATCGGCCGCGAGCGCCAAGGCGAGCCGCCTGCCGTGGACCGCGCAGCAGCGATCTCGGCGCCCGTTGGTGCATACCAGCACCAAGACCCCGCTCTCCGGATCGCCGATGCCCGGCCGGATCCCGCGCTCAAGTGCCGCGGCGTCAAGGGACAGCAGTTCGGCAGGATCGGCCACCCACATCCGCTCCAGCCACGCGCCCCCCGGTGCGGTGTGCGCGACTAGGACGCTGTGCGGCTCAGGTCGGTGTACGTCGGCATGCCGCCCCGGGCGTCGGATCAGCAGCACCGTGACGCCGGTGCCGTCGGCCCACCGTTCCAGCGCCGTACCGACGGCCGGATCCAGGTGGCTGTCAGTCAGCGCCTGCCGACCCCACGGACCAGGTTGTTCCACCGCGACCCAGGTCCGCGCGTACGGTGCCGTCCCCGTCAGCGGTTCGCCGAACGCGCGAGCCAGCGCAGAGCAGGTCTGCGGCGAGGTCAACTGGCGGCGCGTCCGCGCACCTGGATGCTGTCGAGCAAATCCTCGGTGGCCGCGGTGATCTGATCGACCGCCAAGTCGAACGCGGCGGTGTTGTGCGAGGCGGGGGTTCGGAATCCGCTCACCTTGCGCACGTACTGCAACGCGGCGGCGCGGACGTCGTCCTCGGTCACGTCGTCGGCGAACGGCGGGCGCAGTGTCTTGATGCTTCGGCACATGCCCCGAGCGTAGTTCGCAACGCGGTCCGCCGGCACCAGCACGTACTCCCTGGTCCGGATAGGTTGGGCGGGTGCCCGCAGTAGCTGCTCAGGTGGCGACCGAGGCCGTGCAGTGGCTGCTCGAATCCGACGAGCCCGCGGTGGGCTGGCCGGCCGGATCTGACGGGCAGGACTACGGCATGACCGTGCGGGCGGTGATCTTCGACTGGGGCGGCACGCTCACGCCCTGGCACTCGATCGAGGCGGCCGACCAGTGGACCGCCTTCGCCAGCGTCGCGCACGCTGACCGGCCCGCCGACGCCGGGGAGGCCGCCGCCCGACTGCTCGCCGCCGAGGTCCGGGCCTGGGAGGCCTGCCGCGACGACCACCGCAGCGCGACGTTCACCGACATCCTCACCGCTGCCGGACTCGACCGGCACGAGGCGGCCGAGCTGGCCTATCGCGAGTTCTGGGATCCGCACACGTTCATCGATCCCGACGTACCCGACCTCTTCGTCGCCCTTCGCGACCGTGACATCAAGATCGGCGTGCTGTCCAACACGATCTGGGACCGCGCCTGGCACGAGGCCATCTTCGAGCGCGACGGCGTACACGAACTCATCGACGGCGCCGTCTACACCAGCGACATCCCCTGGACCAAGCCGCACCCGGAGGCGTTCCGCGCCGCGATGGCCGCGGTCGACGTGGACGATCCGGCACGGTGCGTCTTTGTCGGGGACCGGCCCTTCGACGACATTTCCGGGGCCCGAGCCGTGGGGATGCGCGCGGTGCTCGTTCCGCACAGCGACATCCCGCTCGCCCAACAGGTACCCGTCGACGTACACCCGGACGCCGTGATCGACCGGCTCAGGGATCTGTTGCCGCTGGTAGACAGCTGGGGTCAGGAGCCCGCGTAGTCACTGGCCGGGGAAGGCGACCGTGGCCGGCTCGGTCCCCGCGGCGAGCCGCCACCGGGTCGCCTGAACCGCGGAAGCGGTCAACGCTTCCAGAGCGGTACGGCGCAGTTCGGCGTCGTCGGTCTGGCCGAGGACGAACCGCCAGGCCGCCGCCGCGCCCGCCTCCAGGTGCACGGCGAGGCGCAGGCCGGAGGCCGGGTCGGTCACCGGGAAGGGCAACTCGTAATACGCCTCGGCCTCGGTCGGAACAGCGGCCAAGGAGCGCAGTAGTTCGGCGGTGGCGTCGCGCCGGCAGCGATGCGCCAACTCCGCGGCCCGAACGTCGGGCTGCTGCTCCTCGGTGACCTCCGCGCCGACCACGCCATACCCCCAGATCACCGCGTGCTCACCGGCGAGAGCGTCCTGCAGCGCGTCGATGTCGCTCATCTGAGGCCGCTCATCTGAGCATGAGCTCATGGCAGGCGGCGGCAGCAGCCAGGCTTCCGACCAGCGGAGCCCGCTGCGCGGTCGTCGTCTCGCACAACGCGGCAGCTGTCGAGCCGGAGGCACGCACGGCAGTGCGGACCGCCGCCAGCGTCACCGCCGGATCGACCGGATCGACCGGTACGGCGGTCGTCGTCGGGGCAGCAGTGGATGTGCCGGAGCCGGTCGCGGTAGGACTGGGCCGGGGCAGGGCAAGCGCCAGCCGCAGCGCCGCCACCTGCTCCTCGGTCTGTTTGCGCAACGGGAGCAGGCGGGCAAGCAGCTCCGGGTGTTGCAGACCTGCGGCGTCGTAGTCAGCGAGGAGCCCGACCCGCTCGTCCAGCACCGCCAGCAGCGGATCGGGTGCGGTCGGCACCGTGGAGATCGGGGTGACCGGCGCGGGGGATCCGGTACATGCCGAGAGCAGGCCAGCGCCGCCGAGCGCACCGGCCCCAGCCGCGAACGCCACGAGCACGCGTCGGCGGGAAAGCGGTGTGCCCATGGACAAGCAGTCTGGCAGTCGTCCTAGCGTTACCCTGAGTGGCTCAGACAATTCCAGAGGCAGAGAGGGGCCGGTGATGAGTAGCCGAGTGGCTCCCCGAGAGCGGCTGACGGAACTGATCTCGCTGGCTGTTACCGCCGCCGGATTCGACCTGGAAGACCTCGTCATCACCCCCGCCGGCCGCCGCAGCCTGGTCCGGGTCATCGTCGACGGCGACGACGGGATCACTCTCGACGACGTGGCCGCGCTGAGCCGCGCCCTGTCGGCGGCACTCGACGACGACGACGCCGCGCCGATCGGCGCCTCGCCGTATGTCCTGGAGGTCAGTTCACCCGGAGTCGACCGACCGCTGACCCAGCCGCGGCACTGGCGACGGGCCATCGGGCGACTGGTCACAGCTCGCCTGGCGGCCGTGGGACCGGTCGAGGGGGACACCCTGCGCGGGCGGGTACTGAGCACCGCCGATAAGGGCGTCATCCTTGATGTCTCAGGGGTACGACGCGAGCTGGCCTACGGCGAGATCGCCACCGCTCGCGTGGAGGTCGAGTTCAATCGGCCCAAGGCGCCAGGGCCCGGAGCCGAGGAGGGGTCGTGAACATCGACATCGCCGCGTTGCGGTTGATCGAACGCGAGAAGGAAGTCTCATTCGACACTGTGGTCAGCGCGATCGAGACCGCTCTGGTGATGGCATACCGGCACAGCGGCAGCGGTCATGATCACGCGCGCGTGGAGATCGACCGCAAGTCCGGGGCCGTCATCGTGTGGGCGCAGGAGGTGGACGCCGACGGCACGGTCGTCCGTGAGTACGACGACACGCCCAGCGACTTCGGCCGGATCGCGGCAAGTACGGCGAAGCAGGTGATCCTGCAGCGGCTGCGCGACGCGGAGAACGAGCGCACGTACGGCGAGTACTCCGGCAAGGAAGGCGACATCGTCGGCGGGATCATCCAGGCGCACGGCGGGCGCAACGAGCGCGGGCTGGTCCTGGTGGACATCGGGAAGGTCGAGGCGGTGTTGCCGCAGGCCGAACAGGTACCGGGGGAGGTCTACGAGCACGGCGTGCGGATCAAGTGCTACGTCGTCTCGGTGGCCAAGGGCATGCGGGGACCGCAGGTCACGGTGAGCCGGACGCATCCCAACCTGGTCCGCAAGCTGTTCGCGCTCGAGGTTCCGGAGATCAGCGACGGCACCGTCGAGATCGTCAACGTTGCGCGCGAGGCCGGACACCGCTCCAAGATCGCGGTGCGGTCGCGGGTCTCCGGGGTCAACCCCAAGGGCGCGTGCATCGGCCCGATGGGGGCCCGGGTGCGCAACGTGATGAGCGAGTTGCACGGGGAGAAGATCGACATCGTCGACTACTCCGACGACCCGGCCAGCTACGTGGGGCATGCGCTGTCGCCGGCGCAGGTCATCAGCGTGACCGTCGTCGATCCGGACGCCAGGGCCGCCCGGGTCGTCGTACCGGACTTCCAGCTGTCCCTCGCCATCGGCAAGGAGGGACAGAACGCCCGGTTGGCCGCCCGGCTTACCGGCTGGCGGATCGATATCCGCAGTGATACGCAGGCTGTGGAACATCCCGCTCCGGCGTCGGGTTAGACTCAGAGGCGGTTCGGCGTATGTCGTCGCATCCTGTGCCTGCCCGGCTCTACCCGATCCGGACCTGCATAGGGTGCCGCCAACGTTCGCCGGTCTCCGAGTTGCTACGAGTCGTGGCAGTCGGCGACGACACGGGAGCTGGCAACCGCCTCGTCCCCGATCCGCGTCGCCGCCTTCCCGGTCGCGGTGCGCATCTGCACCCGGTCCTTGGCTGTCTCGATCTCGCGGAGCGACGCCGGGCGTTCGGCAGGGCTCTACGCCGTGACGGACGCCTCGACGTCGCTGCGGTCCGCGAGCACGTCGTAGCCTCACTCGGCTCAGGCAGTAGCAGAGTGAGTAGCAGTTCAGAGCAGTAGCGCGCGAGAACGTCTCGGGTGCGTGTTGTTGAGAGCAGGTCGACCCGCATGAGCAACCGATGAAGCTCCCATGAGAGCAATGTCCCAGTAACGACGGGGTCGAGCGGGTCACCGCCGGCCTCGAGACGAGGAGTCCGATGCCAGGCAAGGCCCGCGTACATGAGCTCGCGAAAGAGTTCGGTCTCAGCAGCAAGGCGGTACTCGAGAAGCTCAACGAGCTAGGCGAGTACGTCAAGAGTGCGTCGTCGACGGTGGAGGCCCCCGTCGCACGCCGGCTCCGGGAAGCATTGCCTGCGGCCGCCCCCAAGCCGGTCAAGGCGGCCAAGCCGGTCCAGGCTGTCCAGGCCCCAACCCCCGGGCCGACGGCTGCGGAGCCGGCCTCCCCCGCCGCGACGACGTCGCCGCCGATCACCCCGGCGATGGCGGCCGCACCGACCCCCGGCCCGGCATCGGCGCCTCAGCCCGTGCGGCCCGAGCCGCAGCAGCCGGAGCTGCCGGCGGCGAAGTTGTCCCCCGTTTCACCCCCCGCGTCGCCTGCTGGTGCGTCGCCGTCGGCCCGACCAGGTCCTCGCCCCGGCAACAACCCCTTTGGCGTCGGTGCCGCCACCCCGGCGATGCCGGGCCGCCCGCCCGCGGCGCGTCCCAGTGCCAGCCCGGGCATGCCCCCGCGTCCGGGTGGTCCTCGTCCTCCTGGTCCGGGCGGTCCTCGCCCCACCCCGGGAATGATGCCCGCGCGGCCTTCGCCCGGCGGTGGTCCAGGTCGTCCCGGTCCCGGCTCACCGCGACCCGCAGGTCCGGGGGGCCCCGGCGGCATGGGCGTAGCGCGTGGTCGCCCCGGCGGTCCAGGCGCCGGAACCGGCCGGCCCGGTGCAGGTGCTCCCAGCGGTGGATACCGCGGTGGTCCCGGCGGCTCCTCCGGTGGTCCCGGTGGCGGTGGAGGTGGCCCCGGCGGCCCTGGCGGTCCCGGTGGTGGCGGCGGTTTCCGCGGTGGTGGCGGCGGCGGCGGCCGTCCCGGTGGCGCCCGCGGGCGTGGCGGCACCGCCGGTGCCTTCGGCCGGCCGGGTGGCCGTGGCCCGGTGCGCGGTCGCAAGAGCAAGAAGCAGCGCCGGCAGGAGTTCGACAACATGCAGGCACCGTCGATCGGTGGCGTGCAGGTCCCTCGCGGCAACGGCGCGACGATCCGGCTGCCCCGCGGGGCGTCGCTGGTCGACTTCGCCGAGCGGATCGACGCCAACGCCGCGGCGCTGGTGACGGTGATGTTCCACCTCGGTGAGATGGTTACCGCCACCCAATCAGTCAACGACGAGACGCTCGAGCTGCTCGGCTCGGAGCTGGGTTACGTGGTCCAGGTGGTCAGCCCGGAGGAGGAGGACCGCGTCCTGCTGGACTCCTTCGACATCAGCTTCGGCCAGGACGAAGGCGACGAGTCCGATCTGGTGTCCCGTCCGCCGGTGGTCACGGTGATGGGTCACGTCGACCACGGCAAGACCAAGCTGCTGGATGCGATCCGGCGGACCGACGTGGTAACCGGTGAGGCCGGTGGCATCACCCAGCACATCGGCGCCTACCAGGTCGAGCACGAGCACGAGGGCATCGAGCGGTTGATCACGTTCGTGGACACCCCGGGTCACGAGGCGTTCACCGCCATGCGTGCGCGGGGCGCCAACGTCACGGACATCGTCGTACTGGTGGTGGCCGCCGACGACGGCGTCATGCCGCAGACGATCGAGGCGCTGAACCACGCGCAGGCCGCGGAGGTCCCGATCGTCGTCGCGGTCAACAAGGTGGACAAGGAGGGCGCCAACCCCGCAAAGATCCGCCAGCAGTTGACCGAGTACGGCCTCGTCGCCGAGGAGTACGGCGGCGAGACCATGTTCGTGGACGTCTCGGCGCTGCGCCGCATGGGCATCGACGAACTGCTCGACGCGGTCCTGCTCACCGCCGATGCCGCGCTGGATCTGCGCGCCAACCCGAACCAGGACGCCGAGGGAGTGGCGATCGAGGGTCACCTCGACCGCGGCCGCGGACCGGTGGCGACCGTGCTGATCCAGCGGGGAACGCTACGGGTCGGCGACTCCGTCGTCGCCGGGGACGCCTTCGGGCGGGTCCGGTCGATGCTGGACGAGGACGGGGCCCTGGTCACCGAGGCCGGTCCCGCACGGCCGGTGCAGGTGCTCGGTCTCACCTCGGTTCCCGGAGCCGGCGACAACTTCCTCGTCGTCGACGAGGACCGGGTGGCCCGGCAGATCGCCGAACGGCGCTCGGCCCGGGAGCGCAACGCGATGCAGGCCAAGACCCGCCGGCGGGTGTCGCTGGAGGATCTGGACAAGGCCATCGCCGAGGGCAAGGTCGAGCAGCTCACGCTGATCCTCAAGGGTGACGGCTCGGGCTCGGTCGAGGCGCTGGAGGACGCCCTCCTGCAGATCGAGGTCTCTGACGAGGTGGGACTTCGCGTGGTCCACCGCGGCGTGGGCGGCATCACGCAGGACGACGTTAACCTGGCCTCGGCCACCGACGCGGTCATCATCGGCTTCAACGTCCGACCCGAGGCCAAGGTCAGGGAGTACGCCGACCGCGAGGGCATCGACGTCCGCTACTACTCGGTCATCTATCAGGCGATCGAGCAGGTGGAGGCGGCGCTCAAGGGCATGCTCAAGCCGGAGTTCGAGGAGGCCCAACTCGGCACGGCGGAAGTCCGCGAGGTCTTCCGGGTTCCCCGGATCGGCAACATCGCGGGTTCGCTGGTCCGCTCGGGCACGATTACCCGTAACAGCAAGGCCCGCCTGGTCCGCGACGGGGTGGTGGTCGCCGACAACCTGACCGTGGAGTCGCTGCGCCGGTTCAAGGACGACGCCACCGAGGTACGGGACGGCTACGAGTGCGGTATCGGCCTGGGGTCGTTCAACGACATCAAGATCGAGGACGTGATCGAGACGTTCGAGATGCGAGAGAAGCCGCGGGACTGACCTAGCTGGGAGAAACTGTGTTCACGGGGACGCTCGTCGTCGACGTACTGCTCGGTGACGTGCACTCGCTCAAGGGCAAGCGGGCAGTGATCCGGCCCATCGTGTCCGAGCTGCGCCGCCGGTATGCCGTCTGTGCCGCCGAGGTGGGGGAGACGGACCTGCACCGGCGGGCGCAACTCGGAATGGCCACGGTGGCCGGTGACGCCGGCCATGTCGGCGACGTGCTCGACGCCTGCGAGCGTTGGGTGGCAGGCCGGCCCGAGATCGAGTTGCTCTCCATCCATCGGCAGCTGTTCAACTCTGACGATTAGAAAGGGTCCACACATGGCCGACGTCGCGCGGGCGCGCAAGCTCGCAGTCCGGATCAGGGAGATCGTCGCGTCCACGCTGGAGATGCAGGTCAAGGACCCTCGCCTGGGCATGGTGACCATCACCGACACCCGTGTGACGCCCGACCTGCGGGAGGCAACGGTCTTCTACACCGTGTACGGCGACGACACTGCGCAGACCGACAGCGCCATCGCCCTGGAATCCGCTCGCGGGGTGCTGCGCTCGGCGGTGGGCAAGCAGACCGGCGTGAAGTTCACTCCGACACTGGCCTTTGTCGCGGACAGGGTTCCCGAGATCACCAAGGAACTCGACGACGCGCTGGCGAGGGCCCGCGCGGCCGACGCCGAGCTCGCCCGGGTCCGCAGCGGGGCGTCTTACGCCGGGGATGCCGACCCCTACCGCCCCCCGCGCGAGTCCGAGGACGACGACGCCGGCGGTCCGTGACGCTCTACGGAGTGACCGACGCGGCTTCCCGCGACCGGTCGGCGCCACTGGCGAAGGCGGCGGCCGCCATCGAGATGGCGAGCACGGCGAGTGCGATCGTGGCGAGGTGCACGTCCAGCGGCGATCCGGCGTACATCGTGACGCCGACCGCGACGAGGGTGGCCGCCACCACGGCGAGCGCCGGCCACCGGATCCGGCGCAGCGCGACGACGACGAGCCCGGCAGGGACGGCGTACAACAGCACACTTGCCGGTCCAAGGCGATTCACCGCGTCGATGGCACCGCCGGTCAAGGGCACGAGCGCGGTCTGCTCGGGGAAGAACATGGCCGTGCAATGGAAGACGAGGCCGACTGCGCCGAGTGCCAACAACAGGAGGTCCGTACGTCCGATCGGCTCGGCCCACCTGCTCGGCAGCAGGGGCGTGGTAAATCGAAGCATCATGAGCGCGACCGGCACGGCCACCAGCAAGACCAGCAGTTCCAGGGGCATGTGCCCAGGCTACCGGCCGGAAACCGGGCTGTCGGTATTGCCGCTCCTGCCCGACGCTGGGCCGTGGTGACCGAAGGGAAGCCGCAGCGCAGCGTGCTGTCGCTCGCTGTGCCTGCGCTAGCGGTGCTGGCCGCCGAGCCGCTGTACCTGCTCGTCGACACCGCTGTCGTCGGGCATCTCGGCGCACTGTCGTTGGCCGGTCTGGCGATCGGCGGTGCGATCTTCGCGGTGACCGCGATCCTCTTCAACTTCCTTGCCTACGGCACGACCGGCAGGGCCGCCCGCTGGTACGGCCTCGGGCGGCGGGACGCAGCCGTCGCCGAGGGTGTCCAGGCGTCCTGGCTGGCGGTCGGCATCGGCGTACTCGTCGTGGTCCTGATCCAGATCCTGGCCGGGCCGCTGACTCGCGCTCTGGCCGGCGGGGCGACGCCGGCCCAGGTCGCCGCCGAGCAGTGGCTGCGGATCGCCGTACTGGGTGCGCCGTTCATCCTGCTGACCCTCGCCGGCAACGGCTGGATGCGGGGGGTCCAGGACACCGCCCGCCCGTTTCGCTACGTGCTCTTCGCAAACGGGCTGTCGGCCGCGCTGTGCCCGGTGCTGGTTTACCCCGTCGGGCTCGGCCTGCCCGGGTCGGCAATCGCGAATGTCGTCGCACAGGTGGTCGGCGGGCTGCTGTTCATCCGGGCGCTGACCCGTACCGGCGCGTCGCTGCGTCCGGACCGGGCGATCCTGCTCGCGCAGCTGCGGGTCGGCCGGGACCTGGGCGTGCGGACCGTGGTGCTGCAGGTCTGCTTCCTGTCCGCAGCCGGCGTCGCAGCCCGGATGGGTGTGGCGCAGGTCGGTGCCCACCAGATCGCGCTGCAACTGTTCTTCTTCCTCGCCCTTGTCCTGGACGCCTTCGCGATCGCCGCGCAGTCACTCGTCGGCGAGAGTCTTGGCGCCGGCCGGGTCGAGCAGGCTCGGGCCACCGCCTGGCGGGTCACCCGGTACGGCGCCGTCGGTGGGCTCGCCGCCGCGGCCGTCCTGCTGGCCGGCAGCACGGTGATCCCGGGGATCTTCACTCCGGATGAGGCGGTCCTGGACCAGGCGCGTGCGGTGTGGTGGTGGCTGGCGCTCATGCAGCCGCTGGCCGGGGTCGTGTTCGCGCTGGACGGCGTACTCATGGGGGCCGGCGACGTCGGGTTCCTGCGGACTCTCACGCTGTTTGCCGGACTGATCGGCTTCCTGCCGCTGTCGCTGCTGGCGATCCCCCTGGACCTCGGCCTGGGTGGCGTCTGGGCGGGACTGACGCTCTTCATCGTGCTCCGGCTGGTGGGTACCGCATGGCGGGTCCACAGTGGACGGTGGACGATCGTCGGGGAGCGAGCTTGACCGCGGCGAGCGGGCTCGTCGTCGTGGACAAGCCCACGGGCTGGACCTCGCATGACGTCGTCGGGCGGGTACGCCGGATCACCGGGACGCGGCGGGTGGGACACGCCGGGACGCTGGACCCGATGGCCACCGGCGTGCTCGTACTCGGGGTGGAGCGCGCGACGAAAATGCTCGGGCATCTCGCCCTGTCGGACAAGTCCTATCTGGCGACGATCCGGCTGGGGGAGTCGACCGTGACCGATGACGCCGAGGGTGCGGTGCTGAGCGCCGTACCGGTCGAGGGGGTGACCGAGCTGACTGTGCGAGCCGCGATGGTGGAGCTGACCGGTCGGATCGAACAGGTGCCGTCACAGGTCAGCGCGATCAAGGTGGACGGGAGGCGCTCGTACGCTCGCGTGCGGGCGGGGGAGCAGGTGGTCCTGACGCCCCGTCGCGTCATGGTGTCCCGGTTCGAGCTCCTGGACGCCGACATGCCGCGCACCGGCGTGCTGGACCTGGCGGTGGACGTGGACTGCTCGACCGGCACGTACGTCCGGGCGCTCGCGCGGGACCTCGGCGAGCGGCTTGGCGTAGGTGGGCACCTGACGGCGCTGCGGCGTACCAGGGTCGGGCCGTTCGGCCTGGACGTCGCCGTCACGCTCGATGCGCTGGCCGACGTCGCCGAGCCGGTGCAGATCGGCCTGGACGACGCTGTCGCCGGCTGCTTCCCGCGGCGGGACGTCGACACCACGCAGGCGCGGTCGGTCGCCCATGGTGGCCGGCTGCCCGGGATCGGGCTGCCCGGGCCGTACGGCGTATTCGGCCCGGACGGTCACGTGCTGGCGCTGATGGGGGAAGCCGACGGCGTAGCGAAGTCACTCGTCGTCCTAGCGCCCGCCTGAGCGCTCTTGGTGGCTGCCGGGCTCCGGGCTCACAGCCGCGCGGAGTTCGTCAGCAGCGCCTCGCGCCACGCCTGCTCCCCGTCGGAGGAGCCGACAGTGCCGGCGATGAACTCCCGCAGCACGGCGGCGAAACGGTCCGGCTCGTCGCACTGGGGGAAGTGCCCGGACCGTTCGAAGACGGCGAGTCGGCTGCCGGCTACCGCCTCGTGCGTGGAGTACGCGTGCGCCACCGGGATGACAGCGTCCTGCGCTCCCCATACCAGCAGTAGCGGCGTGCGGGCGGCCAGGTAGAAGCGGTCGGTGCCGCTGATCCGCTGCCCGCCGACGTCCACTACGGCGCGGGCGGTGTGCACAAAGGCGCTGCGGGTCTCCGGGTCAGTCAGTGAGGACAGCGCATAGGCCACCTGGGCCATCGCAGGGCTGATCCGGACCGGCAACCAGGGCGCCATTCGACCCACGGCTCGGTGGACAGCGCTGCCGATCCCGCGGCTGTGCGGGTTGAAGACAAGCGGCAGGACGTACTCGGCACCGGGCAGGCTGACCGCGCGCAGCGCGATGGAGACGTCCCGGCCGAGCCCGCCGGAGTTCACCAGGACCAGCCGCTGCACGAACTGCGGGTACTGGTACAGGAACTGCATGGCCACCCCGCCGCCCAGGCTGTGCCCGACGACCGTGGCCGATTCGATGTCCAGTGCGACCAAGAGATCACGGACCAGGCTCGCGAACGCACCGAGGGAGTAGTCACCCGGCGGCTTCTCCGAGGCCCCGTGGCCCAGCATGTCCGGGGCGATCACTCGATGGTCTGTGCCCAGCCGGCGCAGCGTCTGCTCCCAGCTGGCCGAGCTGCTGGCAAGGCCGTGCAGCAGCAGCACCGTCGGTCCGTCGTCACCGGCCGACCGGTAGCTGAGTCGATGATCGTGCAGGCTGACCACCTGCGTGCGCACTAGGTTGTTACTCACGGGTAACAACCTAGTCGCCGCAGGTCGCCGCCGTCCGCCGCCCGGACCCCACCAGGGAACCTCAGCCGTGCGCCGCTACGGTGATCGTGCGTCGGCAGCGAGGAGGAGCAGGTGACGGACAGGCTCAGTGCGGACTTGCCGCTCACCGTCGAGCCGGCCCGTCGGCGGATGCACGCCGGCGAGCGGACCCGGGTGTTGGACAGTCCCGGGTTCGGCCAGGTCTTCACCGACCACATGGTCAGCCTTCGCTGGGTCAAGGGCCAGGGCTGGTGCGAGGCGCGGCTGTCGGCGTACGCGCCGCTGACACTGGACCCCAGCGCGACGGTTCTGCACTACGGGCAGGCGATCTTCGAGGGTCTCAAGGCCTACCACCAGGACGAGGGCGGGATCGCGACATTCCGTCCCGATGCCAACGCTCGCCGGTTCGGGCGCTCCGCCGCCCGGATGGCGATGCCCGCGGTCCCGGAGGACGCCTTCGTCGCCGCCGTGGACGCACTCGTCGACATCGACCGCGACTGGATACCGACGGGTGCGGAGAAGAGCCTGTACATCCGCCCGTTCATGATCGCGACCGAGGCGTTCCTCGGCGTACGCCCGGCCACCCGCTACCTGTTCCTGGTCATCGCCTCACCCGCCGGCGCCTATTTTCCGCAGGGCGTCGAGCCGGTGTCGGTCTACATCAGCGAGGACTACGTGCGCGCCGCCCCGGGCGGCACCGGTGAGGCGAAGGCGGCTGGAAACTACGCGGCCAGCCTGCTGGCCCAGCAACAGGCCGCCGAGGAGGGCTGCGACCAGGTCGTCTGGATCGATGCGGTCGAGCGCCGCTACGTCGAGGAAATGGGCGGGATGAACCTTTTCTTCGTCCTCGGCTCCGGCCCCCACGCCGAGCTGGTCACCCCCGAGCTGACCGGCACTCTGCTCCCGGGGATCACCCGCGACTCCCTCATCACGCTCGCCCGTGACGCCGGATACCGCGTCACCGAGCGGCGCTTGTCCGTCGACGAATGGCGTGACGCGGCCACCAGGGGGACGCTCACCGAGACATTCGCCTGCGGCACCGCCGCGGTGATCACGCCGGTGGGACACGTCCAGGCCAAGACCGGAGACTTCACGATCGCCGACGGCGGCACCGGACCCATCACGCTCCAGCTGCGCCAGCAGCTGCTGGACATCCAGCACGGTCGCGTGGTCGACACCCGGGGCTGGGTGCATCGGGTCGCCTGATGCTGCGCTGGCGCGGGATGGACGCCACCCCGCCGGGATGGGGTCGGTCCGTCGTCACCATCGGCATGTACGACGGGGTCCATCGCGGCCACCAGCAGATCATCACCACCGCCGTACGCCGAGCCCGAGAACTCTCGCTGCCGTCGGTGGTGGTCAGCTTCGACCCGCATCCGAGTGAGGTCGTCCGGCCCGGATCGCACCCGCCGATCCTCACCTCGCCGGCTCGCAAGGCCGATCTGATCGATGAACTCGGCGCCGACGCGTTCTGCGTGCTGCCCTTCACGCGGGACTTCAGCCGGCTCGCCGCCGACGAGTTCGTCCATCTGGTGCTCGTGCAGAAGCTGCACGTCGCGGCCGTCGTGGTGGGGGAGAACTTCCGGTTCGGGCACAAGGCCGCCGGCAACCTCCCCCTCCTGGGCGAGCTCGGCAGGCGGTTCGGGTTCACCGCGGAAGGCGTCGAGTTGCTCGCCGACGACCAGGTGGAGCTGTCCTCGACGTACGTCCGGGCATGCGTCGCGGCCGGTGACATGGATCGCGCCTCCCGGGCTCTGGGCCGGCCGCACCGGATCGAGGGCGTCGTCGTGCGCGGTGACGGCCGCGGACGGGACCTCGGCTATCCGACGGCCAACGTCGAGCTACCGGCACACACCGCGGTTCCCGCCGACGGCGTGTACGCCGGTCGCCTGATCCGCTCGGGCGGCGAGCTGGTCGCGGCGATCTCGGTCGGCACCAACCCGACGTTCTCCGGAGAGCAGCATCGGGTCGAGGCGTTCGTCCTCGACTTCGACGCCGATCTGTACGGCGAGCACGTCGGCGTGGAGTTCGTGCAACGGCTGCGGCCCATGGTGCGCTTCGACACCGTCGAGGCGCTGCTCGCGGAGATGGACGGCGACGTACGCCGGACCCGCGAGCTGCTGTCGTGATGCGACTAGTCCACGAGAACCTCGACCGGACAGGCCACTCCGGGCGCACCGGCGAGGCCGGCGTCGGCGGTGATCAGTCGCGTCTCCAGCGCCTCTGCGAACGCAACGTACATGGCGTCGTACGCCGATACCTTCTCGCGCAGCTCCCAGGTGCGTCCGAGCAGGCGGGCCTGCTGGTACCCTCGGTGGTGGTCGAGGTTACTTGGCCGTGTGAGGTATGCCTTCGTGACAGAGCCTTCGTGACTGAGACCGAGGGACGCGCCCCAAACTGGACAGGAGAATCAGTGCCGCTCGCAAGCGACCAGAAGCAGCAGATCATGACCGAGTACGCCACGGTCGAGAACGACACCGGTTCGCCGGAGGTCCAGGTGGCGATGTTGACCAAGCGCATCGCCGACCTCACCGAGCACCTGCGCACGCACAAGCACGACCACCACAGCCGTCGCGGTCTCCTGCTGCTCGTCGGGCAGCGCCGCCGGCTGCTCAAGTACCTCACCAAGACCGACATCACCCGCTACCGGACGCTGATCGAACGGCTCGGTCTGCGCCGTTAGAAGGCACCGCCGATAGACCAGCACGACACTGCCCGCGGCGCCCGTCGCGCGGCAGCCCACTCCGGGCCGGTGGCCCGCCACGTTCCACTCCGAAGCCCGTCACACGGACAGGGCTCGGCGCAGGTAACGCTCGCCGGCCGGTCCTCGGTAGTGGCTCCCGGGAGCATGAGTGCCCCGGCAGCTTCGATCGAAGACCGGACGCGATGGTTCCGCGGAGCGTCGTACGCCGTCGGCTCGGGCAACGGAAGGACACAATTGTCCGAGCACGACATCCATGAGTCAGTCGCCACCATCGACAACGGTCGCTTCGGCTCCCGCACCATCCGCTTCGAGACCGGCCGGCTGGCCAACCAGGCAGCCGGCTCCGCAGTCGCCTATCTCGGCGACACCATGCTGCTGTCGGCCACGACTGCCGGCAAGCACCCCAAGGAGCACTTCGACTTCTTCCCGCTCACCGTCGACGTCGAGGAGCGGATGTACGCCGCAGGGCGCATCCCCGGCTCGTTCTTCCGGCGCGAGGGCAGGCCGTCGGAGGACGCCATCCTGACCTGCCGGTTGATCGACCGGCCGCTGCGCCCCAGCTTCGTCAAGGGGCTGCGTAACGAGGTCCAGGTCGTCATCACCGTGCTGTCCCTGGACCCCGATCACCTGTACGACGTCGTGGCCATCAATGCCGCCTCGATGTCCACCCAGCTGTCCGGTCTGCCATTCTCCGGCCCGATCGGCGCCACCCGGATGGCCCTCGTCGAGGGTGAGTGGGTGGCCTTCCCGACGCACACCGAACTCGAGACGGCGGTCTTCGACATGGTTGTCGCCGGCCGGGTGCTCGATTCCCCCGACGGAGGGGACGACGTGGCCATCATGATGGTCGAGGCCGAGGCCACCCCCAACACCATCGACCTCGTCGCAGGTGGCGCCACCGCCCCCACCGAGGAGATCGTCGCGCAGGGCCTGGAGGCGGCCAAGCCGTTCATCAGAGTCGTTTGCGCCGCACAGAGCGAGCTGGCCGCCAAGGCACGCAAGCCGGGCGTGAGCTTCCCGCAGTTCCTGGACTACCAGGACGACGTGCTCGAGGCGGTCACCGCCCACGCCAGCGAGGGCCTAGCCCAGGCGCTGACCATCGCCGACAAGCTCCAGCGAGAGAGCGAGCTCGACCGGATCAAGGACGAGGCGAAGGATGCCCTCGCCGGGCAATTCGAGGGTCGCGAGAAGGAGATCAGCGGTGCCTACCGTTCGTTGACGAAGAAGCTGGTCCGCCAGCGCGTGCTGCGCGACAAGATCCGCATCGACGGACGAGGGGTGGCCGACATCCGGCCGCTGTCGGCCGAGGTCGAGGTCGTCCCTCGGGTACACGGCTCGGCGCTCTTCGAGCGCGGCGAGACCCAGATCCTCGGCGTCACGACACTGAACATGCTCCGGATGGAGCAGATGGTCGACACGCTCAACCCCGAGAACCGCA
>Ga0136640_10000042_pt1 | contig 38583 bp, 33 predicted proteins | sample AntDrymUQ8642106_2_FD_105498 | JGI IMG/M metagenome (GOLD analysis project Ga0136640, IMG submission 105498) | Polar desert sand microbial communities from Dry Valleys, Antarctica - metaG UQ864 (21.06) | ecosystem: Environmental > Terrestrial > Soil > Desert | place: Antarctica: Dry Valley...
AACGATACTTGACTCGCGCCCTCTTCGGTTCGCTGCAGGATCAGCGCATGCGAATTGGCCTGAAGGCAGACGATCCGAGACTGGCAAACTCTGCCCGCGATGGGATGCCTGTCGAGCTCCTCGAGCGCCGAGCCGACGCTTCGAGTCGATCGATGTTGTTTTTCCCGATAGTTGTCGGTGACGATATCCCGGCCGCACTCGGAGTCGTCGATGCTTCGGCCGATCTCGAACTACGGCTGCAGGTAGCCGAAATTTGCAAAAGGCTTGCCTCACGAATCGAGATATTACGCCTGCGAAAGGAAGTCTCCGGGCGCGATGCGCTCGCGGAGTCTGTTCGTCGGTTTGGCGAGAGCCTTCGCGGGGTCGACACGCAGGAATTTTGGAAGCACCTGGCCACGAGCTCGGCGGACCTGCTCGATGCCACTCGCTCCTCGCTGCTCGTCAACAACGAGGCCACGGGATTACTCGAGATAAAAGCGAGCCACGGAGCACCGGCAGACATTGAAAATGAAACGGAGCCGGGCGAACGGGTTTCTCAGATCGTGTTTGAGAAAGGAAAGCCTCTTATCGTACCCGACCTCACCGAAACAGGACTGCCGCCCGCGCCGATCGGGCGAAGCTATAAGTCGGAATCATTCCTCAGCAGTCCGATCGTCCTCTCGGGTCGGAAGCTCGCGGTCATCAACTTCACCGATAAAGTCGACGGCACGCCGTTCGATCGCCGCGACCTCGACGTCATCCGAGCTATCGGACCGCAGATCGCAGCCGCGATTGACCGTGCTCAGTTGACCGCACGAGCCGGCGAGCTGCGACAGCTTTCGGTTACAGACGCGCTGACCGGCCTGCTCAATCGGCGCTATCTCGACGAACGTCTTACAGAAGAGGTAAAGCGTTCGCGCCGCCACGGATATCCGATGAGTTTCCTAATGATCGATGTGGATCATTTCAAATCCTACAATGACGAATTCGGTCATCCAGCGGGCGACGACGCACTAAGGATCGTAGCGAACGTGATTCGCGACACGCTTCGCGATGCCGATGTTGCGGCCCGGTACGGCGGTGAGGAATTCGCGATCATGCTTCCCCAAACAAAAAATGATGAAGGCGCGATGATCGCCGAGCGCGTGCGCTCAAATGTCGCCTCGGCAAGCTTTCCGAACCGTAAGGTAACGGTTAGCGTCGGGGTCGCAAGCTGCGCTGGCGAACTGTGCGCGATTGATACCCTGAAAGGTGCCGCCGATAAGGCACTCTACGACGCAAAGAAGCGAGGGCGCAATAAGGTTCGCATCTACGCCGAGATGGAGGACGAGCTCTTCCAGTGACGGCACATCCTAGAATTTTTGCAAATGTCGACAGCGCAGATTTCGTAGGACGCGACGACGAGATGCGCGACCTCGCGCGTCACGCATCATCTGGCGACGCGTCGGCTATCGCAATACTAGCCACGCCACAAGCTGGTTCTTCCGAACTGCTAAAACAAACTTACGATCGACTGTTCCTCTTTCAGGACGAGGTCATTCCGTTCTATTTTGCGATAAAGAGTTCGGACGAAAACGCTCTGGAGTGCGCACATCGATTTGCGAGGGACTTGGCGGCACAGGCTGTGGCGTTTCGCCGACACGATTCTAATCTTCAATTCGCGGGCATTTCGTTAAGTGAACTCTCGGTGCTGGCCACGCCCGAGAACGCCGCTTGGGTCGGTCGCCTCGCAGAGCAATGCATGGACGGATGCTCGACCGTCGGCGCACTTGTGGGAGCTCCGATACGCGCAAAGATGGGCGGAGTTCGGGTTTTTCCGATCATCGACGATTTGCATGAGCTGCAGTCGCTGGAGGGCGGCGAGGACTTTCGAATCGCGCTTGTCGAGATGCTCGAGCGCCTCCATGCGCCGTCGGTCGTCTGCGGCCACCGGCGATATCTATTCGCAAAGACTCCATTCGAAACTCTATACGTCGAGCGTTTATCCTCGACTGCACTTGCCGAATTCATCGAATCGACCGCCGCCCGGTACGCTGTGAATCTCGCTGAGCACACCCGCGACCTGATGGCCGTGCAGCTAGAGGGAAATTTGCGCCACACCGAAGCGGTGATCTCGCGTGCCGCCGCGAAAGGCATCGCACTCAATCGGTTCGCGGATTTTGTGTCACTGTACGGGGCCGAAATCTTTGGCGGGGCCACCGCACACTGGCTCGACCGGGTACGTTATGACGACTCTCACGAGCTCGCTGATAGCACCGTTGCGCGCGACTATGTTGCGGCCAAACAAAAACTTAATTCGTCAGGGTCGCCGCGAGCCAGAGTCGTCGGTGAGGCGTTATTGGAGTACACGACGCGTGCTCCGCGCTTGATGGGTCGGCATTACCGCCGCTTAGCCGCGCTCGATTTGCGGACGTTGCTCAGCTCATTTGACGGACGCGAGATACCCGCGAGCCTGCTCGACTACGCTGACTATAAACGCGAACTGAAGGGGCGCCGCGAGCTCGACTACAGCGAGTTGGAAACTAGTGAGCGCATCACACTGCCACAGATTGTCTACTCGGCGCATGGTGAATATTTTTATCCGCAGGTCGGCGAATTGATCGAGACGGAACGCATAGCCGTCGGATTCGGCATTGAGAACGAAGAAAACATCGTCTGGATCGCAGCAGAGATCGATTCAAAACTCGAGGCCGACGCAGACCTCACTGAATTGTGGTGCGATCGACTGGAGATGCTAGGTGCGACGACGGGATTCAAGGAGTTTCGCATCTGGCTCATCGCTCCAGAGGGGTTTGATCACAACGCACTCGCATTGCTCTCCTCGCGCAATGCGAATGGCTCTGCCAGAAAACAGGTCGAGACGCTGCAACGACACCTCCTTGGCGAACAGACGACGTCCGAGAAGCACGCCGAGGAATATGAGCTCGTCATTCCGATGGGAGAAGATACCGAGATCGTCGCCGCCCATACCTTAGAGCAGATGGCGCGTCGACACGACTTTCCCACAAAGGCGATCACACAGATGAAAACGGCCCTCGTGGAGGCGTGTATAAATGCTGCGGAGCACTCGCTCAGCCCTGACCGCAAGATTTATCAGAAGTTTTCGTTCGCCGAAAACCGGGCAACGATCACGGTTTCCAATCGCGGCCTGCGCCTCACGGACAAGCTGGCTTCCGCGGATATGCGCGATGCCAGTCGCCGCGGCTGGGGATTAAAATTAATCAAGAGTTTGATGGACGAGGTAACAATCGACGAGACGGACGACGGTACGCGGCTCACAATGACCAAGCACGCGTAAAGTCGTTGTGTTAAGGCCCGCTTTATGGTAGAAATACGCCCTAAGAGTTCTCTTTACGGACACGCGCTCTCTATCAACAAAAGGAAATATACGTAGGTGAATACCGAAAACCTTGAGGACCACTCCGCGCCCGCGAGCGACACTGATACAGCAGTTGTGCTCGCCGGCGATTACCTGAACAAGATCTCGGGCGAACAGATTGAGCGCGAGTGTAAATCCAAACTCGACGAAGGGTACAAACGTCTCGTCGTCGATTTTTCTCAAACCGAGATAATCAACAGCATCGGCATTTCGATATTGCTCGGCGTGATCGACTCGGCGGCAACCTCAGGCGCAAAGGTCGTCTTCTCTGACCTCAATCAGGATTCTATCGAACTTTTTGAGACACTCGGGCTTACCAAGCACGTAACGATCGCTTAAAACCAAATGATCGATGACAGGCAAAAACTCATTCACGCATTTGGCGCGCTCGCTGAGCTCGGTCAGGAGGTTTCAAACCGCAACAGCTTTCAGGAGACGATTCGAACGTCGCTGCATCTTGTCTCGGGCGCTATCGGGATAATGCGCGCGGGCGTGGCGAGATACTCGCGTTTCGGACACGAGCTGAATATGCTCGCGGTGCGTGGGCTCGGCGACGACTTTCCCCTGAGCTTATCGATGACGGCAGAGGATGAGCGACAGTTTCTCACCGCGGGCCTAAACACTATCGATATTGACCAAGCCCGTGTTCTGCCATTTTTTCAGGTGTACGGACACAGCTTTGAAAGCAAACGCCTTGAGCAGTTTGTGCCGCTCGTCGTTCGCGACGAGATCGTAGGAGCACTCTTTCTGGGCGAGAAAGCCACCGCGGATGCTTACACCAATTACGAAAAAGAAATCATTTGCGCAATGGGCCGTCACATCGGCGTCGCTATCTCTCAGCGGAACCTGATGGCAGAGATAGAACGCCATTCCGAAGAAAATCGTAAGCTGGTGGACGATATGCGCACGACCTATAACGATACCGTTAAGGCGTTTGCGACGGCGATCGACTGCAAAGACAAATATACTGAGGGTCACTCCGTACGCGTTGGAAAATATAGCGAGATAATAGCCACCGAGCTCGGGTGGAATCCGGAAGAGGTCGAGGGAGCCGCTGTGGCCGGCTACCTGCACGACGTCGGCAAGCTCACCGTGGAGCGAAAGATCATCAACGCACCGTATCGCATCAATTCCAAAGAATCAGCAGAGTTGAACCGACATCCCGGCGTCGGATACGAGATCCTGTTGCCCATTCACCATCCGTACGCAAATGTCCCGCTCGCCGCGAAATATCATCACGAGCGACTCGACGGTCGCGGCTATCCCGATGGGCTCTACGACCGCGAGATTCCGTATATCGCAAAGGTCGTTAACCTCGCCGACTCGTTCGATGCGATGACGACCGATCGCCCTTACAAAGCGCGGCGCCCGGCAGCCGACGTGGTACAGGATCTGCACCGCAGCGCCGGAAAGCAGTTTGCTCCGGAGCTTGTCACTGCGTTTCTGAAAGGGGTGCTCAAAGAATTGACCGGGGAGGAAAAGGATCGGCGCTTTCGCAGATTACTCGGTCGGGAGTATATGGAGGCCGACGGCCTGATGCCGCTCGTCCGCGGCACCCTCAACGAGCTTACGCCCACCTCGCCCATTACCTACATCGGGCGCGATCAATCGGCGGTTCATTAGTCTTCGGCATCAAGCTTTAGCCATTTTCCGCTTCGTCGACCGTGTTGAATACTCGGCCACTAAAGCCCCCGATTGTTGGCAACAGCCCCGCCAAATTCATTAACCTACTGCTGATCGAGATAGCGATCGACGAAGGCGACGTCGCCGAGGTAAAACGCGAGCTTGGCGAAAAGCCCCTTACGCCGCTCGCTCCTGTAGCAATTCGACAAATTTGCGTGCCGCAAGCGACAGCGTTCGATCGCTGCGATGTATGAGGCCAACCGAGCGTATCCAAAATTTTTCGGCCAACGGAATTACGATAAGCGTTCCCGCCTTGCGCGCCTCGGCAACTGCCGGCTCCGGAACGATAGCGAGGCCGAATCCGACCTCGACCGCACGCTTGATCGTCTCGATGTTGTCGAACTCGGCAACCTTCTTCACCTCGACGCCGTTTTCTTTGAAAATTTTGTCCATCGCTTTTCGCGTCGGCACGTCGCGCTCAAAGAGCACAAAATCCTGGCCATCGAGATCAGAAACCTTGATGCGTTTACGCTTCGTAAAGGGATGGCCGGGCGGCGCAATAAGCACCAAGCGATTGTCAGGCATAGGCACTATCGTCAGTCCGCGGCGCGGCTCAGGGAATGCGAGCACGCCGAGTTCGACCGCACCGCTCAGGACATCGCGCATTACACGCGTAGTACGCGAATACTCAAGATCGATCTTGGCGGCCGGAAACTTCGACATAAATTCGCGAACCTTCACCGGTAGTTCGTGGAGCCCCACGCTGTAAACTGTCGACACCTTTACCGAACCGCCGATCTTGCCCACGACGCCCCGCAGATTCTCGTGCAATTCGTCATAGGCCGAGAGGACTTTCTTCGATTCCTTGTAAAAGACCTCGCCGGCCGCCGTTAGCTTCACCTCGCGACGCCCGCGCACACGTTCGAGCAGCCGACGTTTGAATTTCGTCTCGAGCGTGCGGATCTGCTGACTGACGGCAGACTGCGTAATGAAATTTCGTTCCGCCGCGAGTGAGAAACTCTCGAGATCGACAAGGTCGCAAAACACCTTCAAGGTTTCGATATGCATAACTAATCATATATTAGCCATTCTGTTACCCTGAACGCAATCGATTTAATTTCTGCTAATAAGCTCATACAACTATAATCGCATCACTGGGATACAATCCGTTGGCGTCGGCCTCGGTTTGAATTACAATTATTGAGCCCAGCACTTCCCCGATCGGGACGATGAAAATTTCCTTAAAACAACAATCGCCGAATACTCGGCGGAAGCACCGGTGCTCAGCTACGCGCCGGTCGACGTATCCCTCGTCGAGCCAAGGAAGAGAGACTATTCAAAAGGTAAGAGTAAAGGATAACGATGAACCTGAAATCTATCGTCAAGCTGACTAACATAGTCGCGACAATTTCTATTTTGTTGTTGATTTATTGGGTATTTATCTTCGTTGTAACTCAAGTGTTTGGGTTACGCATTTTCCGCGAAAACATAACCCAAACATTCTCAATGAGCGTTCTCGCTATCTTGGCGTTGATGGGCGGCTCTCTCATGCTGAATGTAATGTTCAATCTGACGAGAATTGCGCAGAAACATAATGCCGACGAGATTGCTCCCGTTTCGCCTCACAAATCAAAAAAATGGGTGCTGGCCTTTGCCCTGACATTTCCTCTCGTCTTTGGATTCCTTTTTGCCGGGGACTATTGGACAGCGAAAAAGAAGGAAAACTTGTTGATGCAGTCGGCCCGCGCAATAGTTGAAACGAATACCGAGAAAACAAACCGTCTTTTGAACTATGAGTTTAGCGATGCTTGGCTTAACGATACTCAAGACACATTGACGTTTTTCGAGAAGACGGACCGCAATTTTCCGCACGTTTCAATGATAGTTAAAGATTCCGTCGAAGGAGCCGATGTGTTTCTGGCGTTTCGTGATTACAGCACGACGAAGAATGATAAAGGAGAAATAGTAAAGCCTGACAAGAAATCATTTCTCATGAAAACCACTAAGCCGGATCGTGATTACTTAAACAAAGTTTTCGACGAAGGCCTTACTGAAAAAAGGTTCATCGCTTCCGACGGTAATTACGAACTTTTCTATCCATATACAAAAGATGGGAAAACGATTGTCCTTTATTTTTCCGATTATCAGAGATACGGAAAGATGGGAAGCTGATACACAAAAATGACCGAAAGCGCGCACTTGGAAAAGAAACGCCTCGAGAACCCGCCCGCGGCGATCAAATTCAAGATTCAGCGTCGCGAGAAGGAGAGTGCTCCTGCGCGTTGGGAGACGTTTGAGCTCAAGTACCGCCGCAATTTAAACGTGATTTCGGCGCTGATGGAGATTCGCAAGAACCCTTTGACGGTCGATGGCAAAGAAACGACACCACCGGTTTGGGATATGTCGTGCCTCGAACAGGTTTGCGGCATTTGCACGATGGTGATTGATGGCAAGGTGCGTCAGTCGTGTTCGGCCCTTATCGACGACCTCTTGCTCGCGTCCGGAAGCGATACCGTAACGCTCGCGCCGATGTCAAAATTTCCGAACGTGCGCGATCTCAAGGTCGATCGCTCCAGAATGTTTGAGCACCTCAAGCAGGTCGAGGCGTGGATCGAACTCGACGGCTCATACAACCTCGGCCCGGGACCGCCGATCTCGAAAGAAACCGCACAGGAGCGTTACGCCTACTCCCGATGCATGACCTGCGGCTGCTGCCTGGAGGCTTGTCCTCAGTACGACGGCGACCAATACATCGGGCCGCAGGCGATCGCTCAGGCGCGACTATTCAATATGCACCCAACCGGTAAAATGGATATGGACGAGCGTCTAAACGGCCTCCTCGGCGAGGACGGAATCACTAACTGCGGCAATGCCCAAAACTGCGTCCAGGTCTGCCCGATGTCCATCCCTCTCACAAAAGCAATCTACGAGACAAATCGCGACGTCACCGTTAACGCCCTTTTTGGCTGGCTCAAGAAATAGCTGTCACCTCAAACTGTCCTCTGTGGTCGCCAACGGCGACAAATAATAAAGCCCAGGGTGCAGGCTTTGCGGAACCCTGGGTAAGTTGATGAAAATTGAACCCGTCGCTGAAGGCGACGAACAAAGACGTCGATGTTCGTCGCCTTCAGCGACTGAAATCACGTGAACCTTGACCTAGGGATTCGCTCCCGTTGGTCGCCGCTCCCTAGGCTTTAATGTCCGTCGCCGTTGGCGACAGGCGACCGCAAATAGAGCGGCATAGCCGAAGAACCTAGAACCCAGCGTTCCCTGATCTTTTGTTTCCGTCTCGACGCGGGTCCCGAGTTTGAATGTAGTGTTTGAATGAGGCATCTGTACGGTTTTGCCGGCTAGGAGGTCTTCGATGGTCAGAATTTGTATTCGCGGGAACTTACCGAAGTGTTCGGGGGGTGAAGAAACCGGCTGAGGCGGCTTCGTCGGTCATGTGGGATGTTGCTTTTTCCAAAGTAATAACGCTGGAATTGAGCCGCGCCGAGCGCAGGCATCCAAGCTGAACTTTAGGAAAGAACATGAGAGCGAACTATCGAGGCGTCGGGTTGAATGACTTGTTAGCTGTCGCCGTAATGTAAAAACTCAAGGTTTATTGATCGAGGTTTACCTCCGCCGGAGCCACATTCTCAAAAACCTTATAAACGAGTGAAGAAGGTTTTATCCGCTTCATAATCTCATCACGCTGCCCTTGCGTAATATCTTCGTGGAACGTAATGGCGACTGTGTTATGGTTTTGAATTCGCGGCGCACGTAGGTATTGGCGAATACCTGATAAATATCTTCGCCCGCCTTCATTCGACGTTGTAACTTGCAGCACATTACGCCGAAAGTCCTCGACCTGCTCATCGCTCACGTCCGATTTGAAAACAATTACCAGACTTGCTTTCACTTCTGGCCCAAATTTAACAATCTTCTGTTTTTGATAGGTCTGTACGATTTCTTCTGCTTTCGTCGCTACAGAACGCCAGCGCCCCTGCTGTTTCACCCACACATCCATAAAGCTAAAAGTGCTGGAGAACCAGCCTATCGGGGAAGATTGCCCATTAACATTGGCTTGCCCGAAGACTAAAGCTGTATCTCCATAAATACGGAGCGAAATAATTTCCCTTTCGAAAGATGTGTATTTGATCTCAGAAGATTTTATCAAATCCAAATATCGCTGTTTGGCAAGACCAGAGATAATGTAATCGTCAGCTAAAAGACTGTCGAGGAAATTAATGTCTCTCTTCACCATTGCCTCATCCCATGAGCGGGTTAATTTGCGAATCTCAGGCTCAACTCCACTCTGAGAGCTAGAATTTCCAGATGGCTTTTGAGCCATACAAGGTGAAATTGCCAAAAGAAAGAGGACTGTTAGGCTAAGTATGATTTTCATTCCGCCTCCACAAGAAAAAGACAGCTAAACTTATGATTGAGCGGAATGATTCGCATAACACGCGTATTTTGTGTACTGTCTGGAAACATTCCAGAGCATTTCGGAAGCCTTGTTGCCTGTCGCTCAATGAGAGCGTCGTAGGTCGAGGCCGCACCCTTCCAATGCCACGTGTCTTCGAAAGCGTGAAGATTCTGGCGTAGAAGGCCCGCCAGTGTTGTGGTGGGCCCACAACCGTCACGCAGAATGTAGCATCAACGGTAATTCCACGCAAGAAAACGTTGCCGCAAGAGCCGCCCGCTGACGCGAGGTGGTTCTCCCTTGACTAATCCGATTTTCCCTTTTCGTACCTTTATCTGTATAATTCGGGAGTTTGTCGGTGAGGTGCTGCCGAGTGGCAACCTGATTGATTGGCTGCGAATCAAAAGGTGGTCGTTAGCTGCATCGGGATAAGGGTGAGAGTCTTCGCGTTTTTAGCGGAGATATCGCGGTTTTATCAGGGCTTCGGCCGGCATTTTCTTAGTTTTGCACTTCTACACGGAAATCAGGTCTATGGTCAATCTTCGCGTTCTGGGATTTGTTTGTCTGTCGGCACTCATGCTGGTGCTGCCCTCAACGGCCAGATCGGCTGATGCCGTAGCCGCACCCTCTATCGTTTCATCTCAGCAGGTCGTAGAGACTGTTGATATTCAAGGTAATCGACGCCTGCGCGACGAGGACCTGCTTTATTGGATTAAGACCCGCCCCGGTGACGTTTACGACCCTGCCGCCCTCGAGCGTGACCTAAAGGAAATTTTATCGCTCAACTTCTTTGATAAAACGGCAACGCGCGTACTTACAGAGGATGGAGTGCGCGGCGGGATTAACGTGATCTTCGAGGTCCGTGAGCTGCCGGTTATCCGCGACCTCATCTTCGACGGTACTAAGGCACTGACCGAGGCGGATATTCTAAAGGAATTTCGCGAGAAACGCGTAGGCGTCTCAAAAGAGTCGGTCTATGACCCCGTAAAGGCGCGAAACGCTACGCGGCTGCTGCGCGAGATGCTCGCGTCGAAAGGTTATCCGAACGCCAAGGTGACGATCCAGGAAGAGGAAGTTTCTGCGACGTCCATAGCTCTGACGTTCAATATCGAGCAGGGCAATAGGTCGCGCATCGTCGATATCGAGTTCGAGGGTAACGAGAACTTTTCGGATGGCGAGCTTCGCGGTGCACTTACCTTGGTTAGAGAGACGGGGATTGTCACGCGTTTTAAGGGCCAGGACATCCTCGATATGCGAAAGCTCGAGTATGACCTGCAAAAGAATGTAAAAGCGTACATGTTTTCGAAGGGCTACTTTCAGGCCCGAATAGGTGAGCCCGAGGTCATTGGCCTCGGCTACAAACGGACCGGCATCCCGATCCTCAGTGCACTTCCCCTTCCCCTGATCTCCTCGAAGGACGACACGCTCAGGATCGTAGTTCCCGTCACCGAGGGCCGTATATTTCGGGTCGGCGAGCTAAAGGTTGAAGGTAATTCGATCTTCTCGGAGCAGCAGATTCTCGGATACATCGGACTGAAGAAGGGTGAGATAGCAAATGGTAAACGCCTGCAGGACGCCGTCTACGAAGACCTGAAGAAGGTTTACGGCAGCCAGGGATTTGTTCAGTACACCGCGGAGTTCGAGCCGGACTTCAAGGACAATCCGGCGAATGCAAAAGAAGGCATTGTCGACATCACAGTTCGAATCGATGAAGGAAAACAGTTCTCATTGAGACGCCTCGAGTTTACCGGCAACACCTACACACGCGACCGTGTGATGCGCCGCGAATTCCTCATCAACGAGGCGGACATTTACAATCAGAATCTTCTTGAAATCTCGGTTGCCCGGCTTAACCAAACGCAATATTTCGACCCGATCGACAAGGATCAGGACGTCGAGATCAGGACGGATGAAGAGGCCGGCAACGTTGACCTCATAGTAAAGGTCAAGGAGAAGGGCAGAAATCAGATCTCGTTTAACGGCGGCGTTTCAGGTATCGGAGGTTCTTTCTTCGGGCTGGAATACTCTACGAATAACCTCGCGGGCCGTGGTGAAACCCTATCGTTCAACATCGGCGCGGGCAATCGGCAGCAGAGTCTGCAGATCTCGTATCAGGAACCTTACTTTCGCAATCGCCCGATCTCGGTAGGATTTACGCTCTTCGCCAGTCGATACCAGTTTTTCGGCGAGGGCACGTCTTTAACGCAGAATCAGGACGTTCTCTCCGCCCTCTTTAATCCCAACGGCACTGTTGTGACCGACACGGCAAATCTCTTTACGCAGAGCACATACGGGGCGTCCGTGTTTGCTACTGCCCCGCTATCCGAACTGTATTTCCGGAAGCGTGAATTCACCCAATTTTCACGAGTCGGCTTCTCGTACCAGTTCTCTCTCACGAATATCGCCGATCCTAAGGTCAATCAGGGAGACGATCCCGCGGCGCGAATTCCCGTCATCTACCGACAGCCGAACATTACTACGAGCAGGGTCACGGCTTCATTCGCTTACGATACGCGTCAGCCTGCCAAGAATGGCATCGACACGTTGAGCGGCTCGCAGCTCTCGGTGGCGGTCGGCCTCGCAGGCCTCGGTGGCGATGTTAGGACCTATCAGCCTACTGCTTCTTATTCCCGGTTTATGCCGATGCGACGTAAGAAGTCGCGAAACCCCGAGGTCCTCGCATTTCGCTTGCAGGCCGCGACGGTCGGCGCCTTTAGCCCGACGGAAAAGGTGCGAAACGCTAATTCAATTTCCTTCATCGGCGGCGTTCCGGCGTACGAGCGGTATTTTCTCGGAAGCGAAAACGATATTCGCGGGTATGAATCACGGTCCATCGGTCCAGTTGCTCCCTTCGATAGTTTTGTAACCAGTCGCAACGTTGTGCTTTCGCTCAACCCGTCGGGAACGGCGGACACGAACGTGGGCCTTGATAACCGCACGCGCGACGAGATCATTACCCTCGGGCAGCTTACGGGCGCGAGCGGCGCGAATCCGGCGCTCTTCTCACGGAATTTCCGATTTATCGGCGGCGACACGCAGCTCCTCGCCAACGTAGAGTATCGAATACCGATCTTTGGACCAGCCACTCTCGCGGTATTCGGGGATATCGGCTCTGTTTTCAATCTTCGCAAGACGGGAACGCAGACCATTAACAGTGAATTTCTGGGAGACGACGTTTTCCTCGGAGCGGGCCGGTTGACATCTTTGGGGCTGATAAATGCGCCGGTGCTGGAGAGCAGCTTTGGCAGCATCCTGTTTTATCGCGGCCGCGTTTTGACTAAAACCGACTATGTCACCGAATTCTGCCGTGGTAATCGGTTTGGATGCCCTACGGCCCTTTCGCCGCAGATTCAGCAGTTTTTCCTTCGCGGCGAAACGCAGCAGAATTCGCTGCTTCGCGTAGACGACAGTGCCTTCGGTTCGATCAGGGACTATAAGGCGAGCGTCGGACTTGAGCTTCGCGTTCAGGTGCCGGTCGTTAATGTGCCATTCCGATTGATCTATTTCTATAATCCCAACGCCAAGATCGGATTTACGGATGAGCTGCCCGGAATCTTTCTTCCGGGAAAACGCAGCGGATTCAAGTTTTCTGTTGGAAGGACTTTTTAAGCACAAATCGAAACCCTCTAGGCAACATTTTGCGTTATTGAAGTTTCAAAGTTTATCGAATTTATTTTCACAGTTTCTCGACGGTTAAGGAGTATTTGACGAAATGAAAAGAATGACAATGTTTGCCGTGACCCTGTTTTGTGCGGCGATTTTCGCAGGTAACGCGTTGGGTCAGGTGACGGCAAATCAGAGAATAGTCATCGTTGACAGCGGTGCATTTGCGGATAAGGACGGCATCACGAAGTTTCTCAATGCCGTGAATGCCCTCGATAAGGAGTTCGCAACGCAGTACAACGCTGTGCGTACGGACAAGACCCGATACGACAATCTGGAAAAAGAACTACAGACGATCCAGACTCAGATCAGTTCAGGCAGCACTGTACCGATCAATCCGACGACCGCTCAGGCGAAGCAAGATGAATACAATGCTTTGAAAATAAGCCTGACTCGCAAGTCCGAGGATCTACAGAAGGCAGTCGAGAAGCGCCAGGGCGAGATTCTCGGCCCGATCGAACAGGACATTCGCAAGGCGATGATCGAGTTCCAGGCCAAGAACGGCTACGACTATATCTTCGACGCGCAGCGGCTGCCTCAGGGGATGGTACTCGCATTCAATACCAAGAACGACGTAACGAAGGATTTCATTACCTTTTACAATTCACGTCCGGCAACCACTGCCGCAAGGACAGCTCCTGCGACGCGACCGTAACTTCAGACCGCACCGCGGATTCGTAAATTCAAAAGCCGGCTAAAATTGCATTTGGTCGGCTTTTGGCTTATAAGGTTGAAGACTATAAGAGTTGTTTATGACGATACTCGACAGCGTGGGCATTCAGGAGATACTTCCGCACCGTTACCCGTTCCTGCTCGTCGATAAGATCATCGAGCTCGAGCCGCGTGTTCGCATCGTCGGGATCAAACAAGTAACGGCAAACGAGCATTTTTTTGCCGGACATTTTCCCGGCACGCCTGTGATGCCCGGCGTTTTGCAGATTGAGGCCTTAGCCCAAGTAGGCGCGATCCTGGCCCTGAGGGAGTTTGAAGATCGCGACGCGAAGATTCCTTTTTTCACCGGGATTCAGGAGGCGAAATTCCGTACACCTGTCGTCCCCGGCGACACGTTGACGCTTGAGGTGACGGCTCTTCGCATCGGCTCAAAGGTGCAGAAAATGAAGGGTGTGGCGTCGGTAGACGGCCGCGTCTCGGCAGAGGCGATAATAATGTCTATAATCGCCGATCGGCCCAAGGAGTAATTACATGGATCCAGTTTCCCTGACAACCCGCGAAGCCATCATTTACTCGGCTCTCATCAACATGGCGGTCGGTTTTGTGCTCGGCCTTATCCCGTTTTTCTTTGGGTATTTCAACAAAGAGAAGAAGCTCGGCACAATCGCGATCCTGATCTCAACGTTGGGCGGCGCGCTGCTCGGCATTTTTATCTCGATCCCTGCGACCGTCATCTTCACGTGGATCATCGTTCGCAGGTCAAGGACGCCGATTATCGATAAGAGCGATTCCGCAGCCAGTTAAGCACCCAGTATATGTCCGTGTTCATCCACGAAACTGCCGTCGTCGGTAAGGGAGCGACGCTCGGCGCCGATTGTCACATTGGCCCGTTTTGCGTGATCGGCGACGATGTCGTCCTCGCCGATGGAGTACGGCTCGAGTCGCATGTGGTGGTGGACGGCAAGACGAGGATTGGGAATGCGACGCACATTTTTCCGTTCGCATCGATTGGCCTTGCCCCCCAGGACTTAAAATACGCCGGCGAACCGACCTCGACCGAGATTGGCGCGAGCAATCAGATCCGCGAATTTGTAACCGTCCACCGCGGCACAACCGGCGGCGGCGGCGTGACGCGAATCGGCGACCGAAACCTCTTGATGGCGCAGGCCCATGTAGCACACGATTGCCAGCTCGGCAACGAGATCATTATGGCGAATGCCGCTACGCTCGCCGGGCACGTCGAGATCGCCGATCGAGCAAGCGTCGGTGCGTACTCAGGCGTTCATCAATTTTGCCGGATCGGGCTCGAGGCTTTTGTCGGCGGTTACAGCGTCGTGGTGAAGGACGCTATGCCCTTTGCCACAATCCAGGGTAACCACGCGAGATGCTACGGCCTTAATAGTGTGGGAATGCGCCGCCGCGGCTACTCGCGGGACACGATCAAAACCCTCGACCACGCATTTCATCTTCTCCTCTCTGCCAAGCTGAATACCTCGCAGGCCATCGAGAAAATAAAGAGCGAAATTCGCGGCGTGAAAGAAGTCGACCTCGTAGTCGAATTTATCGAAAGCTCAAAACGCGGCGTGGTGAAGTAGTCCCTTTTACTTATGGAAAGCACCCCCGACCAGCTCGAACAGTTTGGTAAACGCATCCAGCGCTGCTACGGATGCTTTATTGCTTATCATCTCAAAGGCATGTACCTCGGCGAGGACGTCACTTTCTTTTGCGAAAACTGCAAAGACGAGACAATGTTCCACTTCGACGATTTCTCCAAGCTGATGGACATGTCAAAACTCGACTCACCATCCGACGAACACCACCATTAAGATCGACGGTCCGCGTTGTAGAATAGGCTATACGTGGACGGCGAAGTAAACGAACAATCGGATAAATCTCTGACGGGCCTTGCTCGGAATTTCAGCAAGCTGTCGGCCGAAAAAAAGCGCGCAGCTCTGGAAACGAGTGCTGCTCTCGCGGGCGTGAGCTTACGGGTAAGCCGTGAGTTTGTCGAGGCGATCCCGGCGGCGGCGAAGATTCTCTCTGCCGACGATATCCGCAGCTGGGGTGAGCTCGGTCGGCGCCTCGCAATGGGCAAGGCCGATACGGGAGCTGCATTCTTTGCATCGGGCGTCGACGGACTGCGAACGCTGACGCCGAAGGCTCGAGCCTCTGCATTCGATCTCTGCAGTCGTCAGCTCGTCCTCTCGAGCTCAACGGCGTTAGACACGTTTAATCGAATTCCTCAAATCGCAGAACGGCTCGGTGACGATGCTCTGCTGGAGCGCTCCCTCGCTCTCGCGGTAGAGATTGCGACTCGAAGCGCCAAGCACAGCCACGAGTTTATTCTCGCGAGCGAGTCAGTAATAGACGCTCTCGCGATTTTTCAGTCGGGGCGCAAACGTGTGGCTGACGCGATTTTTCCGCTGATCTCGGAGTTTGCACAGCGGACTGGCGGTATGGCAGCCGACCTGTGGGCCAGGTTGCCCGAGGGATTGGGTGGGCTCGACGCTGATGCGGCAATCAGATTAACTGCGGCGGCTCGTCCGTTTCTCGACTTCGGCGGGAGCGTGACTCTCCATTTTGTAACGGCGGGCAATGCCGTCTTACGAAGCTCGCCCGCGTCGTTTGATGAATGGTGCGCCCTTGCTCAGACGATCGGCTCTCACGGAAACGCTGTGCTCATCTCGTTCCTGCGTGCGACGCCCGGGACGATCGCTCACATCGCAAAACTCGCAGATCGCGATTCTCTCATCAAGACCTTGCGACTGATCTCGCAGGTCGCAGAGGCTGATGCCGAGAGCGCCCTCGCCGCCTATAAATCGAGCCGACACGCGCTCGCGCAGGTGAGCGCGGCGCAGTTTGAAAGCTGGATCGAAGAGGGAATCGTGCGGCTAAAGACTCAGTCAGGCAAGGCGCGACGCAGCTACTTTGCCTTGGAGACTCGCGAGTCAAACGCAAAGCTCACCGGGCGTCGCACCGGACTCCCGCTCGAAACGGTTCAACACGTCCTGCGCCTGTACGTCGAAGCACTCACCGGCAAAGAGATCGAGGTCGAGGCGATATCAAGCGCATCGCACGAGAGCCGTATCGGCGACGGAAAAACGGTGTATCTGCCGGCATCGATCGATGAGTTCGACGATGAAGATATTGATTTCAGGCTCTATAAGGTGCTGGCCGCACATGGAGCGGGCCAGATCGAATTTGGAACCTTCGGCGTCGACACGATCGAATTACGCTCGACATTCACCGAGCTCGACGCGCTTTACTCCGCAACGGCGGAACAACTCGATGCGTTCTCGCTCAACGGATATTTGGGAGAGGCGAGCTACGACGATTCAACTTTTGTAACGCGCGCTCTTCCCGATGGCTCGGACTATCGGGCCGTCCTTGCCGTGTTTCCAGAGCCCCATCTCGCCCGCAAAATCTTTGCGACGATGGAAAATGCGCGCGTCGATCATCAACTTCGCAAAACCTATCGCGGGCTTCGCAGGGACCTCGATCTGATGCAGAAGCACCTACGTCAGAATCGGCCTTATATTTTCGATCTTCCGTTTCATCAGGTGCCGTTCGAGCTGCTGTTTCAGATAACGCTCTGCGGCGGTGCGTCGGATGATTCAAGGCAGTTCTATAGTCAGGTCGTTTCCGAGATCGAATCGACTATAGAGGCCTTTCTTCAAGCTGCAACCTCGTCCGTTGCAGATTCGTTGATGGCGACGAGCCGCGTATACAACCTTTTCCAAAATATCTCGGGCGAAAACGCGCGGATAGAGAGCGAGACCTCGACGGATGACAAGAGCGAGTTTGCATACGAAGACGCGAACGCCGCCGAGGGCGTAACCGAGGACAAGGTGACGCGTGAGCGGCAGCCGAAGAAGCATGACGTATCCGAACTCTTTACTGCCTGGAACAGTCTCGACGAGGACGGTGAGCCGGACGATCTGAGCGGCTCGGAAGTGTGGACGCACGGCGAGGTGCCTGAGCAGACGCTCGAGGCGGATGACGTTGCGTTCGCCTATGACGAATGGGACCGCGAGCTAAATGATTACCGCGTCGGATGGAGTCGCGTTATCGAAAAGCGGGTAAAGCAGGGCGACAGAATGTTCGTCGAAATCGCGCGATCTCGATACCGCGGCGTGATCTCGTCGATTCGTCATCAGTTCCAACTGATGAAGCCCGAGAACCTCACCCGCATAAATCGTGAGCTCGACGGCGAAGATTATGACCTAAATGCTCTTGTCGACTACGTGATCGACCGGCGGGCTCGCGGTCAGCAGTCGGAAAATATCTATACGAAGCGTCTGCGCCGTCAGCGCGACGTTGCGGTATCACTTCTGCTCGATCAATCGTCGTCGACCGCGCGAACGATCACTCGGAATCCGCTGCAGCCTTATACCCATCCGGGTCGCCGAATTATCGAGATAGAGAAGGAGGGCCTCGTCCTGATGAGCGAAGCCCTCGAGGCCGTCGGAGACATTTATTCCATCTACGGCTTTACGAGCGAAGGGCGTCGGAACGTAAAGTTCTATGTCGTAAAAGATTTTTCTGAGAAATATTCTGAGGAAATCGAAAGACGCATCGGTGGCATCACATTTCAGAACAACACGCGCCTCGGCGCCGCTATCCGCCACGCCTCACACAAGTTGGCGAGGCAGGAGGCGCGGACAAAGCTTCTGATCGTGCTGACGGATGGTCGCCCGTATGATCACGACTATGGGGACGCAAGATATGCGAGAGAGGACGTTCGCGAAGCCCTGATCGAAGCAAAGAAGGTGGGCATAACGCTCTTTTGCATAACGATCGATCGCGAATCCGAGCCCGAGCTGAAGGACCTCTACGGCGATGTCGGGTACACGATCATCGACGACGTGATGACGCTGCCTGAGCGCATGCCGGGTATTTACAGACGACTGACGACCTAGCGAGATTGACATGGAAAAAATCTTATTGACCTTCGTTTTTTGTTTGGCCGCTTTCTCGAGTGCGTGCGAGCCGCCCGCCGGGCTGGCGGAAAATGTTTCGGTCGAGGCTGGGCAGGGCGAGCAGAAATTTCGCGTCGAGACATTTGTTTCGGGACTCGAGGTGCCATGGGGATTTGCGTGGCTGCCAAATGGCGATCTGCTCGTGACCGAGCGTCCGGGACGGGTCCGGCTGGTCGAAAAGGGCGTGCTCAGGGCAGAACCGGTTTTTGTCGTACCCGACGTCGAGCCATCGAGCGAGAGTGGTCTGATGGACATTTCTGCGCACCCGAATTTCGCGTCGAATAATTTCATCTATCTGGCTTACGCCTATAACAAGGACGGCAAGCGCGACAAGGTCGTCAGATACAAATACGTCGGCGGCAAACTCACCGAACCCAAAACGATCATCGAGGATATGCCCTCGGCCCCAAATCATGCCGGAATGCGTGCGCGATTTGGACCTGACGGTAAGCTCTACATCACAGTTGGCGACGCAACCGATTGGGAAGATGCGCAGGACAACATGTCGCTCGCTGGAAAGACGCTGCGGCTAAACGAAGACGGCACCGTTCCGCAGGACAATCCGTTTGTAGGCAAGCAAGGATATCGGCCCGAGATCTTCTCAACCGGTCATCGAAATGCGCAGGGCCTCGCGTGGCAGAGCGGTTCAGGACTTATGTTTCAGACCGAGCACGGCCCGAGCGGCTTCGAGGGTAAAGGCGGTGGAGCTGATGAAGTAAACATCGTCGAGCCCGGAAAAAACTACGGCTGGCCAACAATCTACGGAACCCGGACAAAAGCGGGGCTTGAGTCACCATTACTAGAGTACACTCCAGCATGCGCGCCGGCGAGTGGGGCATTTTATAACGGATCGCAGCTGCCAGGGTTTAAGGGTAATTTTTTCCTGGGATGTCTTCGCAGCAAGCGGCTAGTGCGCGTCATACTCGACGGTCGCAAGGTCGTGAGACAGGAAGACTTGCTTGTCGGAACCTTTGGTCGAATCAGAGAGGTCGGCGAAGGGCCTGACGGCTACTTATATTCTTCAACGTCCAATCGGGACGGTCGCGGCTCGCCTGCGAAAGAGGACGATCGAATCATGCGAATCGTTCCCGTGAAGTGACTACTCGGCTGGCTTCTGTTGCATATCGCGGCCTCGCGCCCCGGCGCGGCTTTCCGCTCATTTTTCTGCCTCGAGCAGCTTTCGAGCCTCCGCTAGTTCGGCCTTATGCTCGTCCGAGAGGGTCGGATACGCCAGATCGAGCGACTCCAGTTTTTTGACGATCACCTCAGAAACGGCAAGCCGTGTGAACCACTTCTTATCCGCCGGGATGACATACCACGGAGATTTCTTTGTCGACGTTGCCGTGATCGCCTCGGTGTAGCACTTCATATACTCGTCCCACATCGCTCGCTCGCGGACATCACCCATAGCAAATTTCCAATTTTTCTCAGGCGTGTCGATGCGGGCGAGAAAGCGGTTTTTCTGCTCCTCTTTCGATACGTTTAGAAAAAACTTAATGACGTGCGTGCCGTTTTCGTGAAGGTGATCTTCCCAATCGCGAATGTGCTTGAAACGCTTTTTCCAAACGTCCCTATCCGCCTTGTTTTTGGCCGGCAGCTGCTGGCTTTGCAAAATTCCTTTATGCACGCGGACGACCAGAACTTCTTCGTAATGCGAGCGATTGAAGATACCGATCTTGCCCCGCTCGGGCAGGGCTTTCTGGCACCGCCAAAGGTAATCGTGATCGAGCTCCTCGGATGACGGCTGCTTAAACGAAACGACGTGACAGCCCTGCGGATTTATACCGCTCATCACGTGCTCGATAGCACTGTCTTTACCGGCCGCGTCCATTGCCTGAAAAACGATCAGCAGCGAAAAGGCATCCTGTGCATAGAGCACATCTTGCAGCTTCTTGAGCTTCTCAATGTTTATCGCTAGATCGCGCTGGGCATCTTCCTTATTTTTGTACTCGAGCGTGTCGTCGGTCGCATGCTTTTTCAGGTTAAGCTTCGAGGCTTCGCCCACAAGAAATTTGTCGATTTTCATATCGCGATTTTTTACCTTAGTAACAGGCCTAAGATATAAGTGATAGGTGATAAGTTATCACTTTTCGCGTGGTATTCAGCGTTTATTCCGGTATGAAGCTGCGACTCGCGGGAAAGGTCAACGGTCGGCCGTGCGACATCCTAAAACTCGACGCAAACTCGTTCCTTGTATCGGACGACCATTCAGGCATCATTTATTTAATGAGAGCGAAAGGCTCGCAGGCCGCGGCGGCGGCGAAGCCGACATCGGAAACCCAAATCACTGGCGAATTCCCGGCGAAACACGAACAAAACCGTGCCTGCCTGGTAATCTTTTTGGCACTGTTCGCCGTTACAATAGCTTCTAGAACTTTGTAACTGAATCTGTTACGATTGAATCTTAGTCGGCACGAATGAATATCGGTATAACAGTCTATCCGACCTACGGCGGCAGCGGCATCGTCGGCTCGGAACTCGGGCGTGATCTTGCCGAACGCGGGCACAATGTCCATTTCATCTCGTCCGTCATGCCGACGCGGCTTACCGAGTTGAATGAGCGTATTCATTTTCACGAGGTCGAGATGATGTCGTATGCGCTCTTTGAACACCAGCCGTATGACCTCGCACTCGCCACAAAGATGGCGACGGTCGCGCGAGCCGAAAAGCTCGACCTGCTGCACGTCCATTACGCGATTCCGCACTCGATCTCGGCAATACTCGCACGCGAATCTATCAAGCAAAAGCGTTACGTACCCGTGATTACAACGCTGCACGGCACGGACATCACTCTCGTCGGCGCCGATCGCTCGTATTTGCCGATTACCCGATACGGGCTGCAGCAATCAGACGGCGTCACTGCCGTCTCGAAATTCCTGAAACAGGCGACGATCGAGACCTTTGACTTCGATGATATCGAGGTGATTCCAAACTTCATCTGCGGCCAGCACTACAAGCGCCTTGATGACTCGCCGCTAAAATCCGAACTCGCTCCGAACGGGGAGAGAATTCTCGTCCACGTTTCGAATTTTCGTGCGGTCAAGCGCCCCATCGACTGCGTCGAAATATTGGCACGCGTACGACACGAAGGCGTGAATGCACGTCTTGTGATGGTCGGCGACGGCCCTGAACTGTCCGCTGTGAGATATCGCGGCGAACAGCTCGGGATGAACGGTAACATCGGCTACGTCGGTAAGCAGGCGAATATCGCCGACTATATGGGTGTCGCAGACGTGTTTTTGCTTCCCTCGGAGCTCGAATCCTTCGGCCTCGCGGCATTAGAAGCTCAGGCGTGTGAGGCGCCCGTTATTGCAACGCGTATCGGAGGTATCCCGGAAGTTGTGACGGACGGCGAGACCGGATTTTTAAGTGATATCGGCGACGTGGAGAAAATGAGCGGCGACGTACTGCGACTTCTTGGCGACGACGAGCTCCGCAAGACTTTCGGTCGTCAGGGGCGTGAACTCGCCCTGTCACGCTATTCGACCTCTAAGATTATCCCCCAATACATCACTTTCTACGAGAAAATCGTTAACAAGGCGAACTCCGCCGCCGCTTGACGCTGCGGATCGGCGACCCGTAGATGAAGTCGAAACTAATCAAATTCGTTTTTGCGCCGCTCGCTGTTGTAATTGGTGTAATCGGCATTGCGAGCGCGTTATGGCTTGGCTCCCGCGAGCCGGGCGAAAGCGCATCGATGCGTGCCATCGATGTCTACTTTCGCCTCAGGGGGAAAGGCGCGATGACGGACGCCGCTCTGATGCGAAAAGAGTATCAGGGACGCGTGTACCCATCGGTTCCGACGGCTCCGCCGGGCGTGCGCGACAAGTTCGAGGTCATGGAGACGCGAGTCCAGGGACGGACCGTTATCTCGCTTACACCAAAGCAAGACCGGTCGGGCCTGCACATCATCTACACGCACGGTGGGACATATATCAATGAGCTAATTGACGCCCATTGGGGCATTATCGAACAGCTCATTGAGCAGACTGGTGCGGCCGTTACGATCCCGATCTATCCGCTCGCACCGGAACATACATACAAGCAAACTTACTCGCTGCTTGATGAGGTCTACCGGGATGTCACCTCGCGTACTGAAGCAAATAAGATCATCCTTTGCGGCGATTCGGCGGGCGGCGGCCTGGCCCTCGGGCAGGCGATGTATTTCCGCGATCAGGGGCTAGCGCTTCCGGGCCGTATAATCCTGTTTTCGCCTTGGCTGGATATCACCGTGTCCAACCCGGAAATTCCGTCCCTCGAGCCCTTCGATCCAATGCTAACGACGCCCGGGCCTGTTGAAGCCGGGAAATGGTGGGCTGGCGGCGACGATCCTCGATCACCGCTTCTGAGCCCGCTCTTCGGCAATTTAACAGGCCTGCCGCCGATTGACGTATTTATAGGCACCCACGATATAACGCTGCCCGACACGCGTATCTTAAACGATAAAGTAACTGCGGCGGGCGGCGAAATACATCTCTACGAATATCCAGGAGCACTCCACGTATTTGTCGCGGCAACATTTACGCCCGAAGCCAAGGACGCCTACAGGAGGATCGCCGAAATTGCGAGTGCCCTGTCCGGAGCCAGATAATGCTGAAACGGTACATGCATAATCGCGAACGGCAATTCGCGATGCGCGACGACGATCGCGTCGTCCGCGAGTTTGCGTGGGGCACGGAGTATATTGCGGAGAGTTCCGGCGGCGCTGATCCGCGACAGCTTTTTAGTGATTATTCAAAGAACGCCGTAGCGAATAGCGAAGATTTCTTTTTTTCGCCTGAGATTTCAGATTTCAAATTAGAAGCTTCCGATCCCGCAGATCGGTTGACCTGGACGAGCGGGATCGAAACGGACTCAGCCGAGAATAATACCGTCCACGCCCACTATTTTCCGGCCGACGCAAAATCAGCCGTTCTTGTATTACCCCACTGGAATGCGAAGGCCGGGACCTATCACGACCTCTGTAAAGTGTTCAATAAAGTCGGTTTAGCCGCACTTCGGATAACGCTCCCGTATCATGAAGCGCGGATGCCGCCGGACACGAACCGTGCGGATCACCTCGTGGGGCCGAACGTCGGCCGCACATTGCAGTCGCTACGTCAGGCCGTGGTCGACACGCGTGCCGCCGTGTCGTGGTTAAAAGGTCAGGGCTACGAGAAAATCGGCATCGTCGGGACCAGTATCGGATCGTGTGTCGGTTTTTTTGCTTTCGCACACGATATGAGGATAGACGCCGCCGTCTTTAATCACGTCTCGGGCTATCCCGCTGATGTAGTATGGCAAGGCCTCTCAACGTATCACGTAAAGCAGGGTATCGGAGATAATGTAACACTCGACGAGCTGCGTGAATATTGGCTGCCGATCTCACCGATGGCGTACATCGAGAAGCTCGCAAAACTGCCGCCCCGGCCGCAGCGCTACATCTACACGCTGTATGATCTCAGCTTCCCGGTCGACCTTTCCCGCGATACGCTGCGTGCTCTAAAGCGCCACAAAATCAAACACAGCAAGGTCGCGATACCCTGCGGCCATTACACGCTCGGCGAAAAGCCGTGGGTCTACTATGACGGATTTAAGATCATTTCGTTCCTGAGGAAGCATCTAAAATAAAAGTGTTAGAATTTCGCATCACTTCAGATGAGTTTGCTCGGGGAAAAGCACAATACAACGGTCGATGAGGCGGTTGCTCACCTCATCTCGCGAGCTGACAATTCGCGTGGCCTCTCGGGCGCAGACGTGCGCCCGCGCGTGGCTTTGTCCCTCGAAAAATATCTGCTGAAAGATGCAGCCTCCGTAGATCACATAGAGATCAGAGAATTCATCGCGGGAATCCGCATCGACGATCTGTGCCTGATACTCGCCTGCGAACGCGGCGACGAGGCGGCCTGGTCTGAGCTTGTCGCGAGCTTTGACTCAACAGTAAAGAGCGCGGCGAGGAAGATTTGTTCGAATATCGAGGATGCCGACGACCTCGCGGGCTCGATCTGGGCGGAGCTCTATGGCCTGCGAACTGACGCCGCGGGCAATAAGAAAAGTAAGCTCGCGTATTATAGCGGTCGCGGAAGCCTTGGCGGATGGCTGCGTGCCGTCGTCGCTCAGCTCGCGATCGATCAATTTCGAAAGCAGTCAAAGTTTGTCCAGGTCGACGAAGATCGCGAGTTCGAGAATCTCGCGAGCGAAGCGGCGCAGTCCAACAACGGCTTTATTGTGCGCGCCGAGAATCCGGAGGACGAATTCACCTCAAAAGAAACATCGGCCGACGTCGCTGACTCTCTCGCGAAGGCCGTCGCCGCGCTCGATGCGGAAGATCGCCTAATCCTAAAACTCTATTATTTCGACGATCTGAAACTGAAACAGATCGCCGAGATGGCTGGCTACCATGAGGCCACCGCGAGCCGACGACTCACGCGACTGCAAAATGACATCCGCAAGTCAGTTGAGAAGCAACTAAAGTCTCAACACGGATGGACCGACGCGGAGGTGAAGCGTCATTTGAGTGAAACGGCCGCCTGGCTCGGAGTCAACCTCGAGACCATGTTCGTGTCGGTGACGCTGGCCGTCCTGGTGCAAGATTTTTGGTTTAGGAGCGTTCTTTAACGAAAGGGGATGGAACTCGACTTCGACAAGGAAATTGACGCATTGCTCAGACGCTCAGGGTCGCGGGCAGGGCCCGATGCGCCCGTAACTGCGGCCTCTGCAGCGAGCAACCATCTCGACGCGGATGAGATCGCGGCGTTCGCTGAAAATGCCGTCCCGGCTCCGACGAGGCTTATTTACGTGGGCCACCTGGCCGATTGTTCACAGTGCAGGCGGGAACTCGCCTTTGCGCTCTCCTTTCAATCCGAAAGTGTGGACGACGGTATCCGCGATGCCGTATCCCCGAAAGTCGAATCTACCCCTTCGTATCTGAGCCTATTTACGGCACCTTGGTTTGCGGCGGCGTTCGGCGCGCTCATTCTCGTCTTGGGCGGCTCACTGATTTATACGACGCTGCGGGACCGTGATGGTGTAAATGTTGCACAGGTCTTTGACACAGACGCAGCCTCGAATGCAAATAGTAACCAAGCCGCGGCCTCTGCAAATGTTGTCCTCCCGTCCACTGCTAACGCGAACGCAGACACCGCCGCAAACTCAGCGTCGAATTCTATGTCAGCGGCGGCGGCGCCCCAATCACCTACAGCATCTGGCCGGGCCGATACAGCGGCCAATACGAATGCCGCGTTGAAAAAGGAGTCTTTTTCGGTCGACGGAATGGCGCGTTCCGCGATACGCCCGGCTGACGCCGCTCCGCCGCCGCCGACGGTGTCCGTCACCGACTCAATGGCAGGTGCTCCTATTCCCGAGAGCGCGCGAAAGGCGGATGATCGCGACGAGGCTGCGAAGCTCGCCGAGAGGCAGCAGAATCGGAATCGCGACGCCCTGCTCGCCTCACCGAAGCAGAAGAGCGGCGCCTCGCGCAATCAGGCACAATCACAGGCCCAGCAAAACTCTACGAACAACTTGTTGCGAGTCGAACCGTCGTCTTCACGACGCATCAGCGGACGAACATTCAATCGTCGCGACGGCGTTTGGTACGACGCTGCCTTCAACGGACAACCGACGACAGATGTGAGACGCGGTACGGACGCTTTCAGAAAGCTCGACGGCACACTTCGCAATATCGCGAATTCACTCGACGGCGTCGTGGTCGTCGTGTGGAAAGCTCGCGCCTACCGCATTCAGTAGACCCTTCCGAATCCCGCTGCGAAAAGGGTAGAATCGCGTTTATGAAAGTAGCGGTTTTACTTTTGTTTCTACTCGCCTCGTCGGCCCTCGGGCAGGCGGACTGGCAGGCAAATCTCGATTCAAAAATTGTCCACTATCAAACGACCGATTTCGGCATTCTCCTCGCGGGAACTGAACGAAGCCTTTACGCGATAGATGGCACGACAGGCGAACGCATTTGGCGGCGCGAAACAGGCCGCACGAGCGAGACGAGTGTAACCATCATTCCCGAGACAGATCTCTTGCTCTTTTCGCGCGACCTTGGGAGCAAATCGCTCGTCGAGGCCGTCGATATCCTAACGGGCAGAACCGTGTGGCAGAGCGATAAGATGAAGGGCGACGTGATGCAGCTCGCCGCAGATCCATCGCTCGACCTGCTCGCCGCAGTTGTCGTGAGGAATGCGAAAGGCTCAATCGGCGATTCGATAAAGCGAACGCCGACCGTTCACGTCATAAAGCTTTCGGACGGCGACGAAATCTGGAAACGCGAGCTCGACGGCGACATCGAGATGATGCCTGCTAGATTTGGCGCGAATCTGGGAGAAGTCGATTTTACTCTCGACAACTATCGCGCTCCACTGCTGCTCGATGGCCGTCTCTTTCTTTTTTACGAAGGAGCGACTTCGCTCGACGCACGCACGGGCAAAGAAAAGGAACGCGAAAAATTCAAGATCAATGAGGACGGTTTAGCGCTTACTGAGGCCGATCCGGTCTTCGACGACACGCACGTTTTTGTCTCGGGCCGCGGCCGTATCCGTGCTGTGGATCGCCGCACCGGCAATGTCGATTGGAAGGCCGACGATGTAGGCAACTGTGCCGAGATGGCACGTGTCGGTTCGATTCTCTACGTTAGGACGGGCGGGCAGTTCACTCGAATCAAGGACGGCGAGCCCGAGCAAAAAGGCCCGTTTGGCGTATCAGCAATCGACTCAAAGACCGGCAAGGTGCTGTGGCGATTTAAGGGTGCGGACAAAGGCCTGACGAATTTCGTTTTTCAGGACGCGAACACGATTCTCGTCGCCGATCGCGACGATTTAATCTCTATCGACACCAGAGATGGAAAGCGCCGCGACAAGATCGCGCACAAGATCGAGAAGGCGCAGTTTGTATTGATTAATGAGGGCGGCGCTCCGGTCGTCGGCGGACGAGACGAGATCGCGGCAATGAGATTCGGCGGTAAAGGCTCCGACATTTGGCGCGTCAGACATAAAGCACCGTCGCGTGGAGTATTCCGCGTCGTTGCAGGAATAGCCCTGCGTGCGGCTGCAATTTATTTTCGTTACGGCGGTGTCGCGACCTCCGCCCTCGGTTTCGCCCGCGGCGGATTAAATCTTGTTAGTGCCGCGAAATCCCTCCGCTGGTCGGGTCTGAAATCTCGGCTCGGCTCCTTCGATCTCACGACGATCGCGTCAAACGCCGCGCAGAACTACGTGACGCGACGTATCTACTCGTACGGATCACTTGCCTCCACGCCAAGTCTGATAGGACGAATTCAGGGACTAGAGATCGCCGTCCCCGACGTGCGCGGCCGCGTCCTCGGCAGCATTACAAACCGAATAACGCCGTCACGTACAGAAGTTCGCGAGAGCATCTTTGATCGAATCGATCCGATCCGACAGGCTGAGAAATTGTCCAATTATCTCCTCCGGCGTAAGCGGCTCGCGGAGCTTCGTGCGAATCACATGTATTTCTACACAGATCTCGAAAAACCGTTCGACCGCAAGGGGCTTGTCGGCGTAAATATTCACACCGGCCGCGACTCGCGCTTTGCATTGGTGCCCGATCCTGACGCGCAATTCACGACGGACGAGACGACCGGCTTACTGTATTCTGCAAACGGTTCGCGGCTGCAGGCATATGGAATAATTGGGAATCGATAGATATATGAAAAAGACAGTCTTGTTAGCCGTCGCGCTTGCGTTGGTGGCGGTTGCAAACGGACAGAAACAAAAGCCGAATCCCGAGATCAACACGATGATCAAAGAAGTTTCGTCCAAGCGGATCGAGGCGGATATCCGAAAGCTCGTTTCGTTTGGCACGCGGAATACCCTTAGCGAGCAGGACAATCCGACCCGCGGGATCGGTGCGGCGAGGGATTGGTTGTTCGAGGAGTTCAAGCGGATCAGTGCGGCGTGCGGCGGATGTCTCGACGTGCAGAAGCAGGCCTTTGTGCAGCCGAAGGCGAATCGAATTCCCGAGCCAACGACGCTTACGAACGTTTTTGCGGTTCTCAAAGGTACGAACGATCCGACGCGCGTATACGTCGTCTCAGGCCATTACGATTCGATGTGCACGTCGCCGACGGATGCGAAATGCGACGCGCCGGGCGCGAATGACGACGCGTCGGGAACAGCCGTCTCCCTGGAGCTCGCACGAGTAATGTCGAAGCGAAAATTTGACTCGACAATCGTCTTTATGGCCGTGCCCGGCGAGGAACAGGGACTGCTCGGCGCCGCGCATTATGCTGAACAAGCAAAGCTTGCGAAGACCAACGTAGAGGCGATGTTCACCAATGACATCGTCGGCGGCGTCACGACCCATAAGAATTCGCAATTTCGAAAACGCGTACGCATCTTTAGCGAAGGCGTTCCGTCAAACGAGACCGAGCAGGACGGCGCGACGCGACGCAGTGTGGGCGGTGAGAACGACAGTGCGTCGCGGCAGCTCGCACGCTTTATCAAAGAGCAATCCGACCGTTATCTCAAGAACTTCTCCGCATGGCTCATCTATCGCCGAGATCGATACGGCCGCGGCGGCGATCACATTCCTTTTGTCGAACGCGGATTCGCGGGTGTTAGATTTACCGAGTCGGACGAAGACTACGTTCACCAGCATCAGAATCTGCGAACTGAAAATGGCGTCTTCTACGGCGACACGCCGGAATTTGTCGATTTTGAATACACCGCAAATGTGGGCCGCGTAAATCTCGTCGCACTCGCGGCGCTCGCAGATGCCCCGGCAAAACCAAAAAATGTCGGTATCGTCACGGGCCGCCTCACAAACGACACGGACCTCAAATGGGACGCAAACTCTGACGCCGATCTCGCTGGCTACGAAGTCGTGTGGCGCGACACGACCGCTGCGGAGTGGACTAACGGATTTTTCGTAGGAAACGTCACGGTATACACGGCGAAAGCGATGTCCAAGGACAATTATTTCTTTGGCGTTCGCGCTGTTGATAAGGACGGGAATAAGAGCCCCGTCGTGTATCCGCGGCCGATGAGATAATCATAAGAAATCAAGTAAATCCGAGTAACACTGAGCCAGCTACCGTTCGGCGCCTGACGCCGAATGTGATAAACATTTAGATTGCGTTTCAGCTTGAACTGGCATCCTAGACGTACGTTTTGATTGCAGGATTTACACGATGAGAAGATTTTCCTTGTTCTTTGCGGTTTTCGCCTTAATTAGCGTCGCAGCCCTTTCCGCAGGCAGTTCAAAGGCGCGCGAAGTATCTGCGCCCTTTGTCTCGCCAAATATCGTAATCAGCCAAATATACGGTGGCGGCGGCAATGTGGCCGGTTCGCAGTTTACGCACGATTTTGTTGAGTTGTTTAACAGGGGCGACCAACCCGTAAGTCTCAGCGGCTGGTCGACCCAATACGCCTCGGCGACGGGCACAAACTGGCTCGTCACACCATTGTCAAACGTTACGCTGCAGCCGGGTCAGTATTACCTGATCCAGTACGCATCCGGCGGCGTGAATGGAGCCGCCCTACCCGCTCCTGACGTAATTGCCCCGCCCGTGACCGTGGGGGCAAATACCTTTATTCCAAACCTGTCGGGAACGACCGGCAAGCTCGCTGTCGTCAATACGACGACTCAGCTCCCGGCTGATCCGTGTCCTGTCTCAGCCGCCATCGTCGATCTCGTCGGGTACGGAACAGGTGCAAGCTGCTTCGAAGGAAATGCCGCCCCCGGCCTGAGCAATACGACTGCGGCAAAGCGAAACGCCAACGGCTGCAGCGATACCGATAACAACGCCTCGGACTTTCCTTCACCGCCCTCGCCTTCCCCGCGCAATACCGCGAGCCCTGCGAACACATGTAATCTCGGCGGGACGCTCCAGGCCGGCATCACTGCAAATCCCAACAATCTCACGCCGCCCGCGACTACACTGCTGACGGTGACTGTCATCCCAGCGACTACGCCGCCCAGCACGAACATTACCGTCGTCGGCAATCTCTCGGACATCGGCGGCTCGTCGAACCAGACGTTTTTCGATGACGGAACCAATGGCGATGTGACGCCCGGCGACAATGTTTTTTCGTATCTGGCCACGGTCCCCGCCGGAACCAGCGGCGGCGTAAAGATCGTTGTCGCTGTTGCGGCCGACGCTCAGGGACGAAGCGCGACCGTCATTCAGAACATCACGATCAACGGGCCGTTGCCTAATGATGATCCGCTGATCTTTGGCAATCCGTCGAATGCGACGAGTAACGTTGCTGACGAGAACAACTATCTGATCCAGCGGCCGCAGTATTCGCTGTCGTACAATCGCAGCAAGAATACGCCCAACTGGGTTGCGTGGCGGCTCGATTCGAGCTGGATAGGCTCGGCCAATAATGGTGAATTTGCACCCGACACGACGCTTCCGGCGGGCTGGTATCGCGTCACGCCTGAGGATTATGCAGAGCCTGTGTACGACCGCGGTCATATGTGCCCCTCGGGCGACAGGACTCGAACGCAGGTCGACAACACGGCAACTTACCTGATGACCAACATCATCCCCCAATTACCGGCAAACAATCAGGGGCCGTGGGTGGACTTTGAAAACTACTGTCGAACACTCGCGTCTCAGGGTAATGAGATTTACATCATCACAGGTCCGAGCGGAAACATCGGCACGATCGGCGCGACGCCGCAGAACCGCGTCGTGATCCCGGCCGTTACGTGGAAGGTGGTGCTCGTCATACCGAATGGAAGCAACGATGTCACCCGAGCTTCGTCAAAAGCAACGCGCGTGCTCGGCGTGATTATGTCCAATCAGACAATCAGTCAGAGCGCGCCGTGGCGAAATTTCCGCGTCACCGTCGATGCGGTCGAGCAGCTCACGGGTTATAACTTTTTCTCCGCGATCCCGAGGAGCACACAGGAAATAATCGAGAAAAGACGGGATAGACTCTAATGCATTACATCACACGTTCGGTTTTCGGCGCAGCATTGATACTTGGCTGCGCCGTTTTTATTTTCGGCCAGAAAGAGCTGACGATCGCGGCTGTCCAAGGCAGCAAACAGATCTCCCCCTACGAGGGCCAGGCGGTTAGAGTCACCGGTGTCGTTACTGCGCGCACACGGCGCGGTTTCTATCTGCAGACGCCCGACGATCAGGCGGACAAGGACGCGAGCACTTCCGACGGTATCTATATTTTCACGCGGACAATGCCGGACGCACGAGCCGTCCCGGGTACGAGCGTGAAAGTTTCGGGCACCGTCGAGGAGTATCGACCCCGTGGCAGCGAGAGAAATCTGCCGCTCACAGAAGTCTCGCATCGCGTCGGGACGGATACGCTCGAGGTTATCGGGAAAGCAGAGATCCCAAAGCCGGCCGTGCTGACGCCTGCGGATTTCAAGGCGAACACGGTCGATCAACTTGAGCGGTTTGAGGGAATGCGCGTCAGCATTCCAGAGATGCTCGTCGTCGCACCGACCGGTGGGCGGATCGACCACAAAAACGAGACGGTCGCCTCGGACGGAGTTTTCTTTGCTGTCGTAAAGGGAGTCAAGCGTCCTTTTCGCGAGCCGGGCATACAGCTCGACGCCTGGGAGTCGGAAAAGGCGAGCGAACGCTGGACGAAGCTCGCGCCTCGCGTGACTTTTTTTGACGCAAATCCTGAGACGATACGAGTCGACACGAGCGAGCAGACAGCCATCGCATCGATGTCGCTCGGACCCGAGGCGGAAAAGATGGGCGTTACCGGCGTCTCTGCGCTGCTTGGAAAGCCGCTGAACGTAGCGGCAAAAACTGAAATCCGCAATGTCACCGGCGTCCTCGACTATCAGAACGGCAAGTACACGATTTTCACGGACATCGGCGCACCGCCGGTTCCATCGAGCACGATCAAGCCCGCAGTTTTGCCGGCTGCGACTGAGCGACAGTTCGTGGTCGCCGCGGCTAACATTGAGACGTTTAACGACGACATCGACGATCCCAGCATTAAGGATGAAGACATCGCGACACCGGAGGCTTTCGAAAAGCGTCTCGTGAAGGTCTCCCTGGCGATTCGAGATTACCTTCGATATCCCGACGTTCTTGCGGTCATCGAGGCCGAGAATATCAACGTCCTGAAGAAACTCGCCGCACGAGTAAATGGGGATGCGGTAAGCGCCGGCAAGCCTGATCCGAAGTACGAAGCTTTTCTCTTCGAGGGTAATGACGGACGCGGTATCGACTGCGGATTTCTTATCAAGACCGCTCGCGTTAACGTCATATCGGCAAAGCAATTCGGCAAGGACGAAAAGTTCCGAAATCCGGTGACGAAAAACGACCAGATCCTCAACGATCGACCGCCTATCATGATCGAAGTCGCGGTGCCTGACACGAAAACCGGAAAATCGCTCGCGTTTACCGTCGTCGCAAATCACCTCAAGTCCTACCGCGGCATCAATGACGAGAAAAACGGCCCCGCCGTACGCGAAAAGAAACGTCGGCAGTCGGAGTTTTTGGCACGATGGGTGAGCGAGCGGCAGAAGGCGAACAAGGATGAGAGAATTTTGCTCGTCGGCGACTTTAACGCCTATCAATTCAGCGACGGCCTCGTTGATGTCATCGGGACGATCAAGGGCACGCCCGCCGCGAAAGACACGGTCGAGCTCGCGTCAGACGACCTTGTTGAAAGCGATCTGACTAATCTCGTCGATGTCATTAGCGAGACGGAACGCTACTCGTACACCTTTGACGGAAACGCTCAGGCGCTCGATCATTTCCTCGCGAATGAGGCGATGCGTCGGCATCTGATGGGGTTCGGATTCCTGCGGGTGAACGCGGACTTCCCTGCTGCGTATCGCGGTGATGGCACGCGTGTAGAGCGCTTCTCGGACCACGACGTAGCAGTGGGATATTTTTCGCTGGACCCAAAGCCCTAGGTTGTAGTTTCGAGGATCACCTGCGCTATCGCGTGTTCTGTCGTGTGCGAGAGCGAGACGTGGACTACGTCGGCTCCGCTGCTGGATAGCAGCTTCTCAGATTCTCCCGTCAGCGATAGCGAAGGCACGCCGTCTCCGTCCAAGACGATCTCGATATCGTGCCACGCGATCTTGCCTCGCCAGCCCGTTTTGAGGGCCTTTAAGAACGCTTCCTTAGCCGCAAACCTCGCCGCATAGCTTTGAAATTTGGCAACGCCCTTCGATTCGCAGTAATCGCGCTCGGCATCTGTGAAAACGCGTATCGCAAAACGCGGAGTTCTTTCGATACTCGCGCGCATGCGATAAACTTCGACAATGTCGATGCCTGTGGAGACGATCATAGAGGAGCAGTCGTCGCTCGACGATGATCGAACTTTAACAAATAGCGGTTTCTTTTGGCGAGAGCGGGATGGGGTGCGCGTTCTGGTTTCGTCGGCGTTGGAGAAAGCAGGCTTCGCAAATGGTTTCTCGACGCGGCTCGGCGGCGTATCGCTACTTCCGCACGGCGACCTGAATCTCTCAGGCTTTGACGACGACACCAGAGAGAATATCAACGAGAATCGCCGGCGCTTCCTCGCCGTTTTTCCCGGCAGCTATCGACTCTCCACGCGCTGGCAAGTCCACGGAACTGCCATCAGCGTCATCGATTCGCCCGAGGGCGTGGCAAGTACCGAAGAAAAGGCTGACGGTCTTATCTCTGATTCAAAAAACTTGCTTCTCGGCGTGAAAACTGCAGACTGCGTCCCTGTTCTCATCGGCGATCCCGTCACAAAATCCTATGCCGCGATTCACGCCGGGTGGCGCGGAACAGTCGAATCGATCGTCGCAAGGGCGGTCGAAAATCTCCGAAGGGTCTACTCAGCAAAACCCGAAGACATGATCGCCGCAATCGGCCCTGCGGCTGCATGTCAAAGCTATGAGGTAGGCAGCGATGTAATAGATAGTTTTGAGCAGAATTTCGCTGACTCGCAAAAATACTTTCGTCCGACCCGCGAAGGCCACGCACTCGTCGATTTGCACGCAGCGAATTGCGATCAGCTCGTCGCGGCAGGCGTCGCCGACGCGAATATTTTCACGGCACCGTTCTGCACGATCGAGCGGAACGATCTGTTTTTCTCTTATCGTCTGGAGAGCCGCACGCGAGCCAAGACTGGGCGACTGATGTCAGTTATAGGACGCGCGCGCTTAGATTAACGGTCTTAGTCGTCGGCGGATGGCAGACCTCATCTGTACACGCCTGGTACTTGATCGGCACACGAATGGTGATCGAATTTCCTTTGTAGTTTGCGGGCACCGTCACGGTAAACGTAAATGCCGTTCGGCCTTCGTACACATTTATCGTGTCGTTCGAAAAAGAAAACTTTCGATTCTTGCCGCGAGGGTACGAGACGGCACCCAGACGGATGCCTCGCGCCGCGGGGCGTACTGTGGTCGGTATCGCATATTCGCTTCCTGGGCGATTCGAGTTCGCGTGAAGCCCGCCAGGCAAAGACAGATAAACCGTGGCACGGGCAGCCTTGCCTCGGGTCACCGTTCCGTTCGCAATAGAGCCCGAAACGCTCTGTGCATTCGCCTCCGCCAAACCTGCGATCGCGATGACAGCGGCCACAAATAAAAGTCGTGAAAATCTCTGCTTCATACGTGCTCTACTTTACGATAAAACGGGACAAAATGGTTTCAGTTTGGGTGCGGACATCCGCGCTCGCGTCTTCGATCATTGACACTTTTAACTGAAGAAGGCCCTCGGCCGCCGACTCGCTGATCTTGTAATTATCCATCACAATAATGCCAATTTCTTCGCGCCGCACTGCGACGATGCGATATCGCTTTTCGCCGACCACCTCGTCAGCATCCGCGATGACATCATTGGATGCCGTGATCTGAGCGACCGCTGCATCCGTTCGGTCGGAGCTGCGAGTGACCTCGTAAGTCGCCTGCCGAAAATTTGCGGCGTCGCCGAGACCATACTCGCGCGAATAGCCCTCGAGCTCGACGCCCGTCGTTGGCTCTATCCTGTTCAAAAATCCCTCGGGCTTTTCGAAAATAAAATGAGCAGTTTCTATCGTCTCAGCCTCGAACGCCCCCGCTGAGACTCTTTTGATCCTGGTGGATGCATAGATCATCAGGCCGACGAGAATTAATCCGGGAATCAGACATTCCATTAGCCTCTCGCCTCCATCGCAGCCAGTTGGCCGCACGCAGCATAGATATCTCGGCCACGCGGTTTGCGCACGTATGCATCGACGCCGAGCGATTCGAGAGTTCGCTTGAAACCGGCAACTCTATCCTCGGACGATGCCGAGTAGTCTAATTGTTCTGCTCCGTTGTGCGGGATGAGGTTTACCTTTACGCGATTGAGCTGGTACCGCTCGAGCAGTTTTGCGAGGTCGCGAGCGTGGGCATCCGAATCATTGATGCCGCCGAGCATCACGTATTCGAACGTAAATCGCTCGCCGCGCCGCAGGCTGCCCTCAAACTCTTTTGCAGCCGTCATCAGCTCGTCAAGATTCCACCGCTTGTTGATCGGCATCAACTGGTCACGCTGCTCGTCGGTGGGAGCAGAGAGCGAGATCGCGAGGTGCGGCCGCGTGTCGAGCTGGGCGAATTTATATATTTGCGGGACGATTCCCGCTGTCGAAATCGTCACGCGGTTAGCCACGATGAAGAGCCCATCTTCACTCGACATTATCTCGATCGCCTTTACGAGATTGTCGAAGTTGAGAAAGGGTTCGCCTGCTCCCATCCCGACGAGATTTGTTCCGTGCGGCGTCTCGCCGTTGACACCATATACGTCATTGAGCACGGTGATGACCTGCTCAACGATCTCGCCGGTCGTTAGATTTCGCAGCAGACCGAGCCTGGCAGTAAGGCAAAAATCGCATTTGAGCGGGCAGCCGGATTGCGAAGAAAAACATATCGTGTCGCGGCCCTCGCTCGGGATGAAAACCGTCTCGACCGGCATTCCTTCCGACGTCTTCATCAGGTATCGCCGGGTGCCGTCTGTCGAGACATATTTCGATTCGACAGTGAGCCGCGAGATTTCCGCCATCTCCTCGAGCCGGGCCCGAAAGCGTTTCGGCAGGTCACTAATTTCGTCAAAAGACTTGAGTCGTCGCTCGTGGACGGCCTTAAAGACCTGAATCGCGCGATAACTCGGCTCGCCCAGACCGGCGGCGAGAGCCTCGAGCTCGGCCCGAGTGAGACCGGCGATGTGCACTTTATCGGCCACTATTCCTAAAGTTTAACCGATCAGCCGCTAAACATCAGCCGACGTTTCGACGTATCATCGAGACTAATTATGAAACGAATAATCACCATCACAATTCTCGTGCTTGCGATCTCTGCTCTTGCGGGAGCGCAAGCCCCTCAGGCCCCTAAGGAGGCCGCCGCCGCGGACGTGGCATCGGTTGACGCCATCATGAAGGCCGTTTACGAAGTGATCTCCGGCGACGCAGGTGTGCCACGTGACTGGGACAGGTTTCGCTCGCTCTTTCATAAAGACGCCCGGCTGATTCCGTCCGGAAAAAATGCGCAGACCGGCGTCTTCGGAGCCCGGGCGATGACGCCCGACGAATATGTCACGCGCGCAGCTCCGGGCTTTGCCCAGGACGGATTTCACGAGCGTGAGCTTGCCCGCCACACCGACATCTATGGCAATATTGCCCAGGTTTTTTCGACCTATCACGCTTTTCGAAAATCGACGGATAAGGATCCGTTTCTTCGCGGTATCAACAGTTTTCAGTTGATGAATGACGGCAAACGCTGGTGGGTGATGACGATCTATTGGCAGGCCGAAACGCCGGACGTTCCGATTCCGAAGCAGTATCTCCGGTCACGGAAATAACGTGGCCGAACACATTCTAACTCGCACACTTACGCTCGAACTGCCGCGCGAGGAGGTCTTCGCCTTTTTTGCCGATGCTGGCAATCTCGAGCGAATCACGCCGCCAAAGACTCGGCTTCACAGCTTAATCCCGCACGAGCCATTCGCCCCGAAACGCAAAGTCGGCGCGGCCGGTCAAGACGATTTCCCCATCGTCTCGCCAGACGACGCGCGTGATGCCGCCGGGCGAATGCACATTAACGGAGCGTTGGGTCTTTAGCAGGAAGGCGCTGAGCACCGCGGCTCCCGCCGAGCATGTGCCCGAGGCGGCCGTCTCGCCGGCACCGCGCTCCCAGATTCGCAGTTCGATGTTCTCGGTGTCGATCACCCTTACGAAAACAACATTCACTCTGTCCGGAAATGCCTGATGCGTTTCAATTTTGCGGCCGACGCTGCGCCAATCGAAGTCGAATGTATCGACGAAAATGCACGCAACCGGATTTCCGACATTTACCGCAGAGAATCCGTGCACGCGGCCATCTATTTCGATCGGCTCATTTACCACAGACTCGCGATGGCTCGATGAAAGAACAGGAACCTCGTCAGACGAAAACTTCGGCTCGCCGATCTCGGCCTCAAACCAAAAGCCACCTATACCCTCGCGGTTAATCAGCCTATAGTTCTTAACGCCGCTTCGGGTCCGGAGCCGCAGCGTTTCGTCATTCCAAATGTTTGAATGATAGAGATATGCGACGGCGCATCGCGTCCCGTTGCCGGAAAATCCCGCGATACTCCCATCGGGGTTTACGATCTCGCACGAAAAATCGGCCTCACCCGCATCCACGGGCTCGATGATGGCGATGCCGTCCGATCCGACGCCCGCGTGGCGGTCACAGATCTTTCGGGCGAGCCGATCGAGCGCAACATTCGCGGCGATTTTGTCACGCTCGATGACGATGTAATCGTTGCCAAACCCGTGAAATTTTGAGAACTCAACTTTGCGCACTATTTCACTTTCGTTATTGCGACAATCGTCTCTGTGTGATCGTTATACCTCAGCGTAAAGTCTACATTGTCGCCCACCTTCAGCCCGTCGATCTTCGCCGGCTCGATCACGTAGAATTCCATGATCATCTTTGGCATTACGCCCGGAATGTCTTCGTGATCGAGC
>Ga0136640_10000043_pt1 | contig 38279 bp, 41 predicted proteins | sample AntDrymUQ8642106_2_FD_105498 | JGI IMG/M metagenome (GOLD analysis project Ga0136640, IMG submission 105498) | Polar desert sand microbial communities from Dry Valleys, Antarctica - metaG UQ864 (21.06) | ecosystem: Environmental > Terrestrial > Soil > Desert | place: Antarctica: Dry Valley...
CTCGGCGACCTCCTCGATGTCGATGCCGCCCATGTCGCTGAAGAGGATCACCGGCTTCTTCGCCGTGCCGTCCCAGACCACGCCCGCGTAGTACTCCTGCTTGACCTCGGCCTTGGGGTCGACGAGCACGCCGCGCGGGGTCTGGCCGTTGATCTCGAGCTTGAGGATGTCGGCGGCGTAGGACTCGGCCTCCTCGGGCGTGTCGGCGAACTTCACGCCACCGGCCTTCATCCGCCCGCCGCTGAGCACCTGCGACTTGATGACGGTCGGCCCGCCGATGCGCTCGGCGATCGTCCGCGCCTGCGCGGCGTCGGTCGTGAAGCCGAAGTCGGTGACCGGGATGCCCGTGCGCTTGACGATCTCTCGGGCCTCGTATTCGAAGAAACGCATCTGCTCCTGACCTGCCTCGGTGGCCCTGACCTACCCGGGGCTGGACCCTACCGCCCGCCGCTCAGGCCGGGCCTGGACGTCGTTCGGTGTCAAGTGGGGCTGGCCGTACCGGCAACCACATGGTGGCCCCCATGGCCGGCTCCCGGCCCTGCCGAGATATTTGCGGTGTCAGCCACCAGCACCCGATCACAGGACAGGTCTCATGCGTTCCACGTTCTGCGCCGTCGCGACTTCCACCGTCTTTGCTGCCTCACGCTCGTAGCGCCGGCCATGGCCCACGAGGGCCACGGCAGCTGCAAAGGAGCTGCGCAGGCGTTCATCGTTCCGCTGGCTCAGTCGGGGATGGCGGGCGAGGTCGCGTCCAGCCAGGCACAGGCGGGCACGCTCAACGAGAACGTGGCAGCCGCCCACGCCGCGCTCTGCGCTCCCCAGTCCTGAGAGCGTCGCTGTAGCGCCGTGACGCGAGGAGGGGCGGCAACGCGCCGTCCCTCCGCGTGCGTCACGGGTCAGGCAGACGTGTCGTCCATCTCGTACGCAGCCGCCAGCTCCGGGTCCTTGCGCGCGAGCATCTCGGCGAGGTCGACCATCACGCGGCACTGCTTCCAGGTCGCGTCGTCCTGCATCTTGCCGTCGATCATGTGTACGCCGCGGCCGTCGGGGATCGCCTCGATCACGCGCTTGGCGAACTTCACCTCGTCGGGATCGGGGCTGAAGACGCGCTTGGCGATGTCGATCTGGACGGGATGCAGCGACCACGTGCCGACGCAGCCCATGATGAAAGCGGCGCGGAACTGCGCTTCGCAGCCCGCGACGTCCTTGATGTCGCCGAAGGGGCCGTAGAACGGCAGCAGCCCGGCGCCGGTGCAGGCGTCGACCATGCGCCCGAGGCTGAAGTGCCACAGATCCTGCTGCGCGGACTCGCGCGGGGTGCCCTCGGGCGCCTCGGGATCGGGATCGGAGATGACGCGATAGCCGGGATGCCCGCCGCCGACGCGGGTCGTCTTCATGCGCCGGCTGGCGGCGAGGTCGGCGGGGCCGAGGCTCATGCCCTGCATGCGCGGGCTCGCAGTAGCGATGTCGTCGATGTTGTTGACGCCGAGCGCGGTCTCGAGCAGCGCGTGCACCATGATCGGCCGTTGCAGGCCGGCCTTCGCCTCGAGCTGCGCGAGCAGCCGGTCGACGTAATGGATGTCCCACGGCCCCTCGACCTTCGGAACCATGATGACGGAGAGCTTGTGGCCGATCTCGGCGACGATCTGCGTGATGTCGTCGAGCACCCACGGCGACTCGAGCGAGTTGATGCGCACCCACAAGGCGGTGTCGCCGAGGTCCATCTCGCGCCCGACCGTGATCAGCCCCGCGCGCGCGGCCTGCTTGCGTTCGACCGGCACGGCGTCCTCGAGGTTGCCGAGCAGGATGTCGACCTTCGATGCGATTGCGGGCGCCTTGGCGACCATCTTCTCGTTGGAGAAGTCGAGGAAGTGGATCATCCGCGACGGCGTGACGGGGATCTCGGGCAGCGGATCGGGCGCGCCCATCGCGAGCGGCTTGAGGAAGGCACGGGGATTGCGCAAGGAGGAAGGCCTCTAACGGGTCGGGGGCAACGCAGTCGTCGAGCCGGAACCTATCGCGCGCTCGCCGCCGCGACGTCCTACGTGCCTCAGAAGTCCGTCATCATCTCGCCCCGCTGCCGACCTCCGGAGGAGACCGACCCGATGAGCGACGACTTCACGACCGACCAGGCTGCGCGCGAGGCCTCGGGCTCACACCCCTACGGCCGCTACCTCGAGGAGTTCGAGATCGGCGCGGTCTACAAGCACTGGCCGGCCAAGACCGTGACCGAGGCCGAAGACCACCTCTTCTGCCTGCTGACGATGAACCACCATCCGCTGCACATCAACGACGTCTACGCGGCGGCCTCCCAGCAGGGCCGCAACGTCGTCGTGGGCCCGATGGTCTACTCGCTGGCGCTGGGCATGAGCGTCTCGGACATCAGCGGCAAGGCGATCGCCAACCTCCAGACCGAGGAGCTCAAGCACCCGGCACCGGTGTTCCACGGCGACACGCTGTTCTGCGAGACCGAGGTGCTCGAGAAGCGCGAGTCGAAGACGAAGTTGGACCGGGGAACCGTGCGCGTGCATACGCGGGTCCTGAACCAAGACGGGGTGCTGGTGGCGGAGTTCAAGCGGCTGGTGCTGGTGCCACGGCGGGAGCGCGGGGTGGGGTAGGGCCAAGTGACTTGACAGCGGATAGGTGCCGTCGGAGGGCCATCGCAGACCCCTCGGCCAAAATCCGCGCAATTTGCGATGAATACTAGCTTTGCCGGGGGCGAGATTCGGCCTACGGTCTCCTTGAAGAGCAAAGGGCTACCGGAGCCCTGCAGGAGGGAGGGTCCACATGCACGACGCGCAGAATGAAGCATCGCCCAGGATGGACGTCGAAGAACGCATCCTGCGCGAGATGGATAGGGCCGGCGGAAAGGAATGCTGAGCCTTTCGCGTCCTCGGGCTATGGCGTTCATCGCGTCGCTCACGTTGCTCATGTCTGGTTGTGTGGCAGTGAAGCAAGCGAAAGCCGGCACCTATGTGATGCGAAACTGCAACGTTCCGGGTTATGGCAGCGCGCCTGCCGGTCCGTGGAGAGCGACTCTCGCGCCGAATGCCGGCGTGGTTGATACGTGCTTGACCGGCGGCGGACTAGGCCTGACATTGAACGGCATGTTGCAACTCCGCACTTGGTCGTCACTGCACCTAGTGCGACCAACTAATGGGTCACAGTTCGTCAGTGCAAGGCTTTGGTTGGCAACTCGTTTGACGGGCTCTGGAGCACCGTTACATGTGGCCCTCGCCGGTCGTGGAGGCGGTGCGGTGAACGGGGGCGCGGTAATCGAACCGCCTGGAGCGGAGGCGGGAACTGTTTCGCACCCACTAAATCCAGACACGACTGACTCGTTCTACGTATATCTGATATGTAGCGCCGAGACCGAAATACAATCGGATTGCTATTCCGCCCATTCGATGCCGCTTCAACTTCGTGGCGCAGAGATGACCTTGAGCGACGAGGCCCGACCGACCGGTGCCGTTGTGGGTGGAACGGTGCTCAGTGCGGGCCATCAATCGGGTATACGGGACGTACGATACGAGGGATCCGATCCTCAATCTGGTTTGACCAAGGTCGAGGCTTGGATCGGTGACGTTCTCGCAGTTACCCGTGACTTGAGTGCGGGATGTACGTACACCGACTTCACGCCATGCAGGTCCACAGACACAGGGACATTGCTGGTTGATACCCGTCGAGTTGAGGACGGCAGCTATCCTCTAACGTTACGGCTGTATGACGCTGCTGGAAATATGCAGACGATCGGTGGTCCGATGATAGACGTAAGTAACCCCTCCAGTGCTACCCCAGCGTTAGCCATGGCGGTTGCCCCTACCAAAATGCACCCTGCGCGACTCAGCGCGCGTTTCGCCGGTAGCTCACGGACGACGCTGTCAGTGGCTTACGGCAAGCGGGTCGTGGTGCGTGGCCGCTTGTCGACGTCCGCGCTGTCGAGTCTCGCCAATGCGCGGATCGTTGTGTACGAACGCTCGGCGCGCGCGGGTTCTCGAGAGGTGGCAACAGGGAGCGTTCGTACGCGCGCCGACGGTACGTTCGCCTACGCGCTCGCGCGATACGGACCGTCTCGGACGCTACGCGTTTCATATCGGCCAGAGAACGCTGTACAAGCGTCAGCGGCAACGAGGACGCTGAGGATCAGAGTTAGAGCGGCGTCGACATTGCGAGCTTCGCTTCGCGGCACGCTTGTTCGCTTCCACGGTCGTGTGCTGAGCCGGCCAGTTCCCAAGGGCGGCAAGAGGGTGACGCTACAAGGACGCGCACCGGGGTTCGCCTGGTCATCGTTCTCAGCGGCCCGCACTGACGCCGATGGTCGCTTTTCCGGTCGCTACCGGCTGTCAGTCCGCCGCCCAGGGGTCAAACTTGAGATTCGAGTGGTCTTACCAACCGAGCGGACGTACCCTTATCTGAGTTACCGTGGCCGACCGATCACGTTGCGAGTGCGCTGAATGCAGGTAGCAACGACTGGGGGCGCCACGTGGGCGCCCCCCGACGTGCGTCTGATCTAACTGGCGTAGGGTCAGCCGGTGACCGTCACGTAGACGCGTTTGCGCTGGTCAGTGATCGTGCCCGACCCGTCGCTATTGCGCGGGCTGACGACGAGCACGTTGTTGCTCGCCGTGCCGGGCGGCGCACAGGCGACGAGGCCTGGCGTGAGGCACTTGGCGATCGAGACTTCGCCGCTGAACTCTGGGTTAGCGTCCGGCCCCGGAGTAATCCCGCGGTTTTCTGCGTTTCCGTCAGTGTTGACTTGGTTCTGCAGTGCGATCGTCGCGCCGAGACCGTTGTCGGACAGATCCTCGCCAGCATCAATGTAGACGTTGTGGCGTGCTGCACCCATGCCGTCCGCGCCTTGCGGGTACGCGGTGACAACACTGAACCCGCCCGACTGCGCCTCGATCTGACCTGTGAGACCGATCAGGACCCAACGCGTCTTCGCCGCGTTCGCCTTGGTCTGCGCATCCGCCGTAGTGGCCGCGAGGATTTCGGTGAGGTTCGCGCCATCGACACGGTCGGCGTTCAGGCCGGTCGCGACGCCGGTGGCGTTCGTCGTGAACGGCTTCTTCGAGTCGCCGCCGGCACCGGCGGTGATCGCACCGGCGACATCGCCGATCGTCGCGTTGAACTCGAAGGCGAGACCGCGTGAGAGGTTGTTCGCGCGCAGGCAGGGGTTCTGGGGGTTGGGCTTGGCGCCTGAGCCCCCCGCTTGCGAGCGGCAGCCGTAGACGGCGCCGCCACCACTGGTGGAGAGGTTGGACTGGCGGGTGGAGTAGCCGCCCTTCTGACCGGTCGAAGACCTGATGTTGCTGATGACCTCGGTCTCCTTGGTGGTGGTGCCGTTGCGCTTGCCTTCGCGCAGCGGGTCGCCGGTCGCGGCGATGCCGAACGGCGCGATGCCGACGAGGAGCACGCCGGTGGCCAGCAGCACGGAGCGTGTGCGCGGAGCGCTGCCGCGGAGGGCGAAGCGCTTGGGAGAAGATTTTTCGCTCGACCGAGTGCGGTCGTCGAAAGGGTTGATCATGCGGACCTCCTGGTGGGGGACGACGAGGTCTCCGCCGGGCCGGCGGCCCGCGGAGTGCGCCTGGGGTTCGAATTCGGCGCGGGCGAGGGCGTCCTGCGTCGCCCTGCGATGCGAACGTGCCTCGTTGCAGCCCTAACCCAGCGCGCGCAGCGGAAGTTGCGCCGTGTCGCCGTGCTGGGCGGGATTCGTTCGGTCGCCCTCGTGCGCCGCGTTCACGCAACCAAACCGCCGTCCAAACGCGATCTGCGCGACAATCCCCCGCGACCGATCAGAGAACCGAGGAGCCATACGCGTGAGCAAGATGACCGTGCCGACGACGAACGAGAAGCTGATTGCCTGGGTCGACGAGATCGCCGTCCTGACCAAGCCCGAGCAGGTCCACTGGTGCGACGGCTCGGCGGAGGAGTACGACGACCTCGCCCAGCAGCTCGTCGACGCGGGAACCTTCCACAAGCTGGCGGACGCCAAGCGCCCGAACTCCTACCTCGCCCGCTCCGATCCCGGTGACGTCGCGCGAGTCGAGGACCGCACGTTCATCTGCTCGCAGGACGAGCACGACGCGGGCCCGACGAACAACTGGACCGACCCCGAGGACATGCGCGACAAGCTCAACGGCCTCTTCGACGGCTGCATGGAGGGGCGCACGATGTACGTCGTGCCGTTCTCGATGGGCCCGCTCGGCTCGCCGATCGCGCACATCGGCGTCGAGTTGACGGATAGCGCGTGCGTCGTGGCGAACATGCGGATCATGACCCGCATGGGCAAGGGCGCGCTCGACGTGCTCGGATCGGACGGCGAGTTCGTCCCCTGCGTGCACTCGGTCGGCATGCCGCTGACCGAAGGCGTGCAGGACGTCTCGTGGCCGTGCAACGCCGAGAACAAGTACATCGTCCACTTCCCCGAGACGCGCGAGATCTGGTCCTTCGGCTCGGGCTACGGCGGCAACGCGCTGCTGGGCAAGAAGTGCTTCGCCCTGCGGATCGCCTCGGTCATGGCGCGCGACGAGGGCTGGATGGCCGAGCACATGCTGATCCTCAAGCTCACCTCGCCCGAGGGCGTCGAGAAGGTCGTCACCGGCGCGTTCCCGAGCGCGTGCGGCAAGACGAACCTCGCGATGCTGATCCCGACGCTCGAGGGCTGGACCGTCGAGACGATCGGCGACGACATCTCCTGGATGAAGTTCGGCGACGACGGCAAGCTCTACGCGATCAACCCCGAGGCCGGCTTCTTCGGCGTCGCGCCGGGCACGGGCGAGAAGACCAACCCCAACGCGATGGCGACGGTCGCCGAGAACACGCTGTTCGCCAACTGCGCGCTGACCGACGACGGCGACGTCTGGTGGGAGGGCATGACGTCCGAGCCGCCGGCGCACGCGATCGACTGGAAGGGCAACGACTGGACGCCCGACTCCGAGACGCCCGCCGCCCACCCCAACGGGCGCTTCACGACGCCCGCCTCGCAGGACCCGGCGATCGCTCCGGAGTGGGAGGACCCCAAGGGCGTGGCGGTCGACGCGATGCTGTTCGGCGGTCGCCGCGCGACCGTGGTGCCGCTCGTGACCGAGGCGTTCGACTGGGAGCACGGCGTGTTCCTCGGCGCGACGATGAGCTCGGAGATGACGGCCGCGGCCGCCGGCGGGCTCGGCCAGCTGCGTTTCGACCCGTTCGCGATGCTGCCGTTCTGCGGCTACAACATGGCGGACTACATCGCGCACTGGCTGGACGTCGGCAAGCACGAGGGCGCCGACCTGCCGAAGATCTTCTACGTCAACTGGTTTCGCAAGGACCCGGAGACGGGGAAGTTCCTGTGGCCGGGCTTCGGCGAGAACTCGCGCGTGCTGAAGTGGGTCTTCGAGCGCTGTGCCGGGACCGCCGACGCGGTGGAGTCGCCGCTCGGCCTCGTCCCGACCGAGGGCGCGATCGATACGACCGGCCTGGACATGTCCGGCGAGGATCTCGCCGAGGTGCTGAAGGTCGACATCGACGCGCTGCGCGAGCAGTTGCCCCAGGTGCGCGAGTTCCTCGAGAAGTTCGGCGACGACCTGCCCGACGAGATCGCCGCCCAGCTCGACGCACTCGAAGGGCGGCTGGCCGCCGCCTGAGTCGCTCCGGACGCGCCCGCCGCGAACGCGCGGCGGGCACGGCTCGGAGGGGGTTGGGCGCATTGCGACAGCTTGGCTGACGTCTGCCGCCCGACCCCCCGCGAGGTGCGTTGAGAACGGGTCCCGGCGGGCATGACGCGGGGGATGTCCGCATCGCGCCGCCGCCCGCTCGCCCCGATCGCGCTGCTCGTCGTGCTCGCCGTCGCGCTCGGCGGCTGCGCCAGTGACGACGTGCGCAGCGAGGTCGACCGCGCGCGCGACCGCGTCGAGGGCTTCGAGACGCTCGCGGCGGACGCGCGCGAGAAGTACGAGGAGCGCCGCGAGCGCTATGGCAAGCGCATCCGCGAGGTGCTCGGCGAGCTCGAGCGTGCCTTTCCGCGGGCCGAGCGCACGAGCCCCACCGTGCGCTCACGCGGCAGCAACACGCCCGAGACGATCGACGTCTTCATGACCCGCGTGCTGACCGACGTCGACCGCTACTGGACGCGCACGTTCGCCACCGCCGATCTCCCCGCACCAAGCGTCCGCTTCGTTGCGGTGGCGCCCGGGCGCTTCCGGCTGACGGCGTGCGGCGTCCCGGCGGGCGATTCGGCGGCGTTCTACTGCCCGGGCGACGACACGATCTTCGTCGCCCAGCAGTTCGCCGCCGACCTCTACCGCGGACTGCTGCGCGGGCTGCCCGGCGAGCGGGCCGGCTTCGGCCGCGCGGCCGGCGACTTCGCCGTCGCCTACGTCCTCGCCCACGAGTACGGCCACAACCTCCAGCAGGAGCTTGGGACCTTCGACAACGACGTCGGGCGCAGCGCCAAGCCGTTCGAGCTGCAGGCCGACTGCTTTGCCGGCACGTGGGCGAACTCCGTCTACGCGCAGGGGCTGCTCGGCCCCGACGACATCGAGGAGGTGACGAACGCCGCGCTCGCCGTCGGCGACTTCGACGTCGGCAACGCCGAGCACCACGGCACGCCGGAGGAACGGCGCGCAGCACTGCTCGTCGGCTTCGAGACCGGCGAGCCCGCGCAGTGCAACCAGTTCCTCCCCAGAGCCTGACGCCCGCGCGGTACGGTCAGCACGATGGCAATCCCGATCGAGCACGTGACAGACGACGTCGCCGCCGGCCGCGAGTGGGGCTCCGAGCTCTACCGCATCGCCCGCGACCAGTTCTGCCGCGCATCGGGGCTGCTGGACCTCGACCCCGAGTTCGTCGCGCGGCTCGCCGACCCGCGCCGCGCGCTGGTCGTGAACTTCCCCGTGCGCATGGACTCCGGCGAGGTCCAGTCGCTGACCGGCTACCGCGTCCAGCACACGCTGACGATGGGCCCGACGAAGGGCGGCTTTCGCTACGGGCCCGATGTCTCGCTCGGCGAGTGCGCGGCGCTCGCGATGTGGATGACGTGGAAGTGCGCGCTGCTCGGCGTGCCCTACGGCGGCGCGAAGGGCGGGGTGCGCTGCACCCCCAGCGAGCTGAGCGTCGCCGAGCTCGAGCGCGTCACGCGCCGCTACGCCGCCGAGCTGATCCCGATCATCGGGCCGGAGAAGGACATCCCCGCGCCGGACATGGCGACCGGCGAGCGCGAGATGGCGTGGTTCATGGACACCTACTCCCAGCAGATCGGCCACTCGGTGTTCGGCGTCGTGACCGGCAAGCCGATCGTCCTCGGCGGCACGGTCGGGCGGCGCGAGGCGACCGGCCTCGGAGTCGTCTACGTGCTCGAGGCCGTCTGTGACCGCATCGGCATGGACCTGCGCGAGTCGCGCGTGGCGATCCAGGGCTTCGGCAACGTCGGCAGCGTCGCCGCGCGTGAGCTCGCCGCGATCGGCGCGACGATCGTCGCCGTCTCGGACCGCTCCGGCGGGCTGCTCGCGCCCGGCGGGCTGGACATCGCGGCGATCAGCGACTGGATCGCCGAGCAGGGCTCGCTCGCCGGCTACCCCGACGCCGAGCACACCGGGCCGGCCGACGTGCTCGAGGTGCCGTGCGACGTCCTGATCCCCGCGGCGCTCGAGCGTCAGATCACCGAGGACAACGCGCCGCGCGTGCAGTGCAGGCTCGTGATCGAGGCCGCAAACGGGCCGACGACCCCGGAGGCGGAGGCGATCCTGCGCGAGCGCGGGATCCTCGTGGTGCCCGACGTGCTCGCCAACGCCGGCGGCGTCACCGTCTCCTACTTCGAATGGGTCCAGGACCAGCAGCACTACTCGTGGGACGAGATCGACGTCCAGGAGCGCATGCGCCGCCAGTTGCGGGCCGGCTTCCGGCGCGTCACCGAGGCTGCCGACCGCCTCGGCTGCGACTGGCGCATGGCCGCGCTGTCGGTCGCGATCGAGCGTGTCTCCGAAGCCGCGCGGCTGCGCGGCATCTACCCCTGAGCGCCCGGACCGTCAGTGGCGGTCGTCGCCGGTGGCGGCCGGCGGCCGCGACTCCTCGGCGAGCGACGTGATCGCCAGCTGCCCCCGCGCGGCCTCCTCGAGCACCTGCGAGGCCTCCTCGGGCGAGCGTGCGTAGAGCTCGACGAGCAGGTGCACGACGATCTTGTCGCCGTCGTGCTTGTGGAAGCGCACGTGGGTGAAGAACTCGCGCGTGCCGTGGTCGCCGAACGCCGCGTAGGAGAGCGCGTCGCCGGCCTCGGGGCCCGAGCACGTCTCGACCTCGTCGGCGTCGACGGTCACCGTGCACGACGCAACCCATGGGGTGCCCGCGATCATCCGCTCCCAGCGGTCCTCGATCGGCTCGACGCGACCGTTGTGAAAGCCCAGGTGCGGCTGGTCGTGCATGCACTCCAGGCACTGCACGACCGCCTCCTGCAGCTCGTCGACGGCTTCGGCGCGCTCGCCGGTCTCGGAATCGATCTTGTGGATGCCCTCGTAGTGGACCTGCACCTCGAGGTCGGTCGACCAGCAGCGATAGCAGCGCAGCCACGAACGGGCTTCTGAGGCTTCCATGCGAGGCATGGTAGGACGGTCGCTGCGGGAAACTACGAGGCCATGTGTGCCAAGCACGACGACAAACCGCTCGCGGGCCGCGTCGCCCTCGTCGCCGGCGCGACCCGCGGCGCCGGGCGGGCGATCGCGATCGAGCTCGGCGCGGCCGGCGCGACCGTCTACGCGACCGGCCGCAGCACGAAGGGCAACCCGTCGCCGATGGGGCGGGCAGAGACGATCGAGGAGACGGCAGAGCTCGTCGGGGACGCCGGCGGCACGGCGATCGCCGTTCGCGTCGACCACTCGCAGCCCGAGCAGGTGGCGGCGCTCGTGCGCCGCATCTCAGACGAGCAGGACGGCCGCCTGGACGTGCTCGTCAACGACATCTGGGGCGGCGACCCGCTGACGCAGTGGGTGGCGTTCTGGGAGCACGACCTCGCCAACGGGCTGGAGATCCAGCGCACCGGCGTGCACACCCACCTCGTCACGAGCTGGCACGCGGCGCCGCTGATGATCGCGCGCGGCAGCGGGCTGATCGTCGAGATCACCGACGGCGTCGACGCGCGCTACCGCGGCTCGCTGTTCTACGACCTTGCCAAGTCGGCGGTCATCCGCCTCGCCGTGGCGCAGGCCGAGGAGCTGCGCGCGCACGGCGTCGCGGCCGTCGCCGTGAGCCCCGGCTTCCTGCGCTCGGAGGCGATGCTCGACCACTTCGGCGTCAGCGAGCAGACGTGGCGCGAGGCGATCGAGTCAGACCGCCACTTCGCGGCGTCCGAGACGCCGCACTTCGTCGCGCGCGGCATCGCGGCGCTCGCGGCCGACCCGCAGATCCTCGACAAGAGCGGCAAAGCGCTGGGCAGCTGGCACCTGGGACGCGAGTACGGCGTGCGCGACCTGGACGGCAGCCGCCCGGACTGGGGCGAGCACTATGAGCGCGAGATGTTGCCCGAGCTCGGGTCGTGAGCTCTTCGCCCTCAGCCGAAGGTGAAGGCGTAGCCACCGACGCCGGGGTCCAGGCGCAGCGTCAGGACGTGCTCCTCGATCGCGTCGAGCTTCACGAGCTTGTAGAGGCGTTGATTGCGGACGGTGACGACGCCCTGCTTGACGTCCGCGCCGGCATCGGCAGCGGAGATCGGGCGCCCGTCGAGGCGCACGCGGACCTTGCGCGGCCGGTCGCCGTCGGAGGACAGCACGAGGTAGACGGCGGTGCCCACGACGCGCGCGGTGATCGAAGCGCGGCGCACCGCATGGGCGGACTCCTCGTCGACGCGCCAGCGCCCGCCGAGGCTGAAGACGCTCTGCGGCAGCTCGCCGCCGTCTGCGGCCTTGTAGTCGCGCGTGCCGTCCGTCGGCCCGACGGGCGTGAAGCTCTGGGCGCGCGCGCTGCCGAGGTAGGTCTCGGGCGTGGCGCGGTGGCCGACGGTCTCGATCTCGCCGCGCGGCCGCGCGGCGCCGCCGAGACGATCCTCGCCGGCCTCGGCCAGCAGCGTCCGGATCGCGGCCTCGGTTTCCTCGTACATCCCCTCGCCGAGGTGGGTGTAGCGCACGTTGCCCTGCGCGTCGATGAGGAACTTCGACGGCCAGCCCTGGTTCGTGAACGCGTTCCAGGTGCCGAACTCGTTGTCCTGAACGACCGGGTAGCGCAGGCCCTCGTCGTCGATCGAGCGCTGCACGTTGGAGGCCTTCTTCTCGAACGCGAACTCCGGCGTGTGGACGCCGACGATCGTCAGCCCGCGGTCGCGGTAGCGCGCGTCCCACGACTTGATGTAGGGCAGGGTGCGCAGGCAGTTGATGCAGGTGTAGGTCCAGAAGTCGACGAGCACGACGCGCCCGCGCAGGCTCTTCATCGACAGCGGCGGCGTGTTGAACCAGCGCTGCGTAGCGCGAAAATCAGGTGCGGGGCCGAGCACGGGCAGCTCGGGCGTCGCGACGCCGGGCAGCTGTGCGTCGGAGGCGGCCGCCGCGGGCGTTGCAGTCGCCGGCGCCTTGAACTTCGATTCGCCGCGCAGATCGGCGAGCCGCTCCTCGATCGCGGGCGAGCGCTCCAGCCCACCCGTCGGGTTTGTCAGGAAGCTCGGGAAGTCGCTGGCGAGCGCGCTCTGAAAGCGGATGTCGAGGTTGGCGAACATCAGCACCGCCGTCAGCACCATCACGACGCCGAACGCGCGCTGTACGACCGGACCGCGTCCGGCGCGGCGCACGCGCTCCATCACGCGCCGGCCCCCGAGCGCCAGCACGAGCAGCACCGCCGCGGAGCCGAGGGCGTAGGCGACGCCGACAGCGACGAGCTCGCCGGTCGTGCCGCGCGACGCGCTGACGGAGATCACCGCCGCGAGGATCGGTCCGGCGCAGGGGGCGTAGACGAAGCCCAGCGCGCCGCCGACCGGCAGGCCCGACCAGAAGCCGCTGCCGGCGCGGCGCGGGCCCAGGCGCGAGAGCGCCGACATCCGCGCCTCGATCCAGTGGCTCGCGCGCGGCACGAGCAGCGTGATGCTGAAGACCAGCAGCACGGCGATCGCCAGCGAGCGCAGCGTGCCGTCGGCGAAGCCCACGCCGTCGACGACCGTGGCGATGCCGACGATCGTGATCGTGTGCGTCAGCGTGAGCCCCACGACGACGCCCAGCGGGCGGCGGTGGCCGCCGCTGCCGCTGGCCGACAGCAGCGCCGGCAGCACCGGCAGCACGCACGGCGTGATCGCCGTGGCGGCGCCCGCGAGGACGGCGAATGCGAGCAGGACGAACATCGCTACCCGGTGTTCTCGCATCCGCCGGTTACGGATGCATGACGCCTCGACGGCAACTAGTGTGCCCGCGATGAAGAAGCCCTCGCTGAAGCGCAAGAAGGAGCCGACTCCGCAGGAGTTCGCGGCGTCCCCTGCGCTGAGGCGCAAGAAGGAGCCCAAGCGCAAGAAGGAGCCCAAGCGCAAGAAGGAGCCCAAGCGCAAGAAGGAGCCGACCCCGCAGCAGCTCGCGGCGGCTCCCGCGCCGAAGCAGAAGGCAGGGCGCGGCGGCGCGCTCGGCAAGCCCTTCGGCAAGCTCGCCGGCCTCCGCGGCAGGACCCGGATCGTCGTCTACGCCCTGCTCGCGGTCGTCGTGCTGCTGCTCGCGTTTCAGCTGCGCGGCGGCGCCGACGACGAGCAGCAGGTCCGCGAGGCGCTGGCGACCTACGAGAAGGCGTCTGACCGCAAGAACTACCAGCAGCTGTGCGACGACCTGCTCGCCTCCTCCTACGTCAGGCAGACGGCGGGCAGCGGGCTGCCCTGCGAGGTCGCGCTCCGAACGGCGCTCGAGGACGTCCGCAACCCCGAGCTCGAGGTGCTGAGCGTCACGGTCGACGGCGACAGTGCGAAGGCCCGCGTGCGCGGCTCCGCCGCCGGGCAGGTGCCCGGCGAGGCCGACTACAAGCTCGTGCGCGAAGACGACGCCTGGAAGATCCTCCCGCCGCGCGCTGACTCGAGCGCCGCCCCTTAGTGCTGCCCGCGGGCTGGCGCCCGCCTGCGCTCGCGTGCGGCGCCTGGCATCCCCGGATCGGGCGCCCAATCCGCACACCTCTTCCTGCCCGAATCCTTAACGCCGCAGCAGCACGAACAGCGCGGCGAGCGCGAAGCCGATCGTGCCGAAGCTCAGCGCCGTGCCGAGGTTCGGCGCGCCGGCGAGGCCGGCGAGCGCGCTGCACACGACAAGCGCGACAAGCATCAGCGTGAGGTCGATGACGGCGTGACGGCTCATCGCGCCGCGTCCTGCAGCGCGCGCGTCAGCGCGGGAACGTCGAGCGTCGCGTTCTGGACGGCGAGCAGCTTCGTGGCGGCGCGACTGCCGCCGAGCGCGCGCAGGCCGCGCTCGCCGTGCTCGACCGTGAAGTCCGCGAGCGCGCTCGCCCGGCGCGCGGCGAGCCGCCGCGCGGGTACGTCGAGGCGCTTGCGGTGCGCGTCGAGCGCCGCGACGAGCTCGTCGAAGCCGCTTGCGGGCGCCAGCGAGGAGACGGCGACGACGGGCGTCTCGCGGTCGCCGAGCGAGCGCAGCGCCGCATGCAGGTCGCCGCGTGAGCGCAGTGCGGCGGCGCCGAGGTCGGCCTTCGTCACCACGAGCACGTCGGGGATCTCCATGATCCCCGACTTCAGGAACTGCAGGACGTCGCCGGCGCCGGGCTGCACCACGACCGCCACGCTATCGGCCACCTCGGCGACCTCGGTCTCCGACTGGCCGACGCCGACCGTCTCGATGACGACGACGTCGAACGCGGCGGCGAGTGCGTGCGCGGCTGCGCGCGTCGCCGGTGCAAGGCCGCCAAGTCGGCCGCCCGCCGCCATCGAGCGCACGTACACGCCGCGGTCGGACGGGTCGACGGCGATCCGTGCGCGGTCGCCCAGAAGCGCTCCCCCCGAGCGCCGGGAAGACGGGTCGACCGCCAGCACGGCGACCGTCCGCTCGCGCGCGCGCCACGCCTGCACGAGCTGCGCCAGCAGCGTCGACTTGCCGGCACCGGGAGGCCCCGTGATGCCGACGACGTGCGCCGGCGCCTCGCCGCCCAGCGCGGCGGGGGAGACGCTCGCCAGCAGCGCGTCGATCGCCTCGCGCTGCTCGGCGGCGCGGTTCTCGACGAGGTTCAGCACCGCGGGCGCGGCGCTCAGGTCGCGCTCGCGCAGCCGCGCGGCGAGCTGCCGTGCGGCGTCCACCGCGCTCAGGCCCGCGCCGCGACGCCGTTGCGCGCAGCGACGAGCGCGACGAGGTCGCGCATGATCTGCGTGAGGTCGAAGTCCTTCGGCGTGTAGACCGCCGCGACACCCGCGGCCTTCAGCGGCGCGACGTCGGCCTCGGGAATGATGCCGCCGACCACGACGGGCGCGTCGACGCCGGCATCGGCGAGCGCACGCACGATGTCGGGGATCAGCTCGCGGTGCGAGCCCGACAGGATCGACAGGCCGATGACGTGGACGCCCTCCTGCAGCGCGCTCGTGACGATCTGCGCCGGCGTCAGGCGGATCCCCTCGTAGACGACGTCGAGGCCGACGTCGCGCGCGCGCACCGCGATCTGCTCGGCGCCGTTGGAATGGCCGTCGAGGCCGGGCTTGCCGACGAGGATCCTGATCCGGCGCCCGAGCGCCTCGCTGACGCGCGCGACCTCGTCGCGCAGCGGCTCGAGGTCCTCCTCCGAGGCGTTTGGCGCCGCGCTCGCCTCGCCCACCCCCGTCGGCGCGCGGTAGTCGCCGAAGACGTCGCGCAGCGCCTGCGCCCACTCGCCCGTCGTGACGCCCGCGCGGGCGGCGGCGAGCGTCGCCGGCATGATGCTCTCGCGGTCGTCGCCGGCGACCCGGCGCAGCTCGTCGAGGGCGCCGCGGACGGCGTCGTCGTCGCGCTGGGCGCGCCACGCCCGCAGCGCGGCGACCTGCTCGGCCTCGACGCTGGGGTCGACGGTCATGATCCCGCCGTCTGCGCCCATCGCCAGCGGGGAGGGCTCGGAGTCGGCATAGCGGTTCTGGCCGACGACGACGAGGTCGCCCGACTCGATCCGGCGGATGCGCTCGCGATGGGAGTCGACGAGCGCGGCCTTCATGTATGGCACGGCGCCACCGGCACCGCCGTGGCGCTCGACGACTGCCATCTCCGCGCGCGCGCCCTCGAGCATCTCCTCGACCAGCCCCTCCATGACGTGCGAGCCCGCGAAGATGTCGGGGTACTCGAGCAGGTCGGTCTCGTACGCCAGGATCTGCTGGATGCGCAGCGACCACTGCTGATCCCACGGTCGCGGCAGGCCGAGCGCCTCGTTCCAGGCCGGCAGCTGGACGGCGCGCGCGCGGGCGTCGCGCCCGAGCGTCACCGCCAGCGCCTCGAGCACGATCCGCTGGACGTTGTTCTCGGGCTGCGACTCGGTCAGCCCGAGCGAGTTGACCTGCACGCCGTAGCGAAAGCGCAGCTGCCTGGGCTCCTCCACCCCGAAGCGCTCGCGGCCGATCTGCTCCCACAGGACCGCCATCGCGCGCAGCTTCGCGTGCTCCTCGACGAAGCGCACGCCCGCGTTGACGAAGAACGAGATGCGGCTGAAGACCGTGCCCATCAGCGAGGCGTCGACGCGCCGGCCGACAGCCTCGAGGACGGCAATCGCGTTGGACATCGCGAAGGCGATCTCCTGGACGGGCGTCGCGCCCGCCTCCTGCAGGTGGTAGGAGCAGATGTTGATCGGGTTCCACCTGGGGATCTCTGAGACCGTGTACGCGATCAGGTCCGCGGTCAGGCGCATCGACGGCCCCGGCGGAAACGCGTACGTCCCGCGCGCGAGGAACTCCTTGACGATGTCGTTCTGCGTCGTGCCCTGCAGCACCTTCGGATCGACGCCGTTCTCCTCGGCGCAGACGACGTAGAGGGCCAGCAGCCAGGCCGCCGTCGCGTTGATCGTCATCGAGGTGTTCATCGCGTCGAGCGGGATGCCGTCCATCAGCGTCCGCATCGCGCCCTTGTGTGCGAGCGGCACGCCGACCTTGCCGACCTCGCCGCGCGCGAGCTCGTGGTCGCAGTCATAGCCGGTCTGGGTCGGTAGGTCGAAGGCCACCGACAGGCCCGTCTGACCCCTCGCGAGGTTGCTGCGATACAGCTGGTTGGACTTCGCGGCGGTCGAATGCCCCGCGTACGTGCGCATCATCCAGGGGCGGTCGCGCTCGGGCAGGCGGTGCGCGGGCGACTCGGCCATCGGCTGATCGTACCCCCGCCAATGCGGCCCGGCGCAACCCCGGGGCCGCAGGCTCGTTGCACCGTTCATGGGTCAGAACCACACGCGCCGCGAGTTCGTGCGCACGAGCGCCGCGGCGATCGCCGCCGCGAGCACGGCCGGCCTGCTGGGCGGCGAGCCGTCGGTCGCGAGGAATCCCGCTGCCACGACGGCCGAGCTGCGCCGCCGCCTGCGAGGCACGCTGCTGCGGCCGTCCGACGACGGCTGGTCGCAGGCGCGGATGCTGTCCAACCCGCGCCTGGACGTCTCGCCGCGCGCGATCGCCTTCTGCGAGACCGCCGGCGACGTGTCGGAGGTCGTGCGCTTCGCGCGCCGGCGCGGCATGCCGGTGGCCGCGCGCGGCGGCCGGCACTCGTTCGCCGGCTACGGCAACGTCCCGGGCTCGATCGTGGCCGACGTCTCGCGCATGGACGCCATCTCAGTGGAGGGCGAGCGGCCGGTCGCGCGCGTCGGCGCCGGCGCGAACGTGCTCGACGTCTACCGTGAGCTCGTCGTCGGCCGTGGGATGGCGCTGCCCGTCGGCACCTGTCCGACGGTCGGCATCGCCGGGCTCGTGCTCGGCGGCGGCTTCGGGCGCCTCATGCGCCGCCACGGCGTCACCGCCGACAGCCTGCGCGCCGCCACCGTCGTGCTCGCCGACGGCCGCGTCGTGCGCTGCTCGCAGTCGCTGCGGCCCGACCTCTTCTGGGCGCTGCGCGGCGGCGGCGCGGGCTACGGCGTCGTCGCCGAGCTGCGCTTCGCCGTCAGCCGCCCGTCCGATCCGATCGCCTTTTCGCTGACGTTCCCGTGGAGTCAGGCGGGGACGGCGCTCGACGCCTGGCAGCGGACGCTGCCGCGGGCCGGGCGCGAGCTCTCCTACGGGCGCTTCCGCGCGCTCTGCCATCCCGACGGCGCGCTGACCGCCACCGCCTCCGGCCACTGGTACGGCCCCGAGTCCGAGCTGCGCTCGCTGCTGGCCCCGCTGCTTGGCGCCGGTCCGGTGCGTCAGGCGATACGCCGCCGTGCGTTCGTCGACGCCGCCCTTCCGGACGCGGCCCGGCGCGGCGCTGACGGCGAGGTGACCGCGACCGTGCGGCGCTTTCCGAACTACCAGCGCTCGGACTTCTTCGACGAGCTGCTCGGCGCGCCCGCGATCGCTGCGCTGCTGGCGCAGGTCGAAGCCTGGCCGGGGCGCGGCGGCAGCGGTCACGAGGGCGGCGTGCAGCTTGACGCGCTGGGCGCCGAGGTCAACCGCCCGGCCGCCGGCGCGACCGCCTTCGTGCACCGCTCACACCGCTTCCACTGCGCGTACCTGAGCTTCTGGGGCGCGTCGGACAGCTCCGACCGTGCCGCCGCCTGCGCCGAATGGGTTCGCCAGACGCATGCCGCGATGGCGCCGTCGGCCTCCGGCGCGGCGTTCGCGAACTACATCGACGCCGAGCTGGCCGGCTGGCAGCGGGCCTACTACGGCGCGAACCTCGAGCGGCTGCGCAGGATCAAGCGTCGCTACGACCCGGCTGGGCGCTTCGACTTCGCGCAGGGGGTCCGCGGGGGCAGCCGATAGCGCGTAGCGTCCCGCCGATGCGACCCATCGACGTCGAGCACCTCGGCCAGCGTCACGTCATCTGCTGCTGGCAGGTCGACGACGTGCTCGTCGATCCGGGCCCGGAGTCGAGCCTCGACACGCTGCTGGACGCGCTCGGCGACGAGCAGCCGCGGGCGCTGCTGCTCACGCACATCCACTTCGACCACGCCGGTGCCGCCGGCGCGCTCGTACGCCAGTGGCCCGACCTCGAGGTCTGGGTGCACGAGCGCGGGGCGCGTCACCTCGCCGACCCGACGCGCCTCGTGGCGTCGGCCAAGCGCCTCTACGGCGATGACTTCGAGCGCCTGTGGGGCGAGGTCGTGCCGATCCCGCAGCGCTCGCTGCGGGTGCTCAGCGGCGGCGAGTCGCGCGACGGATGGGACGTCGCGTACACGCCGGGGCATGCGTCCCACCACGTGTCCTACCGCCACCGCGACAGCGGCTGGGTCTTTCCCGGCGACACATGCGGCGTGCGGCTGCCGGAGGGCGACCTGCTGCTGCCCCCGACGCCGCCGCCGGACATCGACCTCGAAGCCTGGCGCGCGTCGCTGGACGCGATCGAGGCGTGGGAGCCCGCGACCCTCGCCGTCACGCACTTCGGCGACTACGGCGACGTCGCCGAGCACCTCGAGCGCCTGCGCGACGCGCTCGCGCATTGGAGTGAGCTGGCCCGCACGACCGACCGCGAGGGCTACGCCGATGCCCTGCGGGCGGCCTACCGCTCGGCGCTCGACGAGCAGGGCGCGGCATCCTTCGGCCAGGCGATGCCGGTCGACCAGCAATGGCTCGGGCTCGATCGCTATTGGACTCGTCGCGACGAGGCTGGCGAAACGGGCTGAGCCCTCGTATCCTGCGCGTCAGATGAGCAGTCAGACGATCGAGAAGCCGCGCACCGGCCCGCCGGGCGGTGGAGTGGGAGGCCACTGGCGCGTCATCGTCCGCAACGACGACCACAACACCTTCGACGGCGTCGCGCACACCCTCGCCCGCTTCATCCCGGGGGTTACGATCGACCGCGGCTACCGGATTGCCGACCAGATCCATCGCAGCGGTCTCGCGATCGTTTGGTCGGGCCATCAGGAGGCCGCCGAGCTGTACTGGGACCAGCTCAACGGCGCCGGGCTGACGATGGCCCCGCTCGAACAGGGGTAGCGTCGCGCCGCGACGCCGTCATCCGGGGTCTTGCGCCCGTTCGGCGGGGCTCGCGACCGGATAGGCTCGGCCCAGCATGATGGATCAGTCGATCGCGGGCATCGGGGACCGCGCGGATCGCGAGCGGGAGCTGCTGCGCCGCTACCACGAGGACGGGGACACGCGCGCCCGCGACATGCTGGCCGAGGAGATGGTGCCGCTCGCGCGCGCCCTGGCCGGCCGCTACGGCGGTCGCGGCGAGCCGCTCGACGATCTCGTGCAGGTCGCCTGCATCGGGATCATGAAGGCGATCAAGGGCTTCGACCTGTCGCGCGACGTGCGCTTCTCCTCCTACGCCACGCCGACGGTGCTCGGCGAGATCAAGCGCCACTTCCGCGACAAGACGTGGGCGATGCGCGTTCCGCGCGGCATGCAGGAGCTGCAGATCGATCTCGCCAAGGCGCGCGACGAGCTGACGACGACGCTCGGGCGCTCGCCGACGGTGCAGGAGCTGGCCGACGCGGTCGATCAGCCGTTCGAGGAGGTGCTGATCACGATCCAGAGCCAGGAGGCGCGTCGCACCCGCTCGCTGGACGAGCCGACAGGCGAGGACGTCACGCTCGCCGACTCGATCGGCGCCCGCGACCCCGAGATCGGCCGCGCGGAGATGCGCGTCCTGCTCGACGACGCGTTCGAGGTGCTCTCCGAGCGCGACCGCGAGGTCCTGCGCCTGCGCTTCAGCGATGACCTCACGCAGACGCAGATCTCCGAGATCGTCGGCGTCTCGCAGATGCAGGTCTCGCGGATCATCCGTCAGGCGCTGCGCCTGCTGCGCGACGACATCGAGCGCTCCGAGAAGCGCAGCGACGCGGCCTGAGCACCGTCGAGGGTGCAGCGGTGTCCACCCAGGGTGGGCCGGATCACACGCATGGGTGTCGCAGGATGACGTGACGGGCCGGACCACGTCATCGAGCAGGAGCTACGCCATGTCACTCAAGCACCTTCGCGCAGCCGCGTGCACGATCGTCGTCTCTCTCGCCGTCGGCGGCTCGGCGGTCGCGGCTCAGGCGGCGGACACGACGATCAGCGTCTCGCCGCGCGTGCTGATCGCGGCGCCCGACGCCAGCCCGGTGGACTTTCCGGGCGTGTCGAAGGTCCGCAAGGGCAAGCCGCTTCCGCGCGGGTGGGTCGTGGTGCGCCGCGACGTGCGGATCAGGCGCGGGGGCGAACCGGCGTTCGCCGCGCTGCGGATGACCTGCCCGGCTCACAGGACATGGCGCAGCGGCGCGTCGAGTGGCGAGATCGGCGCGAGCGTGCTCGATCGCAACCCGCGCGCGGACAAGCGCTCCGTGCTCGTGATGGCGACGTTCCCGGCGCGCGAGATCAGCGCCGGCGAGACGGCGGCGGGCAGCGTTCTCGCCCTCTGTCGCTAGCGGCGACCAGCGCGCCGGCTGCGCGCGAGCGTCTGCTGTGGGTGCAGGGCCGCCTACGAATCGGGCCCGAGCGCCCACACGGCCAGCGAGTAGCGCCGGCCCGAGATCACGGGGGCGACGCGGTGAATCGTCGAGGACCCGAAGCCGATCAGCAGGCCGGGGCGGCTGCGCACGCGGTCGAGGGGTTCGCTGCGGGCCGCGCTCTCGGGCACCGAACCGGCGAAGAACTCGAGCGCTCCGCCGGTGAAGTCCCGCGCGCCGTCGTTCAGCGCGATCACGAGCGACACGCGCCGCCGGCGGACCTCGGCGGGTGCCTCGTCGTCGCCGCCGCCGTCGGAGTGCGCGGCGAAGTGGTCGCCCTCGCGATAGATCAGGGCCGTCACGCCGCTGACGTGCGTGACCTCGCATCCCATGCGCTGCTCGAGCTGCGGGACGACCTCCCACAGCTTGTCCTGCAGCGGCTCCTCGGTCGCGGGCTGCAGCCGGGCGATCGTTCCCCGGCGGCTGCCGGGGTGCACGCCGAACCCGCCGTCACCCCAGATCTCGGCCTGCGCCTGGTGCGCAGCGTCGATCTCGGCGATCACGGCGTCGCACTCGTCCGCCGACAGGAAGCCCCCGATGCAGACCGGCTGCCCGGCGCGATCGGTCAGCCGGGCTCCTCGTCGCCGACGAGCGCCTCCTCGCGGCGCAGCTCGCCCTCCGCGAAGCGGTCGTTCCACACGTACAGCAGCGGGACCGTGTACCAGCTCGAGCACGACACGCGCATGTCCGTGAACTCCTCGCCGAACCAATAGCGGTCCCACTGCTCCTTGTGCTCGAACTCGATCGCCATCAAGAACCGGTAGCGGTCGTCGCGCGAGCGGTAGACGTCGTAGCGGATCGCTCCGTAGCGCATCGAGATCGGGGCGAGCTGGGTCAGCGCCGCTTCGAGGTCGTCGCCGCGAAAGCCCGTCGCGTACCACGGGAGATGCACCACGCCATATGCCATCAGGCACCCACCTCTGCTTGGATCGCGCCAGGTCCCTCGGTCGTCCGGCCCTGCCCGACCTCGGTCGCGCCCACGAGGATCGCGATCTTCCCGGCGTGCTTGTTCTCGTGCATGAGCTGGTGCGCGTTCGCCACGTCCTCGAAGCCCATCGTCCGCCACAGCACGGGACGGATCTTCGACTCGCGCATGAGCTCGTTGGCCTTGTGGCACTGCCAGGCATTGGCGAAGTGCGAGCCGATGATCTGCTTCTGGCGCATCCACAGGTAGCGTACGTCGAAATCGAGATCGAAGCCCGACGTGGCGCCGCAGATGACGACCTTGCCGAAGGGCTTGACGGTGAAGACGCTCGTCGGGAAGGTCGCCTTGCCGACATGCTCGAAGACGATGTCGGGGGCTTCGCCGAGGATCTGCTTGACGCGCTTGGCGAAGTCGCGGGACACCTTGAAGCGTGCCTTCTCCTCCTCGGGCGTCTCGCCGCCCTTGCGCATCATGCCGGCGAACTCGTTGCGGTTGACGAAGCCCTTCGCGCCGAGGCGCTGCACGAGCGCGCCCTTCTCGTCGGAGGAGACGACGCCGACGCAGTCGGCCCCCGCCAGCGCGCAGAGCTGCGTCGCGAACACGCCCAACCCGCCCGCGGCGCCCCAGATCAGCACCTTCTGACCGGCCTGCAGGCCCGCCTGGTCGATCAGCATGCGGTACGCCGTGAAGTACGTCAGGCCGTACGCCGCGGCCTCCTCCCAGGCGAGGTGCTCGGGCTTCGGAAGCAGCTGCTGCGCCTGCACCTTCGCGAACTGCGCAAACGATCCCCAGCTCGTCTCGTAGCCCCAGATCTTCTGGCTCGGCGCTGCGAGGGGGTCCAGGCCGTGGACCTCGACGTCCTCGTAGGAGGCCTGGTTGCAGTGCAGCACCACCTCGTCGCCGGGCTTCCAGCGCGTCACGCCGGGGCCGACCTTCCAGACGATCCCCGAGCCGTCCGAGCCGCCGATGTGGTGCTCCTCCTCGGGGTGATAGCGGAACACCGAGACGGGCTTGCCGAGCGCCGCCCAGACGTTGTTGAAGTTCACGCCCGCCGCCATGACCCGCACGACGACCTCGAACGCGCCCGGCTCGGGCACCTCGATCTCCTCGACCTGGAATGCGTCGACCGGCTCGCCTTCGCGCTCCTGGCGGATGACCCAGGCGGTCATCGTCGCGGGCAGCTCCCCCGGCTGCGTGGCGACGGTGCAGACGCTGGAGAGATCGACGGCCACGGCGGGCATCCTACGCGCCCGCGCCCGGCTACCCCGCGGACGTCGTGGTGGTCGTCGTCGTCGCGCCCGTCGGTCCGGGCAGCTCCTGCGTGCTGCGCAGCTGCAGGGTCTTCGCGCTGTCGCTCCACGAGTAGATGCGCTCGACGATGTTCGCCGGACAGCAGAGGTCGTCGCCCTCGCCATAGCGCGGGGTGGCGATGATCAGCGTCGCGTCGGCGATCTTGACGCTCGCGCGGTAGAGCTGCTGGGAGCGGTACACGGCGCGCAGCGGGCTGTCCTCGTCGCGGCCGTCGGTGCTGAAGACGTAGAGCGCCACGGCGCCGCCGGCGCCGCCGGTGTCGACGAGCACGACCGCGTCTGAGCGTTCGTCGCCCGTCAGATCGGCGAACTCGATGTCGCGTGCGACGAAGCCGCCGCGGTCGCGGAGCAGGCGCTTGATCGCCACGGTGGTCTTGGCGTCGGCGAGCAGCGTCTTGCGAAACAGCACCTGCGACGCCGAGGGCTTGGCCGCCGACCCGGCGATCGCAACGAGCACGCCGGCGACGGCGAGGACCAGCGCTGCGAGCGCGGCTGGAACGATCCGGTTCCGGCGCATGGCGGGCATTGTCGCAGCCCGCTCACCGCTAGGGCCGCCCGGCGCGCTCGCGCGCGTCGGCGCGCGGCGCGCCGACGGCGATCGTCGCGGGCGCGACCGCCGCGCCGCTCGTCGCGACGACGTAGTCGCCCTGCGCGAGGTCGGCCTCCAGCGACGCCGGGGCGCCGGGCTCGATCGGGCCCGTGCTGCGGCGCAGCGGCGGGCCGCCGCCGGCGAGTCGCACGCTGCGAAGCTCCAGACGCTGCGGGGCCGACGTCTGGTTGCTCACCACCAGCTCGACCGGGCCGGCGCCGAAGCGCGACGGGGACACGGTCACGTCGCGGAGCGTGATCACCGCGCTGATCGTGATCGCCTCGGGCGGCCGTCCTCCGCGGGCGATCTCCTCGGTGCCGCCGCAGCCGGTGCCTGCGAGCGCGAGGGCGGCGGCGACCGCGCCGGCCACCCGTGACGATCCGCGGCGAGGGCCGGCCGATCTCACCATCTTGTGTGCGCAGTCCTGTCCGGGCGTTCTCCCAACCTACCCCAGGGCGTAGGCACGCTCGGAGCGACAGTTTGCAACACGGCTTGCAACACGTCGCCCGAACCCGGGAACATACGTTCGTGGACCTGCTGACCCAGCCGCTGGCGACGAGCGAGTTCCTCGTCATCGACACGGAGACCAACGGCTGCGCCGGCGAAGCATGCGAGCTGACGGAGGTCGGCGCCGTGCTCGTCGGCGGCGGCGAGCTGCACGATCGCTGGGAGACGCTCGTCAACGCGGGCGCGCCGCTGTCGCGGTCGATTCAGCGCTTCACCCAGATCTCGCAGGGGATGGTCGACGCCGCGCCGGCGGCCGAGGCGATCCTGCCCGATCTTGCCGACCAGCTTCATGGCCGCGTGCTCGTCGCCCACAACGCGTCATTCGACCGCCGCGTCCTGCGCCAGGCGTTTCACCGCGCCGGCCTGACGTGGCCGGATCCGCCGGCCCTCTGCACGGTCGCGCTGGCGCGCCGCTTTGCGCCGCTCTTGCGCCAGCGCCGCCTCGCGGCGCTCGCCGACGCGCTCGGCGTCGAGGTTGAGACGACGCATCGCGCGCTCGCCGACGCGGAGACCTGCGCGCGCGTGTTCTGTGCGCTCTTCGGGCGCCTGTGCGCGCACGCGGGGACCGTCGCGGACGCGCTGGCGGCGCTCGGCCCGGTGCGCCGTGTCCGCCCGCGGGCGGGTCGCACGCTCGCCGGCGGCACGATCAAGCGCCACAAGCCCGACACGTCGGCGCTGCCCGACGCGCCCGGCGTGTACCTCTTTCGCAACTCGGCCGGGCAGGTGCTGTACGTCGGCAAGTCGGTGGCGCTGCGCACGCGGGCGCGCTCGCACTTCGCGACGTCCTCGCCGCCGGAGGGCTGGACGGAGCAGGCGGCGATCGTCGATCACGTATCGACGGGCTCCGAGCTCGGCGCGCTCGTGCTCGAGCACCGCCTGATCCGCGAGCTGCGCCCGCCCGGCAACCACGTCCACAAGCACGACGACCCCTACGTGTACCTGCGCTGCCGGCTGGACATCGCCTTTCCGGTGCTCGAGGTCGCGCGCGAGCCGGCCGCCGGGCGCGCGGTGACGATCGGGCCGCTGCGCAGCCGTGCCGGCGCCGTCGAGCTCAAGGAGCAGCTCGACTCGCTGTTCGGCCTGCGTCACTGCGGGCGCAAGCTGCGCCTGCGCCCGTGGCCATCGGCCTACGGGCAGATGGGCCGTTGCCTCTCGCCGTGTCTCAACGACCTCGATCCGAACCTCTATCGCCGCCGCCTCGACGAGGCGCTCAGCCTCTTCACCGGCGGCAACGGCGCCGCCGCGCTGCTGGCGCACATCGACGCGCAGATGCACGCGGCCGCCGCCGGCGAGCACTACGAGCGCGCGGCGTGGCTGCGGCGCCGGCACGAGCGGATCGCCGTGCTCGTGCGCTCGCTCGACACCCCCTTCGGGGCACAGGGCGGCGCGCTCGCCGCGACGCACGCGCGTGCGCGGCTCGTGCTCGCGCGCCACCCGCGCGGCGCGGACCACGACGCCTTCTGGATCGCCGGCGGCCGGCTCGCCGACTGGTCGCCGCTCGCCGGTGCCGGCGACGTGCTCGAGCGCACCCTGGCCGCCGTCTCCGGGCGCCGCGAGGCGGTCGCCCAGCTTCCCGCGGAGGCCGTCGCGGAGACGCGGATCGTGCAGACGTGGCTCGCCGGCCACGACGCACAGGCGCTCGACCTGCATCCGCTCCCCGACCGCCCGCGGCTCGATGCGTTCCTTGCGCGCGCGGGCGCGACGGAGCGCCCCGAATCAGCCGAAGGGCAGCTCGACGACTTCCGCGGTGGCGCCACCCGCGACGTCCACCGTCTCTCCGATCGCGGCCTCGCGGCGTACGAGCGCAAGCGCGATCGGGCCGTGCGCAGGCGAGACGACGCAGCTCGTCAGCCGGCCGACGACGCGTTCGCCGAGCTGCAGCTCGGCCCCGGCCTGCACCGGCTCGGAGAGGCGCAGGCCTCGTAGGTGACGGTTGGGCTTGCCGCGGTAGAACAGGCGAGCGACCGTCTCCTGGCCGACGTAGCAGCCCTTCGTGAAGCTCACCGCGCGCTCGTTGAGACCCGCTTCCTGCGGGATCGTCGTGTCGTCGAGGTCAAAGCCATAGCGCGGGCGCCCGCGCTCGACGCGCACGATCTCGGTCGCGTCCTGTGACACCTCGATCGCGCCGGCGCCCAGCAGCGCGTTGCGCACGGCATCGGTGTCAGCGGCGTCGCACAGGACGTCGACGCCGCCATCGGTCGCGATCAGGCGCACCGCGTGTCCGGCGATCTCGCCGGCGCGATGGGCGTGCTCGACGGCGGCAAGGTCCTCGGCGGCGGCGACCGCCCGCGCCCGCGGCCCGATCAGCGACAGCAGCCCGCACTGCACGGTGCGCTTGTGCAACTCGACGTCGTAGCCGATCTTGAAGCGCCGGACGAGGTCGAAGAGCGCCTGCAGCGTCGCGCGCTCGGTGTCGAGCAGTAGCTCCGGCGCCGGACCGTCAACGGCGAGCACGCGCACGTCGCCGAGCATCTTGCCCTTGTGCGTCAGAAACGCGGCGTAGCAGCCGCTTCCGCCGCTCAGGCCGACGATGTCGTTGGTCACCTGCCCGGCGAGAAACGACTTCGCCTCGCCGCCGGTGAGCGCCAGCTTGCCGCGCTCGGAGCGGTCGATGAGGCCGCAGTCCCGGGTCAGTGCGCGGTGCTCCGCGGCGAGCTCGTCGGCGATCGTGGGCATCGTTCGAGGATAGCCACGGCCGTGCTCGGGTACTCACAGCGCGTGGCCGACGAGCCCAAGCCCAAGCTTGACCGCAAGGTCTTCGAGAAGGAGCTCGAGCTGTTGCAGCACGAGCTCGTCGTGCTGCAGGAGTACATCAAGGCCAAGGGCCTGCGGGTCGTCGTCGTCTTCGAAGGCCGCGACGCGGCCGGCAAGGGCGGGGTCATCAAGCGCATCACCGAGCGCACGAGCGCGCGCTCGTGGCGCGTGGCGGCGCTGGCCGCGCCGACCGAGCGCGAGCGCACGCAGTGGTACTTCCAGCGCTACGTCGCCCACCTGCCCGCGGCCGGCGAGGTGGTCCTGTTCGACCGCTCCTGGTACAACCGCGCCGGCGTCGAGCGCGTGATGGGCTTCTGCACCGAGGAGGAGTACGAGGAGTTCATGCGCTCCTGCCCGGAGTTCGAGCGCATGCTCGTGCGCTCGGGGATCATCCTCGTCAAGTACTGGTTCTCGGTCTCCGACGAGGAGCAGGAGCGCCGCTTCCAGGCGCGCCTGGACGATCCGATGCGGCGCTGGAAGCTCAGCCCGATGGATCTGCAGGCACGCGAGCGCTGGGTCGACTACTCGCGGGCGAAGGACGCGATGTTCCTGCACACCGACATCAAGCAGGCGCCGTGGTGGGTCGTCGTGGCCGACGACAAGCGCCGCGCGCGGCTGAACTGCATCGCGCACCTGCTGTCGGTGATCGCCTACGAGGACCTGATCCCGCCGCCGCTCGAGCTGCCGCCGCGCCAGTCCGACGACGGCTACGTGCGCCCTCCGCTGGCAGACCAGACGTTCGTGCCCGAGCGGTACTGAGCGTCTCGCCGCAAACCACTAGCCTTGCGTCCCATGGCGCTCGCCGACACGTTCACCCAGATCGTGGAGTCGCTGCCCGACGACTGGACCGACCTCGAGCTCGACCTGCGGATCGCCGACGAGAAGCGCTACGTCGACGCGGCGACCTATCTCGTCACCTGCAACGCCCAGCCGTATTCCCGCCACGATTGGCACTGGAAGCTGCTCGTCGCGCACCGCTTCGGGCACGCGGCGGCAGCGCCCGCCGTCCACGGCTCGCTGAAGCTGCTCGACGACGCCGGCATCGACGGCGAGCTCGCCCTGCGCGAGATGCGCTGCGGACGCGTGGAGGTCACCCAGATGTGGGGCCGGCCGCAATCCGTGCGCGACGAGTTCAAGCGCAACAGGGCGCAGTAGGTGGCCAACTGATGGCGCGCGTGCTCGCGCACGTGCCCGACCTGCTGTTCGGCTCCAAGGTGCAGGGGCTGCTGAGCGCCGGCGGCCACGACGTGGCGCTCGTCGGGTCCGAGCCGGCCGTGCGCGAGGCGATCGCCGCCAGCGACGTGCTCGTGGTGGACCTCACGGCCGACGACGTCGCGGGCATCGCGCTGCTGGAGGGTCTGCGGGCCGACGACGCGCTCGGGGATTCGCGCACACTCGCCTTCTACAGCCACGTCGACGCCGACGTGCGCACGCGCGCGATCGCGGCCGGCTTCGACCTCGTCGTGCCGCGCTCGCGGATGGCGCGCGAGGGCGCGGCGCTCGTCGACAAGCTCGTGGCGTGAAGACGCTCGCCGTGGCGTAGCCTTCCGGGATGACGTCGAGCGCGTCGCCCCGCATCGCGGGTGGCCTGGGCAACGACATGCTGGCGGGCGGGCCGCGCCTCGACACGGTCTCCGGCGACGGCGGGCTCGGCGAGGACTACATATTCACTTGTGGCGGTCCCGACCGCGTGATCCGCGGCGGACCCGGCTAGTGCTCGTCCGGCGGGCGACCCGGCACGACGTCGAGGGGTTCATCGCCGTCATGATCGCGGTCGCCGGCGAGGGGCGCTGGATCGCCACGGAGTCGCCGGTCGACGGCGAGGCGCTGACCGCGCGCTGGCAGGCCATGTTCGACGACGGCGACGCGGTGTTCGTCCTCGAGGACGGCGGGAACGTCGTCGGCTCGCTCGGCCTGCACGCCACGCCCGCGGCCGGGGTCGCGTGGCTGGGGATGTCGATCGTCGCGCAGGCGCGCGGGCAGGGCGGCGGCAAGGCGCTGCTGCGCGCCGCGATCGAGCATGCGCAGGGCACTGAGCTGCACAAGATCGAGCTCGAGGTCTGGCCCGACAACGAGCGCGCGATCGCGCTCTACCACGCGTTCGGCTTCGAGGTCGAGGGGCTGCGGGGCGACCACTACCGCCGTCGTGACGGCAGCCTGCGCTCGGCGCAGGTCATGGCGCTGCTGCTGCCGAGCTGATCAGTCGCGGTTGCCCGACGGCACGTAGCGTCCGTCGAAGGCCAGCGCGACATCGGGCCGGCGCCGCACGATCCCGAAGCGCTGCTCCCAGCGCGCCCACGCCCGCAGTCGCCCGGGGTGAAGTTCGCCGAACGCGCGCGCTCCCGACGTGAACGCGGGAGAGACGGCGTCGAACTCGCGCTGCACGCTCGCGCGATCGAGCCCGCGCGTGGAGCCGACGAGCGTGCTGACGGCGCTCTCGGGGTCCGTCAGCACCTCCGCGTAGCCGCGGGCGAGCGCGGCGACCGTCGCGCGCACGATCCCCGGCTCGTCCTGCAGCGTCTCGCGGGTGACCGTCAGGACGAGCTCGGGATAGGCCGGCGCGCCGTAGTCCTCGACACGGAACTCGCGGATCTGCGGCCGGCGCGCGCGCAGCGCCACCCCCTCGACGTTCCAGAACCCCGTCGCGGCGGCGACTCGGCCGGTCAGCAGGCTGCGCACGGCGGTGAAGCCGATCGTCGTCGGGCGCGTCCTGCTCGCATCGCCGCCCGAGCCGGAGACGACCGAGCGCAGGACGGCGTCGTCGCTGGGCAGCCCCGTGACGCCGACGCGCCGGCCCTCGAGATCGCGCGGCGTCTTCACAGAGGGCAGCGCGAGGATCGCCGCCAGCGGCTGCTGGACGATCGCCATCACGCCGACGAGGTCGCGGCCGCGCTCGCGCGCGATGGCGAGGTCGTGGATGTCGAGGATCGCCAGCCGCGCGCGGCGCGAGACGAGCAGCTTGACCGCGTCGGTGGAATCCGACGGAACCCGGATGTCGAGGTTCACTCCGAGCGCGTCGTCGTAGCCCCGAGCGACGGCCGTGTAGATGCCGGTATGGACCGCGTTGGGCTGGAAGTCCAGCAGCAGCGTCGCGGCCTGGTTGGGGGCTTTGTCCTCCTTCGCCGCACCGCACGCCGACAGCCCCAGCGCGGCGGCGAGCAGGAGCGCCTGGAGGCAGCGTCGACTCATCGGGCGCACCATAGACTCACAGCGGTGCGCCGGCGGGTCACCTTCAGCCGCAACCTGACCCTGTCGCTGTCGCGGACGTGCCGCTGCTACTGCAAGTACTGCGCGTTCGCCACCCACCGCACGCACCTGCACGCGCCCGGCGAGGTGCTCGCGCTGCTCGACGCCGCCGCAAAGCGCAGCGTCAAGGAGTTGCTCGTGCTCACCGGCGAGCGCCCCGAGGTCGACGCGGGGGTGCGCGAGCGCCTCGCGCAGCACGGCCACGAGGACTTCGTCGCCTACGTCGTCTGGGCATGCGAGCGCGCGCTCGAGCGGGGCCTGCTGCCGCATACGAACCTCGGCGTGCTCGCGCCCGAGGATCTGGCCCGGCTGCGCGAGGTGACGGCGTCGCAGGGGCTGATGCTCGAGTCGGTGAACCCCGCGCTCGTCGCCCACCAGGGCTCGCCGACGAAGCACCCGGCGCGTCGCCTGAAGACGATCGCCGCGGCCGGCGAGCTGCGGATCGCGTTCACGAGCGGGATCCTCGTCGGCATCGGCGAGAGCGAGGACGAGCGCATCGCCGCGCTCGAGGTGCTGGCGGCCGAGCACGCGCGACACGGCCACCTGCAGGAGGTCATCCTGCAGAACTTCGTCCCGCACGAGAGCTTCTACGGCCGTGAGCCGGCGCAGGTCGCCGACGACGCCGCGCGCGAGCTGTGGCGCACGGGGATCGGCACGGGTCCGCGTATCGAGCTGCCGGCATGGGCCACCCCGGTCACCGTGCGCGACATGCGCCGCCTGGTCGCCGAGGCGCGGCGGTTGCTGCCCGGCGTCGGCGTGCAGGTGCCGCCGAACCTCGCCGACTGGTGGCCGGAGCTCGTGGGCGCCGGCGCCACCGACCTCGGGGGCCTGAGCGCCAACGGCGACCACATCTCGCCCGAGCACCCGTTTCCCTCCCCGCACCAGGTTCGAAAGCGCCTGGCTGCCGAGGGCTTCGCGCTGACCGAACGGCTGTGCGTCTACCCGCAGTACATCGATGCCGAGTGGCTCTCGCAGGGGGTGCTCGACGTCGTCAAGGCCCGTTACTGGAGCTTCATCCCACGCCGTGGCAGCGGGCGCACGGAGCCGCCGCGGCCGCTGCGTCCGGACATGCTGCCGGGTGCGATCGCACGTGCGCGCGAGGGGATCGCGCTCGAGCCCGACGAGCTGACGGCGCTGTTCGCCGAGACGCGCCCGGAGGCGATCGAGGACATGCGCCAGGCGGCCGACGAGCTGCGCGCCGAGCTCGCGGGGGAAACGGTGACGTTCGTCGTCAACCGCAACGTCAACGTGTCGAACGTCTGCATCGTCGGCTGTGCCTTCTGCGGCTTCGGGCAGGGTCGGCGCTCGCCCGACGCCTACGAGTACGGCCGCGAGGAGTTCGTCGCACGCGTGCACGAGGCCGTCGCGTTCGGCGCGACGGAGATCTGCATGCAGTCCGGGATCCATCCCGACTGGGGCCTGGAGGACTATCTCGGGTGGCTTGCGCTGGCGAGGGACACGGCTCCCGGCCTGCACCTGCACGCCTACTCGCCGATGGAGGTCGCGCACATGTGCGACGTCAGCGGCCTGGCGCCGCAGGCCGTCTTCGCGCGCCTGCGCGCCGCCGGCCTGGACTCCACGCCGGGCACGGCCGCCGAGGTGCTGCACGACGGCGTGCGCCAGCGCATCAGCCCGAACAAGCTGCCGGTCGCGCGCTGGGTGCAGATCATCGAGGCATCCCATCGCGCCGGCCTGCGCTCGACGGTGACGGTCATGTTCGGCCACGTCGAGGAGCCGTGGGAGCTTGCCGAGCACATGCGCGTCGTGCGCGAGCTGCAGGCGCGCACGGGCGGCTTCACCGAGTTCGTCCCGCTGAGCTTCATCCCCTTCCACACGCTGCTCGGGCGCACGCACGGCGTGCAGGAGATCTCCGTCAAGGAGAACCTCAAGCACACCGCGGCGTTTCGACTGGCGCTCGGGCGCAGCGTTCGCAACCTGCAGGCGAGCTGGGTGAAGATGGGCCTCGAGGCCGCGACCGAGGCGCTGCGCTGGGGCGTCAACGACCTCGGCGGCACGCTGATGGAGGAGAACATCAGCCGCCTGGCGGGCAGCCAGCACGGCGTGCGCCTGTCGCCCGCCGACCTCGTCGCGGCGGCGCACCGCGCGGGACGCCCGGCGGCGCAGCGCACCACGCTGTACGAGCTGCGCCGGCGCTACGAGCTGCCGGCCGCGGCGTAGGACGCACGCTAGGCTCAAGAGATGCTGGAGCCTGAGCAGATCACCCCGGAGGGCCTGACCGCGCTGCGTGCGGAGATCGCGCAGCTCGAGAGCGAGGGCCGCGCCGAGATGGCCGTCCGTATCAAGGCCGCACGCGAGCTCGGCGACCTCAAGGAGAACGCCGAGTACCACATCGCCAAGGACGACCAGGCGCATCTGGAGACGAAGATCAAGCGGCTGACGGAGCGCCTGCGAGCCGCGCGCGTCGTCGAGGGAACCAGCGATCCCGACGTCGTCGGCTTCGGCTCGACCGTGCACGTCGTCGACGAGGCATCCGGCAAGCAGCAGGAGTTCACGCTCGTCGGCCCGACCGAGGCCGACCTCAAGACGGGCCGGCTGTCCTCCGAGTCGCCCGTCGCACGCGCCCTCGTCGGCGCGCGCGCCGGCGACACGGTGTCGGCGCAGACGCCCGGTGGCGAGCGGCGCTACCGCGTCGAGCGCGTCGGCTGAGCTCGCTCACTGAAACAGGTCCTCGTCGCGCGCGCGGATCAGCGCCGCGGCGCCGGGGCCGTGACCCTCGCTCACATGGCGCTCGAGCCCGCGCACGAGCACGACCGGCTCGCGGCTGTCCTTGCTGCGCGCGAGGTCGGCGGCCGCGGCTGCCTCGTCGGCGATCGCGACGACCGTCGCCTCGAGCAGCCGCCCGCCGCCGTCGTGGCGTCCGCGCAGGTCCTCGACCGGGTGCAGGCCGGCGATCCCGATTGCGACGTCGCACTGGCCGACGCGCCATGCGCGCCCGAAGGAGTCGGCGATCACGATCGCCGGCGCGACGCCGGTCAGCTCGCGCAGGCGACCGCGCAGCGCTCGAGCCGAGGCGTCGGGGTCCAGCGGCAGCAGCACGACGTCGCCGGCGGCCGGCGCGTTGGACGCGTCGACGCCCGCGTTCGCGCAGATGTAGCCGTGGCGCGTGCGGCAGATCAGCACGCCGGGCCGCGAGCGCACGATCGCGGCGCTCTCGCCGAGGATCACCTCGACGAGCCGCGGGTCCTTGCCGTGCTCGGCGCCCAGCGCCCGCGCCCGCTCGCCCGGCTGCACGCCGGACAGCGCGACGACGCGGGCCTCCGCCTTGGATACGACCTTGTGGGCGATCACGAGCACGTCGCCGTCGGCGAGGTGCTTCGCGGCGCCGGCGACGAGCGCCGCGAGGTCGTCGCCCGCCCGGATCTCGGGGATGGCGGGCAGCGCCGCGGCGACGATCACGAGGCCGCCGTCAGGCGCCCGGTGGACCGGCGGGCGAGGCCTTGCGCGTGCCGGCCAGGCGGCTGAGCATCCCACGCGTGTGCGCCGCGCCACCGCGGCGGTTGGCGAGCGCCGTGCGCAGCGCGGCGAGATCCTCGGCCGTGTCGACGTCGAGCGCGAGCGTCGGCACCACCTCGACCGTGCACGTCGCACCGGCGGCGGCCGCGGCCTGCTCGTGCAGCGCGCGGCTGTCGGGGCCGAAGGCCGGCTCGATGACGTCGGGCGGGGTGAGTACGAGCGCGTTGGTCCCACTGCCGTGGCGGTCGGGGACGATCACGACCGAGCGCTCGTCGTCGGGACGGTCCAACAGCGCCTGCACCTCGGCGGGATCGAGCGCCGGGCAGTCGCCGGGCACGAGCAGCACGCGCGTCGCCCCGGCATCGAGCGCGTGATCGATCCCGATCAGCGCCGCGGCGCTCTGGCCGTTCTCGGGGTCGTCGTGCACGACGTTGGCGCCGTAGCCGCGGCCGATCGCCTCGGCGGCCGGCTCGGAGGTCACGAGCAGCACCTCGGTGACCGCGGCGGTTCGCCGCAGCGCCATCAGCACGTCGGTCATCATCGCCTCGGCGACGGCGCGGCGCGTGCCACCGGAGAGCTCGTCGCCGAGGCGGAACTTCGCGGCGCCGAAGCGCTTGACGGGCAGGATCGCGAACGTGACGGCCATCAGGCGAGTCCCCCGGCGAACGCCAGCGTCTCGGCGGCGAGACGGCGGCGGCCGTCCTCGTCGCCCATCAGCGTCTGCGTCTGCAGCACCGGCACGCCCGCGGCGGGCTCGTCGGCGACGAGGCCGTCGATCAGGCCCGCGTAGATCGCGGCGATCGATTCGGTGTTCGTCGCGAAGCCGCCCCACTGCATGAACGCCGCGGTGGGGCCCTTCAGCACGCCGCCGTCGACGATCGGCGACACGGCGACGATCGGGGCGGGACTGTCGATGAGCGCTTGGCGCATGTCGGGTACTGCGAGAATCGGCCCGATCGAGATGACCGGGTTGGATGGACCGACCACGATCGCGTCCGCCTCCGCGATCGCCGCGAGCACCTCGGGCGTCGGCAGTGCCCTGCCGATGCCGCGCAGGACGGTGTCCTGGACCGGCCCCTCGCCGTGCTCGCGGATCATGAACTCCTGAAAGGGCATCCAGCGCCCACGCGCCCGCACCCATGTGCGCACGGGCTCGTCGGTCATCGGCAGCACGCGCGCGCGCAGGCCGAGCGCGGCGCCGAGCTCGACCAGCGCGTCGGTCAGCCGGGCGCCCTCGCCGAGTCGCCGGGCGCGCTCGATCCCGATCGCCAGGTCGCGGTCGCCGAGCTGAAACCAGGTCTCCGCGCCGAGCTCACGCAGCCCGTCCATGACGGCGAAGCTGTCCTCGCGTAGCCCCCAGCCGCGCTCGGCGATGCGGTCGGCGAGCCAGAACGTGCAGAGGTCGGGATCGGGGCTGACGTACGCGCCGTAGATCTCGATGTCGTCGCCGGTGTTGGCGATCACCGTCAGGCCCTCGCCGACGACGTCGAGCATCCCGCGGGCGAGCTTCGCGCCGCCCGAACCGCCCGCCAGGACGACGACCGCGGGCGCCATCAGGCCGCCGGCGCGGCCGCGGGCCACAGCTCGTCGGGCAGGGCAGTGATCTTCACGCCGGCATGCGTCTTGTAGCGCGCGTTGATGGAGATCAGGAGCGCCGTCAGCTGCTCGGTCAGGCGCGCCATCTCCAGGCGCCCGCAGTCGACGCAACGCAGGCCCTCGACGGCGTTCAGCAGCGCCGCGACGCGCGTCTTGTCGTCGCGGCGATCGCCGGCCAGCAGCACGTCCTCGTCGAGCGCGTAGCCGAGGTCGCGCAGCGACCTCGCGCTGATCGTATGCAGCGCGCTGACGACCGTCACCCCTGCGGGAACCATCTCCTGGGCCTGCTGGGCTGCCGAGCCCTGCCACACGCCGAGGGTGCGCGTCGCCCGGCCGCCGATCGCTGCCGCCAGCGGCACCGTGGCGTCGATCAAGAGCTGGCCGGGGCGCAGCACGTCGCGCAGATTGTGCAGCGTCTCGGATTGATTGCGAAACGGGACGGCGAGGATCAGCAGCTGCGATGTCGCCGCGGCTTCGGCGTTGGCCGCGCCGTGGAAGGCGCCCTCGGGAACCGCTGCTGTCGCGCGCGCGACAATCTCCTGCGCGCGCTGCTCGTCGCGCGAGCCGATGACGACCTCGCCGCCGGCACGCGCCAGCCGCACCGCCAGACCGAAGCCGAGCGCGCCGGAGGCGCCGATGATGGAGACCGGCTCGGGCAAGCGCCTGCGAGCATAACCGCCCGTTGCCACGCGACGGCGGATCAGCGGCCCTGAAACTGCGGTGGGCGGCGTTCGGCGAACGCCTGCACGCCCTCGCGGAAGTCCTCGCTCGTCGCGCACAGCTCCTGCGCCGTGACCTCCTGCTCGAGGGTGTCGGCGAGCGCCGGCAGCGCGGAGGCGTCGATGATGCCCTTCGCCAGGCCCACCGCGAGGGGCGCGCATGTCAGCAGCTCGCCGACGAGCAGGCCGGTCGCGGCACTGAGCTCCGCCAGCGGGGCCACCCGGTTGGCGAGCCCGATGCGCTCGGCCTCGGTGCCGTCGACGAACTTCGAGGTCATGATCAGCTCCTTGGCACGGCCGAGGCCGACGATCGCGGGCAGCCGCGAGCAGCCGCCGAGGTCGGGCAGCAGCCCGATGCGGGTCTCGACCAGCCCGAAGATCGCGTCTTCGGCGACAACGCGCATGTCGCACGCGAGCGCGAGCTCCGCGGCTCCGCCGAGGCACGCGCCGTGGATCTGCGCGATCGTCGGCTTCGCCATCTGCTCGCAGAGGCTCCAGATCGTCAGGATCCGCTCGCGCCAGTCGCGCAGGTTGTCGGGGTCCCGCGCGATCTGCGTGAGTTCGCCGGCGTCCATGCCGCTGGAGAACATCGTTCCGGCTCCGCGCAGGACCACGCACCGCACCCCGGGGTCCGCGGCGGCCGCGTGCAGCGCCTCGCCGAGATGCTCGACCAGTTCGGTGTTGAGCGCGTTGCGCTTCTCCGGGCGGTTGAGCACGAGATGACGGACCGCGCCATGGTCCTCCTGCAGGACGAGGCTCATGGCGCCCGAGGATACGGCCGGCGAGGGCGACGCGCCGGCCGTGGGTTCCCCGGCGCCGCTCAGTACGACGACTGCGGTGGCGAGACGGCCGTATACGCGACCTGGCTGGAACCCGAGCTCTGGTCCTCCAGGGGCGGCCAGACGTCGGTGAGCAGGTAGCTGTAGACGTAGGCGCGCGCGAGGTAGGCGAGCGGAAAGCGCTCGGCGTCGACGAGTCCCGCCGACGTCTTGCCGGTGATGACGGCGACGAACCAGATCGCGATCGAGACGGCGTAGATCCACAGCGTGAAGACGTACTGCAGGATCGCCACGGGGATCAGCAGGATGATCCGAAAGAACGTCGTGAGCCGGCTCAGGCTCTCCGGCGGCGGTGGGATGACGGTCGTGACCGGATAGCCGGGATGCTCGCCGCCATCGAAGGGCGGGAACTCGTCTGTGACGAGGTACATGTAGCCGAGCAGTGGCATCGAGAAGCGCGTGTAGCCCGCGACGAAGTCGTACATCGCCGTGGGATAGCGCCCGGTGAAGACGATCGCGAACCATGCGATGAAGACCACGACTCCGGCTGCGAGCCCGTAGAGCATGCTCCAGAGCAGGTGCGGGATCACCATCAGGAAGCGGAAGAACACCGTCAAGCGGCTGCGCTCGACGGCTGGCGTCTGGCGATATACGACGGGGTAGGTGCTCATGACAGCGACGTCCCACGCTGGGCCTGGCGCGTCAACATGACATTCGTCACAGACCAGTGAGGCTCCTGGCGTCACGAGGAGGACACCGCTGGGCCGGGGCGCGGCACTAGCCCGGATCGTGCATGAAACAGTCGCGGCCCCGATGATCGGGGCCGCGGGACTGTCCGCCTGAGCAGGGATTCTTCGGCTTGTCGATGGTCGAAGGGCCGACTCGGGAGGATCACCTTGA